>WNGB01014518.1_pt1 | contig 10508 bp, 12 predicted proteins | sample 5400681 | NCBI WGS metagenome assembly WNGB01 (sample SAMN13153367, study PRJNA577476) | soil metagenome | isolation source: 115 cm soil or saprolite under grassland replicate 2 | place: USA:California | collected 2016-06-15 | reverse complement strand
GTGGCGTCGATCTTCGCCAACCAGATCCACGACTTCACTCCGCGGCTCCTCAAGGCGCTCAACTACCCGAAGATCCTCCTGCCCACCCACTGGGATAACTTCGAGAAGCCCTTCACGGAACCGCCCCAGGACCTGCGGGTGCTCTTCGGCGACCCGGCGAACCTCGACCTCTGGGTGAAGGACGTGAAGCAGACCTCGCCCAAGAGCAAGGTCGTCACCATGAAGTACTTCGAGTCCTTCGCGCCGTAGCGCCGGGCAGTAAAGCAAGTCAAGGGACACGGGTACCTTCAGCCGGTGCCGCTCCTCCAAGTGACAGGAGCCTGCAACTTGTGTCCAACGTCGAGTCAAGCGCCCCAGACCAGCCGGGCTGTTTCCGCGACGCGGGAAAGCTTGCGGCGCTGATCATCAGATTGACCAGCGCGGGCGGCCGCAGCAGGCTTCCGACGACATCGCTCCTGATGGCCATGCTGCTCCGTACCGGCGCCGCCGGCTCACAAGTCTATTCGAGGATCCGAAAAGGGGCGCGACCTATGACGCGAACTGAGGACTGCGCTTGCTGCGAGCGTCGGGCCTCGCTGGAGATGTCCCGCGATGGATCACCTCGCACCAGTGGCGGTTGTCTTCACCGCCCGCCTCCGCGCTGCCGAACGTCGTCCCCCTCGCTGTCACCAGGGCGTCGTCAGGACCGTCGCGGGCCGGCGCGTGAGGCTCGCACCAGCGTACCTCGAGGATCTCGAGCAGGACATCGGCATGCGGCTCACATCCGGGGCAGTACGAACGGGCCACAGGGGGCTTCTCAGCAGCGAAGTCCGTCACGTCCGGGGCCTGTGAAGAACCCTGGGCCGCTTGTCCATCGGGTTCGACTCTAGCAGCACGGCCCGTCGGGGGCGAAGAGATTTTTTTCGACCGGCTCCGGCGGCGCCGCCCGCCCGGTCGCCCACGGGTCCAGCGAGACCGGAGGTGAGTAACACCGGCTGGGTGCCTGTCGGGGATGGGGATGGTCGGTCCCGTTGCCGGCAGCCAGCGGACCTGGTATACAGGGGCGGTCGCGCCCATGGAAGCCGAGCCGCCAGGAATCATCGTTCTTGAATGTCGGATCCCGTCCGCCGAGTTGGCTCGCCTGGCGCGTCTCTACTTCGGAGACATGGTCAAGTACGTCGTCGACGTCAGGCGGCGGATCATCGCGATCGGCGGGGAACTCCACGCGGACGCCGAGCAGGTCTTGCTGGCCAGTGGAAGCCGTCAGAGCGACCTGTGGGGCGCCAACTACTACCCCGGGAGCGGGCGTGAGAACTGCATCGAGTTCACGGCCCTCATCAACATTCGGCCCGCGCAGGGAAACCGGACGATGGAGATCGAGGACCCGGAGCTGCGCCGGACAATTCGGGAGCTCACGTCCGAGCTGATCGGCGACGGCGAGGAGCTGCCATGATGACCTCCCAGCACGCGTCGCTCTCGTCCGAGCGGTGGGCCCGGTTCTCGCTGGACCAGCAGATCCTCATGATCGGCACCGAGATGAACCGTGCCGCGAAGCTGGTCGCGCCCGAGGACAGCGAGCGCCTGCGACACGCCTACGAGCGCGTGTTGCGCCTCACGGATCTCACGATCGAGGTGCACAAGAGGCCCACGCTCCGCCGCGAGCTGCTTCGGTGGCGGGACCTGGTCGCCCAGCTCTACGTCTCGACGGCGCCAGAGCCGGCAGCGCATCGAGCGGCATTCCGGTGCCTGCTCCGCTTCACGCCCGAGGCAGCGCGGCAGATCCCACTCGTGTCCTGAACGCGTCGCGCCCTGAAGGGTCCCCGGGGATCTCGGGATTTCCCGCGCGTGCCCCCGCACATCTCGCTTGTCCCGGTCCCGGCGCACCGTAGGCGCCAACCTCCATGAGATGAGGCAAAGCGGGTCGGCCCGGCACTACAGGTACTGCCCGTAGCGGATCTTCTCCACGACGGCGCGGATGCGACGGTAGGCGTCGATCTGCTGCAGGAGGTCCTGGGTCGTGACGAGGCCGTTGTCGCGCCCCTGCCCGGCCGCGTGGACCTTCTGCTCCAGGGCGCGGCGGAGCACCTCGGCGATCTCGGCCCCGCTCATGCCGCCCATGGGGGGCAGCAGGGAGCGGTAGTCCAGGTCGGCCACGAGGCGCCGGCCGGCGGCCTGCTCGGCCTGCGCGCGGGCCAACTCGAGGATCTCCTGTTGCGCCGGCCCGTCCGGGAGCGTCACTTCCACGAGGCGGTCGAGCCGCCCCGGCGCCACTAGAGAGGGATCCACCGAGTCCGTCCGGTTGGTGGCGGCCACGACGACGAGGCGGGAGAAGGCCTCGAGCCCGTCCAGCTTTTCGCACAGGGCCGCCACGAGCCGCGCGCTCGCCTCGCGCGCTTGCCCCCCCGGCAGGAGATGCTCGAGCGACAGCGCGTCCGCCTCGTCGAGAAACACCACACCCCGGCCTTGCTCCTTGGCGACCCCCAGGATCTCCTGGATCAGCTCGCCCGTGTTGGGACCGAACTTCGAGGTGAGGTTCATCAGCTTGAGATGGTAGAAGATGGCGCCGGCTTCGGTGGCCAGCGCCCGGGCCAGCAGCGACTTGCCCGTGCCCGGGGGCCCGTAGATGAGCATGCCCTTTGGCGGCCTGATGCCCCACTTCCTGTAGAGCTCGGGATCGGTGAGCGCGGTCACGAAGCCCCGGATGGCGAGCTTGGCGTCCTGAAGCCCGCCGATCTCCGTGAATGGGGTATCCGGCTTGACCTTCAGGTCGACTCGCCCGGTCAGGTCACCGAACTTCTCCCCGAGCTTGGCGAACACGTCCTCGATGCGGCGCTGGATGGCCCACTGCTGGCCTTCGAGACCCTGGGCCGGCGACTCGCCGCTGTCCCGAGCGGAGTTGGACGCCACTGGCTAGAATAATCCCCCCTAGATCCGGGGGCCGGATCCCGTTGGCCCGGTGGGGAGCAGCTCCGCCTTGTCGAACACGCGGTCTTCGGCGAAGACCGGCGCCTTCGCCCGGATCGCGAGCGCGATGGCGTCGGACGGGCGCGAATCCAGCTCCAGCGCGGTGCCGTTGGCCGAGAGGAAGAGCGTGGCGTAGTAGGTGTTGTCGCGTAGATCGGTGATGACCGCCTTGGTGACGGTGACGTGGAGCCGCCCGAACAGCGTGAGGAACAGATCGTGGGTCAACGGCCGCGGCGGCGTCACCTTCTGGAGGGGAAAGGCAATGCCGGTCGCCTCGGCGGGGCCGATTACCATGGCGAAGGCGCGTTTGTCGCGCTTGCCCTGGAGCACGATGGTGGGCTGCTGAGTACGCTCATCGACCAGCAGACCGAGCACGGTCACCTCCTGAGGTCCCGCGGCAGCGGGCGGCGGCGCGGTCGCCCCCTGGTCCCGGGCCCCGAGGAGCCCGACGCTGACGATGAGCAGGAACCCGAGCCCTCCCAGCCGCCTGAATTGGGCCATGGCCGACCTCCCCGCTGGCGTCATGCCGATCCAGCGTGTCCGCAGTATCGGCCCCCGATCGAGGGAAGTCAATCAGGAGGTGACCTCGAGCCGCCTCGGCGAGTACCCGACCCGGAGGCGCAAGCTCGCGAGGAAGCCGCCCACGAGCAAGACAGTGAGCGCGCTCCACATGATGCGGTAGCCGAGCCCGTGCGCGACGTAGCCGAAGGCGATCGAGCCCAGCGCGTTGCCTACCAGGAAAACGGAGCTGAATGTTCCCACCGCGCTTCCGCGGCGGCGCTCCGGCGTCAGGTCCATCAAGAGCGCCGAGAGCGCGGGGTAGAGAAAGCCGTGGGCGCCGCCGGCCATGAACCCTGCGAGGAAGAGAAACGGAAGCACGGGCGCGCTCGAGCCGGGCGCGACGAAGATGGCGACCAACGCCAAGACGCACGTCGCCCCGGCCTGGACGGCCATCGAGGGGATGATCACCGCTCGGCGACCGCGTGTGTCGATCAGTTCCCCGCCAGCCACCCGCACGAGCATCGCCGCGCCGGCGTAGGCCGTGTAGAAGAGGCCCAGGCCCCGGACGCCCAGCCGCTCGGCGAAGGTCGGCAGGAAGGTGAAGATGGTCCCGGTCCCGAGCCCGAAGAAGAACGCGAGCCCCATGTGCAGATGCAGCAGCTGCTCGATGCCCTGCCGGATCGCGTGGAGGCCCGGCCCGCCGGTCAGGCTCGGCGCCTGCGTGTCACGCATGCGCAGCACGAACGCCAGCGCCCCACCCGCCAGCAGCGTCGTCCAGGCGAAGAACCATGGAAAGCCGAAGTGACGGACGAGGAATTCTCCCGCGAGCGGCGCCAGCGACGTCGAGAGCAGCCCGGAGAGACCGTAGATACCCAGCGCCCAGCCCCGGCGCTCGATGGGGACCAGCTCGACGACGTGGGTGTAGTTGGCGACGAAGAACGCGGAGAAGCCCACGCCCTGGAGCGCCCTCAGGACTCCCAGCGCGGGAACGGAGCTGGTCACGGCGAAGGCGGCGCACGAGGCCGTCAGCACCGTCACCCCGAGGATCATGAAGAAGCGCCGCCCGACGCGGTCGATCCAGGCGCCCACCAGGGGCTGGCACAGAATGCCGGCGGCGCTGTACATGCCCTGGACGAGCCCGACGGCGGCCTCGTTGCCCCCGAGCTGATGGACGTACAGCGGCAGCAGGACGAAGCCGTTCAGGCTCGCGAAGAAGAAGAAATTGGTCAGCATGGTGCGAGCGAAGGGACCGCTGACCAGGATGTCGAACGTCGAAGTCACGCGCGTTGCGGCGACAACCGCGGTGGTAGAATGACCGCCGACATGGACTCGGCGAGTATAGCACGAGCGCGGTAGGAGCGGCCGCTGGACACCATCGCCGCAACGCTGGCCGCCGCCGCTGACCTGGCTTCGGACGGCCGCGGCCACCTCGCCGCTCCGCCGCGCCTGCAGAGCTGGCCGGGCATCGTCCACGGCGGCGGGTTGGTCGCGCTCTTCGACTCGGCCGCCGTGGCGCTGGGCAGCATCGCCGCGCCGCGCGTCGTCGAAGGACGCCTGACCTCATCGATTCCTATCGACACGGCGCTCGCCTTCGAGGGCCATGAGGACGACGGCACCATCAGGTTGACCGTGCTCCAGCACGGCCAGACGCTTACCTCGGGTACAATCAGCGCGCTCGGCTCCGATGAGCGGCGAGCGCCCGCGGCGTGGTCCGGCGCCGACGAGGGCTGGTCGCTACCCGTATCGGAGCACTGCCTGGCGTGCGGCGCCCTCAATCCGCTGGGGCTCCAGGCCGGACTTCGCTTCAACGAGCACGGAGTCTGGGCACGGGTCGCGCCGCGGGCGCCATGGCGCGCCCCGGCAGGCGGGCTTCACCCGGCGTTAGGACCGGTGCTGCTCGACGAGATCGCCTGGTGGCTCGGAGCGCTGGTCATGAAGGAGGGCGGCCTCACTAATCGGATCCGCGTGACGCTCCTCCGGCCGGAGGCGCCGTGGGGCGCGCCGCTGATCGCCGCGGGCCGCTTCGACGCCGTCGCGCCGGTGGACCGGAAGCGCACCTTCTGGCGCACGGAGACGGCGCTGATGGCGGTCGACGGCGCGCTCCTCGGCACCGCCTCCATCGTCTTCCGCGGCAGCGCCGAGTACTCGGCTCGGCAGATGGAATACTTCCGCCCGCGCACGCCGTCTGAGATCTTCCGGCGCATGTTCCCGAACTACGCGCAGTAGTGGCCGGAGTCCGACGCGCCCGGTGAGCGGCGCGCCCCGCTTGCTCGAGTGCGAGCCCGGCCCGCTCCATTCGTGAAGTACCATCGAGGGCGTGCAGGCGGGGGTCGCTTGACGGGGCAGTCCCAACCGGTCTAGGCTGTCGCCGATGCGCTTCGGGACCTACTACTTTCTCCAGGCTCCCCCCCACCTCACCCACGCCGATGTCGTGCAGCGCGAGATCGAGCAGATGGCCTGGACGGAGGAACTCGGCTTCGACAGCATCTGGCTCACCGAGCATCACTTCATCGAGTACGGCCTCTCGGTCGCGCCCGCCGTCCTGGCGGCGGCGGCGGCGGCGAAGACCGAGCGAGTGAGAATCGGCCTGGCCGCGGCCATCCTGCCCTTCCACGATCCGGTGCGCCTCGCGGAGGAACTCGCGCTCGTGGACATCCTCTCTGGCGGCCGTCTGGATGTCGGGGTGGGGCGCGGCAACCGGCCAGTGGAGTTCGAGGGGTATCGGGTGCCTCAGATCGAGAGCCGGGAGCGCTTCGACGAAGTTCTCGCCATCCTCGTCGGCCTGTGGACCGCGGAACGCTTCGGCTACGAGGGCCGCTACTACCGGATCCCCGAGGCGCGCGTCATCCCGAAACCGGTCCAGCAACCGCATCCGCCTCTCTGGGTCGTGTGCGTCAGTCCAGACACGATCGAGGCGACCGCCCTCCGCGGGTTGCCGATGCTCAACTCGCTCCTGCGCGGCCCCGTGGACCAACTCGAGACGCAACGCGACACTTACGTGAAAGCATCTCGGAAGGCCGGGCGGAGCGACGCCCAGATCGCCGACCTGCTCGCGCGGTGGGGCGTGTCCCGGCACGTCTACGTAGCGCCGACCGATGGCGAGGCGCTCGCGGAGGCCAAGGACGCTGAGCTGTGGTATCAGGAAGCGCTCCGGCGCTTCCTGATCCCCGAGCGCATCGAGACCCTGCACCCGCTCCTCCGGCCCGGTTTTCGCTCGATGGCCGAGCGCCTGACGAAGATCACCTGGGAGCGCTTGGTCGCGGAGACCGTCGCCTTCGGGTCTCCGGACACGGTCGCGGAGAAGCTCGATGAGCTGCGCCGCCTCGGCGTCGGCGAGGTGCTCTGCTGGATGAACTTTGGCGGACTGCCGCAGGACAGCGTACGGCGTTCGATGGAGCTGTTCGCGCGCGAGGTCATGCCCCGGTTCCGATGAGGCCGGCGGTGCCCTTCGGCGTCGCGCCACCGGCCCCCGCGCAGAGGCGGCTTCCCACGACCCGCTGACGATGGGCGAAGCCCGTGCGCGCGCGTCTACGGCGGGGCCGAGGCGCGGGCGAGGGCGGCCTTGGCCTTGAGCGCCTCCCAGGCGGCCATCGGCACGGCCGGCACGCCGAGCGTGGCCGCGCGGACCTTGGGCCCGTGGAAATCCGAGCCGCCCGTGGCGACCAGATCATGGTCCCGGCACATCTGCAGGTAGCCCGCCGTCCGGACGGCCGAATGCTCGCTGTAGTAGCACTCGATGCCCATCAGGCCCGCGGCGATCAGCCCGGGGATCATCTCGTCCCGGTCCGAGACGCCGGGATGGGCGAAGACGGGAACACCGGCGGCCTTGCGGATGAGCCGCACGGCGTCGTCGGGGGCGAGCTTTTCCCGAGGCACATGGCCCGGCTTGCCGGCGGCCAGGTACTTGTCGAAGGCCTCGCGCACGCTCTTGACATAGCCGTGCTTCATCATCGCCTGGGCCACATGCGGCCGGCCCACCGAGCCTTCCTGGACGAGGGCGAAGACAAGGTCGAGATCGATGGGCATCCCCAGCTCGCGCAGACGCGCCGCTATCCCGCGGACGCGCGCGCGGCGCGCCTCCCGCTGAGCGCGGCAGAAGCTCTGGAACCACGCGGCCTCGTAGTCCACGAAGTAGCCGAGGATGTGGACCTCGGTGCCCCCGACGTCGCAGTTGATCTCGATGCCCGGAACGATCTCGAGCGGCCTGTGGCGGGCGGCCTCGTCCAGCGCGGGGGCGAGCCCGTCGGTCGAGTCGTGATCGGTGAGGGCCAACACCCTGAGCCCGCGCCGCGCGGCCTCCCGCACCAGCTCGCGCGGCGTGAAGCTGCCGTCGGACGCCGTCGTATGGGAGTGGAGATCTACCGCGCCCGGCATGGCTCCCGCCGGCCGCGCTTCACGGCTCGCCGATCACGGCGTCGGCCTCGATCTCTCAACTCGAGCTATCGCTTGCCGGCGAGGCCGCAGAGATGATTGAGCACAGTGCGCACGCCTACCCCGGTGGCGCCCTTGGGCCCCAGCGGGTGTTCGCGCTCGCTGAAGGCCGTGCCGGCGATGTCGAGGTGCGCCCACGGGATGCCGGCGGTGAAGTCGCGCATGAAGAGCCCCGCCACGATGGCGCCGGCGCCGCGCTGGCTCGAGACGTTGTTGAGGTCGGCGACGTCGCTCTTGATCCCTTCCTTGTACTCCTCGAAGAGCGGCAGCCGCCACATGCGCTCCCCGGCCGCCTCGGCCGCGGCGCGCACGCGGTCGGCGAGGCCGTCGTGGCTCGCCAGCAATCCCGAGACGCCCTGGCCCAGCGCGACCACCACCGCCCCCGTCAGGGTCGCCAGGTCGATCATCTCGTCGGGCTTCGTCTCCTGGGCCGCGTAGGCGAGCGCGTCGGCCAGGGTGAGGCGCCCCTCGGCGTCGGTATTGCCGATCTCGACGGTGAGCCCGTTCATGGCGCGGACGATGTCGCCGGGACGCTGAGCCGTGCCGGAGGGCATGTTCTCGGTCGCCGCGATGAGGCCGTGGACCTCGATGGGCAGCTTGAGCCGCGGCAACGCCTGGAAGATACCGAGCACGGCGGCCGCGCCCGACATGTCATCCTTCATCCTCAGCATGCCGTCGGCCGTCTTCAGATCGAGGCCGCCGGAGTCGAAGGTGATCCCTTTGCCGATGACGGCCACGCGCCGGCGCGGCCGCCTCCTGGGCGCATAGGTCAGATGGATGAACTTGGGCGGCTCCTGGCTGCCCTGGGCGACGCCCAGGTAGGCGCCCATGGCGAGCTTGGCGCAGTCGGCGCGCTCCAGCACCTTGAGCTTGAGCCCTCCCTCCCGCGCGATCTCTTGGGCGCGCTTGGCCAGGTAGCTCGGCGTCACCACGTTGGCCGGCTCATTGACGAGGTCGCGGCTGAGACAGGTGGCGGCGGCCCAGACCTCGCCCACCCTCAGCCCCTCGCGGGCGCCCGCATGGTTGCGCCGCGCAGGCTCCACCACGGCGACGGACTGGATGACCTTGTCGCTCTTTTCCTTAAGGTAGCGATCGAAGCGGTAGCTGCCCAGGATGGCGCCCTCGACGATGGCCTGAGCGCGCTGGCGCGCCGTCAGGCCGTCGGCGGAGATGAGGACGGCAGCCGTGGAGGCGCCGAGGTCACGGGCACGCCGGATCGCGGCCGACGCGCCCCGGCGTACGGCGTCCGGATCGCCGGCCTTCTTGACGCCGAGCCCGACGACGAGGACGCGGCCGGCGGCAATGCGGCCGTCGGTGTAGAACTGGGAGATCTGCCCCGCCTTGCCCTCGAACCTTTCGGTCTTCAGCACGGCGGAGAGGAGCCCGCCCAGCTTCTTGTCCAGCGCGACCAGCTCGGCGGCCGGGCGCGCCGTATCGCTGTGGCGCCCGACCACCAGTACGTCGGCGCGCGCGTCGGCGGGGCTCCGGGTCTCGAGAGACAGCTTCATCCGATGGGTCCTCCTTGGGCGCCGGCGTGGCGGAGCTTCACGGCGCGATGGATCATGGGCGCGAGTTGGTCGGTGGTCTCGTACCGCGGGACCTCGGCGATGGGGATCCAGCGCGCCTCCGCGGCGTCGCTCCCCGCGCGCAAGCTTCCGCCGGCCGGAGCGGCGACATAGTCGATGATGATGTAGTGGTAGCGGACTGGAGCCGGACCCGCGGGATCCGACGGTTCGTCGGAGACGATTCGGTCGATGACGCCGCAGAGCCCGAGGAGCCGGACGCGGAGGCCGCACTCCTCCTCCACCTCACGGGCGACGGCGTCCTCGAGGCGCTCGCCGAGCCGGATCAGCCCCCCCGGAATGCTCCATTGGCCCTGGGACGGCGGCTCGCCCCGGCGCACCAGGAGCACCCGGTCGCCGTCCAGGACGACGGCGCCCACTCCGGCGCGCGGCGCGTCGGGGTATTCGCGGGGGGGCCCGGGTATCACCGTCGCGCGAGGCTCGTCGGTGCCCGTCCCGCGCGAGTCCACCCGTGCGTCGCGTACTTCTCGCTGGTCAGCGACCTCGCCAGCGCCGTCTCATCGGCGTCGAGCCCGCTGGGACGGAGCTCGATCCCGTGGGCGTCGCGGAAGCCGCGCGCCAGCGCTTCCGCGGTCTCCGCAAAGGATGGCCGCCGACCCAGAACGGCTTCGAGGGTCGTCATGCCTGCGAGGGGGTCTGCCTCGGCGGGAAAGACGCGGCGCAGGCGCTCGGGCGCGGCGCCCAGCATCACCGAACCGTGCTGGAGAAAGCCCTCGCCCCGCCGCCGCTGGGCGCTGCCGACCAGCTTGCGCCCGCTTACCTCCAGCTCATACGAGCCGGTGCGCGCGAAGCAGAAGGCGGGCATGGCCGCGGGGCTGGAGGGCTGCTGCGGGACCATCTCCACGGGGGCGCCGAGGATCTGGAGCCCCGCCGCCAGCGCGGTGCCGATCCAGCGATAGGTCATGAGCAGGTCATCCGCCCCGGGGAAATCGTCCGCGGCGCCCACGACGCTGTAGGTCAGCTCGAGGTCCGGGCCTTCGTGCAGGATGGCGCTGCCTCCCGTGGGCCTTCTCACGAGGCCGATACCCATGCGGGCCGCCTCAGCGAGGT
>WNGB01031275.1_pt1 | contig 10509 bp, 11 predicted proteins | sample 5400681 | NCBI WGS metagenome assembly WNGB01 (sample SAMN13153367, study PRJNA577476) | soil metagenome | isolation source: 115 cm soil or saprolite under grassland replicate 2 | place: USA:California | collected 2016-06-15 | reverse complement strand
ATCACGTGCTCGAAGTTGTCGAGCACCAGCAGCAGCCGGCGCCGACGTAGATACCTGCCAAGCGCGGCAACCGCATCGCCGGGCTCGCTCACCCCCAGCGCTTCTGCGATCGCCGCCGGCATGAGCTCGGCGCTCTCGACCCCGTCCAACGGCACGAAGGCGACGCCGTCCGCGTACTGGTCGCCCACACGCCGCGCCGCTTCCACCGCCAGCCGCGTCTTCCCAATCCCGCCCGGGCCGGTCAGGGTCAGCAGCCGTGTTCCCCCGCCAGCAGCTCCTCGATCTGCGTCAGCTCCGATTCGCGGCCGACGAAGCTCGTTCGCGGCGCGGGGAGCAAACGCGCGGGCGGCGTCGACAGCGCGACCCTTGCCGCCGTCTCCTGGAACCGCTCCGTCAGCACCAGGGCGAGATCGCGCGCGAGCAGCTCTCCCAGCTCGGCCGCCGTGCCGAACCGTTTATACGAGACCGACCCTTCCGCCTTGATCCCTTCGAGGAACTCCCGCAGGCGGGGCTCCCGCTCGGGTGCCGGCTCCTTCACGTACAGCAGCCGCGGCAAACCTTCCGAGAGCCGGTACTCATCCTCGATCCCGGAGATCGATTCACCGGGCCCAACCCAGCCGTAGCTCTGCCAGTAGAGACCGACGAACAGCTGGCTCTGCTCCAAGTACGCCCGGTAGAGCGCCCGCGGCGGATGCGGCCGTGCTCCGAGCTCGAATAACACCGGCGTCAGGCGCAGCGCCGCGATCGCCTTGCTGGCCGCCGCCCGCTCGCCGGCCAGCTCTTGCAGCGTCGACGACACGAATACGCGCAGCCGCTGGTCGGGGGTCACGATCCGCCGGCCCCGATCAACACGCTCGGTGGCCTCACCGCCTGTCACCGGCTCACCGTGCACAACACTACTGCCGGAAGCCGCCAGAATAGTCCCTTTGCCTCCGTCCCGGAACATCGGGGAGCGCCGCGAGCCGCCTGCGGATTACCGCGGGGCCGGCTTACTCGCTACGGGCAGGATGAACGTCACGGCATGTGTCTCGAGAACGCCGAATCCGAAGCTGTCGCCACAGGTCTCGACCAGTGATTTCCGCAGCACGGGCGAAGGCGGGAGGGACCTTCGAGCAAGTACGGCGGCGGCGTAGTTGAAGCGCCTTCGAGCCGCCGTCACTCTCCCCAGCCGGGTGGCGGCTCGCGGTACCCCTCTGCCAACTCCCAGTACTCGCGCAGCTCCTCGCAGCGGCCGTCGGGCGCGAAGCGGAGCACGAGGCAGCCGGGCAGCGTGAGCTCGCGGCCGTCGTCGACCATGGTCGTCCACCACTCCACCGCGGCGAAGTTGCGCTCGACGATCGGACGGCCGAAGCGCACGCGGACGTCACGCTGGCCCTCCGTTCGCTCCCAGTACTCGCCAATCCCCTCATGCCCGACGCTCGGCTCCCGGAAGATCTGCGACCGGTAGATCGCGTCCTCCGTAAACAGCGAAAGCGTCAGCTCCTTGTCGGCGGTCTCCCAGGCGCGCCCGTAGCGCTCGATCCACTCGTGCGCCTTCATGGGTCCATCTTCGCCTACCCCGCGGCACTTGGCACGCCGGCGACAGCGCCGTCCTAACGCTACATCCGTTGCCGTACGTTCCAACGGTCGCCAAATCGGAGCGCGTGGTCGAGAGCGCGCTTCCAGCTGTTGCGGAGCTCTCCCTCTCTGTGAAGGAGACGTGATGCATCTGCTCCGCACAGCGTCCATGGTTCGAATTCGGGTGCGTTAATCGCGTCGAGCAGCTTTATCGCGTGCTCGCGTCCGGCGCGGGCGAGGTAGCCGTAGTGGCGGTCGATTGTCAGGCTGGCACCCATGTAGCGGGAAAGGTCGAAGGTTGAGATGCCGGCACGGAGCGCGAAGGGCGGCGAAGGCGTGTCGGAGATCGTAGATCCGGCGCCGCTTTGCACAGGGTTTCGCAGGGCACTACCCCAGCTGGTCGCGGCGGCGCGTCAGGTAGGCGGTCTCGGCGGTGTTGCCTGCCAGCTCGATGGCCCGGTCGTACGCCGCCCGCGACTCCTCGCTCCGGCCCAGCCGGCGCAGCAGGTCGGCGCGGGTCGAATGGTAGGCGTGGTAGCCGGCCAACTTGTCCTCGAGACGGTCGACGGCCGCCAATGCCACCTCCGGGCCGTCAAGCTCGGCGACCGCGACGGACCGGTTGAGGGCGATGATCGGCGAGGGGTCGAGGCGGACGAGCTGGTCGTAGAGGGCGACGACCTGCGACCGGTCGGTATCGCGTACGTCGCGGGCAGAGGTGTGCACGGCGTTGATCGCTGCGAGGATCTGGTAGCGACCCCCGGTGGAGGCGGAGAAACCCCTCCTGCACCACGTCCTCCGCCTCGCTCACGCTGCCGAGCATCCGGTAGGCGATGGCGAACGCCGACCGGCGGAGCTCGTCGTCGAACTCTTCCTCGGTCATCGCTCAGCCGAGTCCCTGCGCGAAGCCCTGCCGCCAGCTCGGATACCGGAGCTGCCAGCCGAGCTCGCGCTTGGCCTTGGCGTTCGAGGCACCCCGCGCCTCGGTCATCATGAGCGTCGCCGCCTCACCGGCCGCCAGCCGCCCCAGCCAGCGTGGGATACGCCTCGGTGGCTTGGCACCCAGCGCGCTCGCCAGCACCGGCAGCCACTCCCGCACGGGCGCGGGGTCGTCGTCGACGACGTTGTAGATACCTGGCTGGCCGCGCTCGACCGCGATGGCGGTCGCCGCCGCGGCGTCTTCGATGTGGACCCACGAGAAGACGCCACCACCGTCGCCGACGATCGGGAACCGACGCTTGCGGATCGGCCCGGCCATCACCGCATCCGGAGCCAGGCTGATCCCGGTCCCCGGACCGTAGAAGCCGCCGTAGCGCAACGCGAGGCCCTCGCCCCACTCGATCGTCGTCACCGCCTGCTCCAGATAGAGGATCGCCTCCAGCCCCGGCTGGCGAGCCCCCGGCGAGTCGGGATCGAGCGGATCGGACTCGGTCTGCACCGGCCCGCCCGTGCCGGCGAACCGGAAAGCCCCAAAGCTCTGCGCCACGAAGCGCCGTGCCCCCACGGCACGGCCGGCGGCCAAAAGATGGTCCGTCCCCTCGGTACGCAGCCGGTTGGTCATGATCGCGTTGGCGGAGCGGTCGGGGTGCCGCGCATCACGGATGCTCATCCTCCCGGACAACGCCGTGAGCTGATGGACAATCACCTCCGGCTCGGCGGACGCCACCGCCTGGGCCACCGCGTCAGTGTCGAGAGCGTCAGCCACGACGGGCCGCGCCCCCAACGCCCGCAGCCCATCCTGCTTCGACGCGGTCCTGGTCATCCCGACCACCTCGTGGCCTCGCGCCACGAACTGCGGGATGAGCTCTCTGCCGAGTGCGCCTGTGGCGCCGGCTACGAAGATCTTCATGACTCCCCCTCTTCTCTCACTTACCCATGAGACGAGAGAAAGGTGCCCCCCGTGACAGTGCTGAACGCTCGCTGCTCAGCGCGCGCACGTCCGAGGCCCAACTCGCGGAGCCGCCTCCGAGGGAACACTGAGGGAACACCAGCGCGGGCACGCGCGGGCATGCGGGGTCACTCGTCCCCCAGGCGAATCCTTCGCTCTGCGGGACTATGGTAAGGAGGGGGTCGACGGTTCGAGTCCGTCAGAGGCTTGCATAAAGTGCCTGCAAATCAGCACTTTGTAGTTGTCTGTGCATAGAACAGACGGACACAAAACGGACAGATCTGTGGTACGGGCGACGTAGCACGACATCTCGCGACGCCTTCCGACACGGCTCACCAGGATCCGGCCGAGCGCGAGGACGACGAAAGCCCTGCAAGCGGGCACAAGTCGTTGTCTAGGTAGGCACAAACCTGACCTCCTCCCCTTAAGAGGGGGGTCATCGGGGCGTCGGGCGGTCACGCCGGAGGTCGCGGGTTCGAGTCTCGTCGCTCCGAACGATCACGGAGCGATCCCCGCTCTTCTGTGCGTCCTGAAACAGGCAGTTCTGTTTGTCTGTTCGCCAGCCGCCGGCGGGCTTCCGCGCAGATACGGTCAGCAGCTGTGCGCTTTCAAACAGCGCGAGCGGCTCCTCGCGCTCCAGAACTTCTTCCGCCACGAGAACCTGGCCACCCTCCGCGAGCTCGTCCTGCGCGAGGTCGCAGAAGACGCCGAAGCCCGCAGATACACAGAGGCACTCGAGCCGCTCAGCCAGCAGGCGATCGCCGAACGCGTGCTCGCGCTGGTCGAGCCGCAGCCGAAATCGCAGCGCATCCTCCGCCGCGCCTGGCGCTCCGCCCAACGGCTCGGCGCCGACATCGACGCCCTCTGGATGCGACCGAACGGGCGCGAACCCACAGCCGAGGAACAGACACAGCTCGCAGCGCTCCGCCGCACCGCCAACCTGCTCGGCATCCACTTCGTCGAAGAGGACGGGGACGACCTGGTCGAAACCGTCCACCGCGTCGCCCGCGAGCGCGGCTCCACCTACATCTTCATCGGCACGCCCGACGAGTCGCGGCGCCGCGAGATCTTCGGCGGCTCGCTCCTCTCACGCATGGTGCGCGAGATCCCCGGCATCGACATCCGCGTCGTCGCCGACCGCGCGCTTAAAGAGGGAACGCCGAAATGAACGTGCTCCGCAAACTCCGCGCCGCGCTGTCGACAGTCGCACGCGCGCCGGTCGGGCTCTACCGCCGCCTGCGCCGGCGGCGCCTCCCCCAGGCCGGCCCCCGCCGCGTGCTCGTCCCCTTCACCCGCGGCCACCTCGAACCGACGGTGCTCGACGCCGCCATCCGCATCGCCCGCGCCGAAGAAGCAACGCTCGTCCCCGCGTACCTGATCCTCATCCCAATGCAGTTCGCGCTCGACGCACCGATGAGCCAGGAATGCGCAAAGGCGATCCCGCTCCTCGAAGCGGTCGAGCACGCCGCCTCGCGAGCAGGCGTCACCCTCGACGCGCGCGTCGAAAGCGGCCGCACACCCATCCACGCGCTCGAACGACTCTGGAACGTCGAACACTTTGATCGCATCGTCATCCCTGCACCCGCGGGACGCGAGCCCGGTTTCACGCCCAAAGAACTCCTCTGGATGCTCACCAGCGCACCGAGCGAAACACTCATCCTGCGCCCAGACCCAGCCCTACGCGCAGCGAAGCAACCCGCGGCAGCCCGGCCGCCGCTCCCACAGCGCCGGCAACGGATCAGCCCCGCAGCCGAGCGCGCAGCGGCGATTGCAGCCACCCAAAGCCGTTAGCCGCCCACACCGACCATAGTGAGCCTGCCACGCAGCACTCGATGCCGTCTCGGCTAGCGTGCTCATGGGCCGCCGACCGTGGACTATCGCATCTACCACCTGATCAATCAGTTCGTCTACCACCACGCCTGGCTCGGGCGCGGGCTGAACGCGCTCGAAACGTGGGCTGTGCCGGTGATCGCCGTCGCAACGTTCGCTCTCTGGCTGCTCGCCCGACCCGGAGGTAGTCGCAAATGGAAACTCGCGTCCGCTTGCGCGCTCGGCTCTGCGGCCCTCGCGCTCGTAATCAATCAGGCGATCGGAAAGATCTGGCACCGCGAACGCCCCTTCGCCACTCACCCAACCGCTCATGTCTGGGGCAGCCGCTCCCACGACCCGTCCTTCCCAAGCGACCACGCGAGCGCTGCCTTCGGCATCGCCTTCGCCGTTTTCCTCTTCGACCGGGCTATCGGCTCCGTCTTTCTCGCCGCAGCCGCCGTCATCGGCGCAGGACGCGTCTTTATCGGAGCGCACTACCCGCTCGACGTCCTCGCCGGCTGCCTTGTCGGCCTCGCCTCCGCGCTCCTTCTCGCACGCGTCGCAAGACCGCTCATCGACCGGCTCGTTGGCCTCGTCGAACGCGCCACCGATCCGTTGCTCGCGCCCATCTGGCGCCTCCGCATTCCGCACTGAGCCGGTGTCCTTCCAGTTCGCCGACGCCATCCGCGCGCAGCGGTAGCCTGGTCGTCCGATGCGCAACCAGCCAGAAGACACGACGGATGCCGACCCCGCTCCTAGGCGACACTCGCCGATCCCCATCGTCCGCTGCCGCCGGCGCTGTTGGGGCTAGGTTCTGGGGACAGGTTCGAGGATTTCCGGGGAGGTTCAGGGTCCTTCGAGGGAAGGGTGCAACGAGCAGAGAAACCAGCCAACTTGCAGGGAAAGCGCGCTAGTAAGCGCTTTTCCCGCATCGCATAGTCGCAGCTCGAATCCTCCATGGTAAGGAGGGGATGGTAAGGAGGGGGTCGACGGTTCGAGTCCGTCAGAGGGCTTTCCGTTTTTGCCTGCTTAGCGGGTTGTCACGTTCGCTCCGTCGGCAACGACCCGTTCGCTCGACGTCCACGCGGCGTCCACCGCGTGGACGTCGGCGCCCGTGACCGCGTCGAGCAGTCTGATCGCGTGCTCCCGTCCGTCGCGTGCGAGGTGGCCGTAGTGGCGATCGATCATTCCGAGGCTCGTTCCCATGTAGCGCGAGAGCTCGAAGGCCGAAATGCCCGCGCGGAGCGCGAAGGTCGCGAAGGTGTGCCGGAGATCGTAGACGCGTCGAAGCGGCGTGATCCCGGCCGCGAGCTGAGCGGGCTTCCAGCAGCGGTTGCGGAAGTTGTGCAGGTCGAAGTAGCCGCCACCGGGCGACGGGAACACGATGGGCGACCGCCCATTCGCCGGTAGCTGCTCGAGCGCCGCAATCGCGATCTTCTGCAGTGGCACGGCGCGGATGCTCGCTTCGGTCTTCGGCACCTTGACCCGGCCGTTCCTGTAGGCGCGGCGGACGTAGACGACACGCGCGTGCGAATCGATGTCGCGATGCTCAAGTGCGATCCACTCTCCGGGCCGTAGTCCGGTCGCCGCGGCGAAGAGCACGAGCGGCCCGTCGCGCGGCCCGAGCTCTTCGCCGGATTCACGTCGATGAGTCCCCAGCTGACGGCGCGAGCCAGCACTTGCCGGAGCGCCTGCGTCGCCTCGAAGCGATGCCCGGCGGGGATAGTCATCCGCCAGGCCGCGATCTCGGCAGGGCGAAGATGGCTGATTCGACGGTGGCCGAAAGCGCTAAGCGCCTTCGCGAGGAGCCAGTCGAGCTTCTCGACCGTCTCCGGCTCGCCGTCGTGCTGAGCGAGGTAAATCTCGACGAGCTCGCGCAGCTTCGGCGCCTCGACCAGGCCCTGCTCACGCCGAAGCCGCCCGAGCGCCCGAGCGAGCGCCTCGGCCGCCGCCTGCTCTGACTCGAACCCACCTCGCTGCACACGCCGCGAACCACGACCGCCGACCCGGTACCGATACGCCCAGAGCTGGCGATCGGCGCTGCGCGACTTCAGTGGGAACACCTGTCCCTGCTGTTTCACCACTATCACCTCCCGCCTGTTGTAGAAAGTGATGGTTGGCTGAGGTCGCGCGATCATGCTCCGCCGCAGCTGACAGTTGCTCGATTCTGCCTGCACTGCCGCTGCGACTCGGCTGCTGAGATCATCTGTCTCGGGTAAGACACCGGTCGTGGACGCACGCGGGGTGACGCGGGAGATCAGGCGAGTCGTCTGGCCGACGCTGCGCGAGCAGGACTTCGCAGCGTTCACCGGCCGCACCGCCTGGCGGTACGTCGACGATGCCATCGACGTAGTCAACTTCCAGTCCTTCAGCGCCAGCCTCGCCGACGCCGTCGGCTGCACGTCCTTCTCCTTTTCCGTCAACCTCGGAGTCTGGCTGCCGCCGGACGCCTCGGAGGAGCTCGAGCCCAAGAGAGACGCGCAAGGGTGCCTCCGTCCGGCGGAGTACCAGTGCGTGCCGCACCGGCGACGGCTGGCGAAATCGCTCGCGCAGCCCTGGTTCAAGCCATTCAGCAAAGACACGCGCCGTTGGCTGCCCTCGTTGCGACTGCACCGCGAAGGCCTGAAGAAGGTGATCCGCAGGGACACGCACGACCGGGCCGACACTTGGTTCGTGCTGCCCGACGGGTCCAACCTCGAGCAGTGCATAGCGGACGCGCTGCGGGCGATTCGCGAAGAGGGACTGCCGTGGTTCGAGACGATCCGCAGGGAGCGTCGCACGCCGACGGCGCACACGCATGCCAGTTGAGTTTCTTTCTCAGGCCATCGGCAGCGGAGCCGGTGAAACGCCGTCTCCCCCCGATTGTCGAGGCTCTGGTCGACGCCCGACCGGCGGTTCGACCGACCTTACTTCGGCACTCAGATTATTTGCGGCCGCGGCGCCGTGGGTCGGGCGTCGGTCGCGGATTTACAGCCAGAGGGTCCGGCCTGCGTTTGCCGACCCGATTACCGCATCGATACAAGCGCGACGAAGCTGATGCCACGTCGGGACGCCAACCAATGGTACGAGCTGCTCACAGGCGCGTACGCCGACTACTTCGAGAACGGAACGATAAGCGTGAACAAATGGTGGAAGACTCGCGTCGCCGCCGAGCGTGGGCTGATCTCATGCGGCGCCGAAGCGATCCCATATGCGGTGGAGCTCCTCGCGAACCGCGATCCGGAGATCCGCGAAGACGGCGCAGCAGTCCTCGGCGCCTTGGGCGAGGACGAGCGCGTTGTCGATGCACTGCTGGGTGCGCTTCAGCGCGAGGACGAGGACCAACCCCGCGATGTGATGATCATCGGGCTTGGCCGACTACGGAACAAGAAGGCGATTCCGTTCCTTGCCGCGACGATCCGCGATTCCGAGACGGACGGCGACACGCGCTTCACAGCGATCCAGTCGCTGGGCCAGATCGCGCGTCGTCGTTTCGACCGCCGACCGGAGCCGGAGGCAGCTGCGCTGGAGTGGCTCAACGCGCACGGCTACTAACGGGTTCAATCTCGCGCCCTGGGGCGGCTGCACTCACACCGTGGGAGATCGCGATCTCTGGGCCTGTTGTCTAAGAAGAGAACGAGAGACATTCAAAGGATGGAGCGTTTATGGAGCCGAGCAGGCGCAACCAGTGGCAATCAGTGGCAAATCGCCGGACGGCGACAGCGCGTGAATACGCGAAATCCGTTGCCGTGGGTTGCCAGCAGTTGCCGCGACCCCAAAATGGTAAGGAGGGGGTCGACGGTTCGAGTCCGTCAGAGGGCTCTGCAAAAGCCCTGTAAATAGGGGCTTTTGCCCTTTTGCGTTCGCGTTGACTTGCTCCTCGTTCATCGTGCGGTAGGTATGGAGCTGTTTATGGAGCTTTCAGTTCCAGAACGGCTGCGGAATCGCGTCAGCTCTGGCAACACCAGCCCTCGAGCCGGTTCGCAAATACCGACTCATCGCGAGGCAGGTCCAGATACCGTCGCCGTCCCCACCATCCTTGAGCTTCATGAGATCGCCCAGCCGTCTGCCTGGTCGCAGTTGATCGAATGCTCGCCGGCCCGAGCTGTCCCCTGTCCCCTCGGCTTCGTAGGATCTGTGACGCCGAGGATGGCAGCTGCTTATGGCCCGTATTGAAGACCTGCTCACGAAGATCGACGACCCTGCCCTGCGCGCGGACCTCGAGCGCGAGGTCGCGGTGCTGAAGGAGCACGTCGACTTTGGCCTTGTCTTCGAGCGTCACATTCCCGAGACGGTTGACCTGCTCTACGTCGAACCCGCCGTCGGAGATCTCGTTCGTATGCGTCGGGAGGACGGCGACGCGCTCTACCGCGTGTTCGAGCTCAGTGACGGGTCGGCGACGCTGACCCCGCTCGACAGCGGTGAGACCATCGAAGCCGCGCTGGACGACCTGCTCGTTGTGAAGCCGTTTGGCGAGCCGGTCTATCCGGCGCTCACGCCGCTCGAGTCCGTCTTCCGTAGCGAGGAGCGGCCGTTCCACGCCGTGATCAATGGCGAGAACCTGCACGTTGTTCAGCTGCTGCTCTACCTGTACGAGGGCAAGGTCGACTGCCTCTACCTCGATCCGCCCTACAACTCGGGCGCGACGGACTGGAAGTACAACAACCGCTACGTCGACGCGATCGACCGCTACCGGCACTCGAAATGGCTGTCGATGATGGAGCGGCGGTTGCGGCTGGCGAGGCGCCTGCTGAAGCCGGACGGCGTCCTCATCGTCACGATCGACGAGAACGAGGTCTACCACTTGGGCGTGCTGCTCGAGGAGCTGTTCCGGGAGTACCTGCGCTACCAGGTGACGATCGTGATAAACCCGAAAGGCACGGCGAAGGTCAACTTCGCGCGGGTCGAGGAGTATGCGCTCTTCCTCGTCCCGGATACGGGTTCCGACGTCATCCTCCACCTGCCGCCCCCCGAGGACGAAGCGCCCGAGGAGGAATGGGACAGCGAGGAGGAAGACGGGGACGAGCCGGAGGAACGCGCGATCGAAGCCGGCGTCGACCCCACACTCGTCCGCGACCGCGTCGAGACACTCAAGGCCGAGCGCGACGAACTCCAAGCCGCGCTTGCCGAGCTTGACGATGCTGCCCGCACAGACACAGCGATCGATCTCGACGACGCCTGCGAGATCCTTGACTCGCTCCCCAACCTCACCGAAGCGCTCGCTCTAGCCGATCCCGAGCTTCGCCGTCGCGTGTTCGACGCATTCCGCCTCGCAGTCG
>WNGB01014517.1_pt1 | contig 10509 bp, 9 predicted proteins | sample 5400681 | NCBI WGS metagenome assembly WNGB01 (sample SAMN13153367, study PRJNA577476) | soil metagenome | isolation source: 115 cm soil or saprolite under grassland replicate 2 | place: USA:California | collected 2016-06-15 | reverse complement strand
TCAGGCTGGTTGTCCCCCAACGAACGTTCGGGTGCGCGTTGAGTTTTTCGAAGGGGGATGTTGGGGGACGAGCGGGCGGAGATGAGGGGTAGGCTGGGTGTGCAACGGGAGTCGGCGGAAGAGGGCGAGAGAGGGGAGAACAGCTCAGAGCAGTCCGAGCTCGCGCGCTCGGTTGATCCCCTGCGTACGATTCGGGGCGCCAAGCTTCGCGTAGATGTTGTGGATGTGCCACCTGGCCGTACTCACCGAGATGACCAGCCGGTCCGCGATCTCCTGGTACGAGCGACCCTCGGCCAGCAAGCGCAGCACGTTCAGCTCCTGCTGCGTGAGCGACTCGGTCAGGGCGGGGTGAGCAGCAGCTTCTGGTGGCGACGTACCGTCGGCATCGGGTGATACGGCGCCGAAGGCACGCTGCAGCTGGCCCACAAAGGCCGGCGCCACCGCGCGAACGGACGGCAGGAGGCGCGCGACCGCCGGCCCTTCGTCGAGGAAGCGGCGGATGTAGCCTTCGGGCGCGGCCAGCTGGATCGCCTCGGCGAGGAGCTGGCGAGTGGACTCCTGGCGATCGAGCGCGGCTTCCGCCAGCGCCTGCAAGATGCGCACATTGATCAGACGGGCAGGGCGCCCCCCGGCGCGCACCTGGCCGTCCAGCCGGGCGAGCAGGCGCCGCGCCTCGTCGGGGCGTCCCTGGGCGAGCAGCAGGCGGGCATAGGTAAAGGACTGCGGCTCGCGGATGTCGTCGGGTTTATCGCGCAAGGCCACCTGCGCCGTCTCAGCCCACCGCGCGGCGGCTTCGACATCCTCCAGGCGCAGGTGCAGCTCCGCGGCGCCACCGTATAAAACATGCCTGGGGTTTTAGACGAGGGTGGCTGCTCTCCTAGCCCCTCCCCGTCTCACCAACGTTGCAGCCGTGAACGCACTTTGATGAGAAGAACGTATTGCGCCAGGCGGATGACCGAATAGAACCCGCCAGAGAAGACACGCGAGATATTGCTATTCTATATCGTGTGTCAAGCGGCGGTCTAGCGATCCATGCCGGCCATCATCGCCCGCACCGCGTCGATCTCGTCCTGGTTGACGGTGTGGCCCATGCCGGGGTACAGGCGCACGTCGACCGCGCCGCCGAGCCGCCGCAGCACCGTGGCGGTGTGCTGGACGCGCTCCTTGGGGATGTGCGGGTCGACGTCGCTGCAGCCGAGGAACACCGGCGTGCCGTCGAGCGAGCCGGTGTAGTCGCGCGGGGTGCCGTCGGGGCCGATCAGCCCGCCGCTCAGGCCGACCAGGCCGCCGTAGCGGCGCGCGCTGCGGGCCGCGAACTCCAGCGCCAGGCAGGCGCCCTGCGAGAAGCCGAGCAGCGCCGTTCGCTCTGGCGGGATGCCGGCGGCCGTCACGGCCGCCAGCAGGCCGGCCAGCGCGGCGAGCGCCGAGGAGAGGTCCGGCTCGTTGCGGGCGATCGGCTGCAGAAAGCTGTAGGGGTACCAGGTGTTGCCGGCGGCCTGCGGCGCCAGGTAGGCGAAGCCCGGCTGGTCGATCTCGGGGACCAGCGTCAGGATGCTTTCGGCCGTGGCGCCGCGGCCATGGACCAGCACCAGTGCGGCCCGCGCGCGGTCGAGCGGCGCGCCGGCACGCAGCACCGGCTGGCCCTGGTGCGGGCCGAGATTCGTCGGTTCGATCATCATGCAATCATCTCCCGCAGGACGTCCAGCAGCGGCTTGAGCGCCCTGCAGGCGTTCGCGACGCGCGCCAGGAAGTCGGGCGTGAGCACATCGCCGTCGGCGAACGGGCGGCGGGCGACGAACTGCTTGTGCCTCAGCAGGTCGATCGCGGGGTGATCGCGCGCGTAGCCCTGCGGCGCGGTCTTCAGCCGCTCGCCGGCCAGCGCGCCGAAGGCGCCGCCGAACGCCTGGCCGCCGATCGCCTCACGCAGCGCGCCCGCGTCGGCGTCGATCGACTGGCGGATGGCGGCCAGCTGCTCGGGGCTGGGCGCGTAGGCCCCGCCGGCCAGAAACGACCGATCGTGCGGCTCGACGTGAATGTAGTAGGGTATCTCCGCGAAGCGCCGGCCACCCGGCGCGATCGAGGCGCTCATGCTGGTCTTGTACGGCGATTTATCCTGTGAGAATCGCACGTCGCGGTAGATCCGGAACAGGCAGTCTCGCGCTGCGATGCCGCCCAGATCCTCGAAGGCGCTCAGCTCGCCGATCAGGTCGTCGACAAACAGCTCGAACACGCCGCGTGCGCGCTGGTAAGCCACGCGGTTGCGCTCGAACCAGTCGCGCTCGTTGTTTTGCTCCAGGTCGCTCAAGAAGTCGAGCACCGGGCGGAGATCGTGTGCTGAGCCCATAGAGCTGCATTATAGCACGCCGGTCGAGCGCGCCTGGCATTGTTCCCTAAGTGGACGCGAACGAACGCGGACGAACGCGGAGAGGAAAGTGGATCATCCGCGTCGATCCGCGTTTGTCTGCGTCCCAGTACCCCAATCGTGAACTCTTAAAGAGCGGCATACCATTGCGGACACGGTCGGTCGCGTGCTATGATACCGCCCACACCGGCAGAGTAGCTGAAAGGAGCGAGATATGCCGACCTCGGTTCACGGCGTTCATCACGTCACCGCGATCGCGGGCGACCCCCAGGAGAACCTCGACTTTTACGTCGCCGTGATGGGCATGCGCATGGTCAAGAAAAGCGTCAACCAGGACGTGATCGATACCTACCATCTCTACTACGCCGACCGGCTCGGCACCCCCGGCACCAATCTGACGTTCTTCCCGTGGCCCAACATGGGTCCTGGCCGGCTGGGCGTCGGGCTAACCGTGGAGGTGCCGTTTGTCATTCCATCAGGGAGCCTGGCCTACTGGCAAGAGCGGCTCGCTCGGGCGGGGATGCGCTGTGGCGACGTCCAGGAGCGCTTTGGCGAGACGACGCTGCCTTTCAGCGACCCGCACGGCCTGCCGCTGGCGCTGGTCGAGACCGACGACGCACGAGAGTTTATCGCGTGGGAGAAAAGCCCTGTGCCGGCCGAGCGCCAGGTGCGCGGCGTGCACTCCGTGCGACTGTGGGAGCGCGATCTTGCGCCGACCGAGGCGCTGCTCACCAGGCTCATGGGCTTTACGCTCGTGGGGGAGGAGAACGGCTGGCGCCGCTACGCGGTCGAGGGCGGCGGACCGGGCAACATCGTCGACGTCAAGGCGCTGCCAGGCGAGCGCCCCGGCGCATGGGGCACCGGCAGCGTCCACCACGTCGCCTGGCGCGTCAAAGACACCGACGAGGAGATGGCGCTGCGCGCCGCGATCGCCGGCGCGGGCCTGCAGCCCACACAACAGATCGATCGGTTCTGGTTCAAGTCGGTCTACTTCAGAGAGCCGGGCGGCGCGCTGTTCGAGCTGGCGACCGACGGCCCCGGCTTCGACCGCGACGAGGATCGCGAGCACCTGGGCGAAAAGCTCATCCTGCCGCCCTGGCTTGAGTCCCAGCGCAGCCAGATCGAGGCGGGGCTGCAGCCCCTGGAAACCCCACCCATCGAGGAATAGATATGAACCGCGAAGAGCGGTCGCCACGCGCCACCCTCGTCAGCAGGCCCACGCTGATCGCCCAGGCCACCACGTGCATCACGGCCAGCACCAGCTCTGCCGCCGGCGAGGTGCCCGGCATCGCGTTCGAGCGCAGCAGCGCGATATCCGGCAGAAACGACAGCACCAGCACCACTTCTGGAAGTCATTCGGGGTGGGGGTGTGGGGGCGGGGCACACCCCCACCCCATCACGGATTGCCAAGCGATCAGAAACTTTACGCTGCGACCGCTGCCGGCTCGCCCTGCTCCTGCTCGACCTGCTTGACCAGCTCCAGCTCGATGCTAATCGTGATCTGGTCGCCCACCAGCCAGCCGCCGGTCTCGAGCGCGACGTTCCAGTTCAGGCCGAAGTCCTTGCGGTTGATCTTGGTCTGCGCGCTGAATCCGGCGCTGGTGGTGCCCCACGGAGTCTTGGCCTGCCCGGCGTACTCGATGTCCAGCACGACCGGCCGGGTGACGTCGCGAATGGTCAGGTCGCCGTACAGCTTGCCGTTGGTCTCGTCGGTCCGCTCGACCCTGGTGCTCTTGAAGGTGATGTGCGGATACTTCTCGACGTCGAGGAAATCGGGCGAGCGCAGGTGCCCGTCGCGCTTCTCGTCGCCAGTGACCAGGCTCGACGCGTCGATCTGCACGTCGACGGTGGCGCCGGTCGGGTTCTGCTCGTCGGCCTCGACTGTGCCCGTGTACGTGTTGAAGCGGCCGCGGACGGTCGAGATCATCAGATGCTTGGCCGAGAACTGAATTTCCGAATGGGAGTTGTCAATAATCCATGCCATTGTGAAGGCTCCTTCTGTGCATCACTCGCGTGTTTCGTTTGACTGAGCTCAGTATAGCCGGCCGGCGTGACGCGAGCGTAAACACGACCGTAAACGGAAAGTTAAGAATTGAGAGTTAAGAGTTAAGAGTCGAAGGAGCGTAACTCTTAACTTTTAACTTTGAACTCTTAACTGGTTCTCGAGCCTGGCGATCTCGTCGAGCAGCAGGCGGCGGCCGCCGCTCTCGGCGAGCGCGCGGGCCTCGGCGAGCGCGGCATGGGCCTCGGCGGGCGGCAGCAGCGGGGCCAGCCAGATCCGGATCTGGGCGGCCAGGTGGCGCGTACCTAGCGCGTCGGCGCGGGCCAGCGCGGTCGAGAGCCGGTGGATCGCCAGCGGGATCTGCCCGCGGCGGATCGCGACCAGGCCAAGGTTGGCGGTCAGGCCGGCGATGCGCTCGGGCGAGGGCAGCTGCTCGGCGATCTCCAGCCCTTCGATGAAATGGCGCTCGGCCGCGTCGAGGTCGCCCTGCGCCAGCGCGATCTCGCCCAGGGTGGAGAGCAGGAACGGCTGAAAGCTCACCATGCCGCTCTCGCGCGCGGCCGCCAGCCCGGCGTTGGCGTGCTCGATCGCCGTCGGATCGCCAAGCAGCAGCAGGTGGTAGGCCAGGTTGTTGTGCGCCAGGATGCGGTACGCCGCGGCGGAAGGATTCTCCTCGGCGATCTCCAGCGCCTCGCGGTAGCGCGCGACGGCCTCGCGCAGATCGCCGCGCTGGGCCGCCACACTTCCAAGCTCGAACCTGATCTGCGCCAGGATCGCCGGGTCGCCCTGGGCCGCGCAGTGCGCGGCGGCGTTCTGCAGGTGCTCGGCCGCCCCGGCCAGGTCAACTCCTTCGATCGAGAGCGCGGTGCCCCACATCAGCTCGGCGCTGACCGCGTTCGCGGGGTCGCCGGCAGTGCGCACGCGCTGGGCCAGCGCGATCGCCTCCGCAAACCGCCCCTGCACGACCAGCGCGCGCGCGAGCAGGAGCCGCGCCCGGTCGGCCTCGGACTGGTTACCGCGCGTGTTGGCCACGTCGAGCGCGGTGCGGAAGGTCTCGGCGGCCTGCGCCGCCGCGCCGGACTGGAGGTAGGCGTCGCCGAGCGCCATGGCGATCGCGGCCCTCCGTCCATCTTCGGCCCCCGCCAGCGCCTGCTGGTAGAAGCCGATCGCCTCGGCCCAGGCCGACAGGTCGGCGGCGCGCTGGCCGGCGCGGAAGGCGTAGTGCGCGGCGCGATCGAGCGCGTTGCCCTCGGCGAAGTGCGAGGCGATCAGGCCGGCGACCGGGTCGAGATCGCGGCGGTGCAGGCCCTCCAGCGCCTCGGCGACGTGGCGGTGGATCAGCCGGTGGCGCGCCTCGCCGATCTCGCGGAAGGCCACCTCCATCGTCAGCGTGTGGTCGAAGGCGTAGCGCAGCCCGTCGAGCGGCGTCGCCAGGCCAACCGCGCGCAGCTCGTCGAGCGCGTCCACGGCGGCGGCCTCCGAGAGCCCGGCCGCGCGCGCGACGACGTCAAGGTCGAACTCGCGCCCGACCGCCACGGCCGCGTCCAGCACGCGCCGGGCCGGGTCGGAGAGCCGCGCCAGCCGCGACTGGATCAGGCTGTAGACTGTGCCTGGCACGACCGGCGCGTCGGAGAGCGCCGAGAGGTTGAGCGTGCCGTCCGATTTCAGCAGGCCACGATCGCGGGCGTAGCGCACCAGCTCGGCCAGGATGTAGGGGTTGCCCTCGGCGTTGCGCGCGAGCCAATCGGCCAGCGGATAGGCGTAGATCGGGCTGAGGTGCCGGGCGAGGTCGATCGTATCGTCGGCCGAGAGCCGTGCGAGCGGCAGCCGCCCCAGCCGATCCTCGCGGGTGAGCGTCTGGAGCAGCGCCGCCAGCGGCGCGCGCGGCGCGACCGGGCGCGCGGTCGCCAGGAAGGCGATCGGCGCGGCGCCGCCGTTCTGGATCGCGACGGCGGCCGAGTGGCGAACCAGGTAGCCGAGCAGCGCCAGCGTAGAGGCGTCGGCCCAGTGCAGATCGTCGAGCAGGAGCGCGACCGGCCGGGCGCGGGCCAGCGCCAGCAGGAGCTGGGAGATCCCTTCCCAGAGCCGCGATTCATCGGCCGGCCGCAGCGCCGCGGGCAGGGGCGTGGCGACCGCGCCCCTGCCCGCGGCGTCGGCCAGCTCGGGCAGCAGGCGCGCGGCCTCGGCCAGCCACACCGGCGGCAGCCCCAGGCCCGCGCGCAGCGCCGGCCAGTCGGGGCGCATCAGCAGGCCGCGTAGCGCCTCGATGATCGGCTGATAGGGCAGCGCCTGCTCGAGCTCGCGCGCCGCGCCGACCAGCGCCAGGCCGTCGAATCCGCGGACGAACGCGTCGGCCAGGCGGGTCTTGCCGATGCCCGGCTCGCCCTCGATCAGCGCGAGCTTGTGCGCCGACGTGATCTCGCGCAGCTTCTGCAGCTCGGCGGCGCGGCCGATGAACGGCAACGCCGATGACAAGGTGACGCGGTGAGAGGGTGACAAGGTGACCTTTTGTGGAGGTGAGTCTGTCACCTTGTCACCTTGCCACCTTGTCACTCGGTCAGGTTCGAGCGTGTCGGTGATGATCGCGTCGTACAGCGCCCGCGTCTCGTCCATCGGCGGCACGCCCAGCTCGTCGTCGAGCAGCCGGCGCAGCGCTTCGTAGCGGCGGATGGCCCCGGCGCGATCGCCGGCCAGGTAGTGCAGCCGCATGGCGGCGCGCTGCACATCCTCCTGGAGCGGGTTGAGCGCAAGCGCGCGTGTCAGCGCGTCGAGCGCCGACGCATAGTCGCGCCGCGCCTCGTGCTGCTGGGCCAGCGCGGTCAGACCGCGCAGCGCCAGCAGGCGGTAGCGCTCGCGCTCGGCCTCGACCCAGTCGTCGAAGGATTCGCTGTCGGGCACGCCGAAGCCGGCCAGGAAATCGCCGCGGTACAGCGCCAGCGTGGCCGCCAGCGCGTCGAGGTCGGCCGGCGGCGGCGCGAGACGCTCGGCGAATCGCCGCACGTCCACGTCGGCGTCCGGCGCCAGCACCAGGGTATCGTCGGCGACCAGCAGCGCCGCGCCGACGGCCTTGCGCAGCCCGTGCAGCGAGGTGCGCAGCACCTGCTGGGCGGCAGGCCGGTCGTGGTCGGGCCAGAGCAGCGCCAGCAGCCGCTCGCGCGGCACCGGGGCGCTGTGCGCGGCCACGTAGTAGAGCAGCGCGCGGCTCTTCCGCCGCGGCACGCCGACCGGGCGCCCGTCCAGGAAGAGCTGCGGCGAGCCAAACAGCTGAATGGTTAGCATACGACGAGATTATACCAGAATCACACGGGCGGGACGACTGAAAATCGACTTAATTGCTCAACTTTATCGAAATCTCCGCCGGGTACGGTTGAGCGTTGGGATGTCGGACACGCATATCTTACCACGAAGAACACGAAGAACATGAAGACCACGAAGACGATAAGGGTTCATAAAAGCATTATGTTCTCATGCTGAGGAGATAGCACCCCCAGGTGCGGTCACGTGGCGCACCACCCGCACGTGGGCGTGCTATCTCCTCACCAGGATGGGCCACGTTATTCTTTTATGAACTGGGTCGATCCGACCGACGCTACCCGTACAGCCAGGCTCCTCACCAGGATGGGCCACGTTATTCTTTTATGAACCCTTAGGAGAGCGTTCATGCGCGTCATCTTCATGCCCTTCGTGGTGCAAAAAGAGCTGTTTCTTGGACACCGAGCGAATAGTGATCGACGTGCTAGATATCCATGCGGCTGCGCCGCGCACTGATGCATGAACATGGCTGAAGCTATCGCCTATCGGCTATTTTCGTGTTGGGCCGCTCATCATACCAACAGCTCATACCTGTAGCTGTTCACGCAACGAACCCACGCCATATCTCCAACGCAACGTCCTCGGTACACGTATAGGACATTTGTTCGTACGTAGCGAGGAATGTATGCGTGCGCGTGCCAAATTGCAACGGGGACAACCAGGAACCAAAGCGCTGGTGCAAATCTACGGGGATCGATTGGTCTGCGTCCGCTACCGCTACGACCGCGAGCGGCGGAAACCCCTGGCTGTCTAATCATTACATCAGGTGCCTTGTGACGGTCCAGCCGCTGCGATAGCCGCGCGTCGGGCCGTGTGCTGATCCAACAAGGTTTGGATCGCGTGCGCCGGATCGTGATGGAGCCGCTAGCGCTGTTAGCGTGGGCTTTCGCGCTGCGCCAAGCGTTGACGGTGCGTCTGATAGTCCAGCAGAGCAACCTGACGGATGCACTCCCGTAGATCGTGCTCACTTTCAGCGCTGAACAACACCTGATAGGCCCCCAACGAACCTAACGGGCGGGTTGCTGCGCGACCACTGCTACGTCGTTCGTGCTTGCGGATGCGGTTGAAGAACGCTTCCAGTTGCAGGTTATCGGCTGGGAGGCCGGGCCCAGCATAACACGCCAGCAAATCACTCGACCAGGCCTGCCATAGCCGATGCCAGGCACATTCGCGCGCCGCCTGGGCCGGCATCTGTTTCGGATCGGGTCGGAACTGGGCCACTAGGGCGTTCATCGCCTGGCGAACCTCGTGGCTTGATACTGGGGATGCTGGCGCCTGCGTCTGGTCGGGCGGCTAGTGGAACCAATCGGCAATCCGACACAGCCACTGCTGCGCCGCGCGAACAGCGTCAGCCCGACACTGATTGACCTCCAGGGCGCGATCGACTTGGGGGATGCGGTGGCGCAGCTAGGTGGTTTCCGTATCGCTAGGCAGACCATGGCGGGCCGGTGAAATGGCGTACAACTGGTCATAGCCGGCTCCTCCGCCCCAGGCGAACGGTTTGCGGCTGGTGCGGTTCACGGCGTCGCGTATCGCGCGCCGCACACGCTGTTCAAGCGCGATCAAGCCGGCATCGCGCTTGAGAGACCCAACGGGGGGGCAAGATCGTCGTCGGCTGGCGCTGGCCGAGCACACTGGCGCTCTTCCGGTACGGCCGCCAAGTCGCCGAGTTCATTGCGCAGGTGTTGCCGCAAGCGCCCATCCACTTCCAAGGCCGGTTTGGCAATGTTGTTCAGGAAATGCAGTTGACCGCGTTGCTGGGGCGCATCACTCCAGCTTGCTTTGAGCGCCGCAACCACCGCTTTCTCGCCATCCGCGCGGGTTGCCAGCACGGCGAAAGGCAATTGCGGGTAGGGCGCCAGCCACGCGCGCAACCGCTCGGCGGTGGGATTGCTGTCCTGAAGGGCGCTGATCGGCGTGTTGCTCAGCCGTGCAGACAGCACGTAGAGTGGCGGATCGCGGCCCGCTGGTTGCCGCGCATCACCGGCCCAAATGCGCCCACCGTGTTGCTGGGCAGCCATTTCCAGTCGTGGCTGCTGCGGGGGAGTCATCCCGCCCAGCAAGGCAAGGAACTGACGGTACAGTTTGCCAACAGTTCGTTCATTGATCAGGAGGCCGCGCTGGTGTACATCGGATTGGATTTCGACGAATTGCCGATGGTGGTGGTCGTGCTGCCAGCCAATGAACGCCAACACCTCAAGGCCGGAGGTGCAATGGGGCAAACTGAGAGACAGCACGCCGCTGGCGTAGTAGGTGGCGCCGGGGTGGGAGCAGGACGGATTGTGACAGCGATGGCGCTTGCCAGCCACGAAGACCGGACCGTCGAGGGTTTGCACGTACGTCTTGACGTACCACGTATTGCGATGCAGAAGCGGCTGCCCACAATGCAGGCACGTTTCGCGGTCGCCCGGGATAATCAGTCGACGAGCGTCGGGAAAAAGTCGCAGTGGGCGATGACGGGGCTGCGCCATGATGTGCCTCCTCCCTTGACAGACATGTACAGGCACATGCTACCCGATCCGGTAACAATAAGACAGCCAGGGGGTGTTTCCCGCTGGCTGTCTTGATAGTGCATCTGCTCAATCGCTGCGCTGCCGAGGCGTGATACAGACGGCATCTAGCGGCTGGCCGCGCCTCCTGTTGTAGCAGTTAGACAGTCAGGGGGTGTTTCCGGCAATTCCTGAAGAGCCAAATCGTCGTCAAGCGGAAGCCCGCCGGCGCAGCCAGACGCCGACGCTGCTCGTTCGCCGCCACCTGCCCCGCGGCGCGGCCACTTGCCCCACGGCGTGCACGTGGCGCAGTGCGGGCGGCCCACACGGACCCAGCGGTGCCG
>WNGB01027992.1_pt1 | contig 10510 bp, 8 predicted proteins | sample 5400681 | NCBI WGS metagenome assembly WNGB01 (sample SAMN13153367, study PRJNA577476) | soil metagenome | isolation source: 115 cm soil or saprolite under grassland replicate 2 | place: USA:California | collected 2016-06-15 | reverse complement strand
CTGGCCGATGCTGCAGGCGCTGCTGATGGCATTCCGCGATGCATCGGGCAATTGGACGCTGGAATATTTTCGCCGGATGGCGACCGATGTCAACTTCTGGCCGGCGATCCGCGACACGCTGCTGCTGATCCTTGCGATCGTGCCGGTGCAGATGGTGCTGGCGCTGATCATGGCGCTGCTGCTCAACAGTGGGCTGCGCGGCACCAGCTTCTGGCTGTATGCCTGGGCGGTTCCGCTTGCGATCTCGGATCTGGCCGCCGGCATTGTCTGGCTGGCGATCTTTACCGATCGCGGGTACATCAACTCGCTGCTGGTGAGCCTGGGCTTGAGCAGAACCGGGTTCGCCTTCCTGAGCTACGAACATCCGATCAGTATCTTCATTGTCGTGGTGATCGCCGAGGCCTGGCGCGCGACGTCGATCGTCATGGTGATCCTGGTGGCCGGGTTGCAAGTGATCCCCAAGGAGTACAGCGAGGCCGCCGAGATCTTCGGTGCGAGCGGCTGGCAGCGGCTGTGGAACGTCACGCTGCCGCTGCTGCGCCCGAGCCTGCAGGTGGCGCTGATCCTGCGGACGATCCTGGCCTTCCAGGTCTTCGCGGTGGTGATCGCGCTGGCGGGCCGCACCATGCCGATTCTGGCGGGCGAGGCCTACTATTGGTATGGCTCGTACAGCAACCCCAACGTCGCCGCGGCCTACTCGCTGCTGATCATGCTCTTCTCGGTCGCCAGCACCGTCGTCTACCTGCGCATGTTGCAGTCCAGCGATGCAGAGATGGGGATGGCATCATGAGCACGTTTGTCGAAGCCCAGTATCGCCCGTCGGCGCGGCGGCGGCTCAACCGCGCGCTGCTCTACGTCGTCGCGGTCGCGCTGACGGCGTTTATGCTGCTGCCGATCTACCTGATCGCGATCGCGGCGTTCAGCACGCGCACGGCGGTCTCGACCTTTCCTAAGCCGCTCGTCCCGCAGCCGTTCTCGAGCGATACGATGCGCTTCTTCCTCGGCTCGACCGGCGTCGTGCCAGCCGCACGCAATAGCATCATCGTCGGGCTGCTGACGCTGGTGATCTCGCTGCTGATCGGGGCGCCGGCCGGCTATGCACTGGCGCGCTTCGTCTTCCGCGGGCGCGACGCCTTCAAGCTGCTGATCCTCTCGACGCGCGCCTTCCCGATCGTGATCCTGTCGATCCCGCTGGCGGTCACGTTCATCAACTGGCGGCTGTACGATACGCTGTTCGCCGTGGCGCTGGCGCACACCGCGCTGGCCCTGCCGACCACGATCCTGGTCACGAGCAGCATCTTCGTCGCCGTGCCGCACGACCTGGAGGAGGCGGCCTTAACGCTCGGCTGCACGCCGCTGGGTGCGTTCCGGCGCGTGGTGCTGCCGCTGGCGCTGCCAGGGCTGGCGGCCTCGGCGATCTTCACGTTCGTGCTGTCGTGGAACGAGGTGTTCGCGGCGACGATCCTGACCGTGCGCAACCGGACGCTGCCCGCCCATGTGCTGGGCGTGCTGAACAACTCGCCGCTGTACTTCCGCTTCGCCGGTGGCTTCGCGCTGGTCGTGCCATCGCTGATCTTCATCTTCTTTATGCGCCGGTACCTGCTGAACATGTGGGGGCGGGTGACGAAGTAGCGTTAGAACGTTAAAACGTTCCAACGTTCCAACGTTTGAACGTTTTAACGGCCCGAGGTCGCAATGGCTGAAATACAAATTCAGAACGTCTCGAAAGTCTACAGCAAGGGCCACCAGCCCGCTGTCAACAACGTGAACCTCGATGTGGCCGACGGCGAGTTCATGGTGCTGCTCGGGCCAAGCGGCTGCGGCAAGACCACGCTGCTGCGTATGATCGCCGGGCTGGAGTACCCCACGTCCGGGCGCATCCTGATTGGCGGGAACGATATCACCGATATGCCGCCGCGCCTGCGCCAGATCGCGATGGTGTTCCAGAGTTACGCGGTCTTTCCGCATATGACCGTCGCCGACAATATCGGCTTCGGGCTGCGGATGCGCCGCGAGCCGCAGGCCGAGATCACGCGCAAGGTCGCCCGTGCCGCCGGGCTGCTCCAGCTCGATCCGTACCTGGGGCGCTTCCCGGCCCAGCTTTCCGGCGGGCAACGCCAGCGCGTGGCCGTCGCGCGGGCGATCGTGATGGAGCCCAAGGTGCTGCTGATGGACGAGCCGCTGTCGAATCTCGACGCGCTGCTGCGGCTGCAGTTCCGCGCCGAGCTGAAGAAGCTGGTCCAGGAGGTCAAAGCAACCACAATCTATGTTACGCACGACCAGGTCGAGGCGCTCAGCCTCGGCGATCGAATCGCGGTCATGCGCGCGGGCGAGATTGTCCAATGCGCTCCGCCAATGCTGGTGTACGACCGGCCGGCGACCGATTTCGTCGGCGGCTTCATAGGCAACCCGCCGATGAACTTCCTGCGAGGCCGGGTCGAGCGCAGCAATGGCACGCTGCAGGTGGCGCTCGGCGCGCATGTGCTTGCCGCGCCGCCCGCGCTCGCACCGGCCAGCGGGCAGGACGTGCTGATTGGCATCCGCGCCGAGAACATCGAGGCCTCTGCCCAGCCGGCGCCCCACGCGCTGCCTGTCCGCGCCGAGGTGGTCGAGCCGGTCGGCTCGCATCTGCTGGTCACCGCGCTCGTGGGCGACCAACGGCTCAAACTGCTTACACGAACCGACTTCCCGGCCGCGTCAGACGCGCCGCTCTGGATCAGGCCAGAGCCGGACAAGCTGCGCTGGTTCGACGCGAAGACCGGGCAGGAGATCGCGAACTCGACGAGTTAGACGTGCAGATCACCAGTTCATCTGCGTCTGAACGCACAGCAGCAATTCGATGGACCGCGGCAGCTGTGGATCGTGTGAGATGTCGACCGCTGCCGGGAGGATGGGTCAACGCCGTGTGATCGGAGGCCAAGCATGTCCGACCATCACTCGTTGCCGACGGTGCTCGACCGAACCCACGCCTACAAACCCCTGGATTTCGGAAATGGACGTGTCGCTGGCTCGGTGAGTGATCAAGGTCGGCTGGTCGCGCTCAACACAGCGCACCCGCAGCACGGCTATGTCACCTTTACCTGCGTACCGCCCTTCCCCGACGACCGCCGGTATGACCCGACCTACGTGCGGAGCTATCGTGCGTCCCTGGCCGCGCCCGATCTGCCCGGTATCGGCTTCACCTTCCTGGACGCGGATGGCTCCCCCAGCACTTGCGCATTGGTCGCTCATATGCTCCCGCGGGTTCACCTGACCGTTGCGCCCAACGTCGACGTCGAGATCGTCACCTTCGCCCCATGGCTAGACGAGGCACCGGCCGCCGGCCTGATCCAGATCTGCAGCGTCACCAACCAGCGTGATGAATCCTTCGAGCTGCTGTATACCTGGGGTGGCAGGCTGTCGCTCACCCGGTCGAGCTATGCACAGCTCACCGAGGGCGGGCCAATCCCCTGCCCGCCGGATGCCTACGTGGTCGCTCAGTCGAACCGGCAGCTGACGATCGCCAACACCGGCATCGGTTGGGCGGTGGCCGCACTTGGTATCCCCGCGCGCCAGGATCGCCACGAGCAGCATGCCGGCATGCCGGATATTCGGCTGGACGATGTGCTGCGGCTGGAGCCGCATGCGACGCAGCGGATAATCACGGTGTACGGCTTCGGCGCCGCCAGAAGCCGTCTGGCTGACTGCACGAGCTATCACCTACGTCCTAGCGTGTTGTGCCGTGCCGGTCGGCACAACCACTTGTATCATCACCGATCACCAGCTCCTGCCGCTCGCCTGGACACGCGATGCCTACTACGAGAGTCAGCCCCTGCTTAGCCTTCGCCAGCGCGCAGGGGCGGCAGGCGAGCGCAGCGTCGTGCTCTGCGAGGCCATCGACGCACTGGTGCGGCGCCACCTCCTCTGGTTGTTCGAGACGGCGGAGCGCCCGGATGGCGCGTGGGGGCGGGCCTACCTGACCAACGGCCGCTGCAAGGACCGCGTCTTTCAGCTCGACCAGCAGTGTTATCCACTCCTTGAGCTCGCCGACTACTGCGCTATGACGGGTGATATGGCGCTCGTGGACCGGCTTCAGGAGCACGTCGGAGCGCTCTTGGAGCTGCTGTTGCGGCGCCGCGCGGCAAACGCCTGGCTCTTCCCGACCAGCGAGACTCCCGCCGACGATCGGGTGGCCATGCCGTATCATCTGTCAAGCCAGATCGTCGTCTGGCGAACCTTTCGGGCGCTCGCAAGCCTGAATGCCCGCATGACATTCACCGATCAGGACCTAGCGAATGCCGCAGAGCAGGTGCGGCGCGCCGTCTACCGGCATATGGTCGTAGTCCACGCCGGGCAGCCGCTGTTCTGTTATCTCACCGACCTCCAAGGCGGCTACCGGCTGTACCACGACGCTAACGACCTGCCGACCGCGCTCGCCCCGGTGTGGGGCTTCTGCTCCAGCGACGACCCGATCTGGCGGGCGACGATCGCCTTCGCGTATAGTGAGGCAAACGTTGGAGGCTACTACACCGGGCGCTACCCGGGTCTCGGCTCGGTTCACACCCCGCACCCGTGGCCGCTGGGGGCGGTGCAGGCGCTTCTGGTGGCAGGGTTGCTGCGGGACGCGCCATGGCGCGAGAGGGCCTGGCGGACACTCCGCGATCGGGCGTGCTGGGACGGGATGTTGTGTGAGGCGTACGACGAGGCGACGGGCGCCGTGGCATCGCGACACTGGTTCGCATGGCCGGGCGCGGCCTTGGCCATGCTCGCACTGGCAGACATACATTAGCGCCGCGCCCGGTCACATGTGAACGTTCCTGGCAAGGCCAGCCTGCAAGCCAAGCCATCTTTTCGTCTCCTTCAGTTGAAGGAGTATCTGTGACCACGGCGTTCGAAGCGGCTACTAATCAGAATGATTGGAAAAGATGGTTTGTGAACCCCAATTCGACAGCGCCATTGGGGACAATGGGCTTTATTTCGAGCAGTCGTTCCGGTACAGAGACAACTCAGATACAACGGAACGGGAGATGCGCAAGCTACAGGGACTCCTGGCGCAGGGCGCATTGATCGTCCTGAGTCCTTCCCCAGAAGGATACGCGGACAAGCCGAGAGCCGAATGGACCGCGGCGATGGCGTTGCTCATTCGTGAGCAGGGCGACGCGCTGTTTGTCAGCACCGACGGAACTGTCAACAGCGCCACCAATCATTGGAAAGATTGGCCGCTTCTGTACGGGACGCCGAGCGGACCAGTGAACTTTATCCAGCATAGCGCCAGCGATTGGTCTGCGCAGCGCAGGTTTGCCAATGGGGAGATAACGGCGATGCATATATTTGCGTCAGGGCCAGGTGCGGTTGTATCCATCCCTGTTTCAGCTGCCGGCTACCAGATTATCCCCGGACGCGCTCCAAAACGGGGGATGTGGAGTCCTGCGACAAACACATATACAGTCGATCAGAATCCCCATTTAGATAGCCACAGAGACGACGGCTACGCAGACAGGTTTGTACTCGGCGCGAACCCCACCGTGACCGGGAGCTTTTATCAACAGATCATTGCCGTCGATGTTGTCATTCAATCGACCATCTTTCGATAGTACAGCGCTTTGACTGAATTTCATCAGACAGCCGAAGGGACGGCTATCTGCGATTTGTGCGGATAGTCAGCCTATCAGATTACTGGACAGGCTACAGTTTTGCTTCACTGCACTTTCGCTTACCATCTCCGCCCAGGCGCTCTTCCTCACTGGAGACACCGGGCAGGTGCTGCTGACCGGTAGATTGACCCGGCACGTGATTGTGTTGTTCTGATACTGTATCCGGTAGAGACAATCAACCACGAGCCATCACCTTCTCTACTCGCCTTCGGCTCGCACTCTAACACTACATTGGTCAGCACGCGAGCGCCGCCTTGAAGCAGGGCGGCGCTCATCATTATTCAGTCGCCCGCTTTCTCCTGATCGCAGCGTTGAATCCCTGCCCATGCGGCTGGCACGGCGACGCCGAGAAGAGCTGCACCTGCTCGCCATCGGTGGTCGCACGCCACCAGAAGCGCATCTCCGGCCCGCTGCTCGATCGGATCGACATCCATGTCGAGGTGCCCAGGGTAAACTACGAAAAACTGAGCGGTGAGCGATTAGGCGAGCCATCCGCAGCCGTACGCGAGCGAGTCACGGCCGCGCGCCAGCGCCAGATCGAGCGCTTCAAGGGGACCCGGTTGCTGACGCATGCGGACATGAGGCCGCCCGAAGTGCGCACGTTCTGCCAGCTCGACGGGGCCGGGCAGCGGCTGGTGCAGGCGGCCATGCGCCAGCTGCACCTCTCGGCCCGCGCCTACCACCGCGTGCTCAAGCTGGCCCGTACTATGGCCGACCTGGCCGGCACTGAGGACATCGGGGCGGCGCATCTCGCGGAGGCTATCCAATACAGGCCCAGGAGGGTGGAGTAGCAGTTCCTCTTGCTGGAACGCGGGGTGAGCCGATTATTGTGGTGATGCGGCGGTTCCGATGGAGGATACAGAGTCGACCTCGATTCCCTCCAGGGCATACGTGATGGCTTGCTCCACCGTCATCACCCGGCCCTCGGCCCACGCCGCCGCGAAGGCGGTTTCGTCCAGCTGGCCGCGTACGGTGGCGACGTTGCGCTCATAGGCGGGGCGTTCGCCTGGCGACAGGGTCCCACCAATGGCCTCGCGCAACGCCGTGGCGGCTCCGAACAGCCGCGCCGCTCGCTCGGGCTGGCTCTGCACTCCAGCTACTGCTGCCAATCCCTCCAGACCCGCGGCTATCCCTCCCCTTTTGCCTAATTCCCGACACAGCCGCAGGCTCTGCCCCCCCAGCACAACCATTCGCCCGTAGTCACCTTGCGCGAAGGCGATATTCCCCAGCGCCATGAGTGCTAAGGCGCTGTTCTCTCTGTCCCCCAGCTTTTGAAACAGCGCTAGGCTTTCCTCAAGCAGCACCGCCGCCTGCCCGTAACCGCCCTGCTGCTGGGCCACACGCCCGCACAGAAAGCCCGACCAGGCGATACCCGATGTTTCCTCTAGCTCCCGGAACAGAAGCAAACTCTTCCCGAACAGGACACTCGCTCGATCGTAGTCCCCCTGGTACTGTGCCATAAGCCCTTGCTCGCGGAGGGCGAAAGCGATCCCGCGCTTGTCCCCTGCCTCCTGAAAGACCATCCGACTCTCGTCGTAGTACGCCGTGGCCTGTTCATAGCGCCCCTGACTCCTCATCACGTTTCCCAAGTTCAAGAGTGATGCGGCCATGCCCCACCTGTCCCCCATTTCCCGATACAGTCTTAGGCTCTGCTCGGATCGGACAACAGCCTGGGCATAGTCGCCCTGAGCCTGCGCCATAAGCCCGTGCATGTGGAGCGACCAGGCGAGCCCCATTCTGTCCCCAATTTCCTGGGCCAGCGTTAGGCTAGCCTCGATCAGCGCCGCTGCCGGAGCATCGTCGTCCTGCCTGAGCGCCAACGCGCCGGCTACGTTGAGCGCCTTAACCCGCGCGGCCGCTGTGGTGCCGTGGCTTGCAGCGAGTGTCAGGAGCTGGGCCAGCCATCCTCGCCCCTCGGTGAAATGATCATGTACGTACCAGAACCAGCCTAAGGCACCGGCCAGACGCAACCCCAGCTCCACCTCCAGGCTGTCGATCGCCCATCTCAACACTGCTCGCAGATTGTCGTGCTCGGCCTCCAACCGCACCAGCCACATCGCCTGTTCCGGTCCGCGTAACTTTGGCTCAGTTGTCTGCGCTAGCCCCAGGAAGTACGCCGCCTGGTGCTTTCTGGTATCCGTGGCTTCTCCAACCTGCTCCAACTTCTCGCCCGCATACTGCCGCACCAGTTCGTGCATGTCGTAGCGCGCCACGCCGTCCCAGCGCAGCAGCGATTTGTCCACCAGTGCCGCCAGGATCTGTGGGGATGCCTGGGCCACCTGAGCCGCTGCATCCTCCTGGAATCCGCCGCGAAATACCGACAGCCGTGGAAAAACCTGTCGTTCTTCGTCGGAGAGCAGGCGCCAGGAGTGCTCGAACGTCGCCCAGATGCTGCGATGCCGCTCCGGAACCGCCCGGAGCTCGGCCGCCAGCGCCGCCAAGCTCGTTTCGATCGCCGCCGCGATCGCTGTGCAGGACCGCGAGCGCAGCGCCGCTGTGGCCAGCTCGATCGCCAGTGGCAGCCCTTCGGCCAGCCGGCAGATGCGCGCCACGGCGAGTGCCTCGCCTTCTGCGAGCACGAACTGCCGCCGCACCTGGCCAGCACGCTGCACAAACAGCTGGACCGCGCTATAGGCTTCAATGGCTTCCGCTGAATCGCCCTGCGGGTAGCTGAGCCCGGACAGGTCGAACAGCCACTCGCCGTCCAGCGCCAGGCGCTCGCGCGAGGTGACCAGCAGCGTCACGCCGGGGGCGTGCTGCAGAACGTCCGTGAGCAGCGCCGCCCCGTCTTCGTGCTCGCTCACGTCGGGCGCAAGCAACTGTTCAAAGTTGTCCAGCACCAGCAGCAGCTCTTTCTCACGCAGATACGCGAGCAATTGCTCGCGCGGTTCACGCTGGCCCTGGAACCCAACATCGAGCTCAGTCAGGATCGCGGGCGGCATGAACTCCGCCGAACTGATCCCCGCAAGGGGAACAAACGCCGCGCCGTGGGTAAATGCCTGGGCCTGTTCAGCTGCCGCTGCCAGTGCCAGACGCGTCTTCCCACTGCCACCCGGACCGACGATCGTGATCAACCGGCAGGCCGGGTTCTCCAGCAGAGCGCCGAGTTCCACCAACTCGGTCTCGCGCCCGATCAAGGGGGTGGTTTGAGTCGGGAAGTTGTGCCTGTTTTGAGTTTTGAGTTTCGAGTTGTGAGTTTTGTGTTCCTGCACGGGCAACTCAGAACTCAGAACTATTAACTCAGAACTCGTCCCGTCGCGGATGTGCTCGTACAGCGCCGTCGTCTCGGCTGCCGGCGCCACGTCCAGATCGCGTACCAGCACACGGCGACAGACCTCGTATTGCGCTAGGGCGGCGCTGCGCTGCCCGCCGCGCGCGAGCAGCCGCATGAGCTGCCGGTAGGCTTCCTCGCGCCAGGGGTCCAGCTCGATCTGGAGTTGGGCATAGCGGCGGGCCGCCGCGTCATCGCCACGCCGTTCGTGATAGTCTGCTAGGTGGACTAGCGCGTCGAGCGCGCGTTGGTGCAGCCGCTCGCGGTGTCGCAGCTGCCACTCCTCGAACGGCGCGCTGTCGCCCAGCGCGAACTCAGCCAGGAAGTCGCCGCGATAGTATGCGAGCGCCTGCTCCATGCGCGCGACGCAACCGCGGCAGCGCTCCAGGGAGCGATGGGGGTGGGTTTCACAGGCCGTCAACAGCGCGGTAAAGGCGGCCACGTCCAGGTCGTAGTCGCTGCCTGGGTTGAACTGGATGGTGTCGCGGGTGATGTGGAGGAACGGTGGCCTGGCGGTCGCGTCGCCGATCGCCTCGCGTAGGTTGGCCAGCGCCTGGCGCAGGTTGGTGCGCGCCGCGGTGTCGGGCAGTTCGGGCCACAGCAGGCCGACTAGCGCATCACGCTGGTGCGGTCGGTCGGCCTCGACCGCCAGGTAGGCCAGCAAGGCGCGCACTTTGTGATACGCAAAGCCGCTGACTGGCTGCCCATCCAGCGTGATCCGCAGCGGTCCCAGCAGGGCAAGCGACAGTCGCGTCATAGCATATACTCCTGGGCGAAGGGCGGCGCGATCGGCGCGGGGCCGATAACGTGCAACCGCTCCTGGAGTAAACGTGGACGGATGCGAATTTCGATTGTGACCGGCGCGGCCCGCCGCTGTAAAGGCCGGCAGATCAGCCGATGATCGAGCGACATGTGGCGTCGACCATTATACAGCCCTGGAGACGTTGCCACAACTGGCGCTTGCGGCCTCTCACGTTTCTTTTACGATCGGGTGTTATGTTGGCGCCGACACCTGTTCGCGGCGCTTGCTTTCCAGCACATCCTCCCACGGGCGCTTTCTGGGACCAACCCGACGGTGAGAACGATGACCGAACCGCAGCGGTATCGTGCCTACCTCCTGCGTCTGTGGCAGGCCGATGGCGAGGACGGCCGCCCGGTCTGGCGGGCTGCGCTCGAGGATGCGCGCACCGGCGAGCGGCACGGATTCGCCGATCTCGCGCGGCTCTGCGCGTTTCTCGAAGAGCGAACTGACAACTGGTCTGGGGGCGAAACACGGCCGCCGGAAGGCACAGCGTGACGAGAATTGCCACACGACCACGTAACGCTTGATAGCGAAAAGTCGACGGTGAGACGTTGTGAAGTGCCGATGAACCTTGGCGGAAGATATGTGGGGGTTAGGCTGATGTTACGAAGCTGGCTGGCAGTAGGATGTGGTGTGGTGGTCGCAGCGGTGGCGCTCGCGGGCGGGTACCAGTGGACGGCCCCGCCCAGCTATCTACCGCGAGGCGGTGACCGAGATGCTCGCACAGCGCCAGATTGCCTACACGGGCCTGGAGATCCGCGAGATCTGCCTGCCCGATCCAAGCTGCATCGTCCGTGACAGCAC
>WNGB01014515.1_pt1 | contig 10510 bp, 12 predicted proteins | sample 5400681 | NCBI WGS metagenome assembly WNGB01 (sample SAMN13153367, study PRJNA577476) | soil metagenome | isolation source: 115 cm soil or saprolite under grassland replicate 2 | place: USA:California | collected 2016-06-15 | reverse complement strand
CGCGAGCCCGACCTTCGGGCCGTGCATGGTCACCGTCAAGTCGGCGTCCACGACGGCGCCCGCCACCTCTCCCGTCGATGCGTCGACGCCGGAGGGAAGATCAACCGCCACGATCGCCGCATCGGCTGCGTTGATGCGGTCGATCTGACGGACGGCGTCGTCGCGCGGCGCCCCGTGGAAGCCCGTGCCGAAGAGCGCATCGACGACGACGTCGGCGCCGTCGAGCTCCTCGCTCGTCTCGCGTCCCGTCTCCGCGAGGACGCGCAATGCAATCCGGCCGTCGCCGCCGTTCGCACCCTTGCCGCAGACGGCCGCGACCCGCCGCGCCTCGGGATAGCGGCGCAGGACCGCATCGGCGACCGCTCGCCCGGCCCGTTCCATCATCGCGTCGACGTCGTGGCCCTGCTCGGCGGCGCGCATCTCGTCCGCCGTGTAGAGCGGCGCCAGCATCATCCGTCGTCGACCACCGCGACCGCGTTGGCGAGCTCGCGAGAGTGCGTCATCGAGAGATCGATCGCTCCCGCGCCAACGTGCTCCGCCCAGCGCGCCATGCGGCCGCTGAGGGTGACGGCGGGCTTCGGACGACCGGCGATCTCCACGTCGAGCCACGCGAAAGCGCGAGCGACGCCGAAGCCGAGCGCCTTGCCGACGGCCTCCTTCCCGGCGAACCGGCCGGCGTAGCTCTGTGCGGGGTTCGGCCGGGAGTCGCAGTAGGCCTGCTCCGCCGCCGTGAAGCACCGCTCGCGAAAACGCGGGTAGCGCTCGAGGGCGCGGCGCACGCGCTCGATCTCGATCAGGTCGACGCCGACCTTCATCCGTGCTCTTCCAGCCAGTCCGGGAGTTGCGCGATCGAGGAGATGATGCCGTCCGGGCGGGTCGCCGTCGCCTCGACCGCGTCGGGCCGGAACTTGCCCGTGCGCACGAGGATCGTGCGCATCCCGTGTGCCTGCGCGCCGGCGATGTCCGACTCGATGTCGTCTCCGACCATCCAGGTGAGCTCCGCGTCGGCATCGAGCGCCTTGAGCGCCGCCTCGAAGTACGCCGTCGAGGGCTTCCCGAGGACGATCGCGTCCGTCTCGGCCGCATATTCGAGGCCTGCGACGAACGCGCCCGCGTCCAGTAGCGGGCCGTGCTTCGTCTGCCACCAGCGATTCTTGTGCAGGCAGTAGAGCTCGGCGCCCGCCTCGAGCTCGTGGAAGGCGCGCGCGAGATTCATGTAGCTGAAGACGAGGTTGGTCTCGGGCGTTTCGTCCGCTCCGCCGACGAGCACGGCCTCGGCGTCCTCGCCGACGAGCTCCACGCCCTCGAGCTCGCCCACGATCGCGTGCATCGTCAGGGCCAGCACGCGCCGGCCCGCCAGCTTGGCAGCCGCCGCACGCGGGGTGGTCTGGAGCTCTTCGTCGTCGAGCTCGACGCCCATCGCCCGCAGCTCCTCAGCCAGCGCGGTGCGGGTCTGGGTCGTGTTGTTGGTGACGAAGCGGAGGCGGTGCCCATCCGCGCGCAGGCGCTTGACGGCGTCCGCGCCGCCGGGGATCGGCTCACGGGAGACGTGGAAGACACCATCGACGTCGAGCAGAATCGCAGCCATGGACGGCGAGTCTATTCGGGTGACCCGCTCCGTCGTTCTCCCGCTGGGCGACGTGACCTTCCGCTACTCGCGTTCGAGCGGGCCCGGCGGGCAGCACGCGCAGAAAACGGAGACCCGGGTCGAGGCCGTGTTCGACGTCGAGGCGTCGCAGGCGCTGACGGATGTGCAGAAGCGGCGGGTGATCGGGCGCGCCGGCCCCGTCCTGCGCGCGGTCGCCCAGGACGAGCGCAGCCGGTTACGGAACCGCGAGCTCGCCCTCGAGCGGCTGGTCGAGCAGCTGCGGGCGGCCCTACGGGTGGAGCGCAAGCGGGTGCCGACGAAGCCGACCGCGGCCGCCCGCAGGCGGCGGCTGGAGCAGAAGCGCCGCCGCTCGGAGACGAAGCGCCTTCGCCGCGATCCGGGCGATTGAGGGGGCCCGGCTCCGAGCCGTATCCGAATCGGCTCCTGCGGCGTTTATCGCGTAGAACGCATGGCTCCGATCTCGGTCACCCTAGCTCCCCGAGATCCACCCGCGGCTGTCGTCGCATTGGTGGGAGAGCACGACACGTACTCCGCGGAGCGGCTCGAGAACGAGTTCGGCGTGTTGCTGGAGGAGGGCCGCCGGATCGTGGTCGACCTCCGCGACACCGAGTTCATCGACTCGACCACACTCGCCGTGCTCCTCCGCGCACGCCAGCAGGCGGAGCGGTTCGCGCTCGGCTTCACCCTCGTCCTGCCGAAGCACGTGTACACCCAGGTGCATCAGTTGCTCGACCTCACCGGTCTCGGTGCGACGTTCGCGAGCTTCAACACGCTCGACGACGCGCTGCAGGCCGCACGCGCAGGTCGCACCTCGGGTTCTGTCCGATCTGCCGCGTAGCCTCCGCGGCGCATGGATCACGATCCGCTGCGCCGCGGCTTCGCCGAGTTCGTCGGAACGTTCGCGCTCATCTTCGTCGGCGCGGGGTCGATCCTCGCGCTCACGACCCAGTTCGAGCCGGCGATCAACAGTCCCCAGACACAGGGCGTCTACGGCGGGCTGACGCTCGTCGCCGTAGCGTTCTCGCACGGGCTCGTGATCGCGGTGATGGCGTCCGCAGTCGGCCACATCTCGGGAGGCCACTTCAACCCGGCGGTGACACTCGGCTTCCTGGTCACGCGCCGCATCGCGCCGACGCTCGCGCTCGTCTATTGGAGCGTCCAGTTCCTCGGCGCGACTGCCGCGGCCGCCCTGCTGCGCTGGTTCTTCTCCGAGCACACACGCCAGCTCACGAACCTCGGCGCGCCCGGCCTCGGCGGCGGCGTCGACCACTGGCAGGCGCTCGTGATCGAGATCGTCCTGACCTTCTTCCTCGTCTGGGTGGTCTTCGCCACCGCCGTGGATCCGGGCGGAGCGTTCAAGTCGATCGCCGGTCTCGCGATCGGCCTCACGATCACCTTCGACGTCCTCATGGGCGGCCCGCTCACCGGGGCGGCGATGAATCCCGCCCGCGCCTTCGGCCCGGAGCTGATCGCCCGGCACTGGAACGACGCGTGGGTCTGGTACGCCGGGCCGTTCGTCGGCGGCGCCCTCGCGGCGCTTGCGTACGAGTGGCTGTATCTGCGCCCGCCGCGACCGCTGCCCGTCGGCCCGCCCGATACGGGCGTGCTCGAGCCGCGCCCCGGCGACTCCGCCGCCTCGTAGCGCTACTCGACGGTTACGGTCTTCGCGAGGTTGCGCGGCTGGTCGACGTTGAGCCCTCGGAGCCGCGCGATGCGGTAGGCGAGCAGCTGCAACGGCAGCACGGCCAGCACGGCCTGCAGGAACGCCGGCGTGCGGGGGATGTAGATGACGTCGTCGGCGTGGTGCTGGATGTCCTCGTTGCCGTCCGTCGCGATCGCGATCACCTGCGCGCCGCGTGCACGCACCTCCTGGATGTTCGAGATGACCTTGTCGTAGACGATCTTCTGGTCGGTCGCGACGCAGACGACGGGCGTCTCCGAGTCGAGCAGCGCAATCGGCCCGTGCTTCATCTCGCCTGCTGAGTACGCCTCCGTCGGGATGTAGGAGATCTCCTTCAGCTTCAGCGCGCCCTCGAGTGCGACCGGCAGCCCGATGTGGCGTCCCAGGTAGAGGAAGAACGGCTTCTGGTAGTGCCGCTCGGCGATCTCCTCGATCGGGTGGTTGCCGTCGAGGAACTGCTCCATCCGCTCCGGGAGGTCGTACAGCTCCTCGAGGATGAACTCGATCTCTTCTGCCGGCAGCGTCCGGCGTACCTGCGCCAGCTTCAACGCGATCAACGAGAGGAGCGCAACCTGCGCCGTGAAGGTCTTCGTCGCGGCGACGCCGATCTCGAGCCCGGCGCGCGTGTACAGGACGGAATCGACCTCGCGCGTGACCTGCGTGCCGAGCTGGTTGGTGATCGCCAGCGTGCGCGCGCCCTGCTCCCGCGCGAGCTTCATCGCGGCGATCGTGTCGGCCGTCTCCCCGGATTGCGTGATCCCGATCACGAGTGTGTCCTTCGAGAGGACGGGGTTGCGATACCGCCACTCGCTCGCGATGTCTGGCTCGACGGGGATGCGCGCCCACTCTTCGATGATGTAGCGGCCAACGACGCCCGCGTGATACGCCGTGCCGCAGGCGACGACAACGATGCGGCGCAGGTTCTGGATCTCGAGCTCGGTCAGCCCGATCCCTTCGAGCACGAGCTTCCCGCGGCGCGCTCGGTCGCCGATCGTCTCGCTAACGGCGTCGGGCTGCTCGTAGATCTCCTTGAGCATGAACGTCTCGTAGCCGCCCTTCTCCGCCACCTCGTCGTCCCAGTCGATCGGCTCGACATCCTTGTGCTCGACCTCGCCCGCCTCGGAGAAGAAACGTGAGCCCTCGGGCGTGATCGCGACGACCTCGCCCTCGTCGATCAGCTGCACACGCCGCGTCTCGCCGAGGAAGGCTGCGACGGCGGACGCAAGGAACATCTCTCCGTCTCCGACACCGACGACGAGCGGGCATTGCCGTCGTGCGCCGACGAGCAGGTCGGGATGGTCGTAGTGGATGACGACGAACGCGTAGTGCCCTTCGAGCTCGGCGTAGGCTGAGCGCACGGCTTCGACCAGGTCGCCCGCGTAGTGGCGCTCGACGAGGTGGGCGACGACTTCTGCGTCGGTCTCGGAGCTGAACTCGTGGCCGTCGTCCGCGAGCGACTGCTTCAGCTCGCGGTAGTTCTCCACGATCCCGTTGAGCACGACGGCGACACGTCCGTCGGGGCAGCCGGTCAGCGGATGCGCGTTCTGCTCGGTGACGGCGCCGTGCGTTGCCCAGCGTGTGTGGCCGAGCCCGTGATTCGAAAGCGAGCCGTTCGAGCCGGCCGCCGCCTTGAGGTTCTTCAGGTTTCCGACAGCGCGCACGTACTCGAGCCCGCCGTTCTCGCGCAGCGCAATTCCGGCCGAGTCGTAGCCGCGGTACTCGAGCCGCTCGAGCCCGCGGAGTAGCAAGTCCTTCGCGGGTCTGCTACCGACGTACCCGATGATCCCGCACACCCGAAGCTCCTCTCGATTCGTTCTCCGGAACAGCAAAAGCCCGGCTGATCAAGCCCATCCCGTCGTCGGGACGGTCAGCCGAGCTCTCGTCGCACGAGGGCTGCGATGCTAGCACACAAATTGGCCGCTTCCTCCTCGTCGCGGGCCTCCGCCAAGACACGCACAACCGGTTCTGTTCCCGATGGCCGGACAAGTACACGTCCCCGTCCCGCGAGCTCTGCGTTGTGGCGGGCTACCCGTTCGACCAGGTCGGCCGGAAGTTCCTTGCCACGCACGCGCACGTTCTCCTTGACCTGGGGGAAGCGCGGCATCACCGCCGCCGTTTCCGCGAGAGTGCGGCCTTCGAGCGCACCGCAGAGCAGGAGTGCCGCGACGAGACCGTCGCCGGTCACGTGCCCCTCGAGGTAGATGATGTGTCCCGACTGTTCGCCGCCGAGCTTGCCCCCGGTCGAACGCATGGTCTCGAGCACGTAGCGGTCACCGACCTCCGCGGTCACGTGGGTCTCGATGCCGTGCTCGGACATCAGCTCGAGGAAGCCGCCGTTCGTCATCCGCGTGACCGTCACGGACGGCACGCCGAGATGCAGCGCCAGGACCGCGACGATCTGATCGCCGTCCACGACGGCGCCGTTCGCATCCACGGCGAGCATCCTGTCTCCGTCGCCGTCGAACGCGATCCCGAGGTCGAGCCCTTCGCGCACCACAAGCCCCTGGAGGGCGCGCAGGTCGGTCGCGCCGCAGTCGACGTTGATGTTGGTGCCGTCGGGGTCGTTCCCGATCGTGACGATCTGCGCGCCGAGTTGCTCGAACGCCTTCGGAGCCAGACCGGAGTAGGCGCCGTTCGCACAGTCGACGCCGATGCGCAGGCCGGTGAGATCCGAGCCGAAGCGTTCGAGCACGTGCTCGAGGTAGCTGTCCGTCGCGACGCCGACCTCGTCGATCTCGCCCCCACCCGTGCCGGGCATGTCCAGGAGCGCCTCGATCTCTTCCTCCTGCGTGTCGGTCAGCTTCTGGCCGTCGCGGTCGAAGAACTTGACGCCGTTGTACTCCGGAGGATTGTGCGACGCGGTGATCACGCAGCCGAGGTCGAGCGTCAGCAGCGCGACGGCGGGAGTGGGCAGCACGCCGGCGACGACGGCATTCCCGCCGGCGGACGCGATCCCGCGCGCGAGCGCGGCCTCGAACTCGACGCCGGACGCACGCGTGTCGCGCCCGACGAAGATGCGACCGCGGCCGGACCAGAGAGTCGCCGCGCGACCGAGCCGCTCGACGAGGTCAGGCGTCAGGTCTTCGCCGACAACGCCACGGACGCCGTCCGTGCCGAAATATTCGCGCGGCACGTTTCTAAACGGACCCGCGGGCAAAGCCCGCGTGTCCTCTCAGGCGGCACCGCAAGACGGTGCCTTAGCGCTTGCTGAACTGCGGCGCCTTGCGTGCCTTGTGCAACCCGGCCTTCTTGCGCTCGACGATGCGGGCGTCGCGCGTGAGAAAGCCCGCACGCTTGAGCGGGACGCGCAGCTCTGGGTCGGACTCGACGAGCGCGCGCGCGATGCCATGACGAACGGCGCCGGCCTGACCGCTCGGCCCGCCGCCGTGGACGCGTACGCGGATGTCGTAGGTACCTGCGACTCCGGCGATCTGCAGCGGCGCCATCGCGATCGTCCGGTGCGCCTGGCGCGGGAAGTACTCCTCGATCGTCCGGCCGTTGAACCACGTCGTGCCGTCGCCCGGCCGCAGGATCACGCGGGCGACCGACGTCTTCCGCTTGCCCGTTCCCCTGTACTGCGCGATCGTGCTCATGCGTCCTCCCAGCTGAGCGGCTTCGGCGCCTGCGGCCCGTGCGGATGCTCGGGGCCGGCATAGATCTTCAGCTTGGTGATCTGCTGTCGCGCGAGCCGGTTCCGCGGCAGCATGCCCTTGACCGCCTTGCGAATGACTTCCTCGGGCCGCCGCTCGAGCTGCTCGCGCAGCGTCCGGCTGCGCAGGCCACCCGGATAGCCGGAGTGACGGTAGTAGCGCTTCTGGTCGAGCTTGTTGCCCGTGACCTGGATCTTCTCGGCGTTCACGACGACCACGAAGTCACCGGTGTCGACGTGCGGCGTGTAGGCCGGCTTGCCCTTGCCGCGCAGCGTGTCCGCGATGCGCGTCGCCAGCCGCCCGAGAGTCTGGCCCTCGGCATCGACGACGTACCACTCGCGGGCGATCTCGCCCGGCTTTGCGCTGTAGGTCTTCATTCCGTCAAAAAGGCGGACCTAGGGGCGTCCGCCGGCGGCGAATCGTAGCAGCCCGGCCCGGAATTCGGCCGCGCCGCCATGGGCGGGATGGCGGATGTACGGGGCTCCGGTGATCACCGCCGCAAGGCGGCCGACGGCGAGAATCCGGCGTCCGGCGGCCAGTTCTTCCAGGAACGGGCGCCCAGCTTCGACCTCGCAACGGCTCGGACGCCGGTTCGAGGACCGCGTGCCCGGGTGCGTCGGAACGACGTTCCAGCAGAGCGGCTCGAGCCCGAGTTCGGCGAGCGTCCGCTGGACGATCGTGGCGGTCGCCTCGGCCGGGCCGCGGCCGCTCAGCTGGCGCTCGGACATGAACGGCACGCCGGAGACACGCGCGCCGCGGTATCCGGGCGCTTCGCCCACGAGCAGGAGCCGCGCGCCGGCACGCGCCTCGAGGTAGTCGTGCAGGCGTCGGCGGCGAAGCCCTGCTCGGTCGCCGTCGCGGTAGAAGTTGAAGGTCGAGCCGATCTCCGCTGCGGCGAGCCGGTTCACGAACCTTTCGGCATGCACGCCGTCACTATGCTCATGCGCGTGAGAGGACGCATCGCGGCGGTTGCCGCCGTCTGCGCCGGGGTCTGTGCAACAAGCGCGCACGCTGCTCCGCCGCAAGGCTTTCAGCCGGATGCCGCGTTTGCCGCGAGCTATGCGGCGCGCGCGGTCACGAGTGTGGTTGCGACGACCCAGCGCGTCAGTTGTTACGCGCCCCAGGTGCTCTACGGAGGCAGTCTCGGCCCGGGGCAGGGATATCCCGACGGCGGTTCGACGCCGTGCGCGGGCGCGGCGACGACGGGCGAGCTGCTCGGGCCGTTTCCATCGCAGAACGTCTCGAATCCGCCCTTGCGCGTGAAGGACTTCTCCGAGTCGGACATCCATGTCGACCCAGGGAACCCGCAGCATCTGCTCGCCGTCAGCAAGTGGTTCGTCAACGTCGAGGGCTACAACCATCTGACGGGATTCCTCGAGTCGTACGACGGCGGAGCGACCTGGCCGCAGCAGGGGCACATCCCGGGTTACGAGGGTTGGACCGACAACTCGGATCCCGTCGGTGCGTTCGACCCCTGGGGAAACTTCTACGCCGTCGTGCTCCCGTACATGTTCACGTACCTGCGGACCGGCGAGCACTTCTTCCTCTCGCCGGACGTCAATCCCGCGTTGCCGCGGTCGGGGCTCGGCATCGCGGTGCGACCGCGCGGCGCCGCCACGGCGGCGTCTTGGAACGTCATCCGCAACGGCACGCAGGACATGGTCGCGCGGACCCCCTTCAACGGCGCTTCCGTGTTCGACAAGCAGTGGATCGCGATCGACACGAATCCGCGCAGTAAGCACTTCGGTCGCGTCTACGTCTCGTGGGCGATCGGGACGAGCGACGCGGGCCTGCGCATCTACGTGTCCTATGCCGATGCGAGGCGAAACGGCACCCACACGAACTGGTCGCGGCCGAAGCGTGTGCTCGAGCAGACCCGCACGATCGGCGACAACGGCTCGCTGCCCCGCGTGACGCCCGACGGCCGGGTGTGGCTGGCCATGTCGAGCACGCGTGGGCTGGGTGCTCCGTACACGATGTCGTACACCTCCTCGCGCAACGGCGGCCCGACCTGGGCTCGGCGGCGCGTGATCGTCCGGCACGAGGTCGACGGTTACAAGAACACGACGTTCCGTTCGGCCTTCGGCGAAGCGTTCAACGTCGGCACGCGCAAGGTTGGACGCTTCTATCCTCTGTACGCGGTCTACGAGGACTCCGGTGCCGACGGCATCACTCGCCTGTTCGCGCGCGCGTCGTTCGACAACGGTGCCCACTGGAGCCGGCCCGTGCAGGTGGATGACAGTGCGGGCAACGGCGAGGCGCTCCAACCGGGTATCGCCGTGGCGCCGAACGGCCGCGTCGCCGTGGCGTTCTACGACCGGCGGCTGGACTGTCCGGCGCGGGATACGCCGGAGGCGACGATCGCCGGGCTCTTGTTCGACCCGCGCGCGCCGTACGGGCGCGGCAACTACTGCGTCAACACCGCCGTGCAGTTCTACACAGCTGCGCTCAAGCCGCTCGGCCACAACATCCGCCTGTCACCGCACACCTGGGATCCGCAGCTGTCCTCACCGCGACCGGAGTGCATCTGCAGCGACAGCGGGTTCATCGGCGACTACTTCGGCGTCGACGCCCGCGGTGGCTTTACGTATACGGCGTCGGTCGAGACGTACAACGCCACCGGCGAGAACCCCGGGTACCACCAGCAGCAGCTGGTCTCGAAGCTCCGGACTCCCTAGCCCCAGCGCTCCCAGTGGACAAGCTCGTCGAGCGGCTTGCGTGGCCGCGTGCCGCGACTCGAGAGGCGGTCGGAGACGTCGTCTGCTGCAGGGTGACCGAGGGTGATCACTTCGACGATCGCGACGTCCTGGGGAAGGTCGAGTAGCTCGCGGACGCTTCGCATCCGCTCCGCCGGAACGCCGAACACGCCGGCCGCGAGGCCTTCGTCGATCGCGGCGAGCAGGACGAGCATCGTCGCCTTGCCCGCGTCGGCGTGCCAGTACGGGACCGGCCACTCGATTTCCTCGCCTTCGACGAGCTTGTCCGGCTGCCGGTAGCGGTCGTGATAGTCGTCCTCGCGCGCGCAGACGACGATCAGCGCCGCGGCGCCGCTGATCCAGGGCGCGAAGCCCTGTTCGACGTAGAAGCTCTCGCCCACCGCGTCTGCGATCGCCTTGCGACGCTCCGCGTCGGTGACGACGACGAAGCGCTGCCCCTGGCTGAACCCGGCGCTCGGCGCTCGGCGGATCGTCCCGACGATGCGCTCGAGCGTCTCCCGTGCGACGGGTTGCGGCTCGTATGCGCGAACCATGCGGCGTCTCCTGAGGATCTCCTTGAACTCCACGCGCTCGCGAGAATACGCCGCATGATCCGCCGTCGCGTCGTCGTCCACGGCCGTGTGCAGGGCGTGTTCTTCCGCGATTCAGTACGACGCCTCGCGCAGCAGCACGGCGTGAGCGGCTCGGTGGCAAACCGCTGGGACGGCTCGGTGGAGGCGGTCTTGGAGGGCGAGGAGGACGCAGTGGAGCGTCTCGTGGCGTTCTGCCGCAAGGGCCCGCGCGGCGCCGAGGTCGCGTCGGTCGAGACGTACAACGCCACCGGCGAGAACCCCGGGTACCACCAGCAGCAGCT
>WNGB01014513.1_pt1 | contig 10511 bp, 9 predicted proteins | sample 5400681 | NCBI WGS metagenome assembly WNGB01 (sample SAMN13153367, study PRJNA577476) | soil metagenome | isolation source: 115 cm soil or saprolite under grassland replicate 2 | place: USA:California | collected 2016-06-15 | reverse complement strand
GGGTGGGAGACAGTCACCTAGCCGTACGGTCACGTCTAGCGTCGCGTCGTAATCAGCGGTTTTGAAGGTTCTACTCATACGTGCCAATGTAGCACAGATTGGTCGAACGGGAGAGGGTTTCTCTCCGACAAACTGCTAGTATCGAGCGTAGGCGTTTCTTTTTGCTGGCGTGAACAAGTAGCTCGTGCTACAATAGCTGGCGCAGAAGCGTGCTTGTTTGGGCAGCCGAGGTTTTAGAGCCTGGGCTACATCTATGTAGCTATCGCAGGCATATCAGGGTGTGCGTCTGGAGACGTTTCGCTGGGCTACAAGACATGGGATGCTCATCGGTGTAACACGTGAAACAGTAATAAGGGGCCAACAGTAGTAATGCGACGCGAATGAATTCGCAGCAAAAACAGGTGTAACACGTGAAACAGGAGACCGGCAATTCGCATAAGCATGTTGTAGCGCTAGCAAATCAAAAGGGTGGAGTTGGCAAGACGACCACAGCGGTGAACCTTGCCGGTGAGCTGGCGCGCCGCAATCAGCGCGTGCTCTTGATCGATTGCGACCCGCAAGGAAATGCGACGACTAGTCTTGGTATTGCGAAGCGCGACCTCAAAGCGACAACGTATGAAGTACTGATGGGATTATCCAATGTGGAGGATGTAATTCGATCGACTGGCCGGCCAGGCTATGATATCATCCCTGCCAGCGAACATCTCGCTGGTGCGATGGTGGAATTGACAGCTATTGAAGAGCGCGAATGGCAGCTAGCCCAGGCGATCCAGCCGCTCGAAGGGATGTATGATCGGATTCTGCTCGACTGCCCGCCCTCGCTAGGATTGCTGACGCTGAATGCGCTGTGTGCTGCCGGCAATGTGCTCATCCCATTGCAATGCGAATACCTGGCGTTGGAAGGGCTGGCGCAGCTCAAAGGTACGATCGATCGTGTCCGTGAGCATCTCAACCCGCGCCTTTCCATCCTCGGCGTGGTTATGACGATGTACGATGGCCGAACCAACCTGGCGCAGCAGGTGGTCGAAGAAGTTCGGCGCCACTTCCCGCAGCGAATCTTTAATACGCTCATCCCGCGCAGCGTGCGTGTGAGCGAAGCCCCAAGCTATGGTCAATTAATTCTCGAGTACGACCCGCAAAGCCGGGCCGCGCAATCCTACAGCGCGCTCGCGGATGAAATATCGCGCCGGCTAGCGGAGAAGGGTAGCGCATGAACAAGCGACGTGGTGGCCTGGGTAGTGGCCTGGACGCGCTGCTCCCAAGCGCGGCGCCGAGCAGCGGCACGCTCGAAGTGGCAATCAGCACTATTCAGCAGAACCCGCGCCAGCCGCGCACTCTTTTTGACGACAGCGCACTGGAAGAGCTTGCGGCGTCGATCCGCGAGCATGGTATCATTCAGCCGCTGATCGTTAGCGAGCGCGGCGCAGATCGTTACGAGCTTGTGGCGGGGGAGCGACGCTGGCGGGCAGCGCAGCGGGCCGGCCTGGAGCGCGTGCCGGTGATCGTTCGTGAGACAACACAGCAGCAACTGCTCGAGCTGGCGCTGATCGAAAATGTGCAGCGCGCCGACCTGAATCCGATCGAGGAAGCACATGCCTACGAGGCGCTCAAAGAAGATTTCGGCCTGAGCGATGGCGACATCGCCCGGCGGCTTGGCAAAGGCAGTCGCGAAGCGATCGTCAATACCCGGCGGCTGCTGAACCTGGCCCCCGAAGCACAGCAGGCCTTGCTGCGGCAGCAGATCAGCGCCGGCCACGGGCGCGCGCTGCTGAAGCTCAAGGAAGCTGAGCAGCAGCAGCAAGCGCTGGCCATGATGTTGACCGACGATTGGACGGTCCGTGAGGCCGAGCGCTTTGGCGATCTGGTCAAAGAGCTTGGCGATCTGGATGCGGCGCTGGCCGCTATTCGCGCACAGCGTATGGGCCGGAGCGAGAGCAACAAGCAGACAAAGCGCGCCGCCGCGCCGCCCGTACCCGCGCGCGCTAATGCGACGACGGCCGAAGACCAGGATATTAAGCGCCAGATGGAACGGATTCTGGGGACGCCGGTGAGCCTGGCGCGGACCGAAAAAGATCTGCGGGTTACGATCGTTTTCCATACTAATGAAAAGCTGCAAGAGTTTTTCGATCTTCTGAATGCCACTTAGCCAGGTTGAGTTCAGAAAGCACCGGCGTCAAATACTGCTAGCTCAAGCAGGCAGCTTGCGCCTCAACCCAAACGCCGAAGCTGCTGGATTGGACACCATAGGCTGATTGACCGCAGCCCGCTCGATATTGATCGCCGCGTTGTAATCCGCAGAGGTGGCGAATTGACTCACAACACAGCAGAAATGGGCCTGGGTGCGCTGGTTCGCCCGTTCGGGATGGCCACAGGCGCTACAGCATTGGCTGGTGGAGCGCGGGTCAATCGTGACCACCCGCACACCAGCACGCTGTGCCTTGTAGGTGATAAACTGGCGCAACTGCCCAAAGGCCCAATTGCTGTGGCGCGCTCGTTGCGCTGCGCCTCGAACCTTTACCCGCGCGCGAATGCCTGTCAATTCTTCCAGTGCTATCCCGCGCGCGGTGCGTTTCGCAGTCGCAACAAGCCGCTTACTGATGCAGTGATTTGTATTTTTTTGAAACCTTCGCTGGCGTCCCGACAGTCGCTTCAAGTGGCGTTTGGACGACTTGGTTTTGACCTTTTGGAGCGCTGTGCGTCTTTTCCCGTACCACTGCCGCGTACGCTCGACCGACTCGCCAAAGTAGGACGCGCCGTCCGAGTCGGTCGCAATGTTGACGATTCCAAGATCAACCCCCAACCATCCGGTTGGCTCATCGGACGTAGGATCGGCTTTGGTTTGCGTGATGTGCAGATACCAGACGCCATCGCGCCGTACCAGTTCTGCGCCGCCGATCTTCCAACTCCGATCATAGAGCGTGCGGCGCTGGAAATCGCCAAGCTCAAGTTGCCCGATCACGCGCCCGCTCAGGGTGTACAGGCTCACCTGATCCAAACGCATCAGCCGATAGGTACGCACGTCGTAGCGGATCGCGCTGTCATCACGAAACGTCGGGCATGGCTTAGGGAGAATCTGATTGGTATCGCGATCACGCTGCTCAGGGGCCGCACGCACCGCGCGAACGGCTATCCAGCGGGAACGGACGCCGTGCTTTCCGCCGTTCCCCAATTCCGCCGCGCCGCTACAACGGGCGGTTTCCTTGGGGTTTTTTGATGATCGTCGCATTTGGCAATCCCGTCTATGATTACATCAAGACGCCCAGTGTTACCACTGGTACACGTGTTCTCTCGGGCTGCTCGACCAATAGCTGCCTGGCGTTAGCGGGCCTGGGCCACGCTACAACGCTGGTAGGCCGGATCGGCGCCGATTTCCGCGATCGTTTTGTGGCCGATACGCAGCGCTACAGAATCGCCGCGGTGATGCAGCTGTGCGAGCAGACCGGCGGGTTTGGACTGATCTACGATCAGCGCGGCGATCGCACGCTCGACGTGCTTGGCATCGCCGCGCCGATCGAGCAAGCGCCGGCAATCACCAGCCAGGCGGAGGCGATCATTGTCGGCCCAATTCTGCAAGAGACATCGCCGGAGTTGATTGAGCAGATCCATACGCTGAGCGACGCGCCTCTGTTTCTTGATCCGCAAGGGTTGCTGCGACGAGTTGGCCCGCATGGGCGCGTCGAGCACTTCTGTCCGCCCGAGTTCGTGCGCGTGGCGCCGCTCTGCCGCGTGATTAAGGCCAATGAAATGGAAACCGAGGTGATCACGGGTATCAACCCGCGCGCCGATAGCGCAGGAGCACTGCGCGGCCTGAAAGCGCTTGGCTGCGAGATCGCGATTATTACACTGGCGGAAGCTGGCTCGCTGATCGACGATGGCGAGCGACAGTATGCCATCCCGGCGTATGCGACCCGTGCGCGTGACCCAACCGGCGCGGGCGATACGTACATGGCCGGATTTGTTCACGCATACTTACAAAACCCGGCTGATCTCTACACGGCCGGCTGTTATGGCTCGGCGACGGCCTCGATCTGGATTGAGCATACCGGCCCAACTGCGCCGGTAACCCCTGATGAAGTGGAATGGCGTGCGGCCGCGCTGCTGGCGCTGCCACGGAGGTGATCGTACATGGAGCCGACCGTTGCAAGACCGATCGTAACGCGCTTTCGCAAGCTGTACGAGCAGGTGACGATTCCGCTTGGCACCCTGTGTCTGCGCGCCGGCCTGACGCCGGATATGCTGACGCTGCTTAGCCTGAGCTTGGGTGGACTGGCCGCATATGTGATTGCCCAGAGCGCATTTTTAAGTGGTATTCTACTGATTCTGCTAATGACTTTGGCTGATGTGCTCGATGGCGCGACCGCGCGCGCAGGAGGCACCGCCAACCCGTATGGCACGCTATTCGATCATGTGAGCGATCGCTATGCCGAGTTTTTGATCTTGCTTGGAATCATGCTCAGCGGTGTTGTTGGGCCTGGCTGGGCGATGTTCGCGCTGTTCGGGATGGTAATGGCCAGCTATGTGCGAGCGCGGGCCGAGTCGAGCGGCAAGGTCGCATCGTGCGACGTGGGCTTCGCTGGCCGGGCCGAGAAGGTGACTCTGCTGATCATCGGCATGGGTTTGCAAGCGTTCTTCGCGCAGGTACATATCTTGCAGTGGGCAGTGATTGCGGTGGGCGTGCTATCGCATATTACCGCGATCCAACGCCTGCTCTACGCTCGCCGGATTATCCTGGGCGATGAAGGCAGCCGCCGTCTGCGCAAGCGCCAGGGCATGGTCTGATCGTCACCGCCGGTGCCTTTAGATGGTGCTTTACTTCTCATTGTGTCTCTTTTTTCGCCCAGTCGGGCGAAAAAAGAGACACAAACAGTGCAATGCCATCTGCTGGAATGAGGCCTGCGCTATGGATTACAAGCAACTTGATCCGCACACACTCGGCGAGCGCGCGACCTATAAGCTGCTGATAGGCTGTGTCGTTCCGCGTCCGATCGCCTGGGTGTCGACGCTTAACCTGGCTGGCGTGCGCAATTTGGCGCCGTTCAGCTTCTTCAACGCCATTGGATCGAACCCGCCGGCAGTTAGCATTTCGGTCAGCTATGTCGATGGTCTCGATCAGCGCAAGGATACGCTGCGTAACATCAGCGACACCGGCGAGTTCGTGGTCAACCTTGTCGATGAAGATCTGGCCCAGGCCATGAACGCGACCTCGGCGAACTATCCGCCCGGTGTTGATGAGTTCGAGATCGCCGGCGTGACGGCTGCTCCATGTGTCACAGTGCGCCCAGCGCGCGTGGCCGGCGCGCCGGTAAGCCTGGAATGCAAGCTGTTCACGCTGGTACCGGTTGGGGAAGGGCCGGGCAGCGCAACATTGGCGATTGGTGTGATCCAGATGATCCATGTGCGTGCCGATATTATCGACGAGCGGCATTATATTGACATAACAAAACTACGACCGATTGCCAGGCTGGCAGGCGCGGGCTACGCCTATGTTCACGAGACATTCGACATGGCACGGCCGGTGTATGACAAAGCGACCGGACAGGTCGAGCCGCCGCGCTAATGCGATTGCAGATTGTAGATTAGGACTTACGCAAAAGCGATCATAGCCTGCGGCAGCATGGTACTTTTCTTCTTTTGTAGGTTCTTTTTTCGCCCCGCAGGGCGAAAAAAGAACCTACAAAGGATATGAAATCCGTGGTTTGCGTAAGTCCTGTAGATAATAGATTGCAGATAACAGATCCTCTGGCCACGAAGGTGGCCTTCGTAATCCCAGCCGAGGCCCTGGTTCCGACGGCGGCTGGTGGGAAGGTAAACTCCTATGAAACTACGCTCTGAAACCGCGCTGACCTTTGACGACGTGCTGCTGGTGCCGCGCCGGTCGTCGATTCGCTCGCGCCACGCGGTGAACACCCGCACACAGCTCAGCCGCCGGCTGACGCTGGCGATCCCGGTTATATCATCGAATATGGACACTGTGACTGAATCGGCGATGGCCCAGGCGATGGCGCGCATGGGTGGGATCGGCGTGATTCATCGCTTTATGACTGTCGATCGACAAGCTGCCGAGGTTCAACGCGTCAAGCGCGCCGAGGGCTTCCTGGTAGAGAATCCGTACAGCATTGCGGCCGAAAGCACTGTGCAGCAGGCGCGCACGCAGCTGGCCGAGCATAACATCGGTGGCCTGCTCGTGTGCGGGCCTAGTGGCGAGGTGCTCGGTCTGGTGACGACGCGCGATCTGCTGTTCGAGCCCGACCCAGACCGGCCAGTGGTGCAGGTGATGACGCCGCGCGAGCGGCTGATCTCGGCCGGGCCGGGCGAATCAATGGAGGCGGCTCGCGACAAGCTGCACAGCCATCGGCTCGAAAAGCTGCCGGTGTTCGATCGTGCTGGCGAGCTGCATGGGCTGATCACGGCCCAGGATATCATCAAGATCGAGCAGTGGCCCGATGCGACTAAGGATGAGCGTGGGCGGCTGCGGGTGGCCGCCGCTGTGGGTGTGCGTCCATCCGACCTGGATCGCGCGGCGGCGTGCGTGCAGGCCGGCGCCGACGCGCTGGTGGTCGATATTGCGCACGGCCATTCCGATACCGCGATGGGCATGGTGCAGTCCTTGAAGGAACGCTTTCCGCACATCGATGTGATCGGCGGCAATGTAGCTACCGCCGAGGGTGTGCGCGACATGGTCGCGGCCGGCGCCGATGCGGTGAAAGTCGGGGTGGGCGCGGGATCGATCTGCATCACCCGGATCGTCACCGGCTTTGGCGTGCCGCAGCTGAGCGCGGTAGCGGAATGCGCCGAGGCCGGTCAGGCGCTGGGCGTGCCGGTGATCGCCGATGGCGGCATTCGCACCGCCGGCGATATCACCAAGGCTATCGCGGCCGGCGCCAGCACGGTGATGCTAGGCAGCCTGCTGGCCGGCACCGACGAAGCGCCGGGTGCAAGTGTCATTCGCAACGGCCGGCGCTACAAGATCGTGCGCGGCATGGCCTCGCTGATGGCCAACATCGACCGGCAGGAGGTCGAGCAGCGCCGCGAGGTGGACCCCGAGGACTGGGAGCGTGTGGTACCGGAAGGGGTCGAGGCGATGGTGCCGGATCGCGGCCCTGTCAAGGATGTGGTCTATCAGCTGATCGGCGGTCTGCGATCCGGCCTGAGCTACGCCGGCGCCGCCACGATCACCGAGCTGTGGGCCAACGCCGAGTTCGTGCGCATCACGTCGGCAGGCAAAAGCGAGAGCGGCGCGCACGATGTGGAGGTGCAGTAGCGCATCGCCACGATCACAACCGGCGGCGTGGCGCGCCAGTATCGGCTGCACGTCCCACCCAGCTATCAGCAGTCGCAGCCAACCCCGCTGGTGATCAATTTGCACGGCTACAACTCCAACGCCGCGCGGCAGGAACAGGTCAGCCAGATGTCGGCGGAGGCCGATCGCGCCGGGTTCATTGTGGCCTACCTGGAAGGGCTGGGCGACCCGCAAAGCTGGAAGTTCGGCAACCGCGCCGAAGGCCAGGCCGATGTCGTATTCATCCGCGACCTGATCCAGCAGCTTCAAGCTCAGTACCGTATCGACGCGCAGCGGATCTACGTCGCCGGCATCTCGAATGGCGCCGAGATGAGCTACCGGCTGGCCTGCGACCTAGGCGACATCATCGCCGCCTTTGCACCGGTGGCCGGCGGCTACCCGGCTTTCGGCGATTGCCCGGCCACGCGCCTTGTGCCAGTGGTCGCCTTTCACGGACAATGCTTTACAACGATTGCATCGTAGGGGCGTTCAATTGAACCCCCTACGATGCAAAACGCTGATCAATGCTGCGGAACAGTGTAAGGCTGCTCTGCTTATGCTGCGGCTTCCTGCGCCCGCAACATCTCCTCCACGCGCGCCGACACCTGCTCCGGCGACATATTGGCGTCTCGCAGCACCATCATAATCACCGGATCGGCTTCGCGCATCAGCGCCAGCAGGATGTGTTCAGTGCCGATATAATCGTGGCTGCGCTGCCTGGCTTCTGTAGCAGCCAGTACAAAGATACGCTGGCTGCCTTCATCCAGCGACAGATCGTGCGGCTGCACCGAACTCGAGGTGCCTACTGCTGTGACAGCAGCGCACGCAAGGATTTGATGGCGTATGGTATACTCTCTCACACGTAAATGAACGTTATGAGGGCGTGAAGGGCAGGTGCCGCAACCGACGACGAGATGACACAAGCGCATGGGCCGCGGCGCAGGCCGTGGCTGACGAGGTGGAGGTTCCCTGCCGCGAGGCGGGGCCAATACAAGTTATGAGTTATGAGTTATGAGTTATGAGTAGTGCCGTCTCACCCGGCTACTCGTCATTCGTCACTCGTCACTCGTCACTCGTAGAAAATCGACAGATCAGCGGATGCCTCCCAGGCGCGCCACCGCCTGCGAGCGCCCCAGCAAAATCACCCGGCGACAGGTGAGCACAAGCGGGGCGCGGTGAGCACAACCACAGACAACAGCGGTACGAGGAAGCCTTGTTGCGTCCCCGAGGCTTTTTGCCGCATCCAGACCTGACAAGATGACAAGATGACAGGGTGACGGGCTGCGCGAGTTTGCGCGCCCTCACCGTGTTGTCGTGCGCTTCCCACCTTTAGAAGTGAGAAATTGTCACCGACTCTTCTTGTCATCTTGCCATCTTGTCACCCTATCATCAATAACAAAGGAGCACACACATGTGCGGCATCGTTGGATATGTCGGCCCGCGCGAGGCGACCGAGGTGGTCGTCGGCGGTCTCGGGCGCCTAGAGTACCGCGGCTACGATTCGGCCGGGATCGCGATCGACGACGGGAAGACCCTGCAGCTGCGGCGCAGTGTCGGCAAGCTGGCTAATCTGCTCGCGCAGCTGCGCGAGCATCCGGCCAGCGGGTCGTGCGGGATCGGCCACACACGCTGGGCCACCCACGGCGCGGTGACTGCGGAGAATGCCCACCCGCACTGCGACGCCAGCGGCGAGATCGTGGTCATTCAGAACGGGATTGTCGAGAACTACCTGGAGCTCAAGCAGCGGCTGGTTGCGCGTGGCCACATGTTCGAGTCGCAGACCGACACCGAGGTGATCGCGCGGCTGCTGGGCGACCACTACGCCGCAGCCGGGTCGATCGAGCAGGCCATGCGGCTGACGCTGGCCGAGCTGCGCGGCGGCAACGCCGTGGTGGCGATGACTCGGCGTGAGCCGGGGCGGATCGTAGCAGCGCGGCTGGGCAACGCCGGCGGCGTGGTGATCGGCCTGGGCCAGGGCGAGACCTTCGTGGCATCCGATATCACGGCGATCCTCGATTACACGCAGCGCATGCTGTTCCTGGAGGATCGCGAGCTGGCGGTGCTGACCGCCCAAGGCGCCGAGATATCGCGCCTGGATGGCACGCCGGTCGATCGGCGGCCGGCGACAGTGCAGTGGGATCCGATCTCGGCGGCCAAGGGCGATTACAAGCATTTCATGCAGAAGGAGATCTACGAGCAGCCGCGCGCGCTGACCGACGCGCTGCGCGGGCGCGTGGATATCGAGACCGGCGCGGTGCTGCTGGACGAGCTGCGCCTGAGCGAGGGCGAGCTCTGGCGGCTCGGCCGGATCTACGCGGTGGCGTGCGGCACGGCCTGGCATGCCGCGCTGATCGGTAAATATATGATCGAGACGCTGGCCAAAGTGCGGGTGGATGTGGACTACGGCTCGGAGTTTCGCTATCGCCAGCCACTGCTGGGCGACGACACGCTGCTGCTGGCGATCACCCAGAGCGGCGAGACGGTCGATACATTGGCGGCGATGGAGGAGTCCCGCGCGCAGGGTGTCAAGAGCCTCGCGATCGTCAACGCGGTGGGCAGCCAGGCCGCGCGGGTGGCCGATGCCGGCGCGCTGTACCTGCACGCCGGCCCGGAGATCGGCGTGGCCTCGACCAAGGCGTTCACCTCGATGCTGATTGCCGAGTACCTGCTGGCGCTGCGGCTGGCCCAGGCGCGCGGCTCGCTCAAGCCCGATCAGCTGCGCGAGCATATCCAGGCGCTGATCGAGCTGCCTGGCAAGGTCGCACGCGTGCTGGAGCAACACACGATCTACGAAGAACTGGCCGAGCGCTACCACCGCGCATCCGACGCGCTGTTCCTGGGGCGGCAGATCAACTACCCAGTGGCGCTGGAGGGCGCGCTGAAGCTGAAGGAGATCAGCTACATCCACGCCGAAGGCTACCCGGCCGGCGAGCTGAAGCACGGCCCGATCGCGCTGATCGACGAAGACCTGCCGGTGGTCTGCGTGGCCGTGCGCGACGCGATCTACGAAAAGATGCTCTCGAACATCGAGCAGGTCAAGGCGCGCGGCGGCCATGTGATCGCGATTGCGACCGAGGGCGATACACTGATACGCGACAAGGCCGACTATGCGATCGAGGTGCCCACGACGCTGCCGCTGCTCACGCCGATCTTGACCGGCATCCCCATGCAACTGCTGGCGTATCACTTCGCCGTGCGGCGCGGCGCGGATGTTGATCAACCGCGCAATCTG
>WNGB01014510.1_pt1 | contig 10512 bp, 2 predicted proteins | sample 5400681 | NCBI WGS metagenome assembly WNGB01 (sample SAMN13153367, study PRJNA577476) | soil metagenome | isolation source: 115 cm soil or saprolite under grassland replicate 2 | place: USA:California | collected 2016-06-15 | reverse complement strand
CGAGCCAAGCGCGTGTGCTGGCCAGCCACCTGCAAGGACGGTGGCAACACGAGTGCTTGCGGCGAAGCGACCAGCGCGTGTGGCAAGAACTGCGCCTGCGTCACGCCGTGCGACGCGAAGGACCCGAACAGCGTCTGCCCGTCGGGGGAAGTCTGCAAGCCGGGGATGGGCGTTTTGTTTAGCGCACCGTCTCCTGACGTGTGCGTGAGCATCGACCCGCCTTGTCCCTCGAATGATCCCGCCCTTTGCGGCAGCACCTTCTCGCTTTGCGGTCCGAACTGCATCTGTACGCCCAATTGTTCTTCGGCGACCTGCGCCAACCCAGCGGATGGCTGCGGCGGAGAGTGCCCCGGCGTCTGCAAGGACGGCCAGACCGGTTGCAAGCACGACCTGCATTGCCCTTCCGGCTTCACGTGCCTCGGGAGCGCCGATGGAACCACCACGTGCCGGCCTGGCTTCTGTGCCTTTCGCGTGCTCGCGCCCCCCTTGTGCGGACAGGCAGGTGCGCCTTGCGGGGAGCAATGCCCGGCCTGCACGCCGCGATGCGAGAACCGCGAATGTGGCCCCGATCCCAACTGCGGACAGAGCTGTGGCACGTGTGGGGCAGGGACCTCCTGCAATATCGCTGGCAAATGCGTAGCACCCACGACCCCCGACCCGCCGGTCACGGTTCCGACCGGAGACGGAAACCGCCGCATCCTCGGTGACATCCACGTTCCGCCGCCGAGCCCTGTCGGCGCGCTGAAGGGTCAGTTCAGCGTCTCCGAGCAGGGCACGGCCGAGTTCAATGTTCCGATCGAAGTTCCGCCCGGCCGGGCGGGGATCGAACCTGCCCTCGTCCTGAAATACGCCGGCTCACGCGCGAACGAGAACCTCGGCGTGGGCTGGCGCCTCGAGGGGCTGTCGAAAATCACGCGCTGCCCCCGTGCATACGCGCTCGATAAGTACACGGGTCCGATTCGCAATGACCCCTCCGATCGTTTTTGCATCGACGGTAAACGTCTGGAAAACGTGAAGGGTGTGTCGAGCGGCACCGTCGGCGTCTACGGCGCGAACGGCACCGAGTACCGGACCCTCATCGACAGCTTCGCTCGAATCATTTCTTACCAGGATGCCGGCAGCGGGATTCAGCTCGACACTTGGCAAGGGGTCCCATTCGCTCCACCTGACCAGCGAGGGCCCGACTATTTCCGCGTTTTTACCAACGATCATCGCATCCTCACTTTTGGACGCTCGCGCGACTCGCTCGTCTTGGGCCGCAGCGGCATCCGCTATGCATGGCTGCTCAACCGCGTCGAAGACCGCTTGGGCAATACCATGACAATCTCGTACACGAATCTGTCGGCGAGCATCCCGGCCATTCTCAGCGCCGGCATGCCCAACCTGGTTCGGCCGAGCGAGATTGCGTATACGGGCCACATCGGCGCGACGTCGGAGGACCATGGCAATCGCGCCGTGCGCTTCAGCTACGAGACGCGTGCGGATCCGCAGCTGACCTTCCTGCAAGGCGGCGTCCCCTTCAGCGTCACCGATCGGCTGACGCGCATCACGACCTACGTCAATCACAACGAGCCGGTGAAAAACTACAAGCTCGAATATGGCCCAGGCGTGGTGAGTCAGGTCGAAAAGATCTTCGAGTGCGCAGGCGGCGACGACGCCATCTGCAAGCCCCCAACTCGTTTTGACTACCAAAAGGAGTCTGGCTTCACGGACCGCCAAACCGGCCTCGACATTGCTACCGCTGCCCAGCTCGATGCCAACGGCGACGGCATTCCGGATTTTTTGGCGCTCGACGTGCACCTCGGTGCGACCGACGCGAAACCGTGGGTAGCGGGTGTACAGGTCGCGTCCGACATCGCGGTGGGCGTGGGTTCCGCGGTCCTTATAGCCAATCCAGCCGTCGGCATTGCCGTCAACGTCGTCTGGTCGGTCATCAAGGGACCCATCTTCGGGCTCTTCGCCGACGATCCAGACGTCACGATGGTTCCCAAGATGCTGCTCGGTACGGGAAAGAGGGCTGAGCCCACGAACAAGGTGGACAACGTCTCGGGTCTGCCCTGCAATGGCTTCACGCCGCTCTTCGTGCTCGACTACAATCGAGACGGCAAAGACGACCTCCTATCGGGATGTCCCGACGCCGGCACCATCGTCGCTTCGCTTTCGGACGGCAACGGGAGCTTCGCGAGCACGCAAGTGCTCCGCGTGCCCATCGGCAAGATTGTTCAGACGAGCAAGCGAATCGGCGGCGACTTTACCGAGGAGTTCCCGGGTCCCGCGCCTGTCGTGTTCGACGTTGATGGCGATTCGCTGCAGGACATCATTTCCTGCAAAGATGAATTCACGCTCGAGCTGCGGCGCCGGAAGGGTCCTGGCGAGGGTTTCGACGACCCGATTCAGTTCATCGTCCCGCCGACTCCCACCCCGCGCGTGCCCCACGCGCTCTGCGCGGCATCGCGGCCCACCTACCACACCTTCGACGTCGACGGCGACGGAACGCCCAACCTCTTGGTCCACGGCGACACGTGGAAGGTCCTCCGCTATTTCGTTTCGGGCGGGGTCCCGAAGCTCGAGTGGCAAGCGGTGGACCTTCCGGACGTGGGTCAGTCGGCGAAAGGAAGCTTGGGGGGGGCCAAGGGCAAGGGACCTCTTTCGCTGGGAGACTTCAACGGCGACGGGCTCTCGGACATCTGGGCCACCGATGGCAATCAAGCTGTGATTTGGATCAATTCCGGCGATGGCCGGTTCTGGACGAAGCAACTCACCCGACCCCAGGTCGAGGCGCCTTTTGCCTACGTGCGTACGGGCGTGGTCGACTTCAACGCCGACGGGCGCACCGATCTACTCGAAGAGTGGGAAGACAGGACCCTGCGCCGGCACGTCGCTCTGGTCCCAGACGGCCAGCTCACGATTTTGGCATCGAGCAGCGTCACGCTAAAATGGCCGGACGACTTCCCCGGCCTGTTCGTCGAGGGACAGTTTCTGAAAGCTGGCGACGTCGACGGCGATGGGAACATCGACCTCTTCGGAAACGGCCGCGGCGTTTTCTACGGGACCGGCACCCACAACACGCTGCTCACGCGTGTCGTCGACGGTCTCGGAAACGTCGTCAAGATCGAGTACGACCGCAAAGGGTCCGGTCCCATTATCATTGGCTCCGACACGACCACCACCTACCTCACCGATGACAGATGTAAAGGGGCGACGTGGCCGGAGATGTGCCTGAAGCGCATGAGCGGGCTCGTGGGCGGACACACCGAGGGCTTCGTCGACGCCGGTGGACACGATGTCGACGAGCGCCGCTACGGCTATCAGTACTTCAACGCGCGTATGAACGTGACGGGCGAAGGCTTTCTCGGTTTCGATCGACGTATCCTGTCCGCTCCGGACCGTACGACGACGATCGATTACGAGCCAGTCGCTCGCTACGACCTCCAGAGCCTGCCGACCACCAGCACGACCCCGCCCTACGTCTATCCGCTCGCCGGGTTGCCGAAAGTCATCACGGTCGACCAAGCCGCGCCTTTGGACGACGGTTCACCGCTCGAAAGCGCTCTTTTCACCCGACGCACCCGGGTCGAAAATCATTGGAGAGTGCAGTTATCGGCATTTGATCGGCCGTTTCCCTTCGTCGGTTCTCGCCTCACGAGCACGTTCGATCGCGAGCAGCCTGCGGTTGGTAGTCCTCCGTCGTCGTTCGATCAAAACGGCACGCTGCTGACCGACTGCTTTGCATCGTTCTCGCCGGATGGCTACGGAAACGTGCTCCTATTCGAGGAAAGGTGCCAGGAGTCCTTCCAGCTCTTCGTCGAGCGAACTTTCACCACCACGACCGTCGTGCCCGACCCGTCGACTTGGCTGATTTCAAACCCGAAGCATATCTCAACCATCAGCTCGCGTGGAACGTCAGCAGCAGAAGAGTGGGATTTCACCTACTCTTCACAAGGATTGCTCCATACCATCACCCGCGCTTCCGGCAAGAGCGAGCAGCAGCACAAGACCACTTACGTGCGCGACGACTTCGGCAACGTGAGCCAGGTCATCGAGGAGGTTACGTCCGGCGAGCCAGCGCGCTCGACCTCGATGACGTACGACGCCGATAATATCTTTCCGAAGGCCATCACCAACGCGAAGGACCAAACGACCGAAATGCGCTTCGACGCCCGCTGGGGAACGCCCAAAACGATCGCCGATCCGAACGGCATCGCGGTGCAGCGCGGCTACGATGGTTTCGGGCGCCTGGTCGAAACGCGTGGTCCCGAGGGCACGACGATTGCCACGTACGCAAACATCGTTGCGCCTCTCTTCGACACCGCTGCCGGTCATGTCGAGCCCCGCATTCAGGTGAGCGTCGAGCGCCAGGGCACGGAGGGCACGCGCAGCGGCAGTAGCGTGAGCGAGTTGGACAACTATGGGCGGCTCGTGCGCAGTCGCACGGAAGGCTTCGGCGGCATGGGAGTGATCGACGAGCAGGTCTACGACGTCCTGGGCCGCTTGAGCGGAAAGACATTGCCTCACACTGCCGATGCCACCGTCGTGCCCACAGTCAAATATTCCTACGACCATCTCCATCGCGTCAGGGAGATCCAACACTCGGATGGCAAGTCCAAGAAGTACCAGTACGCGAGCCATGCCAGCCTCGCTCCTCCATTTGCCCACTGGCTCAATGGAATGAGCTGCGGCGGCTTGCCCGTGTCTTCTTGCGCGGTGGGCGTTACGCTCACGATCGACGAAGAAGGACGCAAAAACGTCGTCATCACCGACCACCGCGGCCTCGTCGTGCGGAGCATCGATGGAGAGAACATCGACAACACCGAGCACTCGAGCAACTACAAATATGGCGCATTCAACCGTCTCATCGAAGCGCGGGACAACCAGGACGATCTCACGAGCTTCATCTACGATGACTACGGGCGTCGCCAGCGCCTGACCGATCCGGACACCGGCTCGAGCTCCTTTATGGGTTACAATGGCTATGACGAGCTCGTCACCAGCACAGATCCGAAAGGCCAGCTCCGCACCTACCACCACGACGAGCTTGGCCGCATGGACAGCATCGTCGACCCGGCTGGCACCACCCAGTGGATCTACGATCAGGGCACGAACGGTTTAGGCCGCCTGAGCGAGAGCATCTCCCCCGCCACCTCTCAAAACCCGAGCGGCCAGCACGTTCACTACACCTACGAGCCGCCCACGCCGACGAATAACCGCAGCCTCGTCGGGCGCGTCGACTATACGATCGACGGCACGCAGTACACGGTTGGCTTTGACTACGACGATCTCGGCCGCACCGAGCGGATCCACTACCCGACGCTCGGCAGCGGACCGCCGATCGTCGCCAAGTACAGCTACAGCACGTCTGGCATTCTCCAAAACGTCGATGAAACCGGCAGCGGCGTTACCAAACCTATCTGGCGCATGGACGAAGCCTTCCAAGCCCATCTCGTACAGCGCGAGACGTTCGGCAACGGCGCCAGCACCAGTTACGGCTACCACGAGCAGCGCCGCTGGCTTCAGAGCATCCAGACGACGCTCGGCTCGGGTCCCATCCAATCGTTCGAACACGATCACTTGAACAACGGCCTGCTCCACACACGCACAACCAGCACGGGCACGCGCGAATACACGTACGACAACTTGAATCGCCTCTCCTCTACGCTCGATAGCTTGCCGGCCGGCAGCACGCAAAGCACTGTGTACGGCTACGACTCCATCGGCAACATCACCGGCCGGGGCCCCACCGTCATCAAGTACCTTCCCGACCAACCTCACCTCATCGACGCAGCCGGACCTAACGCCTACCACTACGATTTGAACGGCAACGTCGACGAACGCAGCGGCCCTGACATCCCCGGCGGCGTGCAACAAATCGACTACACACCCTTCGATCTGCCGAGCGTCATTCGAACCGGGAGTGGGACCAATGCCAAAGCCACATCCTTCGAGTACACCGCCGACGAAGCTCGCGCTGTGCGTCGCGACCCCGATACGACCCGCCACTTCGTGACCGAACTCTACGAGCGCCTCCTCGCCGCGAGCGGCGATACCCTCGAAGAACGCTTCCGTCTCTATGGGGGCGGCCGTCAGCTCGGCGAGATCGTCCGCAAGAATGGGGCGGATCGCACCCTCTATTTCCACGCTGATATCCTCGGATCGGTGGACACCGTCAGCGACAACAACCAGGCGTCGTTCCAGCAAGAGTTCGATCCGTTCGGCCTGCCAATCGACCCGCCGAATCCCGAGATCACGCGCGCGGGGTTCACGGGGCACGAGCACGACCGGGATCTCGGCCTTATCGACATGAAGGGGCGTATCTACGACCCGCTCGCTGCGAGGTTCACGAGCGCCGACCCGTTCATGCAGGCCCCCTTCTGGAGCCAGGGGCTCAACCGCTACAGCTATGTCTTCAACGATCCGGCGAATCACGTCGATCCGAGTGGATTCGACGCGGCCGACATCGTCGGCGCGGCCGTGTGGGCGGGTCACGTGGCAAGCGCCGGCCTCATCGCGTACGGATTTGGTGCAGGCCTCGGAAGCATCGTCGGCGCGGGAGCAGCGTCCGCCGGCAATCTTGAGACTACTGCGGCGTTGGGGTTTGGGATTCCTGGAACGGCCGCCAAAGATACGGCGGTGACCCCTTCGGCAACGCCCACGACAGCCGCTGAGGGTCAGGGGTCAATGAACGCAACGGCGCAGAATCGGTCAGCCTGCCTTGGCGGCTGCGTGCCAAGCTCATTTGACCAAATGCGTGCAGCGAGGGCACAAGCGAAGCAAAGGAACCTGGCGGCGAGCAACGTGCTGAACGACAGAATCGGCGACCTCCCCGTCGACATCATTGGCGGGACGCCTGAAGAACGACGCACAATTGACCAAGCCGTAAACAACATCTTGACTAAGAGCGCACGCGGACGCGTCATTCGCGCCAGACTAGAATCTAGACATGTCGGATGGCTAACCGGAGGCGGCGTGAAGCCACTCGAGGTCGGCATCGGTCACTGGGGCGGATCAAATGCACCTCTAGGGGGCTCATTCACTCCGGACGTTGGCAAAGGCGCGCTCGAAATTGATTTAGATCAGTATGGTGACACGTACATCGCGGGTAATGAATTGGCTGGCTACTCGAATGAGCGACTCGTTGCGCACGAACTTGGTCACGCGTTTGGAACGTACGATGAAGGCGGTCTTCCCAACCCCTGGATGCGAAATGTGCTTGAGAATGAAAATCCCATTATGCGTGAATTGGGTGATCTGCGGGATCGTACCTCCTACTTCCCACCATGAACGCGTCCGAGCGAGTGGAGGTGACTGGAGGAAGGGTGTTTCGGTTTGAGCGAATATTCAGGCACGGCGTCGCGATAGCAGAGATGTCCTCTGGGACGCTGGGCCTGTGAACGCGAGCTCTTCGATGAGCCATCCGGCGGATTGGGCAAGTCCAAATCAAATGGTATATCAGAGCAGAGGTGCGGAATGCTGAACGGCAAGCGAATGGTTGCCTGGGGTAGTGCCCTGATTGGTGGCGGGCTCATTGTGGCAGGCATTTGTTGGAAAGCACTCGCGGCGGGTACGCCGCCAATCTTACCGACCGACTTGGTAGAGCTTCGCGACAGACATCAGCGGACTCTTGCCGCGATCAACGTGAATGACGGCATCGACCAGCCAGAAGCTGGTCACATCGCAAATATTTATAGCTGGGAGTATCTCAGCGGGTGTGGAGGAGCGCTTGATCCCGAGCTGGCGGGAGGCATCTGGACCTCGAAACACATCACTGGGGTCGCAGGAAAACCGTCGGGAGAAATCGTCGAGGTTGATGCACGAACAGGGGCGGTTTGGTCAAAGAGTGGTCCGGTCTTCGCCAGCTTCGAAGCATTCCGACGAGATGTTCTCGATGGGTTCACGGGCCGTCGCGAGTAACACCTCCAACGTTGTGCGAGGGGGTCGTTCAACGAAGGCTCGTTCCAGCCGTCGATAGGCGCCGAGATGCTGAACGCAAAACGAGAGAAAGCATGGTCCGCACATCGATGCGGCATGCGCGGACGACCCGTGTTCCGGTTTGGCCCGGATGAGGTCGAACACTTTAGCGAAATTCACTGATCTCCTGCCTCAGGTAGTCCTGCGTCGACAGCAGAGAACCGCTCCATGCGAACGGTGTATTCGTCGCGACAGTAACCTCCCGGCAGCCCGCATGCCGAAGCGTCGCCCTTCCACGACCAGTACATTCCGAATTCACCGTCATCGATCACAGTCGTATCTCGAGTAATAGCCGGACCCACCGCCATTCCCACGCTCGCATGGCAATCTTGTGGGTACTCCGCGTCGCACACCAGCCCCAGTTGATCTGGCCCGGACATGCATGCACCGATCACGTTGCCTGCGAAACTCGGAGTCTCTGGAGCGGCCGCGCGTTCCTGGCACCCGTCAGGAGTCACTAACGGAGAGAGATCTCCGGCCGTGAGCACGAAGCTCGTCCCAGGAGCAAGGTCGAGAATCCCGCATGCCGTGTCTGTGGCGCGGCCCGTTAGGGTGATCCGAAATTGTTCTCCCTTATCGAAACCCGGCGTGCAGTTCTTGTCTGAGCTGCAACCCAGCACAACGGGCAAGCTCGCGATAAAGCCAAGGGACACAATTACCAAGGTGGTACGCTGAGCCAGCAGATCGAACGCCTTGATGAAATTCACTGATCTCCTGCCTCAGGTAGTCCTGCGTCGACAGCAGAGAGCCGCTCGATGTGAACGGTATAAGAATCGCTGCAGCCACGAGCCGCAGGTCCACACGGGGCATTGGGATCTGTTCCCCACCTGATACCAAACTGGCCGTCGACAACCGTCGTGCTGCGATCGATCGTGGCCTGGACGAAGAGAAGCGCATACCCCGTGCACCCTCCACCATAGTTGGCATCGCAGGCCAGGCCCAACGTCGATTCTCCAGCGCTGCATCTACCAATAATAGAACCGGCGAAGCTTACGGTCCCCGGTGCGCCCAGTCTGTGTTGGCAGCCTTGCTCATCGGATGCCGACAGGTCGCCCGCCGTGAGTACGAAAGCTGTGTCTCCAGCAAGATCCAAGATTCCGCACGGCATTGGGTTGTCTGGATCGCGACCCGTGATCGTGAGGCGAAATAGTTCTCCCTGGTCGAAGCCGGGCGGCGGACAGTCCGACGATCCACAGTAGACGCCGGCAAATGTCAAAACAGCCACGATGCCGAGCAGCGTAACGAGAGCGGCCGGCTGGCGCGACGCGTGTTTCGCTTGAACACTAGGTGTGGCCTTCATTCCACCGTTCATTCGAGACTCATCGAAGCTTGAGGCATACCGTCCTTGCCCTTGGTCGGTGCCGGCGTACCGCCTATGCCCGGTGCGCCGCCCGTGGTCGGCGTCGACGCGATCTGAGGAGGGGCGCCGTTCATTTGCGCGGGGGCTGCGCCTACGTAGCCGATTGCCACGGAGAGGCCGCCCGCACCGCCGCCCCCGCCCCCGCCTTGCCCACCTTGCCCACCCTCGCCGCCCTGGCAGCCGGGGCCGGCGCCATTGCCATGAAATCCGCCCATCTGCCCCACCTGCCCGTCCGCGCCCTTTCCGCCGCCGCCCGCAATGTCGGCGATGAGCGTGCACGCATCGAGCGTGATCTTCGACTGAAAGCTCAGGAGCGCGAAGCTTGAGCCACCGCCGCCCCCCCCGAGTCCTGCTGCACCGCCGCAGCCGCCGCAGCCACCACCGCCACCGCCACCGAGCATCGCGTCGATACCTCCGCCACCTCCGCCACCACCCTGGCCGGCTCCGGCGATCATGCCGTCAGCGCCGTTCATAGGGATCCCCCTGCCATTCGCGGTGAGCATACCGGCTCTTGTAGCGCCAGCGCCGCCCGCTGCAGCGGGAGCGTTGGAGCCCTGCTTGCCGTTCGAGCAAGGTCCTGTTGCGTCCGTTGCGCGCACACCCCCGAGGCCTGTCGCAAATGCCGGCATTGCAGGTGTGATGGTTGGAGTTCCTGGATCGCCGTCGCCCGCAGGGCTTGTAGCCGCGCCATTACCACCTTTGCCTCCAGTCGGGTGCACACTATTCATGCAAAGGTTTGCGCAATCTTGCTGCACCCCACCGCTGGCGTTCAAAGCGTTGTGGCCGGCAATTTTGGGGTCGCTCCGCATCAATGTCGGATCGTAGTTCGACACGGGCACGGCATCGGTCCCTTTCTGTCCCTTGCCGGCCTTGAGCGTCACGCGGTGAAGGGTGAGGTTTGTCGCGTTGCTGGCGAAGAGCGCGATGCTCGAAGCGCCAGGATCGGTCGCATCCGTCGCCTCGATACGCACGTCTTCGATCGTCACGTCCGAGGCCTTGACGGTGAGGGGGATACCTGGCGCCGATAGCTTGAGCTGCGCCGTCGTACTGGTTGTGTACGCCCAACTCGAGCAGTCGAAGCCGCCGAACAGGCTGACGGATGCGCCGATCGTGACCATCTCGTCGTAACTGCCGCCCGTTGCACAGGCGTACACGCGCTTGCCGCTTGCCGAGGCGATCGCCTTGGC
>WNGB01051340.1_pt1 | contig 10513 bp, 6 predicted proteins | sample 5400681 | NCBI WGS metagenome assembly WNGB01 (sample SAMN13153367, study PRJNA577476) | soil metagenome | isolation source: 115 cm soil or saprolite under grassland replicate 2 | place: USA:California | collected 2016-06-15 | reverse complement strand
CACATTCGCAGCAGATCGGTGGTGAGGATGTCGTGGCGCAGGCTGCCCTCCCAGCTGATCCCGAGATCGGAGGTGGCCAGGTGATAGAGCAGGTCGTGCAGCCAGCTGAGATCGGCGGTCAGGAGCGGGCCGGCGAAGACGAAGTGCCGAATGCCGTACTCGCGCGCGACGCTGCGCAGCTCGGCGACGATCAGCGATGGGTTGCGCGGTATCAGGCTGTCGGCGCCGAACTGCTGGCCCGTGAGAATCGTCGTCTGAAGGTCGCCCATGGGCGTGAAGAGCGGGTATTGCTCGAGCGGCAGCAGATGCCGCGCAGGGAAAGGCAGCGAGTCGAGGTCGTCGTCCAGCGCCAGCAGCGCCTCGAAAATGACACTTTGTTCATCTTCGGTGCTGGATCGTTTATCCATCCACCAGAGCGCCTGCGCGACCGCCTGACCGGGCGCCGCCACCCGCAGATCGATGCCGAGCGGAAGCACGATCGTATTGCTCTCCACCAGGGCCGCCTCTGTCGCGGCGATGACATCCGGATCGGCCGCCGCGACCACTGCCAGGTGAGGCCGGAAGGCCCGTAGCGGCGCCAGCGATTCGGCGATCGACATCGTGTCCTGGAGCGCAAGATCGTAGATCCGGACGATGTGGCGCTGTTGTTCCAGCAGCGCGGCAAGGTATCCGATCGGTAGCGGTGGTGTCACGATCGGGTCTTCCGGATGCGGTAGCGCAATAAAGGCGATCTTCACGCGTACCCCCTCACCTGATCTCGTAGTCAGAGCGGCCTATCTCCTTACCTGAAATAGTATTGTAGCCGTCCCGGTTGATCCATTGATGAACAAATCGCGATGAAGCTTTACAGAACATTCACACGCGTCACCCCGCCGCTCCCGATCGCCTCGTGGCTCGACGATAACGTAAAGCGTAGAGCGTTGCACCGCAACTGCCCTACGCTTTACGTCACTGCTGCGCGATCGGCGCCACTATTTGCTGACGACTGCCGCACGGCGACTCAAGGGCAGCGCGAAGGTAAAGCAGCTGCCGCGGCCCTCTTCGCTCTCGACCCACAGGCGGCCGTGGTGCCCGACGACAATCTGCTGGCAGATCGCCAGCCCCAGCCCCAGGTGATTCCCTTTGCTCGACGCGCGGTTATGGGCCCGGTAGAACCGCTGAAAGATCTTGCTCTGTTCCTCGGCCGGGATACCCACGCCGGTATCGCAGACGCGTATCCAGACCTCCTCCTCGTGCATCTCGGAGCGCAGGGTGATTGTTCCGCCCGGCGGAGTCGCCTTGATCGCGTTCTCGATCAGATTGTTTAGCACCTGCCCGATTCGCTCGCTGTCGAACAGGCACTCCGGCAAGTCCGAGTCGACTTCGTTGATCAGCTGCAGGCCGGTCTGCTCGGCGTGCAGCGCCAGGCGCGTCGCTGTGCCGGCCACGAGCAGCGACATATCGTTCCACTGGGGATCGAGGACCAGCCGCCCGGCCTCGATCCGGTTGTACTCCAGCAGCTCGGAGATGCGCCCCTTGAGCTGCTCGACCTGGCCGTCCGCGATCGAGAGGAACTCGTTCTGCAGCGGCGTCAGCGCGCCGGCCTGGCCGCGCAGCACCACCTTGATGAATCCATTCAGCGAGTTGAGCGGATTGCGCAGCTCGTGCGAGACCATCGAGAAAAACTCGGTGCGCGACTTCTCCTCAGCTCGCTGCGCGCTGATATCGCGCAGGAGGATCGCGACCAGCGGCTCCGCGCTCTCGTCGTGACGCACCTGCGAGCCAAAGGCCTGGTAGACCCGCTCGTCCGCGTCGTCCTCCTGCCCGATCTGCAGCTCGGTCATCAGCGTGACTTTGCCCTCGGCGCGAATGCTGGCGGCGAGCGCGAGCAGCTGCGCCTGGATCGGCTGCGAGTCGACCTGCTCGTCGAGGAGTGCGCGGCCGATCGGATTCGCCAGCACGATCTGCGAGTGCGCGTTGATCACCACGAGCCCGTCGTTGATATCGCGGACAACTGCTTCGAGCAGTCGCTGCTGCTGGCGCAGCCGGCTGTGCATCTCGGCATTGTGGATGGCGATGCCGGCCTGCATGGCGAGCGCGGTCAGGTGTCGCGCATCGCTGCTGGAGAACGCCGCGGGCGTCGTGCTCACGACAGTTAGCGCGCGGCGTCCTGTTCGGCATCGCCGATGATCAGCGGCACCTGCTGCTGCATCGCGCGTCGGGCGAGCAACGTCGCCCAGGCCGCGCCTTTGCTGTCGTCCAGCATGAAGAAGCGATGATTGAACCCCTGATCGTCCTGCAGCGAGAGGGTCATCCCGTGCGCGCGCGCCGAGCCGAGCATCTGGACGGTGCTGTCGACGATCTGGTTGAGCACCTCGGCGAGGCTCAGGGTGCTGGTGATGACGCGGAGCCCCTCCTCGAGCGCGTGCAGCTGGCGCATGCGCGCGCGCAGGTCGTTCGTGCTGCGCTCCAGGTCGCCGATGCGAGCCTCGCGCCCCAATTGCTCGGCGCGCAGATCCTGGCGCAAGGCGACCGTCATACGCTGCTGCGTCGCGCTGGCCCAGATAGCGATCGCGCCGATTACCAGGCTGCCGAGCAGCAGCGCCCAGTCGGGCGCCTGAGCCGCCGGCGCGCTCAGCAGCACCGGCTCGCCGAAGCGGTGGACAAACAGGTACGCGGGGCCGAACAGGAACGGCACGATCATGGCGAGCGGCAGGCGGCGATAGCTGGAGAGCGCGCGCACGATCAGCAGCAGGTAGAGGGGGTAGATCGCGTCGCCGAGCGCGGCGGCCGCGTTGATCAAGATCAAGCTGAACAGCGCGTCGACGCCTACGGCGAGCCAGGAGATCGTCCCCTTGCGGATCAGTGGATCCGCGGCGGATGAGATCCGGCGCCGCATCACCACCAGCGCTAGATGCGCCAGCCCATAGGCGACCGTGCCCAAGACGATCGTCGGCGGCAGGCTGATGGCCGAGAGCCACCACGCCAGGCCCAGGCTGAAGATGGGAGCGAGGGCGCGAAGCATATCGCGCCGATTGGCGACGAGCCAGGGCCGCGCGCGCGCCATTATGAGTTCACCAGCAGTCATGGCTGTCGCTACCCCGCTAACGCTACTCGACAACTCCACCCGCTACCGGGCGCCCTAGATCTCGAACTTGTACCCCAGGTTGCGCACGGTCAGCACATGGTGCGGATGCTCGGCGTCCTTCTCGATCTTGGTGCGCAGACGGCGAATGTAGACGGCGACCAGGTTGCTCTCGCCCTCGTAGTCGTAGCCCCAGACTTTGCTGAGAATCTGGCTGGTGTTCAGCACACGGCCGGCGTTCTTCATCAGGTAGTACAGCAGCCGGAACTCGAGTGGCGTCAGCTCGATCGTGCGGCCATCCTCGAACAGCACCTTGTGCTCGACCGGGTCGAGGGTGATGCCGCCCTGGCTCAGGCGCGCCGACGGGTTCAGCATATCGCTGTTGCGGCGGCGCAACACCGCCTCGACGCGCGCCAGCAGCTCCGATGGCTCGAAGGGCTTGACCAGGTAGTCGTCGCCGCCGATCTGGAGGCCCATCACGCGATCCTGCAGCTGCGAGCGCGCCGAAAGAAAGATGATCGGCACGTCCGACGTGCGGCGGATCTGCCGGCAGATGTCGAAGCCATTCGATTTTGGCATCGAGACGTCGAGCAGGACCAGGTCGGGGTTGTACTGCTCGATGACCTGCAAGATGCTCGGCCCATCGTAGGCTTTGAAGACGCGGTAGCCTGCCTCTTCGAGCAGGAACGATGTCAGCTTGACGCTGGGAAGATCGTCGTCAGCAACTAAAATATGCATGGGCGGGCGCTCCTTGTCGTGCCTATCAGATCGCCGAAAGTCGTAGCGCTGGGGCTACACTGCTGCATGGCCAACTAATCTGCACCTGGAAATTTGATCGTCTCTATGGATATAAACAGCCATGATGACTAAAAAGTTACGGCAGGCGTGCGAGATTGATTCATTTTCGCTCATGTCTCGCTCATCAGGGGCGCGCACATCGGCGATCGACGTGGCTGCGCAGATGAACGACGGTTCAATCACAATACGCGGTGATGACATCCACCTGCCGCAGGCGTAGCCCCAGCGTGATCGCGCGTGGTACGTGATGATCCATATACAGTTTGAGCGGCATACGCGCTAGCCTTGGGCTTTCAGGCGAGCGATCAACGGCGACGGTGGGGTCATGCGGCGGAGTTCTTCGACCCGCGCGCGCCGACGGGCAATATCCTGAATGTATGACGTGCGAGCAATCACCCCAATGCGATGCTATAATGGCGTCGCCGGAGCAAGCAGCCTGCGAGCATTCCGGCGCGGAGTATGGATCGCACGATCTTTGCCTGGGGAGGAGGCGCCATGCGCGCAGAACAGAGCCAGCGCGCGCTGGCGGCGATGCAGACCTACCTCGACACGCCGCTCGACAGCATCCTCGATCGCCACGCGCATACGGACCCACGGCAGGCCACGCTCGCGCTGTTCCACTCGGTCGCCGCGACGGTGCCGGCGTACCGCGCGCTCCTGCGCGAGCATGGAGTTGACCCGGCCGCGGTCCGGAGCTTCGAGGATGTGCAGCGGCTGCCGCTGCTGACCAAGGAGAACTACCTGCGCCGCTACCCGCTGGCCGAGCTGTGCCGCGACGGCCGGCTGGAGCGCTGCGATATGATCGCGGTGTCGTCCGGGTCGACCGGCCAGCCGACCTTCTGGCCGCGCTTCCTGAGCGATGAGATGCAGATCGCACCGCGCTTCGAGCAGGTGTTCCGCGATAGCTTCCACGCCGGCGAGCGCCGCACGCTGGCGGTGGTCTGCTTCGCGCTCGGCACCTGGGTCGGTGGCATGTACACGGCCAGCTGCTGCCGTCACCTGGCCGCCAAGGGCTACCCGCTGACCGTGATCACGCCCGGCAACAACAAGACCGAGATCTTCCGCGTCGTCGCCGAGCTAGGCCCGGCGTTCGATCAGGTCGTGCTGCTGGGCTACCCGCCGGTTCTGAAAGACGTCGTCGACAGCGGCCTGGCGCAGGGGATCGACTGGCCGCGCTATCATATCAAGCTGGTGCTGGCCGGCGAGGTCTTCAGCGAGGAGTGGCGCAGCCTGGTCGGCGAGCGGGCGGGGATGGACAGCCCGTGCTACGACTCGGCCTCGCTCTACGGCACGGCCGACGCCGGGGTGCTGGCCAACGAGACGCCGCTGAGCATCTGCATCCGACGCTTCCTGGCCGAGCGTCCCGAGGTCGGCGCTGCGCTGTTCGGCGAGTCGCGCCTGCCGACGCTGGCGCAGTACGATCCGCTCAGCCGCTTCTTCGAGACGCAGGACGGCACGCTGCTCTTCTCCGGCGCCAACGGCATCCCGCTCGTCCGCTACCACATCGCCGACACCGGCGGCCTGGTCGACTACGACGCGATGCTGGGGTTCCTGGCCTCGTACGGGTTTGATCCCGTCGAGGCGCTGCGCGCGACCGCTCCGCGCGGCGTTCGGCGGCTGCCGTTCGTCTACGTGTTCGGGCGCTCGCACTTCACGATCTCGTACTTCGGCGCGAATATCTACCCGGAGAACGTCACGGTCGGGCTGGAGCAGCCTGCTATCCGGGAGTGGGTCACCGGCAAGTTCGTGCTGGAGTCGCGCGAGGACGCCGACCGCAACCGCTTTCTCGTGGTGGTGGTCGAGCTGGCGCCGGGCGCGGAGGGCGGCGCGGAGCGCGAGCAGCTGGTCGCCCAGTCGGTGCTGGCGCAGCTGCGCCGGCTCAACAGCGAGTTCGCTAACTACGTTCCGCCCGAGTACCAGCTGCCGCATGTGACGCTGCGACCGGCCGGCGACCCGGCGCACTTCCCGGCTGGCGTGAAGCACCGCTATACACGCGCTGCGAGTGACCCGACAAGCCCATAGACAAGGTTTGGCGCAGAGCATTTCAGCTTTAGACAAGGTTTCGCGTCAAGCATTTCAGCTTTACCGTTTGTCACATGTCGCATGTCGCAAGATGATGCCACCTGCGACCTGTAACGTAAACATTGTAACGTGCTCAAGAACCTTGTCTTACAGTTCGCTGCGAGTCGCATGTCGCAAGCAGCAGTCTCCTGCGGCTTGTGACTCAAACATTGTAGAGAGCTAAAGGACCTGTCTTAGCCAAACGATGCAGCTGGACACCATGCTCACATCACCCACAGACCAGCCGCGCGATGACCAGACCGAGCGAGCAGCCAGCGGGGCAGCGCCGGCGCCCGGCGTGCGGCTGCCCTACCTGCCCGGGCTCGACGGGCTGCGCGCGATCGCTGTTCTGGCCGTGCTGCTCTACCACGCCGACCTGCCGTGGATGCCGGGCGGGTTTCTCGGCGTCGAGGTGTTCTTCGTCGTCAGCGGCTACCTGATCACCGGGCTGCTGCTGGCCGAGCGCGAGCAGACCGGGCGCGTCAATCTGGGCGCCTTCTGGCTGCGGCGCGCCCGTAGGCTGCTCCCGGCCCTGTTTGCGCTGCTCGCGGCCACGCTCGCGTTCGCCGTGCTGTTCCTGCCCGACGAGGTCGCCGGGCTGCGCGGCGACGTCCTGGCCGCGCTCGGGTATGTCACGAACTGGGGCCTGATCTTCAGCCAGCGATCCTACTTCGAGACGGTCGGGCGCCCGCCGCTGCTCCAGCACCTGTGGTCGCTGGCGGTCGAGGAGCAGTTCTCTGCTGTTCGGCGCGGCGATCTGGCGCTGGCGGCGCCGAGCGGTGTTGATCGCGGTGCTCGCGGCCGCGGCCGCGTCGGCGCTGCTGATGGCCGGCCTCTACGACCCAGACGTCGATCCCTCGCGGGTCTACTACGGCACCGACACCCGCGCCGCCGGCTTCCTGATCGGCGCGGCGCTGGCCTGCGCGTGGTCGCCGTCGCCCGGAAGGTCGCGACGCTCCGGCGCGCGGCCGATCGACCTGGCCGGGCTGGCCGCGATCGGCGCGCTGGCCGGGTGCTTCCTGGCGGTCGACGAGTTCCAGCCGCTGCTGTACCGCGGCGGATTCGCGCTGGTGGCACTGGTGGCGGCGCTGGTGATCGCCGCCGTCGCCGCGCCATCGGCGCGCCTGGTGCCGGCCGCACTCGGCTGGCGCCCGCTGCGCTGGGTCGGGCTGCGGTCGTATAGCATCTACCTGTGGCACTGGCCCGTCTTCATGGTCACGCGCCCGCAGCTCGACCTGCCGCTCGACGGGCTGCCGCTGCTGGGGCTGCGGCTGCTGGCCACGCTCGCGCTCGCCGAGATCTCGTACCGGCTGGTCGAGACGCCGATCCGCCGCGGCGCGCTCGGGCGGGCCTGGCGCGAGCTGCGCGAGTCGCACGGGGCGCGCCAGCGGCGGATCGGCGCGGGCTGGGCCGCGGTCGCCGGCGGCGGTATCGCGCTCGTAGCCGTGCTGGGCGCTGCCGCGGCGCACGCCAGGCCGCCGGCCCCGCCGGCCTACCTTGCCGAGGAGCCGGCCAGTCCCGCGGCCGAGATCCCCACGGCGCCGGGCGCATCAGCGGCCGAGGCCCCCACGGCGCCGGCGGCCACCCCCGCTGCCACGCGCGCGCGATCGACGAAACCCGAGCGGGCGCGCGCCGCAACCGCGGGGCCAGCTCGATCGGCGCGTATGACCAAGCCAGCGCCGGCCGAGCCACCTGAGCCGCCGGCTGTGACATCGCCCGAGCCGGCCCCACCCGAGCCGGCGGTCTCGTCGGCGCTGTCGTTGGGCGAGCCGCAGCCAGCGCCGCCCGAGCCGGCGCCCGCGCCGCCCGAGCCGGCGGCGCGCGTCACCGCGATCGGCGACTCGGTCATGCGCGGCGCCGCCGAAGAGCTTGGCCATGCGATCGGCAACGTCGTCGTCGACGCGAAGGTCGGCCGCCAGGTCACGGCCGCGATCGCTATCCTGCGGGCGCGCCGCGACGCCGGCCAGCTCGGTGACGTGGTGGTCGTCCACCTCGGCAACAATGGGTTCTTCAACGCGAAGAAGTTCGACGAGCTGATGGAGGTGCTGTCCGGCGTGCGGCGAGTGGTGCTGGTGAACGTGAAGGTTCCGCGCCGCTGGCAGAGCCCGAACGACGGCATGCTGTCCGAAGGCGTCGGGCGCTACCCGAACGCCGTGCTGGTCGACTGGTACGCCGCGAGCGCCGATCGGCCCGAGCTGTTCTGGCACGACGGGATCCACCTGCGGCCGACCGGCGCCCGGCTCTACGCCGACCTGATCGCCGCGCAGGTCAACGCGCCCTAAGGCAGTAGTCAGGGGCCAGGGGTCAGGGGCCAGGGGCCAGGGGCCAGGGGTCAGGGGTCACCCTATCGCCTATCGCCTATCGCCTATCGCCTATCGCCTATCGCCTTGTCGGCGGCGCCTGCTACCTGGCAAAATTGCCGTCGACCTGGAACACCAGATAGCCATCCCGATCGTGGATGGTTGATATGGCGGGATCGTGCCGCAGCGCGTCGATCACGGCCCAGAACTCGTCGGGGGTCAGCGGGTAGATATCCTGGTTCTGGGTATCGAACACCCACAGCGCCGGCTGATCCTTCCGCTGATTCCAGGGATACAGCGCGATCTGCTCGCGTGCGGCCAGGTGCGCTCCCAGGCCGCTCTGCGTGACGACGGCAGCCTCGGCAGGAATCTGCGCCAGCAGCTCGTGTCCGATACGATGGTGTTTTGTAACCACGTATTCCGCGGGAATAAAGGCTTTTCCACCCGGGAAAGGACTCCAGAGATAAAAGCAGACACATGTGCTTGCCAGCAGGAGACCGGCGCCGAGCAGCGCCTTGCGAAACGACAGCCGGGATAGCGCGAGCGCGGCGCCGGCCCACAGCAGCGGGATCAAGGGCGCGACATACCAGTCGCTCAGCGCGCCGACAGGCGACAGGGGCAGCGCCAGCAGGAACAGCGTGCTTCCGCCCCACAGCACCTGCTCTCCACGCGCCAGCAGCGGCAGCCCGGCGAGCGGCAGTAGCAGCGCGAGCACGGCCCAGCCTTTGTTGGCGGTGAAAAAGCTGAGCAGCAGGCCTCGCGGATCGGTCAGCGTGGCCAGCAGCCGCGCGCTTGCCTGGGCGCCGCCGAGCGCCTGCGGCGTTCCCGATCGCAGGAGCGGCAGGACGGCGGTCGCCATGACGGCAACCCACACAAGCCCGGCCAGCAGCACCCCGATTCCCAGCCGGCGCCAACCGCGGTAGAAGCAGAGCAGGTAGACCCCAAACAGCGCAACATAGATCCCCATATCCTCGCGCACGAGCAGCAGCAGCCCCAGCGATCCCAGCAGCAGCCTGACGTTGTCCCGCCGGGCGGCGTAGCACGCCACGCCGATCGCCGGCGCCGCCAGCATGATCTCGTGAAACTCTTCCAGCGCGGTCTGGTGCAGCAGCGGGTTCAGGACGTACGCAAGCACGAGCAGCGGCGCGAGCGCGGGGTGTTTCGTCCGCATCAGCAAGTAGAGTGGAATGACAGGCGCGGCGAGCGCGACGATCTTTGCGAGCTGGAGCGGGTAGCTATTCGGCGCGATCCAGAACAGCGGGGCCAGGAGCAGCAGCGCCGGCGAAAAATGATCGGCAAGGAACACGGGATACTTCAGCGAATTGGCGAACCAGCGGCCACGCGAGGTGTTCCACAGCACCTGGGTGTAATACCCGGTATCGAAGAGATGGGTGTGAAATGCCGCATGCTGCTGAAAAACCAGGTAGCCTCCCAGCAGCACCCATCCGCCAGCAAAGATCCACGCCGCCCAGTCGGTCCATAGGCGCCGCAGCGCCGCCGGGATGCCTCGCCGGACCTCGAACGCGGACATCATGAAGCGTTCTCCCAGGACGGAACATTCCCACGATCCGGCCGGCCAGCCGCACGCCCGGTTGGGACGCCGTCCGGCTGGATCGGGGTGGCGTCGCGGCTGTGTTGGCCATCACGCTCAAGGACTACCGGGGCTGACGCGCGTTATTTTTCAAACAGGAACGATACGAGTCGTGGCGGCGCCTCCCGATCGTCGGCATGCCACCACTCCTTGAGCTCGGCGAGGACAAATCCGGCATGCGCGGCCGCGTCGAGGAAGCTGGAAATATGATGCACGTATGCGGGAATGGCGATCCGGGCCTGGTCGCGCTGAAACATCGCCTGGATCCCCAGGTACTGTTTGAAGGGATGCAATTCGCACACGAACATGTGCCCGCCTGTCTCCAAACAGCGAAACGCCTCGGCGAATATGAAGTGCAGATCGGCGATGTGCTCGAGCACCAGGTTGCAGACGATCAGATCCGCCGACTGATCCGCGCACGGCCACGGGCCCATGAGATCCGTGATGGTGAAGGTGACGTGGGTGTGGGGCAGTTTCGCCTGCGCCTGCGCGAGCATGGCGTCCGAAAAGTCGAGCGCATGAACGTGCGCGCCGAGCTGGGCGAGGAAGGCCGTATTCTTGCCGGTCCCACATCCAAGCTCAAGAATGCTGGCGCACTGCATGTCGGCCAGTATGCTCCGCGTGACCAGCTCATCGAGATCGCGGGTCAAATTGCGGTCCGAGTCATAGGTTGGCGCCCACTGATTGTACGCCTCGCGA
>WNGB01014504.1_pt1 | contig 10513 bp, 9 predicted proteins | sample 5400681 | NCBI WGS metagenome assembly WNGB01 (sample SAMN13153367, study PRJNA577476) | soil metagenome | isolation source: 115 cm soil or saprolite under grassland replicate 2 | place: USA:California | collected 2016-06-15 | reverse complement strand
GCACATCTATCACCGCCTCGAGCTGGCCGAGGTGTACGAGGACCTGGGGCAGTACTCCAAGGCCCGCGAACAGCTGACGGTCATTCCCACCCTGCCGATCGGCGATGTCATGGACCCGCAGTACAAACGGGAGGCGGCCGAGTTTCTCGAAGACATCAAGAACGAGAAAGACCGGACCTAGCGCCCCCCCCTCCGCATCAGCCGCTCGATGGCCTCGGTCGTGCGGGGCGCGCCCGCCGAGAGCCACTCGCCGCCCGTGGCCGTCACGAGCACATCGTCTTCGATCCGCACGCCGAGCTGCTCGTCGCGCAGGTAGATCCCGGGCTCCAGCGTGATCACGGTGCCCGGCTGAAAGGGCCGTCCCCCGCCGACGTCGTGGACGTCCATCCCGATCGGATGGCCGAGGCCGTGGATGAAGTACTCGTCGCACGTCGCCGTCTCCCCGCACAGCTTGCCGGCGTGCTCCCGCATGTAGCGGCGCGCGATGCCGTCGAGCTGCCGCAAGGTCGCTCCCGGGCGCACCGAATCGAACGCCGCCTGCTGCGACGCGAGGACTAGGTCGTAGATCGCCTTCTGGCGCGGCGTGAAGCGCCCGTTGACGGGGAAGGTGCGCGTCACGTCCGCGGTGTACTGGCCCCACTCCGCCGCCGCGTCGATCACGACCAGGTCCCCGTCCATCGTGCGGCGGCGGTTCACGTCGTAGTGCAGCGTGGTCGAGTTCGGGCCGCTTCCCACGATGGACGGGTAGCCCACGCGATCCGCGCCGTTCCGACGAAAGCCCTCTTCCAGGACGGCCTCGAGCTCGTATTCGTACATCCCAGGGCGGGCGGCCCGCATCGCCGCGAGGTGCCCCGCGACACTGATGTTCACGGCGATCCGCAGGCGGGCGATCTCGTCGGCGTCCTTCACGGCGCGCATCGAGTCCACGATCGGAAGCAGGTTGCGCACGTCGGCGCCGGAGAACACGAGGTCGACGAGGCGGCGCTCGTCGCGCGTGGCGACGCCGAGCGGGACGTAGACGGGCTGCACCCCGCCGAACCGCACGCGCCGCAGGCGCGCCTCGAGCGAGTCGGTTGGCAGGACCGTCGCGAGCCCCGAGAGCCGCGCGGCCACGCTGTCCGGCCCGAGCCGCAGCCCGGTCCAACGCTCCTGGGCGGGGTTACGTGGGGGGAGGAACAGCACGGCGTCGAGGGAGTCGGGGCCGCGGGCGGTCAGGAGCAGCCACGCGTCCTGGGTCTCGAGCTCCGTGAAATAGTAGAACGTGTTGTTCTGGCGGAAGTCGTTGTCTTGAAGGTAGTCCCGCTCCAGGTCCCGCTCGTGCGCGGCGGGGATCAGCACTGCACCGCGCCCGATCCACCGGAGCAGCGCCCGACGGCGCGCCGCGGTCGCGGCCGTATCCACCGGCCGGCCCATGCCGGGGAGCTCGGCGACCGGCGTGTACTGCCCGATCGGCGCGGCGGCGGCCGGCGTCTGCCCCGCGAGCGGCGCGTGTGCAAGAGCAGCGGCGAGCAGGAGCAGCGGTCGGTGCATGACCAACGAAGCTAACGCTATATTTGAGCCATGACCATCTCGTCGGCCCTGACTCACGCGGAAGGCGAGCGGCTGGCCGCGCGGATCGCCGAGCTCGAACACGAACGCAAGCATCTCCTCGCCGTCATCGAGATCCTCAAAGAGGCATCCGGCTCTCTCCACTTCATCGATATCCTCCAGGCGATCGCCCGCAAGCTGGGCGAGTCGTTCGGCCTGGACCGCTGCTCCATCTTCCTGGGGGAGAAGGGCGGCAAGTCGGTCCGCCTGGTGGCGTCGTACGAGGATCCCACGATCCGCAACTACGTCGTGGACCTCGAGCGCTACCCGGAGCTGAAGCGGGCGATGCAGCACGGCGAGACCGTGTTCATCCCCGACGCCGCCACCGACCCGAGTCTGAAACACGTGAAGAGCGAGTTGATCAACCGCCGCGTGAAGTCGATTACGGTCGTGCCGATCACGTGGCGCTCGCTCGCCATCGGCGCGATCTTCCTCCGCACGTACCGCGACGGGCCCACGTTCTCGGACGCGGACGTGCGGTTCGTGCAGGTCGTCGCGTCGCTCACCGCCCAGGCGCTGCGCAACGCGCATCGGTACGAGCGGCTCGCGCACCGCCACCACGAAACGGGTGACCAGCTGCGCCGCATGGAGCTCGAGCGCGTGGCCTTGCTCGCCTTCCTGCGCCGCCTGCTCGACGTCTTCGGCCAGCGGGAAGGCGCCTGGGGCGAGGGCCTCCTCCCCAAGGCCAGCGCCGACGAGCTGGACCGGCTCGTGGGCGTCGCGATGGCCGTCATCCAGGAAGAAGCCAAGGGGCGGTGAAGGCCGCGGCGGCCCGGGCCGCCGAGCTGCGGCGGATTCTCGAGCGGGCGAACCACGCCTACTACGTGCTCGACCAGCCGGAGATCTCGGACGCCGAGTACGACCGGCTGTTTCGCGAGCTGCAGGCCCTCGAGGCGCAGCACTCCGAGCTCCGCACGCCCGACTCCCCCACCCTGCGGGTCGGCGCCGAGCCCGCCGAGGGGTTCAAGAAGCACCGCCACCTCGTCCCCATGCTCTCGCTCGCCAACGCCTTCTCCGAAGCCGAGCTGGTGGAGTGGGAGGAACGAAACGCGCGGCTGGTCCCCGAGGTGAAGCAGGCCGGCTACACGCTCGAGGTCAAGATCGACGGCGCCGCGGTCAGCCTCACCTACGAGCAGGGTGTGCTCGCGACCGGGGCGACACGCGGCAACGGCGTCGTGGGCGAGGACGTCACGGCGAACCTCCGCACCGTGCTCGACCTGCCCCTGCGGCTCCAGGGCAAGGGCTGGCCCCCGAAGATGGAAGTGCGGGGCGAGGTCTACCTCTCCAAGAGCCAGTTCGAGCGCGTGAACCGCGAGCGGGAGAAGGCCGGGGAACCGCTGTTCGCGAACCCGCGCAACGCCGCCGCCGGCGCCCTCCGCCAGCTCGACTCCAAGATCGTCCGCGCCCGCGGCCTGCGGGTCTTCTGCTTCCACGTCGAGGCCCCGGGCCAGAAGCTCCCGTTCGATTCCCAGCACGACCTGCTGCAGCGGCTGCGCGCTTGGGGGTTCCCGGTCGAGCCGCACCACACCCTCGTGCCCGACCTGGCCGCCGCGCACCGGGAGATCGCCAAGCTCGAAGCGCTGCTCCCGACGCTCGACTACGGCGCCGACGGCGTCGTCGTGAAGGTGAACAAGCTCGCCCTGTACGGCGAGCTCGGCACGCGCGGCGGACAGCGCGAGCCGCGCTGGGCGATCGCCCGCAAGTTCGCCCCCGAGGTCCAGGTCACGAAGCTCCATGAGATTCGCATCAACGTGGGCCGCACGGGCGCGTTGAATCCGTACGCCGTGCTCGAGGCCGTGGAGATCGGCGGCGTCACGGTCTCCACCGCTTCGCTCCACAATTTCGAGCTGATCAAGGCCAAGGACATCCGGGAGGGAGATCTGGTGGAGGTCACGCGGGCCGGCGAGGTGATTCCCCAGGTGTTGGGGCCGGTCATCAAGCCCGGCGTCCGGCGGAAGCGGCCGTACGAGCCGCCGGACAACTGCCCCGTCTGCGGCTCGGCCGTGGAACGGCCGCCCGAGGAAGTCGCGATTTACTGTCCCAACGTGTCGTGCCCGGCGCGGATCCTCGAGGGCATCGTCCACTTCGCCTCGCGGAGCGCCATGGACATCCGCGGCCTCGGCTACGAGACCGTGCGGACCCTGCTCGAGGCCAAGTTGATCAACGACGTCGCGGACCTCTATGACCGGCGCAAGCTCGACCTCCTACAGCTGCTCGCGCTCGACGGATTCGCCGAGAAGTCCGCGGAACAACTGCTCAAGGCGATCGACGCTTCGAAGCGGCAGCCCCTCTCCACTCTGCTCTTCGCCCTGGGGATCCGGCACGTGGGCGCGCAGGGCGCCAAGCTCCTCGCCCGGCACTTCGGGTCGATGGACAGGCTGAACCGGGCCAAGGAGGACGAGATCGCCGCGATTCGAGGGGTGGGCCCCGCGATCGCCGTGGCCGTCGTGGGATTCTTTCGCGACCCCAGGAACCGCAAGCTCATCGAGCGACTGGAAGGGCTCGGGCTCACCATGACGGAGGCGGCGGCCGGCGCGGCGGGCGGGCCGCTCGCGGGACAGACCTACGTCATCACCGGAACGCTCCCTTCGCTGTCGCGTCAGAAGGCGGCGGACCTGATCGGGGCCGCGGGCGGCAACGTGACCGACAGCGTGTCCAAGAAAACGACCGCGGTCGTCGTGGGCGCCGACGCGGGATCGAAGCTCGAAAGGGCGAAGGCCCTCGGCGTGCCGCTCATCGACGAAGCCGAACTCTTGCGCCGGGCGCACCGCAAGGCCTAAGTTGGCGTCCCATATGACCGCTCCCCTCTCGGTGGGCCGCGAGGCTCTCCGCCAGCTGCACTCCAGCCTCACCAGCCGCGCCCCCGACCAGTCCATCACCGTGCTTCAGGAAACGGGGTACGCCGCCGGGGAGGGGACCTATCGCGCCTTCACCGCCTGGCTCCCGGGCCGCGCCGGGGTCGAGCGGCCGGAGGATCTGGACGCCGACCTCCTGACCGAAGTGCTGTCGGATTTCTTCGTTCACTCGGGCTGGGGCACGTTGACCATGAGCCCCGTCGGTCCCGGCGCCTTCGCCGTGGACTCCACCGACTGGGCGGAGGCCGAGCCGGACAGCGCCCAGACCCCGATGTGCTTTTTCTCGGCGGGGATGCTCGCCGATTTCCTGGGCCGGCTGTCCGGTGAGTCCGTCGCCGTGATGGAGGTCGAGTGCCGCAGCCGCGGCGACGCGCGCTGCCGCTTCCTGTCGGCGACGCCGGAGGTCCTGCAGCAAGTGTACGAGCGGATGGCGCAGGGAGAGGGCTACGAGCAAGCCCTTGGAGTCGGCGTCTAGCGCCGGGCCACGCTCACTCCCTCGAGCAGCAGCGACGGCGACCAGCGTACCCCGAGCCAGCGCCCATCGCTCCCGACACCGCCGATCCGTTTCACCAGGTCGTAAGCGTTTCCCGCCACTGCGGCGTCTTTCACGCGACCCGTGACCTCGCCGCGCTGCACCCGGTAGGCGAGCGCCACCGGATGACTGAAGGCTCCACCGATCACGTTCCCCTGCCCCACCCCGATGAGGTCGTCGACGAGCAGCCCGTCGGCGATGCCGTCGAGCAGCCCGCCGCCGAGGGCGCCCGTCCCCGGTCCCCCGTCCCCCGTCCCGATGATCAGGTTCGTGTACCCAATGCGGGGCTTCCCGAAGATCCCGCGCCGGCCGTGGCCTGTGCTTTGCGTCCCCGCCCGCGCCGCAGTCTCCAGGTCGTACACGAACCGCTGCACGACGCCACGTTGCACGAGATACGTGGTGCCGGACGGCACGCATTCGTCGTCCAGCGGCCGTGACGTTGCGCGGCCCGGCGCCAACGGATCATCCGTGATGGAGAGGCGAGGATCGAACGCCTGCTCGCCCACTTTGCCGACGAGCGGCGAGCTCCCCTGCAGGACCGTCTTCCCGGAGAGCGCCTGCTCGAACGGCAACAACACGGCGGCGAGTCCGGCCGGCGTGAAGATCACGGGGAGCGCGCCTTCGGGCGGGGTCACGACGGTGAGGGCCGGCTCGAGGCGGGTCTCGATGGAGCGCGCGACCGCGTCCAGGTCGGCGTCCGCCGGCAGGTCGGCGCCGACGTACTGGTCGTACACCATCAGCACGTCGTCCCCCGCGATGCGCAACAGCTCGGCCGTGACGGCGACCCCGGTCGAGCGATAGCCGCCCCGCGCCCCAGCGGTGTTGCCCACCGCCGTCTCCGCCACCTCCCGCTCGACGCTCACGTTCACCTGGCAACCGTCGCGCGTCAGCCGCTCGAGCAGGCCGCGCCCCATCCGGACCAGCTGATCGAGCGATGCGCCCGCCGCCCGATCGAAGAAGGTGGAAACGCGCGGGACCACCGACATGGGCGGAAACGCGAGATCGAGGGGCTCGCTCAGCTCGGCTGAGGCCCGGGCGCGATCCACCAGCGCCTCGGCGTCCGGCGCCGCGGCCGTCGTCCCGGCGACGCCGACGCGGCCGCCGGCCAGCACTCGGAGATTGGTCCCCGCCTCTGCGGTGACGGCGGCCGTCTTGAGCCGGCCCGACTCGAAGGCGACCGCCGTCCGCTCCTCGCGCCGCCACAGCGCGTCGGCGCCGTGCCCCCCGTGCCCCCCGTGCCCCCCCCGCCGGCGGCGGGCGGTGTCGAGCACCCGATCGATCACGCGGCTGCCCCGACGTCGCCTCCCACGAGCGCCTCCTCGATGCGGACGTGGGGGGCGCCCTCGGTGACCGGAAGCGGGAACTGCCCGCCCTTTCCGCACCCGCCGCCCATCTGGTTCCAGGTGAAATCGCCGGCGATGTGGTCGATCCGGTCCAGCGTCTGGAACAGGTTCCCCGCGAGGACGACGTCCTTCACCAGCTCGGCGACCCGCCCGTCGCGAATCATGTGCCCGTAGGCGGCGGTGAACGAGAAGTTCTCCAACATCGTCTGCCCCCCGAAGGCGCCGCAGGCGTACACGCCCAACGGGATGTCCTTGATCAGGTCCTCGAACGAGCCTTTGCCCGGCGCGATGTACGTGTTGGTCATCCGCACGATGGGTGGGTGGCGGAACGAGACGGCCCGCGCGTTGCCGGTGGGCCGCTCGCCCAGCTTGGCCGCGGTTTCCCGCGAGTGCAGCCGGCCCACGAGGACGCCTTCCTTGATGAGCGGCGTGTCCTGCGTGGGGGTCCCCTCGTCGTCGAAGGGGAGCGTGCCGCGCAGCCCGGGCGCGGCGCCGTTGTCGCCCACGGTGAGCGCCGGTTTCCCGAAGCGCCGGCCGAGCGTCATCATCTCGCGGGCCTGCGGACTCTGGTAGACGAAGTCGGCCTCCGAGAGATGGCCGAAGGCCTCGTGGACGAACACGCCCGCCAGCTCGTTGTCCAGGATCACCGGGTACGCGCCACCCTTCACGCGCGGCGCATCGAGGAGATCCACGGCGCGCTGTGCCACCTTGCGGAACCGCTCCTCGAACCCGTGCACGCTGCGCCACCCCTTACGCAGGCCGATCGACTCGAGGCCCTTCTCGATCGTGCCGTCGCGGCGCGCGATCGCCGTCCCCGAGACGACGACCTCGGGGCGCAGCTGCGACAGGGCCGCGCCTTCCGAGTTGACGTACCAGACCTCGCTGACTTCGTCCTGATAGCTCGCCTGGGTGTCCACCACGCGATCGGAGACGGCGAGCATGGCGCCGTTGTACGCCTCGAGGAGTGTCTTCTTCTCGGCGAGCGGCACGCCGCGCACGTCGCCGTCCAGATCGAGCGCCGCGGCGGCCACCTGCGGGACGGTCTCCGCGAGGCGGATCGGCTCCTCGAGACGGACGGCGCGCGACAGGTCGTGCGCCCGCGCGACCATGGCCGCCAGCTCGTCGAGGGAGGTGAACGAGGCGATCCCCCACCCACACCCCTTGTTCACCACGCGCACGAACCCGCCCTCGTCCTCGCTGACCGTGGCGGTCTCGAGCCGGCGCCCGCGGTACGTGACGGCGGAGCTCCAGGTGCGTTCGACGCGGATTTCGGTGTAGTCGGCGCGGGACGCCTTGAGCGCGTCCCCGAGGCGATCCCTCAAACTCCAGACCCCAGGTCTCGCAGCTTCTCGGCGTAGTCGGGCCGCATGACGATCTCGCCACCGATGATGACTTCACGGTCCCACGGGAGGATGATGAAGTTGGTGGTTTCGAGCGCGTAGAAGTCGGGCTTGTAGTCGCCGGTCCGGAACGAGACCGCCGTCTTGACCGCGGCGGGCTTCAACTCGCGCACAGCGGCGAGGGCGAGCTTGATCGTGTTGCCCGACTCGCAGGTCTCGTCCACGATCAGCACCCGCTTCCCCGTCACCAGGCGCGGGGGCCCGGCGATGACGGCGGGCATGGCGCCCGGCACCTCACGCGTGATCGCAATGGACGCGAAGTCGCGCTGCAGGATGCTCGCCACCACCGCGCCCGGGATGACGCCCGCCCTGGCGATCCCGATCACCACCTCGGGGTCGTACTCGCGGAAGATCTTCAGCGCCAACGCGCGGCACAGCTCCCCGAAAAACGGCCAGTCCACCTGCAGGACGCCGTGCGGTGTCTTGCGGGCGGCGCGCGTGCCGGTGGTCGGCTTGGGCGGCAGGGAGGACATGGAGCGGGAAGCTACATTGCGAACGTCCGCAGCCGCAAGCTATTTTCGGCCCATGGGTTTCTGGCGCCGCCTCTTCGGCGGCTCGTCCGCGGACGATCTCAGACCCCAGCGCCTGGACTATCTCAACGAGGCGCTCGCGCTCGAGCGGCAGGGTGACTACGACGCGGCCCTCACGTCGTACCGCCTGGCGTTGCGTGACCACCCCAACGACGCCCGCATCCTCCAGAACATGGCGATCGCGTTCACCAAAACCCGCCGCTTGGACGAGGCGATCCGCCACTACCGGCGCGCGCTCGAGCTCGACACCGGGCTCGCCGGCGCCCACTACGGGCTGGCCTTCCTGTTGCTCAAGCGCGGCGACCCGGACGGCGCCGCCCAGCACCTCAAGGCGTTCCTCACCCACCCACCCAAGGGACCGGACGCCCAAAAGTGGGTCGAGCACGCCAACCAGGCGCTGCGCGACCTGGGGGCGGGCGTGACGCCTTCGCCGCAAGCGGGGGGACCCTGAGGCGACGGCACCGGGCGCGCGCCGTGTTGCCCGCCCTCACCGCGGCGCTCGCCTGCGGACAGCTCGGGACCGACCTCGATCGGGTCGTCGCCCTCGAGGTATTCCTCCCGGACAGCGGGCGCATCGAGGTCGGCGACACCCTCCAACCGGCCGCCCGCGCGCTGAACGGGCGGGGCGACCCGGTGACCGACACGATCTATTGGAATTCGCTCGACACCGGCCTCGTGGTTCTAGACAGCGCCAGCGGCCTCAGCTATGGCAGGGCGGTCGGTACGGCACGGCTGCAGGCGCGGGTGCCGGGGCTGCGGTCGAACCCCGAGAATGTCTTCGTTCTTGCGCGGCTCGACTCGGCGAGCGCGGCCGGGCCGATCCGCGACACCGTCACGCTGTCCGCGCCGGACTCGGTGTCCGGTGACCTCGTGGTGAAGGCCTGGGCGGGAACGAGTGGGGCGCCGGGCCGCCCGGTCGTGTACGCGGCGGCGGCCATCTATCCGGCGGGCGCCACGACCGTCAAATTTGTCCCCCGGGACACCTTGCAGACCAGCGCGAGCGGGACGACCGCCGCGCAGCTGCGATTCCTGACCGGGCCGCGCCCCGACTCGGTCGTCGTGACCGCCGCGGTGCGGCGCCCCAACGGCAACCCGGTGCCGGGCAGTCCGGTGACTTTCGTCGTGGAGTTCCGGCCATGAACAAGGGAACGCTGACCCAGTTGTTCTTCACGGGCATCGACCGGCACGCCGGTCTGCCCGCCGCGTTCCGTTCCAAGGTGGCCGGTGTTTGGACGCCGATCCCGCACCGCGCCGCCGCCGAGCGGGTGCAGGCGATCTCGCTGGGGCTGCGTGAGCTGGGGGTGCAACCCGGCGACCGGGTGGCGCTCGTCTCCGAGAACCGCCCCGAGTGGGCGCTGGCCGACTACGCCTGTCTCTGCGCGCGCGCCGCCGACGTCCCGATCTACCCCACCCTGCCCCCCAAGCAGACCGAGTACATCCTGCGCGACTCCGAGGCGGTGGCCGTGTTCTGCTCCACGGCCGCCCAGCTCGAGAAGGTGCTGGAGGTGCGGGCCGGCCTGCCCGCGCTGCGCCACGTCATCGTGTTCGAGCCCGGCGCCCGGCGGGCCGGCGTGCTGACGCTCGCGGACCTCGAGGCCAAGGGCCGGGCGGCGGCGGCGAAGTACGCGGATTGGAAGCGCGAGGCGCTGGCGGTCCGTCCCGACGACCTCGCGACCCTGATCTACACGTCGGGGACGACCGGCGATCCCAAGGGCGTGATGCTGTCGCACCACAACATCTGGTCCAACGTTCAGGCCGTGCTGCAGATCATCCCGGTCGGCCCGGGCGACGAGTGCCTCTCGATGCTGCCGCTGTCCCACAGCTACGAGCGGATGGTGGATTACACGCTGTTCCAGGCGGGCGTGATCATCAACTATGCCGAATCGTTCGACACGGTGGCGGCGAACCTCCAGGAGGTGAAGCCCACCGTCGTCCTTTCGGTGCCCCGCTTGTACGAGAAGGTGTACGCCCGCGTGCTCGAGAACGCGCTCTCGGGCAGCGCGGTGAAGCGCACGATCTTCTTCTGGGCCAAGCGCGCCGGCGAAGAGTGGGCGACGCATGCCCTGGCGGGGCTGCCGATCCCCGGCGGCCTCGCGTTCAAGAAGAAGATCGCCGACGCGCTGGTGTTCTCGAAGCTACGGGCGCGGACCGGAGGCCGGATCCGGTTCTTCGTATCGGGCGCCGCACCGCTCTCCGCCGACATCGCCAAGTTCTTCTACTCGGCGGGCCTGCCGGTAATCGAGGGCTACGGCCTGACCGAGTCGTC
>WNGB01017819.1_pt1 | contig 10514 bp, 6 predicted proteins | sample 5400681 | NCBI WGS metagenome assembly WNGB01 (sample SAMN13153367, study PRJNA577476) | soil metagenome | isolation source: 115 cm soil or saprolite under grassland replicate 2 | place: USA:California | collected 2016-06-15 | reverse complement strand
GTGGGTAGGTCACCTTCTTCACCCGGTTGAACTCGTCGTAGTCGAAGGTCGTGACCTTGCCGCGGGCGTCGGTGATGAACTTCAGGTTCGACATCAGGTCGTAATCATACGTCGTCACGCTGCTCGGAGGGTCGGTCGCGGTGGGTTTCGTCTTCACCGTTTGCAAGCGCCCGTACGGATCATAGCCGTACTCGGTTAAGCGGCCCAAGGGGTCCGTCACCGTCTTCCGCCGGCCGGCCTTGTCGTACGTGAAGTCCGTGTGCGTGGAATCGGGATTGATGATGCTCGTGATGTGGACTCCGTCGCCGTAGACCGTGGTCGTCGGAGGGTTCAGGGGGTCTTTGACGCTCGTCCTCCGCCCCAGGGCGTCATAGCCGAAGGTCCAGACCTTGCTTCGAGGGTTGGTGACGGTGGTCAGGTCCCCGAAGGAGTCGTATCCCAGCGTGGTCGTCTTGCTGCGGGGGTCCTGGATGGTGCAGAGCTTTCCCGGAGGGGGGGTGGGGGGCGTTTTGCAGGCGCCCTGCGGGGAGTAAGTCAGGGTCGTGGTTCGATTCTGCGTCGCGGTGACTGACTCGGTGATCGTCAACGGGCCCGCCGGGCCGTAGGTATAGCTCGTCACGCCGGTGTCCGGGCGCTGGATCGTTTGCACGCGGCCGTCGGGGTAATAGTGGTATAGGGTCTGCGCGCTCTCCGGGGGTGGGGTGGTCTCGGTCAAGAGATCGCCGGTGGCTGGGTCGTACGTGTATGTCCATGTATGATTGCTGCCGTCCGTGTAACTCGTGATGTTCCCGGCGTCGTCGTAGGTCCACGTCCCCACGGTACTCTGCCCACAACCCGAGCAGGAGCCCGTGGTCTGCGTGACGCGAGCGACCCCACCACCGGCCGTCGACGTGCTGTGGGTGGTCACGTTACCCAGCGCGTCCGTGACCGTGTTTGTTTGAGTCGTGTAGGAGTATTGGTATCCGTTGCCCGGGTCCACCGTCACTAGCTGGGGTGTGCCGTACACGAATGTGAGCTTTTCGACGCCGTCCCCGATTTCCGAGGTCCATGCCCGGCCGGAGGAATCGTAGGTGTGCGCTTCGATCTTCTTGTTCTCCCAATCGAGCACCGATGCCATCAGCGGAGGCTGCGAGGTGTCGGGGAAGTACTGGTAGCCGCTGCCGTCCGCGTACGTGACCGTGGACAGGAATTGGCCGGTGTAGGTGTAGGTCGCCAACACGGGCCCCGAGAGGTCGCCGGCATGCAGGCGCCAGGGGTAGGTCGAGCCGCCCGAGTATTCGATGGGGAGTCGGACCCCAAAACGTCTCGGAGCCGCCCGCCCGGAAGGAGCGCTGATAGCAGCCGACGCTGGGGTTGGGAGGAAGGCCGGGTGGACAGGTGATCTGCGTAATCTGCGATTCCGCGGACCGGGGTATCACGGCGTTCAGCACGCCAGTTCCGCTCGAGTCCCGGTAGTACTGCGGGTTGCCGTCGGCGTTCCTGACCGCGATCTCTGCGGCCGTGTGGTACTCGAGTCGAACCTCGACGCTCGCATTCCAGCCCGGACCAAATGCCCCGTAGGTATTCGAATACCCAGTCCAGTTGGTTCGACGGCTATTGTACGTGCGCGAGAAGACGAGATCGCCCACGATGGCGTCGGTGTGTGTAAAGAACACCGCCCCGGTCGTCAGGCTCACGGGTTCGCCCATCCCCGACGGCGGTGCGTTAGATGTGGGGCTGAAGCTCGTGTTAGGAGGGGCACCCGCGGGAGCCTCACGCCTGCAGGATACCTCGATGGGCTGGACCGCTGGGGGACAGGGGTGGTCCCTTTGCTCAACGACAAAGCACGCGAGCCCACATCCGCAGATCGGAGAGGGACCGGGATCGCACACGGTCCCTCCATACCCCAGGTCGCAATACTGGTAGAAGAGGTTGCCCTGAGCACACTGGCAAACCTGGTAACCCTGTCCCGTGCGACCGTTGACTGTCCAGGTGACCACGGGGTCGCAGGTGCCGCTTCCGCTAATCGCGCACTCCGTCTGTTTGCATTCGCCTGTGGGCCAATTGTTTGGACAGCTGTATTGCTGAGCGGCACCCTGATTCGGGCAGAGAAGCGTGAGAAGCAGCCCCGCCGCGGTGAAGGTGACAGTCGAAAGACGGCGCCCGAGCGCCATGACGGAGAATCGATCTCGAGTCAAAGCACCCTCCTCACGCAGAGCAGATCGGCGCTGCCGCGTTCACGCTGTTTAACCGCCAGCCGCTCGGCACGGGCACTCTCTCGGCCGATTCAACCCGAATCATGCCTCCGCGCGATACGTTTCACATGCCTTCCGTGTGATGAACACTACTGCCATGGCTCGATTCGCGTCAAGAACTGCTTTCAACGACACACCTGTTTCCAACGAGAACACTCGACAGATCTGTGTAAGGTCAAAAAACGACTACTTCATGATCAGTCGCCGCTCCCCAACCCGGTGGTGGGCCCCAGGTGCTGCCGCGAACCAGCTCGCGGCGGTCCAGAAGTTCCGTACCGACGGGTCTACGCCCTGGAACAACACCTTGACGGGGCCCACCACCCTGGCCATCGCGACCTTCAGTATGGTGAACGGGACGATCACCGTGAGCTTGGCCTACGTCACGGCCGTGCGGCCCTGATCGGGCCTCCTGTGCTAGTCTCCGGCCACTGAAAGCAGTCCGTTCACCCAAGGAGGCCTCATGCAGCTCACTCCGCTAGACTGGGCCGCCATCGCCGCCTATTTCCTGGCCAACATCCTCATCGGCCTCTACTACCGGCGGCGGGCGACCGGCTCCACCGAGGACTACTTCGTGAGCGGGCGCAACGTTAGCTGGTGGCTGGCGGGCACCTCCATGGTGGCTACCACCTTCGCCGCCGACACCCCCCTCGCCGTCACCGGAATGGTGGCCGCCTACGGCATCGCCGGGAACTGGCTCTGGTGGAACCTGCTGATGAGCGGCATGCTCACGGTCTTCTTCTACGCGCGCTTGTGGCGCCGCGCGGGGGTCCTGACCGACGTGGAGTTCGCGGAGATCCGCTACGGCGGCCGCCCGGCCGCCTTCCTGCGGGGCTTCCGCGCCCTCTACCTCGGCCTGCCCGTCAACTGCATCGTCATGGGCTGGGTCAACCTGGCCATGGTGAAGATCCTGGGGATCGTCTTCGGAATCGACAAGGTCCCGGCGTTGCTCATCGTCTTCGGGATGATGCTGATCACCGCCATGATCTCCACTCTCTCCGGCCTGTGGGGGGTCCTGGTCATGGACCTCTTCCAGTTCGTCCTGAAGATGGGGATGGTGATCGTGCTGGCGGTCTGCGCGGTGCGTGCGGTGGGGGGGATGGACGCGCTCAAAGAGAAGCTGCACGCGCTCGACGTGGCGCGCGCGGCCGCGGGCGGGGGGCAGGGCTCGATCCTCGCCTTCACCCCCGAGGTGGGCTCGCCCTGGATGCCCATGATCGCGTTCTTCGTCATGGTGGCCGTGCAGTGGTGGGCGACCTGGTACCCGGGGGCGGAGCCCGGCGGAGGCGGCTACATCGCCCAGCGGATCTTCTGCGCCAAGGACGAGAAGCACTCGCTGCTCGCCACCCTCTGGTTCAACATCGCCCACTACGCGGTGCGCCCCTGGCCCTGGATCCTCACCGCCCTCTGCTCGCTGGTGCTCTACCCGGACCTGAAAGACAAAGAGTCCGGCTTCGTCAAGGCCTTCGTCGATCCCGGCGTCTTCCCGGTGGCGCTGCGCGGGGTGATGATCGCCGCCTTCGCCGCCGCCGCCATGTCGACCATCGGAACCCAGCTCAACTGGGGAGCTTCCTACCTGGTCAACGACTTCTACAAACGCTTCTGGAAGCCCGGACGAGACGAGAAGCACTACGTCAAAGTCTCCCAGGCGGTCACCTTGCTGATCATGCTGGCTTCGTGCGTGGTGACTTTCTACCTGGACTCGATAGCCGGCGCCTGGAGGCTGCTGATCGCGATTGGCGCGGGTACGGGCAGCGTGTTCATCCTGCGCTGGTTCTGGTGGCGCATCAACGCCTGGACGGAAGTATCGGCCATGTCGGCTTCGTTCGTGGTCTCTCTGGTTCTGCAATACGGTTACAAGTTCGACAGCGACAAGCCGCGGGACTTCGCCTGGCAGATCCTGATCACCGTGGCCTGCACGACCGTCACCTGGCTGGCGGTGACGCTGCTGACCGCGCCGGAGAGCGAGAGCACGCTCCTGGCCTTCTACCGGCGGGTCCGGCCGGGGGCGGCCCTCTGGGGGCCGGTCGCGGCGCGCGCCACCGACGTGGTGCCCACCCGGGACGGCCTCAACAACCTGCTCGACTGGGCGGCGGGCTGCGTGCTCGTTTATTCCACGCTCTTCGGGGTGGGCGACATCCTCTTCGGCCGGACCCAGGCGGGGCTCGGGCTCCTCGCGCTCGCGGTCGCCGCGGGCTGCGTCATCTACGTCGACCTCAACCGCCGCGGCTGGAAGACGGTGATGGAGTAGCCCCTCCTGCTCAGGCGGCGACGGAGGCGGGCTCCTTCGTGGGGGGCGCGGGGAACTGCCCTTCCCACCGGGCCACGACCACGGTGGCGAGGCAGTTCCCGATGACGTTGACCGAAGTGCGAGCCATGTCCATGAGCTCGTCGATCCCGAGGATCGCGAGGATCGGCCACTCCGGCAGGCCGAACGAGGCGGCGGTCCCGAGCAGGATCACGAGGGTCGCGCGGGGGACGCCGGCCACGCCCTTGCTGGTCAGCATGAGGCTGAAAACGACGAGGAGCTGCTGGCCGAGGCCCAGGTGGATCCCCGCCGCCTGGGCGACGAAGATCGAGGCCAGGGCGAGGTAGAGGGCCGAGCCGTCGAGGTTGAAGCTGTATCCCGTCGGCATCACGAAGGCCACGGTGGAGCGCGGCACCCCCAGCTCCTCCATCCGCTCCATGGCGAGGGGAAGCGCCGCTTCGGAGCTGGTGGTGGCGAAAGCGATGGAGACGGGCTCCGCGATGGCCGCGAGGAACCGCTTCCACGGAACGCGGGCGAGCACCGCCACCGGCAGCAGAACCAGGAGCAGGAAAGCCGCCAGGGCGAGGTAGAGGGTGGCCAGGAGCTTGAAGAGGTTGGCGAGGATCCCGAGCCCCATGTGCCCGACGGTGTAGGCGATGGCGGCGCCCACCCCCACCGGGGCGAAGTACATGACGATGTTCGTGAACTTGAACATGGTCTCGGAGAGGCTCTGGGCGAAGGCGAGCATGGGCCGGCGCTTGTCGTCCCCCAGGCGGGCGAGGGAGATTCCGAAGAGCACGCTGAAGACCACCACCTGGAGGACGTGCCCTTCCACCACCGACTTCGCCACGTTCTCGGGGAAGACGTGCAGCAGGACCTCGGCGAAGGTCTGTTTCTGCCCCTGGACGTCCGGGGGGGCGAGCGCGGCCGGCGGCTCCACCCCCACCCCGGCCTGGGTCAGGTTGATGGCGAGGAGGCCGATGAAGAGGGCCAGGGTGGTGATGACCTCGAAGTAGACGAGGGCCTTCACCCCCATCCTCCCCACCTGCTTCAGGTCGGCGTGGCCGGCGATGCCGACCACCAGGGTGCCGAAGAGCAGGGGGGCGATGATCGTCTTGATCATCCTCAGGAAGATCTGGCTCAGGACGCGCAGCGACACCGCCACCTCGGGCCAGTCGTGGCCGATCTCGGCCCCCACGATCATCGAGACGAGGATCCACGTGGTCAGGGAGCGCCGGCGGACGGCATGCACGCAAAGGCCGGCTATCGCGATCCATCGACCGGCGAAGCCGATCGTCCCCGCACCCGTGAGGGCGCCGGCCGCGGCCAGCAGCAGGCCGGCGCCCAGGACGAGCCAGCCGGCCAGCGCCCCACCGCCAAGACGCGCCGGCCTCGTCACGGGCGCTGCGGCAGGCTCGTCCTCGCGCATTGGAGCGGGAGTATATCGCGGCCCAGCCTTCGCTGGTCCCGTCTTCCTCCCTGGGGTTGATCCACAAGGCGCGCGGAGGCTAAGCTGCCGCCAGCATGGCCGACCGGAGGACGGGGACGATCAGCCACTGGCGTCAGCTCTCGCCGCTGCTCGCGGTCTTCCGCCTGCAGCCCGCCCCGGGCCGCCCCTTCCCGGACTACAAGGGGGGCCAGTACATCGCCTTGCGGCGGGACGATTGCCGGCTCACCCGGAAGGTGGTGGACGACCACGGGCAGGTCCGCTACCTGCCGGAGCTGGACGAGATGGGTCGGCAGAAGCGCGGCCCGGTCACGCACTCCTACTCGATCTCCTCCGCCCCCTTCGAGACCCGGCGCGACGGCCACCTCGAGTTCTACGTCGTGCTCGAGGTCGAGTCCACGAGCGGGCTCGGCCGCCTGACCGAGGCCCTCTTCGCCCTCCACCAACGCGACGGCGCGCCGCTCGACTACGTGGACCGCATCGCGGGCGACTTCACGCTCGACAAGCGGGCGGCCGGCTTCGAGAGCGTGCTGCTGGTCGGCACGGGGACCGGCCTCGCTCCCTTCGCTTCCATGGTGAAGCAGCTCGACCACGAAGCCGCCGAGGGCAAGCGGCCCCCCTTCCGGCTCACCCTGCTCCACGCCAACCGGACACGGCAGGAGCTCGCCTACCACGAGGAACTCTGCGCGATCGAGGGCTCGCGCCGCTTCGATTTCGTCTACCTGCCCTCCCTGAGCCGCGTCGGAGGGGGAGGGCCGCTCGCGGACGGCCTCGCCACCGGAAGGGCCAACAACCTGCTGCGTCTCGTCTTCGAGATGCCGCTGAGGGAGGAAGAGGACGGGGACGGCGCGGCCCTCGCCCGGGTCGTGCGGCCCGCGCTGCCGCGCGGGCTCTCGCGCGAGCCGCTGCGGAGGCGGCTCGATCCGGCGAAGACGGTGGTCCTCACCTGCGGGAACGCCTCCTCCATGGCGGACATCAAGCGCATCGCCGAGGCCCTGGAAATGCGCTTCGAGAAGGAGGATTGGAAGCCCGCCTCCCGGGCGGAGCAGGTCGGCCGTGAGTAGATCGGACGTTGACATCGACCGATCGCGGCGCTATCGTGCAACGAACACACCAGGAAGACAGGTCCAGGCAGGCGCGTCCGCCGCGGTGGGCCTCGGGACCGATGAAGCTCGTTGACACGATCAGTTCCGTCTTGAGACACAAGGGCCGCGAGATCTGGTCCCTGAGCCCCGAGGCCTCCGTCTACGAGGCCATCGAGATGATGGCCGACAAGCAGGTCGGGGCCCTGCTGGTCGTCTCCGGGGGCAAGCTGGTCGGCATCGTCTCCGAGCGCGATTACGCCCGCAAGGTCATCCTCAAGGGCAAGGCCTCCAAGCAGACCCAGGTCAGGGAGATCATGACCAGCCCCGTGATCTTCGTGGGGCCGAAGCACACCGTCGACGAATGCATGAGCATCATGACGAACAACCGCATACGCCATCTTCCGGTCCTCGAGGGCGACCGGGTGATGGCCGTGGTCTCCATCGGCGACCTGGTGAAGTGGATCATCACCGAGCAGGAGGAGACCATCCAGCACCTGGAGAACTACATCACCAACAAGTACCCCGGGTAAGCCCCTCCCCCTCCGCTCCCTACGACTTCAAGGCCACGATGAGGGTGTTGACCGTGTCCTTGGCGTCCCCGAACAGCATCATGCACTTCGGGTTGTAGTAGAGCTCGTTGTCCACGCCCGAGAAGCCCGGACGAAGGCTGCGCTTGAGGACGACCACCGACTTGGCGCGGTCGACCTCGAGGATCGGCATCCCGTAGAGGGGGCTCGCCCGGTTGTGCCGGGCCGCCGGGTTCGTGACGTCGTTGGCTCCCACGATGAGGGCCATGTCCGCCTCGGCGAAGTAGGGGTTGATCTGGTCCATCTGGTAGAGCTGGTCATAGGGAACGTTGGCCTCGGCCAGCAACACGTTCATGTGCCCGGGCATGCGCCCGGCCACGGGATGGATGGCGTACTTCACGTCGATGCCCCGCTTGATCAGCACCTTCGCCAGCTCGGCGACGCCGTGCTGGGCCTGGGCGACCGCCAGGCCGTACCCGGGAACGATGATGACGGACCGCACGCTGTCGAGCAGGACCCCCATCTCCTCGGGGGCGATGCGGCGCACCGTGCCCTTCGCCCCCGCCGCCGTCCCTTCGGCCTCTTTCTCGATCTTGCCGAAGGCGCCGAACAGCACGTTCACGGCCGAGCGGTTCATGGCCCGGCACATGAGCAAGGAGAGGAGGAAGCCCGAGGTCCCGTCCAGGGAGCCGGTGATGATCTGGATCTTGTTCATCAGCACGAAGCCCATGGCGGCGTCGGCGAGGCCGGCGTAGGAGTTCAGCAGGGAGATGACCACCGGCATGTCCGCGGCACCGATGGGGACCACGAGCAGGAACCCGAAGAGCAGGGCGAGGCCGACCATGAGCTGGAACACCGAGCCGGCCGAGGGCGTCACGATGAGGTAGACGAGGCTGCCCACCATGACCGCGAGCAGCGCGAAGTTCGAGGCGTTCTGCCCAGGGTAGGTGATGGGCGCTCCGGGGAGGAGCCCCTGTAGCTTGGCCGCCGCCATGAGGCTGCCGGTGAACGTGAGGCCCCCGATCACCACCTCGAGGCCGATGGTCGTCATCAGGATCTGGCCGAGCGCGTCCCCGTGCCGGATGTACTCGGAGATCCCGATCAGCGTAGCCGCCAGGGCCCCCAGGGAATGGGAGAGGGCCGTCCGCTGGGGCACGGCCGTCATCGGGATCCAGAGCCCCATGCTCGCCCCGACGACGGAGCCGAGGATGAGCCCGACGATGATCCATCGGTAGGCCACGATGTCGGGATGGAAGAGAGTGCCGATGACGGCCATCGCCATCCCGAGCTCGGCCAGGAACATGCCCTGGCGGGCGTGCCGGGGCGAGCTCAAGCCCTTGAGCCCGAGGATGAAGAGGGCGGCCGAGAGGATGTAGGAGAAACGGAGCGCCTGGGTGAGGTCGGCGCCGCGCAGAAGCGGCCGCAGCTCCTCCCGCCAGCGGAGAAGGGCGAGCACGCCCGCGAGGAGGCCGGCCGCGGCCAGCCACGCCCCCCGCCCGAGCTCTCTCTTGGCCAACCGGTCCTGATCGCGCCTGAACATCCTGAGCATGCGGTCCGTGATCAGGAAGCCCCCCACCACGTTGGTGGTGGAGCACGTGACCGCCACGAACCCGAAGGCGGTGCTCAGGGGGCTGTAGGCGGCACCCGCGACCACGAGGGACCCCACGAGCGAGATCCCCGACATCGCGTTGGTGGCGGACATGAGCGGGGTGTGAAGCAGGGGCGGCACCCGCGAGATCAGGTGGTACCCGAGGAAGCCGGCGAGCATGAAGATGTAGAGCCCGATCTCGAGTTCAATCGTCATTGGTCTTGCGTCCTCGCTTCGGCCCGGACTTCATCTAGCGCCTCGCGTGGAGTGAATCCACGCTCGGCGGTCGGGAAAGGCCTTCAGAGCGTGGCCTTGACCGCCTCGTGAACGATCTCCCCCTGGTGCGTCACGAGAGGACCGCGCGTGAGCTCGTCCGACAGATCGAGATCGAGCCGCCCGTCCTTGACGAGGTGCGCGAGGAGATTCGTGACCGTCGTCGCGTACATCTCGCTGGCGTGGAGGGGCATCGTGCCAGGGAGGTTCGTGGGGCCGAGGATGACGACGCCGTCGCTGACGACCTCCCGGTCCGGCTGGGTGAGGGCGCAGTTGCCGCCCTGTTCGGCGGCGAGGTCGACGACGACGGAGCCCGGCCGCATGGCCCGAACCATCTCCTCGGTGATGAGGAGGGGAGCGCGCTGGCCGGGGATGAGGGCGGTGGTGATCACGACGTCCGCGGCCGCCACCGCTCGGAGCATCATCTGCTGCTGCTTCCGGTAGAACTCTTCCGACTGCGCCTTGGCGTACCCGCTCTTCTCCTCGGCGTCGGCCGTCTCCAGGGCGAGCTCCACGAACCTGGCTCCCAGGCTCTCCACCTGCTCCTTCACCGCGGGGCGCGTGTCGTAGGCTTCCACCAGGGCCCCCAGCCGCCGGGCCGTGCCGATGGCCTCCAGGCCGGCCACCCCCGCGCCCACGATGAAGACGCGCGAGGGCGTCATCGTCCCCGCGGCCGTCATGAGCAGCGGGAAGAACCGGGGGACGCGGCCCGCCGCGAGCAAGACGGCCTTGTAGCCGGCCACTGTGCTCATGGCGCTCAAGGCATCCATCGACTGGGCCCGCGCCAGGCGCGGCATGAGCTCCATCGAGAAGGCCGTGACCTTGCGGGCGGCGAGGGCCCGGATCCCCGCGCCGTTGGCGTAGGGCTGGAGGAAGCCGATGAGGGCTGCGCCCTCCTTCATTCGCGCGATCTCGTCGGTCGCCGGCGGTCGCACCTTCAGGACCACGTCGGCCTCCGCGAACACTTCCGGTCCGACCCGGGCGCCTTTCTCGAGGTAGGCGGAGTCCGGAAGCGCGGCCGCCGCACCCGCCCCGGACTGCAAGAGGACGTCCAGGCCCGCTTGTCTCAGCCTGGGAACGAGGGCGGGAACGAGCGCCACGCGGCACTCCCCGGG
>WNGB01019602.1_pt1 | contig 10515 bp, 11 predicted proteins | sample 5400681 | NCBI WGS metagenome assembly WNGB01 (sample SAMN13153367, study PRJNA577476) | soil metagenome | isolation source: 115 cm soil or saprolite under grassland replicate 2 | place: USA:California | collected 2016-06-15 | reverse complement strand
TGCTCCGCCCCGGCGGCCGGCTGGTCTTCATGGTCAACGGCACGCTGCTCATGCTCTGCGTGCCCGACCTGGAGTCGGACGGGCCGGCCGGTGACCGGCTGGTCCGCGACTACTTCGGCATGCACCGCTTCGAGTGGCCAGACGAGCCCTCCGTCGAGTTCCACCTCGGCTACGGGGACTGGATCCGGCTCCTGCGCGCGAACGGGCTCGAGGTGGAGGAGCTGCTGGAGGTCCGGCCACCGGAGGGCTCGACGACGCGCTACCCGTTCGTCACGCTGGAGTGGTCGCGCCGCTGGCCGTGCGAGGAGGTCTGGAAGGCGCGCAAGCGCGGCTGAGCGGGTTCAGCCGACTGGTCATCGTGACTATCACAGTCAGCTCGGGCGCACTGAGGCAGGCCGGATCGGGCGGGGGCTCAGCGCCAGCGGGATGACGGTCGCGGTCGGCCCGGTCTCGGGCGCGAACACGCACTCGGGGTCGGGATCGTCCAGCGGCGTGCCGGTGAAGTGCTTCACCGCCATGCAGCCGCCGTGGCAGCGGCCGTAGGCGCCGCACGTCCTGCACTGGCCGCCCACCTCGTAGCCGCGGAGCCGCTCGAACAGCGGTGAGTCCGACCAGATCGCGGCGAACGACGAGTCGCGCACGTTGCCCGCCCTGAACTCCTCGGCCAGCACGAACGGACAGGCGTACACGTCGCCGCGGGGGTCCACGCAGCAGACGATGCGGCCGGCCCCGCACATGTTCAGCCCGTCCAGGGGCGCCCCCAACGCCGAGAGGTGGAAGAAGGAATCGCCGGTCAGCACGTCGGGATGGGCGCGCAGCCACACGTAGAGACCGCGGTTCTGCTCCTGGGTCAGCTTCAGCGCCTGCCAGACCCGCTGGCCCCGGCCGGAGGGCCGCAGCCGCGTCACCCGCAGCTGTCCGCCCATGCCCGTGACCAGCGCGTGCAGCGCGTCGAGCTGCGAAAAGCTGCGCCGGGTCACCACGTGGTTGACCTTGAAGGGAAACCGCTCCTCCGCCAGCAGCTCCATCGCCCTGCGGGCGCGGGCAAGGGAGCCCTCGCCCCGGATGGCGTCGTTGACGTCGGCGGAGACGCCGTCCACCGAGATCTGCACGTCCAGGTAGTCGGTGCCGGCGATCCAGCGGGCCGCCGCCCGGTCCACAAGGGTCCCGTTGGTGCTGAACTTGACGCCGATGCGGCGCGCGATCGCGTGTTCGGTCAGCTCGAAGAAGTCCGGCCGGGTCATCGGCTCACCGCCGCCGACGTTGATGTAGAAGACGCGCAGAGCCGCCCACTCGTCCAGCAGCGCCTTGGCCTCGGCGGTGGTCAGCTCGTCCGGCGCCCGCTGGCCGGAGGACGACAGGCAGTGCACGCATCGCAGGTTGCAGGCGTACGTCATCTCCCAGGTCAGGCAGATGGGCGCGCTCAGGCCCCGGCGCAGCAGGTCATGCGACGACATGGACGACCCCCCGGCGGCGCAGCCCCTCGAGCACGGTCATCAGCCCGGGCACCGCGGCCTCCCGCAGCTCGCCGCCGGCCACCAGCTCGTCGGCGATCTCGCCGAGCGGACGGGCGGCGGCGGACTCCACGAACGGCAGCAGGCGACGGTCGATGAAGAAGAGCTGCCGGTCGCGGTAGCTGTACGCCAGCGCCCCGAAGCGCTCGGGCCGCAGGGCGACGGCCTCGTCCAGCCGGACCCGGTCGGAGCGCTTCATCTAGATGATCGATTCGGCGCCGGTCAGTAGACCCCGCACATCCCGTCGATCGTGATCTCGCGGATCAGGAGCTCCCCGAGCTCGTCGTCGCTCAGCTCGGCTCCGAAGTCCTCTTCGGCCTCCACGGCGGCGTCCTGGGCGCACATGGTGGTCAGTGTACGGCCGCGACCGCGTCTGGAGGACCCGTGTACTCTCATCGGCCGTGGCCTCCGACGGCGGACCCCGCCTGCGTGCGGTCGTGTTCGACTGGGGCGGCACGCTGACGCCGTTCCACCAGATCGACCTCGCGGACCTGTGGTCGGTCGCCGCGCGCATCCTCGCCCCCGACCACACCGAGGAGCTGACCGCGGCCCTGCTGGCGGCCGAGGCGGAGTCGTGGGAGCGGGTCAGGCGCCACGGCGGCATGTCGAGCGCCACGCTGCACGACCTGCTGACGCTGGCGGCGCACCGGACGGGCCTCGCCATCGAGGAGACGGTGCGGGACCGGGCGCTGGAGGCGCACCTGGAGGCCTGGACACCGCACACGCTGACCGATCCCGAGGCCGCCCCCGTGCTGCGCGCCCTCCGTGCCCGCGGCCTCCGCACGGGCCTCCTGTCCAACACGCACTGGCCCCGCGAGTGGCACGAGCGCATCCTGGCCAGGGACGGCGTGCTCGACCTGATCGACGTCCGCGTCTACACGAGCGAGCTCCGCCACACCAAGCCGCATGCCGAGGCGTTCCGGGCCGTGCTGGAGCCGCTGGAGGTGCGGCCGGAGGAGGCTGCCATGGTGGGAGACCGGCCGTTCGACGACATCTCCGGGGCCGCGGCCGTGGGCATGCGCACCGTGTTGCTGCCGAACGACTTCGTGCCGGCTGCGGAGGTCGCGCCGGACGCCACCATCGCCAGCCTGGCCGAGCTGCTGCCGCTGGTCGACGCCTGGCGGGCCGCGGGGTGAGCGACGAGATCGGCCGGGTGGCTCTCGTCACGGGCGCGGCGCGCGGCCAGGGACGCGCCTGCGCGCTGGCGCTGGCCCGCGCGGGCTCCGACATCGTCGCCTGCGACCTGGCCGTGGACCGGCCGACCGTGCCCTACCCCATGGCCACCGAAGCCGACCTCGAGGAGGCGGCGCGGACGGTGCGCGAGGCCGGCCGTCGCTGCCTCGCGGTGCGCGCCGACGCGGCCGACGTCGGTCAGATGGAGGCGGCGGTGGCCAGGGCGGCCGAGCTGGGCGCGCTGGAGGTGGTCTGCGCCAACGCGGGCGTGATCAGCTTCGGGCGCTCGTGGGAGCTGAGCGAGTCCCAGTGGGACCAGGTCGTGGCCACCAACCTGAGAGGCGTGTGGGCGACGTGCCGCGCGGCGATACCCGGCCTGATCCAGCGGCGCCGGGGGGGCAGCATCGTGATCACCGGTTCTGCCGCGTCGCTCCGCGGCTACCCGGGCATCTCGCACTACGCGGCCGCCAAGCACGGCGTGATCGGCCTCATGCGCTCGCTGGCGATCGAGCTGGCCCCGCACGGGATCCGGGTCAACTGCGTGCTGCCCGGCGGCGTCCGGACGCCGATGGGCACCTCCGAGGCGATGCAGGGCTGGCTGGCCGGCGAGCCGGACGCCTCTCGGGCGCTGACCGCCCTGCTGCCGGTCGACCTGGTCGAGCCGGAGGACGTCAGCGCCGCGGTCGCCTGGCTGGCCTCGGAGGCGGCTCGCTTCGTGACCGGCGCCGTCCTGCCCGTCGACGCCGGTGTCCAGCTCCGCTGACGGTTACCGCCCTGGCAACCCCGGCTGAGGCGCGGCCGGCCCGGCCGATGGCGCCGATGGCGCGGCCGAGGCCCCGCCGCCCTATCCTTTCCGGCCGTGGATGTCGCAGGAACGAGCGCGCTGGTGACCGGAGGGGCCTCTGGCCTGGGCCGGGCGACGGTCGAGATGCTGCTGGAGCGGGGCGCCCGGGTGGTCATCTTCGACCTGCCCACCTCGGCGGGGGAAGCGGTCGCCCGCGAGCTGGGCCCCGCGGCAAGATTCGTGCCCGGGGACGTGACCAGCGAGGAGGAGGTCAGCGCCGCGGTGGCGGCGTCCGGCGACCTCCGGATCCTGGTGAGCTGCGCCGGCGTCGGCAGCGGCGCGCGCATCGTCGGCCGGGACGGACCCTACCCGCTGGACCGGTTCCGGCGCATCGTCGAGGTCAACCTGATCGGCACGTTCAACGTCCTGCGCCTCGCCGCCGCGCGGATGGTCGAGCTGGATCCGCACGACGGCGAGCGGGGCGTCATCGTCAACACGGCGTCGATCGCCGCATTCGAGGGCCAGGTCGGCCAGGCCGCCTACGCCGCCTCGAAGGCCGGCATCGTGGGACTGACGATCTGCGCCGCTCGCGACCTCGCCACGGTGCAGGTCCGCGTCTGCACCATCGCGCCCGGCACCTTCGAGACGCCCCTGCTGGGAGGCCTCGACGAGCGGTTCCGGCAGTCGCTGGGCGACGCGATCCCGCATCCCCGCCGCCTCGGCCGGCCTCAGGAGTTCGCGCAGCTCGTGGGCCACATCGTCGAGAACCAGATGCTCAACGGGGAGACGATCCGGCTGGACGGCGCCCTGCGCATGGCGCCGCGGTAGCGCGGGCAGCAGCGCTTCGCCACCGTCTCGCCGCAGATCCGGGCGCGGCGAGCTGGTTTGATGGGCGTGATGAAACTCCTGATCGAGATCCTGCTGGCGATCCTGCTGCACCCGATCGCCTTCGTCCTGTGCCTGATCAACATCCTCGGCCGGACCGATCTCGCGGGCCTGCAGAAGCTCGTGTGGATCGTGGTGACGTTCGTGTGGGGAATCGGGCCCATCCTGTACCTGCTGGTGGGCGACGGCGAGATGTGGTGACGGCCGCCCCATGACGAACGAGGCCGCCCCGGATCGGGGCGGCCTCGTCTCACACGATCCTGGCCACCTCGACGCGCTCGCCCACGCTGCGCCCGAACCGGGCGGTGCCCAGCTCCTCGCCCATCACGTGGTGGTAGGGCACGCCCGTGAAGAGGTGGTGGCTGCGGGTCGGCACCTCGTCCTCGCTGGCCCACTCCCTGCGCTGCAGGTCGATGTAGCCGTCCTGCTTGCGTTCCTTCAGGTCCTCCAGCAGCTCGCTGAAGCCCAGCCCCATCGCGTGCTGGGCGGCCAGCGTGATGAAGATGAAGCGGACGCCCATGTCGGACAGCTCCTCCCAGGTCATCGGATCGCTCTCGTTGTGCCACTTGAAGGACGACGAGTAGTTGAAGGCGAAGCGCGCCCGGGGGAACCGCTTGCGGATCTCCTCGTGGAAGGTCTGCGTCGGCCCCCGCTCGGCGGTCGGAAACTCGCACCAGACCAGATCCGGCACGCCCGAGTCGAGGTAGCGGAGCGCGCGGTCGATCGCAAGCCCCAGGCCGCGCTTCGACTCCGGCGCATCGGTCGCCGAGACGCCGTCCGTGCGGGAGATGATGACGAAGTCCTCGTGGCCGAGGTCGTTGGCCACCGCCCTCATCATCCGCAGCTTGGCGACGTACTCGTCGGCCGGCACCAGCGCCTTGCCGGCAATGTGGCCGCAGCGCTTGGGCATGACCTGGTCCTCGATGTGCGCGCCGGCCAGGCCGGCGGTCACGTAGAGCTCGGTCGTGCGCTGGACGTTGAAGACGTTGCCGTAGCCGACGTCCATGTCGGCCACGACCGGCGGGATCTCCAGGTGCCGGGGCGGAACGCCCTGGTCGGGGTCGCCCACCGCCATCGTGAGCTGGAACTTCCGCAGCGCGCTGACGATCCGGCGGCCGCCGTCGGCGATCTCGACGCTGGAGTAGAGGTCCATGTCGGTGGTGCCCAGGTGGCCGATCGCGAACGAGTAGCCGCTGAAGTACACGGCGTCGTGGCCGTGGTACATGATCAGCTCGGCGCCGTGGGGGTCGAATATCCCCGGGGCGAAGACGTAGGGCTGGGAGTCCAGCTTCTGCCGCAGCACCCGGCTCGGTGAGGTCCACCGAGAGGCGGGCACCTCGTAGCCCTCGGGCAGAAGGGCCGTCTTGGCCAGCTCCATCGGGTTTTCCTCCTTGGTCGGGGTGTTCGAACGGGCGGGCTCTATCGAGCCGGCCTATTCATCTCTCCCAACCTATCAAGCCCATTGATGGATTGCCACTTCTGAACGATCGTTTTTGCCGATCCCGGGATTGACAGCCTCGATGTTAGGTTTCTGGAGGGATGCCGTTCAGGAGCTCCAGGAACGCGCGCACCAGTCCCGAGGGGGGACCGGCGTCGTGACGGCGCATGGCCACGATCTGGCGCCGCATGGGGGCGGCGTCCCGCAGCTCGATGCGGCAGAGGCTCCCCGCGTCCACCTCGCCGGCGACGGCCGTCCGGGGCAGGAGGGAGACGCCCAGGCCGCGCTCCACCATCTTCTTGGCCGCCTCGATGTTGTCCAGCTCCATCAGGCCGCGCAGCGCCACCCCGGCCGCGAGGAAGGCGGCCTGCGTGATCTCGTAGTAGCTGGACGTGCGGTCGAACAGGATGAGCTGCTCGGTGCCGACCTCCGCGATCGACACGGTTGGGGCGACGGCGAAGGGGTGGTCCGGAGCGACGACCAGGACCAGCTCCTCCTCGTAGAAGGGTTGGAGCTCGACCTCGGGGTGTGAGAGGGCGCGGCCCAGACCCACCTGGACCTCGTCGCGCAGCACCATCTGGAGGACGTCCTCGGAGTGGCCGGTGCGGACGACGACCTCGACCCGTGGATGGCTGGCCACGAACCGTTCCAGCACCCCGGGCAGGAGGTACGTGCTGACGGCGGGGGCCGTGGCGAGCAGGAGCTGGCCGGCCGCCGCGCTGCCGACCTCCGCTATCGCACGTCGACCGTCACGAAGTGCCCGCACCGCCCGTTCTGCATAGGGAAGGAACGCCCGCCCGGAGTCGGTCAGCCGCATGCCCTGGCGGCCGCGGACGAAGAGGCGCTCACCGAGCTCTCGCTCGAGGGCGTGGAGTCGCGCGGTCAGGGTTGGCTGAGTAACGTAGAGCGCCTCGGCAGCTCGGCTGACGCTGGCGAAGCGGGCCACCTCCAGGAAGCCTTCGATATGGACGAGCAGCATAGAGATTGCCGATAGGTTAAGCCTCGGAAGCGCAGCTGTATCTATGCGACATCGGATGAGAGACGTGGAGGACTCGATGAACGGGATGCCGGATCGGGTGGCCGGGCGGTCGACCGGGTCCGAGCGTGTGAGGTGGTGAGCCCGATGGTGCTGCCGCTCTACTCGATCGGACCGCGCTACGACCTGCCGCTGCCGCTCTCGACATTCATGTGGGCGGGGGCCGCGGTGGTCGGCATCTCGTTCCTGATGATGACCGTCTTCGCCAGCAACCGGGTCGGGCCCAGCGCGCTGCGCTACCCGCGGCGGGAGGTCGCGGCCCTGCGCTGGGCGCCCCGCTCGTCGGTGCTGCACGCGGTCGGCGGCTTCCTGGGCGTGGTGGGCCTGCTGACGGTCATCGTCATCGGGCTGCTCGGCCCGGGTCAGCCGGACCGCAACCTGGGCGTGTACCTGACCTGGGTGTACTTCTGGGCCGGGATGGCCGTGCTGGTCGGGCTGGTCGGGCCACTGTGGGACGCGGTCAACCCGTTCAGCGCGCTGGACGCCCTGGTGACGCGCGTGCGCCGCACCGCGCCGGCCGCGTCCGACGGGCCCGGCGCCCAGGCGGCCGCGGGGGCGATCGGACAGGCCGAGGCCGACGGGCTCGCTCACCTGGGCATCTGGCCCGCCGTGGGGCTGTTCTTCCTCTTCGGCCTGTTCGACGTGACCGGGGTGTCAACCAACCGGCCGTGGTCGATGGCGCTCCTCGCGCTCGCCTACACGGTCTTCACGGTCGCGGGCATGCAGCGCTTCGGCGCCTGGCCGTGGCTGACCCACGTCGAGTTCTTCACCGTCCTCTTCTCGATCCTGCGCCGCTTCGCGCCCATCGACATCCGGGAAGGCAGGGTGTTCGTCCGACCGATCGGGGCCGGCCTGCTCGACCGGCTGGAGGCGGGGTGGGACTGGGTCCTGTTCGTGATCCTCATGCTCAGCACGCTGGCCTTCGACGCGATCCTCACCACCTCGGTGTGGGACGCGGTGGTGCGGACGGCGCGCCCGGTCTGGGAGCGGCTGGGCACCCTGGTCGGCCTGCACGCGCTCCAGGGTCTCGGGTTCCTGGCGCTGACGCTGCTGTTCCTGATCGCGTTCATCGTCTGCATGGAGCTGGTGATCTACTTCGCCACGATCCAGGTGGACGGGCTGGCGACGGCGACCACCTTCGCCCTCACGCTGGTGCCGATCGCGTTCGTCTACAACGCCGCCCACAACTACGCGAGCCTGGTGGTGCAGTCGCAGCAGGTCATCCCGCTCCTGGCCGACCCCCTTGGGAGGGGATGGAACCTGCTGCCGACCGGCGGCTATCAACCGAGCACGCTGCTGGCCCCGGCCGCCGTCGTGTGGTACGTGCAGGTGGTCCTGATCGTGATCGGCCACGTGATCGCGATGTACCTGGCCCACCTGCGGGCCGGGGAGCGGTTCCGCCAGGCGGAGAGCGTGCTGCTGAGCCAGTACCCGATCCTGGTCCTGATGGTGCTGTACACCATGACCAGCCTGTGGATCCTGGCCCAGCCGGTGACCAGCGGCCATTAGAGCGACCGGGATCTGATGTAACGCCCACTTGACGGCCGAGCCGGCTCCGAGATCGAAATCGGGTGGAATGCCGGTGCGGAAGGCTCTAGAATTGCCGTCCGAGCATCGTGCGACGCGGCACGGTGTCCAGCCGAGAGAGGGGGGCGTGATGCCGGGGAAGCGTGTGGTCATGGCGGCGTTGGCGCTCGTCTCTGTGGGATGCAGCACGGGGCCGTCACCGACCACCTCTCCGCCGACGTACGGCGGGGGCCAGGCAGGGCTACGACCTGTGGCTCGACTGGGTCAACGGCACCCGGGGCGGCATCCAGGTCGCCGGCGTCAGGCACCGTGTCCGTCTGCTCTACCAGGACGACGGCAGCAGCCCCGCCGCCGACGGCCAGCTCGTCGAGCGGATGATCGCCGGCGACGGGACCCGGTTCCTCCTCGGGCCGTACGGCGCCTCGAACACGGCCGCGGCGGCGGCCGTCGCCGACCGCAACCACGTCCCGCTGGTGTCGGCCAACGGGTCGGCCCGCTCGATCTTCGCCAGGGGCTATCGCTATGTCTTCGGCGTGCAGACGCCGGCCGACGAGAACCTGCAGGTGGTCTTCGACATGGCCGCCTCCTTCAAGCCGAGACCGAGCACGGTCGCGATGCTGTCCGCCGACGACGGGTTCTCGGTCGAGGTCACCAGGGGCGCCCTCGACTACGCGGCCGCCAGGGGCTTCCACGTGGTCTCCAACCAGCAGTACCCGAGCGGCTCGACCGATCTGGGCGCCCTCGTGGCCGAGGCCAAGGCCACGAACGCCGATATGGTGGTCAACTCGGGCCACCTGCTGGAGGCGATCGCCGTCAACAAGGCGGCCAAGGACCTGCGGTTCTCGGCGAAGCTGTTCGTCTACTCGGTGGGTCCGACCATGCCCGGCTTCGTGCAGTCGCTGGGCAGCGACGCCGACTTCGTGCTGACCGGGTCGCAGTGGACCGCCCAGGCCCAGTACCGGCCGGACTACTACCTGACCTCGGAGCAGTACGTGGCCGCCTATCGGAAGCGGTTCGGCACCCAGGACGAGCCAAACTACCAGGTCGCCGACGCCACCGCCGCCGGGATCGCGCTGGAGCGGGCGATCGAGCAGGCGGGCAGCCTCGATCCCGACCGGGTGCGCGACGCGCTGGCCTCGCTCGACATGGTCACGTTCTTCGGACGCATCCGGTTCAACGCCAACGGCCAGAACGGCTACAAGCCCATGCTGGTCGAGCAGATCCAGGCGGGAAGGCGTCAGACGGTCTGGCCGATGGAGGTGTCGGCGGTGACCGCGCAGTATCCGGCGCCGGCGTGGGCGCTCCGAACGGGTACTCCGGATCCGGTGGCACCGCCCCCGAAGCTTCCCGCGACCGGCCACCCCGCCTAGGGGCGACCCTTCCATCCCGCCCCTGCTCGGCGCCGGCGGTACGCTTCAGGCTCGATGGCCTGGCCGTTCGACCCCACGGTGTACGCGGGCCTCCTCGCGCTGTTCCTGGGCCACGCCTGGCTCGCGCGCGACCGCGACGTCCCGAGGACCAGAGCGCTCCTCTTCGGCCTGGGCCTGGCCTGCATCTGGCTCGCGCTGGAGACGCCGATCGACGTCATCGCGGACGAGTACCTGGACAGCGTGCACATGCTCCAGCACGTGCTGCTCGGGGTGGTGGCGCCGCCCCTGCTGCTGCTCGGCCTGAGCCGGGAGATGGCCGGGGCCCTCCTTCGCATCCCGGGCGCGCGGCTGGTCGTCGAGCCGGTGGCGGCACAGGTCCTGTCAGGGCTGGTGATGATCGTCTGGCACCTGCCCCCGCTCTACGACGCGGCGCTCGCCTCCGAGCCGCTGCACATCGCGGAGCACGTCAGCTTCATCGCCGGCGGGGTGCTCTTCTGGTGGCCGGTGATCGGAGCCACCCGCGCCCACTGCCGCTGGCGCCTGTCGCCGCTGGCGCTGCTGCTGTACCTCTTCATCGGCACCTTCCCGCAGGACGCCGTGGCGCTGGTCCTCCAGTTCTCGCGGACGCCCTTCTACGACTTCTACACCCACGCGCCGCGGCTCGTGCCCGGCCTGGACCCGGTCACCGACCAGACCGCGGCCGGCGCGATCCTGATGCTCTTCGGCAAGAGCAGCTACTTCATCGCCGTGGTGGTGATCTTCCTGCGCTGGTTCAGCGCCGAGACCCG
>WNGB01014499.1_pt1 | contig 10516 bp, 11 predicted proteins | sample 5400681 | NCBI WGS metagenome assembly WNGB01 (sample SAMN13153367, study PRJNA577476) | soil metagenome | isolation source: 115 cm soil or saprolite under grassland replicate 2 | place: USA:California | collected 2016-06-15 | reverse complement strand
CTGGAGTCGGTCTTCAGCGGGGTGCGGTTGCGGACCAATGCGGCCAAGCGGATGCGCCGCCGAGATACCTGGTCTTCAAGCTGGTCGAGCGGCTGAGCCGGAACTGGCGGGCGCTGAATGGGGGGCGAACTTGATGACGTTGGTGTTGGAGGGCTGCGTGTTCAAAGACGGCCTGCTGCAGGCGCGGCTCAACCCAGAACGGACCGCCACAGCCGCATGATCAACGGACGGCGTGGAAGGGAATTTCCACAACTCTTGCGATTACCTCATCCAGTCAGGAACAATGGGTTCCGGAAATGTGACCGGCTCCGACTTCGTCATCGACGGCGGGTTGATCACCACGCTATGACCATGATCGGGGGCGAAGTCCAGGACAGCAGAGCCGGCGCTGCCAGCGAGCGGGCGGATCCCCAAGCACTGCGGCTTGATGAGCCGTCGGGCAGGTGGGTGGTGGCCGCGGCCGTGCTGGGGTCGGGTATTGCAGCAGTCGACGCGACGGTGGTCAACATCGCCTTACCAGCGCTGGGCAGCGACCTTCACGCGGGGTTCAGTGGTCTTCAGTGGACAATCAATGGCTACACGCTCACCCTGGCGGCGCTGATCCTGCTCGGCGGCTCGCTTGGCGATCGGTACGGTCGCCGTCGTATCTTTGTTCTCGGCACACTGTGGTTCGCGGTGGCCTCGGCACTGTGCGCGCTCGCGCCCAATATTGAGACGCTGGTCGCGGCACGCACCCTTCAGGGCATTGGGGGCGCCCTGCTCACGCCGGGCAGCCTCGCCATCATCGCCGCCTCGTTCACGGAACAAGATCGCGCGAAGGCCATCGGGGCGTGGTCTGGGTTCGGCGGCGTCGCCAGTGCTATTGGGCCGTTCATCGGCGGCTACCTCGTCGCGGGCCCAGGTTGGCGTTGGGTCTTCCTCATCAATCTCCCTCTGGCGGCCATTGTCGTGGCCATCTCGCAGCGGCACGTGCCCGAGTCATGGGACCCGGATGCCGTCCCGCATCTGGACCTGCTCGGAGCAGCGCTCGGGGCTCTGGGCCTGGGCGGCGTGACGTACGCCTTGATTGCTGCCGGTGGTGGCTGGTCAGCCAGTACGCTTAGCGCAACTGTCCTGGGACTGGCCGGCCTGGTCGGGTTCGTGCTCAACGAGCGACGCAGCCCCTATCCGATGCTTCCGCCGCATATCTTCGCCAACCATCAATTCACCGCGGCCAACATCGTCACGTTCGTGGTTTACGCCGCGCTGGGCGGAGTGTTCTTCTTCCTGGTGGTGGACCTGCAGGTTGTGGCCGGGTTTTCACCGCTCGTGGCTGGCACCGCCCTACTCCCTGTGACCGTGATCATGCTCGTCCTTTCCGCGCGCGCCGGTGCTCTTGCAGCTCGCATCGGGCCGCGGCTGCCAATGAGTGTCGGCCCCTTTTTCGCGGCGTGCGGCCTGCTCCTCCTGCTACGAGTCGGGCCCGGCGGGTCATATGTCGCGGATGTCCTGCCTGCCGTCACCCTTTTCGGTCTCGGCCTGGCGCTTATCGTGGCGCCATTGACTACCATCGTCCTCGCCGCCGCCGAAGCCCGACACGCGGGTATCGCATCAGGCATCAACAACGCAGTCGCCCGCGCAGCTGGCCTGCTCGCCGTCGCCGTGCTACCTGTACTGGCGGGTATCTCGGGTGACGATTACTATCATCCACAGACGTTCGCGGCTGGATTTCGCAACGCGATCATCATGTGCTCGGCGCTACTGGCGCTGGGTGGCCTCCTGGCTGCCATCGCGATTCGTAACCCGAGTCAGACTCGCAAGATGGATCTGCCAGATCGCCGCCACTATTGCGCCATCGACGGTCCCCCCATACACGCGGTCAGCCAAACGGCCCAATGAAGCCTGGTCCCAAGCACCCCATCACCCTTGCCCGGCAGCAGCCCGCCATCGACGCCGCCGCCTGGCCTCGCTTCCCGGTCGCGGGCTGGGACCAGACCGCGCCCACGCTCCATCGCTGGACGCAGATCATCGGCAAGATTCGACTTGCGCTCAGCCCACCCGTGAACCACTACTGGCATGTGCCGCTGTACGTCTCGGCGCGCGGGCTGACGACTTCGCCGATGCCGTACGGGTCGGAGCTGTTCGAGATCGGCTTCGACTTCGGCGACCACCGGCTCGAGCTCACGACAAGCTGGGGACCGACGCGCTCGGTCCCGCTCGGCCCGCGCAGTGTGGCCGAGTTCTACGCGGACGTCCGCGCCGCGCTCCAGGCGCTCGAGATCAATGTGCAGATTTGGACCACGCCCGTCGAGGTGGCCGACGGAAACCCGTTTGAGCTGGACCACGAGCACGTGGCATACGATCCGGCTACCGCCCAGGCGTTCTGGCGCGTCCTGGTCCAAGCAGACCGCGTCTTCAAGCAGTTCCGCAGCCGCTTTCTGGGCAAGTGCAGCCCGGTCCACTTCTTCTGGGGCGGCTTCGACCTAGCGGTGACCCGCTTCTCGGGACGGCGCGCGCCGATGTGGAACGGATCGGCGCCTAACGTGCATCCGCACGTGATGCACGAGTCGTACTCGCACGAAGTCAGCAGCGCCGGCTTCTGGCCAGGCGACCAAAACACGCCCCCAGTCTTCTACAGCTACGCCGTCCCCGAGCCAGCCGGCTTCCGCGAGGCGACGGTCCAGCCGACGCGAGCGGCGTACCACGCCGGCCTGGGTGAGTTCCTGCTCCCCTACAAGGTGGTCCAGGCATCCAGCCGGCCCGACGACGTGCTGCTCGCCTTTCTCCAGAGCACCTACGAGGCAGCCGCCGACCTGGGTCACTGGGATCGGTCCCTGCTCGAGGAACAGCCGCCGTGCGCCTGCGATCTGGCCGAGGTTCCAGCACGCGAACAAGCAGGAACCCGTCAATGAGCCGTTCGAAACGGCCCACGCTGGCCTCCACAATCACATCGGACGACCACGCCCAGGGTTCCACCGACGCTGAGGTGACACTGGTCCAGTACGGCGACTACGAATGCGACCCTGACCGCTTCGCGCGCGACCCGTCCGGGCCAGCGGTCGCCGGGCGTATCGACCGTGACCTGGCGAGTGGCGAGCACAGCGGGGTCGAGGGCACGCCGACCTTCTTCGTGAACGGCGTACGCCACGACGGGCCGTACGACCTCGACAGCCTGCGTGCGGCGATCGTGGTCGTCCTGCCATGAGTGCGCCGAAGAGCATCGGCGTGCCCAAGACCTGAACCGGTGAGGAGAACAGGTATGACGACCGACCAGACGCCGACCTGCACGCACCTGGACCAGGTGCACGACGTCCGCGCGCACACGCCGGAGGGCTGCGAGGAGTGCCTGAAGATCGGCAGTGAATGGGTCCACCTGCGACTGTGCCTGAGCTGCGGCCACGTAGGCTGCTGTGACAACTCGCCCAACAAGCACGCGACGAAGCACTACCGCCACACGCACGATCCGCTGATCCAGTCCTTCGAGCCGGGTGAGGACTGGGGCTGGTGCTACATCGACGAGGTGGTCCTCGAGCCCGCGCCGCTCCCCGAAGCCCGCCGATAACGCGGCCAACGACTTCCGAAGGCGGGGCGCTCAGGTTTCCGGAGCGCCCCAAAGACCACGAATGTGTCGGAACACCCTCATGACCGAGGACTACGACCTGCGGGTGTTCGCCGAGCCGCCACAGCGAGGTCGGGGGGTGGTTGCTGAAGGGTGGCGCAGCTACGCGCACGCGTTCCCCAGGTAATGATCCACCCACACCGCTTCGCCGTCGAGGGCAACCAGGTCGCGGTCCTCGGGCATACCACCGGTTCGCACCTCAGCTTGCCAGATGAGGAAGAGAGCGAGCTGACGCTCATCTGGATCGCGGGCATAGAAGGTGACCGCGTGGCCTCGTGGACGCTCATCGAGGACACGCCACAACATCGGCGGGCGTTCGAACTCGACAGCTGACGGATTGCAGTAACAAGCGGGGATGGCGGCTTCGGGGGGACATCGCCTGTCACGGGCTGCGGGAGCCCACTGGCGCGGCGGGGTGAGAGCCACGCGCACTACGCTTCGGCCTTAGGCACGACTTCAGGGGTGGCGAGCGTGGAGCACCATGACCGATCGCGCGTCGCTTCGACTATCAGCGACCCTGCTGCCCGCGGGAGCGCCAGAAGGGGATGGTAACCTCGTCGAGCGCTTGCGCCTGCCGGGGACCGATCACCCCTGCGCTCACGATCTCCCGCACCGATGCGCAGACCTCGTCGTAGGTGAGGATCAAGTCGTCCGATGCGTGGACGCCCGGCGGGAACGACCCGATCTGCTTGTCGTTGTCCGCGCCCACGGCGCGGAGGGCCTGCGCGACCAAGCGCGGCCGCATGGCCGCGCCGCGATGCCCTGATCGTCATCCACCGCAGCCCTTCGCCGCGTCCGGTCGATTCTGACGTATCGAAACGGCCCATAAGTAAATAAGTTTGACACCTGGCCGATCGGTCCGATACACTAATGCTCACTTCACAACCGCATATGAGAACGCGGTGACGGGGAGCAGTAGAGGCGGCGAGGCTGCCCAGAGAGCCGGGGCCAGGTGAAAGCCCGGCGCAGCTAACCTCTCGAACTCGCCCCTGAGCGGCCTGGGCGAACCCGCGACGAGGCGGACGTAGCCTTGTGACGGAGCGGCGCGCGTGAGAGCGCCATGAGTGGATGCGTTCGCGCGAGGCGAGCATCAACCAGGGTGGTACCGCGAGGAGATCCCTCGTCCCTGTAGGGACGGGGGTTTTTTCGTCGGAGCGCACGGGATCGGCTCCGGGGCCGCTTGTCGGCGGCGGAACCCGAAACCCGGGCGGCGAAACCTTGTTTAATCCCTCGACGGGGCGCATCAAGCTGGGTGGTACCACGGGTGACCCTCGTCCCAAGCGGAGCGAGGGCGCTTTTATATTCGCGGCAGCGCACTCAACGACGAGCGGCAGCGGAACGGGAGGGATGGGTACATGAAACTGAACGGCTCGCAGATCGTCGGCCGCTGCCTCCAGGAGGAGGGCGTCGAGGTCATCTTCGGGCTGCCCGGCGGGGCGATCATGCCGCTGTACGACCACATGGACAAGTTCCCCGCCCGCCACGTGCTCGTCCGCCACGAGCAGGGCGCCGCTCACATGGCGGACGGCTACGCTCGCGTGAAGCGCAACGTGGGCGTATGCATGGGCACTTCGGGGCCCGGGGCCACGAACCTGGTCACAGGTATCCTGAACGCCCACATGGACTCGTCCCCGGTCGTCGCCATCACCGCCAACGTGGCGACGAGCTTCATCGGCTCGGATGCCTTCCAGGAAGCCGACATCAACGGGATCACGATCCCGGTCACCAAGCAGAACTACCTGGTCCGCCACGTCAAGGACCTGGCTCGGTCGATGAAGGAGGCGTTCTACATCGCCCGCACCGGCCGCCCGGGCCCAGTCCACATCGATATCCCCAAGGACGTCCTGGTAGCCGAGACCGATTTCCACTATCCCGACAAAGTCGAACTGCCAGGTTTCCAGCCCTCGCTCGAGGGCAACATGGTCCAGGTCCGCAAGGCGGCACGGCTCATCGAGCAGGCTGAGCGGCCGGTCATCCTGTCCGGCCAGGGGACATTGATCTCCGGCGCGTCGGCGGAGCTGAAGGCGCTGGCGGAGAAGGCCACCCTGCCGGTCATTACCACCCTGCTGGGCATCTCGGCCTTCCCCGAGACCCATCCGTTGTCGCTCCAGTTCCCAGGCATGCATGGCTGGGTCTGGGCCAACTACGCGATCCACCACTCCGACCTGGTGATCGGGATCGGCAACCGTTTCGACGACCGCTGCTGCGGCAAGTACTCGGCCTTCGCGCCCGACGCCAAGATCATCCACATCGACATCGACCCGGCCGAGATCGGCAAGAACATCCGGACCGATGTGCCGATCGTCGGCGACGTGAAGCGAGTGCTGCAGAAGCTGGTGCCGGAGATCGGCAAGTGCGCCGACAAGCGAGCCTGGCTGCGCCAGATCGACGAGTGGCGCCAGAAATACCCGCCCAAGAAGTACCCGGATAACACCCCGGTCGTCTACCAGCCCCAGGTAATCAGTGCCCTCTACCAGGCCACCCGCGGCGACGCGATCATCGTCGCCGACGTCGGCCAGCATCAGATGTTCGCGGCCCAGCACTACCTGTACGACGAGCCGAACAGCTTCATCACCTCGGGCGGGCTGGGGACGATGGGATTCTCCCTGCCGGCCTCGATCGGGGCCTGGTTCGCCCGTCCGGACAAGACCGTCTGGTGCGTGGCCGGCGACGGCTCCTTCCAGATGACGATGCAGGAGCTGGCGGTGATGGTGGTCGAGAAGGTGCCCGTCAAGGTGGCCGTCATCAACAACGCCTCGCTCGGCATGGTCCGGCAGTGGCAGGAGCTGTTCTACGCCGGCAACTACCAGGCGGTGGACCTGACTGGGCCACCCGACTACGTCAAGCTTGCCCAGGCGTACGGTATCCCCGCCTGGCGGGTGACTAAGCCGCACGAGCTGCAGCCGGCGATTGGGGCCGCGATGGCCTACCCGGGCCCGGCGCTGATCGATTTCCAGGTCGCGAAAGGGGAGAACGTGCTCCCGATGGTCGTGCCCGGGACCGCGTTGTCGGAGGTGATTCCAGATGAAGCATACGTTGGTGGCGACGATGGAGGATGGCCCGGCGACGCTCAACCGCGTGGTGAGCCTGTTCAGGCAGCGGGGCTTCGCCATTGACAGCCTGACCATCGGCCGCACCCACGAGCCGCACATCATGCGCCTGACCATGGTGGTCGACGGCTCCAAGACGGCCGTCGAGCAGGTGGTCAAGCAGCTCTACAAGGTCATCGAGGTCCGCAAGGTCAGCGACCTGACAGACGACCAGACGGTCGAGCGCGAGCTTGCACTGATCAAGGTCACCAGCAAGAACGCGACGATGCGGGCGGAGATCATGCAGATCACCGACATCTACCGCGCCCGCATTGTCGACGTAGCGATGGGCTCGCTGACTATTGAGGTGACCGGGCCGACAGATAAGATCGAGTCGATCATCGGTTTGCTGAAGCCGTACGGGATCAAGGAGATGGTCCGGACCGGTCTGGTTGTGATGACCCGTGGCGCGATGGCCGGCCTGGAGCGAGGTCGTGAAGCGATCAGGGCAGTGAGTTGAAACCTAACCCCCTAGCCCCCTTCCCTGAAGGGAAGGGGGAACTGGCTGAACACTCCCCTTCCCTTTAGGGAAGGGGGGCGGGGGGTTAGGTCAAAAAGGAGTCCAATTTTGGCCAGAGTCTATTACGAGTCAGACGCCGATCTGGAGCTACTCAAGGGCAAGCGAATCGCGATCATCGGCTACGGGAGCCAGGGGCATGCGCACGCCCTAAATCTGCGCGACAACGGCTGCACCGTGATGGTCGGGCTCTACGAGGGCTCCAAGTCATGGGAACAGGCCGGCGGGGACGGACTCGAGGTCGCCACCACCGACCGCGCGGCGGCCTGGGCCGACATCATCATGATCCTCGCCCCAGACCAGTATCAGCGCGAGATCTTCGAGCGCGACATTCGGCCCAACCTCCAGGACGGCAACACGCTCATGGTGGCCCACGGCTTCAACATCCTGTATGGCCAGATCTTGCCACCCCCCACCGTGGACGTCAGTATGATCGCCCCCAAGAGCCCCGGCCACATCATGCGCGACCAGTTCGTGATGGGTAACGGAGTCCCGTCCCTGGTGGCCGTTCATCAGGATTACTCTGGGCGCGCTCTTGAGACGGCGCTGGCCTACGGCAAAGGCGTCGGATCGGCCCGCGCCGGCATCCTGGCAACGACGATCAAGGAGGAGACCGAGACCGATAACTTCGGCGAGCAGGCCGTGCTGTGTGGAGGCGTCAGCGCCCTCGTCAAGGCCGGCTTCGACACCCTCGTGGAAGCCGGCTACCAGCCAGAGCTGGCGTACTTCGAGTGCCTCCATGAGCTCAAGCTCATCGTCGACCTGTTCTATCGAGGCGGGATCAGCTTCATGCGCTACTCCGTCAGCGATACCGCCGAGTTTGGCGACTACTACGCCGGCCCGAAGCTGATCGACGAGCAGGTGCGGGCGAACATGCGAAAGCTGCTCGACGATATCCAGGATGGCACCTTCGCCCGGACCTGGATCCTGGAGAACCTGGCCGGGCGCCCGAACCTGAACGCGATGCGCGCCAAGGAGAAAGAGCACTTGATTGAGAAAGTCGGCGCCGAGCTGCGGGCCATGATGCCCTGGCTGGGCAAGTAGAGCTCTCTGTCATTCTGAGCGCAGCGAAGAATCCGTAGCCCGGCCTGTGGGCACGGATCCTTCGCTTCGCTCAGGATGACAGGGCGGGCGAGGGAGAAAGGCATGCAAAGAATCCTGATCTTCGATACGACGCTGCGCGACGGCGAGCAGGCGCCCGGCTTCTCGATGACTTCGGATCAAAAGATCGAGCTCGCCCGCCAGCTTCAGCGGCTGAACGTGGACATCATCGAGGCCGGTTTTCCCGCCGCCTCGCCTGATGACTTCGCCGCGGTCCAGCGGATCGCGCGGGAGGTCAGAGGGCCGGTCATCACGGGGCTGGCTCGCTGCGTGCCCGAGGACATCGACCGCAGTTGGGAGGCCGTCAAGGACGCCGAGAGTCCGCGCATCCATACCTTCATCTCCACCTCCGACATCCACCTGGAGCGCCAGTTCCGCCTGACGCGCGAGCAGGCCAAGGAGCGGGCGGTGGAGATGGTCCGCCGCGCAAAGTCGTACTGTGACGACATCGAGTTCTCGCCAATGGACGCGACCCGCTCGGACTGGAACTACCTGTACGAGGTCCTGACGGCGACGATCGAGGCCGGTGCGACGACGATTAACATCGCCGATACGTGCGGCTACAGCATCCCAGAGGAGTTCGGGGAGCTGCTGCAGGGCATCTGGGGCCGCGTGCCAAACGCCGACCGAGCGGTCCTCTCGGTCCACTGCCACAACGACCTCGGCCTGGCAACCGCCAACTCGCTGACCGCAGTCCGCTCGGGCGCACGCCAGATCGAGGTGTGCGTCAACGGGATCGGCGAGCGGGCCGGCAATGCCGCCCTGGAAGAGGTCGTGATGGCGCTCAACGTGCGCAAAGACTTCTTCGGCCAGTTCGGGACAGGTGTGAACCCGGGCGAGATCTATCAGGCCAGCGACATGCTGGCGCGCTTCACGGGCCAGGGTGTCCAGGTGAACAAGCCGATCGTCGGAGCCAACGCCTTCGCCCACGAGTCGGGCATCCACCAGGACGGCATGCTCAAGCACCACGACACGTACGAGATCATGGAGGCCGAGGCGGTCGGTTATGGCCAGACGCGCCTGGTGCTCGGCAAGCACTCGGGACGCCACGCGCTGAAGGTCCGGCTGGCCCAGCTCGGCTACGAGCTCACGCAGGACGAGCTGAACGCCGCCTTCCGACGCTTCAAAGACGTCGCCGACTACAAAAAAGAGGTCTCGGACGACGACCTGCGCGACATCATGCGCGGCCAGGCCGAGCCGGCCCACACCCACTAACGTTTTTCACCGCGGAGGTCGCCGAGGCACACAGAGGCACGAACAAGAGAAAACTCTGCGCTCCTCTGCGCCCTCTGCGGTGAAGGTAGGTCTTCTTTGAGCAGAGCATTCCGGATCGTCGTCCTGCCCGGGGATGGGATCGGGCCGGAGGTCGTGGCCGAGGGGGTCAAGGTCCTCCGAGCGGTTGGGCGGCGGTTCGGGCACCGGTTCGAGCTGAGCGAGGAGACGGTCGGCGGCGCCGCCATCGACGCTTACGGCGTACCGCTCAGGCCCGAGACCCTGGCCGCTTGCAAGGGCGCCGACGCTGTGCTGCTGGGCGCGGTCGGTGGACCGAAGTGGGATGACCCGAAGGCGAACGTTCGGCCGGAACAGGCCGTCCTGGAATTGCGCAAGCGGCTCGGGCTCTTCGCGAACCTGCGCCCCGTCCGAACGCTGCCCGCCCTGGTTGGCAACTCGACGTTCAAAGAGGAGGTCATCCGCGGAGTCGACCTGATCTTCGTCCGCGAGCTGACCGGCGGGACCTACTTCGCCAGGCCGAAGAAGGTCTGGAACACCCCGCGCGGGCTGCGGGCGGTGGACACCACCGCGTACACCGAGCAGGAGATCGAGCGCGCCGTGCGAGTCGGCTGTGAGTTGGCTCGCGCCCGGCGCAAGCGGCTGACCTCCGTCGACAAGGCCAACGTGATGGCCACCTCCAGGTTGTGGCGCCAGGTGGCCGAGCGGGTGGCGGCCGAATATCCGGACCTCACCTTCAGTCACGTGTTGGCCGACGCCTGCGCGATGCAACTGACCCGTCGGCCGACCGACTTCGACGTAATCGTCACCGACAACCTGTTCGGCGACCTGCTGACCGATCTGTCGGCCATGCTGGCCGGCTCACTCGGCATGCTGCCCTCGGCCAGCCTGGGCAGCGGAAAACTCGGCCTCTACGAGCCGATCCACGGCAGCGCTCCAGACATCGCCGGCAACGGGCTGGCGAACCCGCTGGCCACGATC
>WNGB01014497.1_pt1 | contig 10516 bp, 5 predicted proteins | sample 5400681 | NCBI WGS metagenome assembly WNGB01 (sample SAMN13153367, study PRJNA577476) | soil metagenome | isolation source: 115 cm soil or saprolite under grassland replicate 2 | place: USA:California | collected 2016-06-15 | reverse complement strand
CTCCGCGGTTTCGAGGTCGGCCAGCACCAGCTCCGTCTTCACGGTCTCCATGTCGGCCACCGGGTCGAGGCTTCCCGCGACGTGCACCACGTCCTTGTCCTCGAAGCAGCGCACGACCTCGATGATCGAGTCCACCTCGCGGATGTGTTGGAGAAACTTGTTGCCCAGCCCTTCCCCCTTCGAGGCGCCCCGGACCAGGCCCGCGATGTCCACGAACTCGATCGCCGCGGGCACGATCTTCGCGGTCTTCACGAGGCGGGCCAGGGGCTCGAGGCGCGCATCCGGGACCGTCACCACGCCGACGTTGGGCTCGATCGTGCAGAAGGGGTAATTGGCGGCCTCCGCCTTGAGCGTGCGGGTCAAGGCGTTGAAGAGCGTTGACTTCCCGACGTTGGGCAGCCCGACGATCCCGGCGCGCAGCATCGGCGCGGCAGTATAAACGTCGCTCCGCTCTTGCGCGGGATCTGCGCCTTCGGCGCACCGGCGGACGGCTCGGCCAAAGGGCCTCGACCGTCCGCCTGATCCCGCGCAAGAGCTCCGCTCCCGCGGCGCGAGGCTCCTCCCCCCTGGGAGACTCCTCGCGCCGCGACCGGGGCGGTTCCCCGGCGATAGGAGCGCCGCGGGCAGACCGCGGGATTTCGAGGCGATCGCGGAGCTCGAGGCGATTCAGGAAGAGCGGAAACGGCCGGAACGTTCGTGACTCAAATGGGCGCTCCGTTGCCCGCTATTGCGCTTTTGGAGAGAATGGCGCCACTCTGAGCGAATCCGAGGCGCAGCCCGACCCGAAGACCGGCCTTCTACGCGCCGTCTCGCGCTGGGGAATCGTTGCTCTGGCTCTAAACGACGTCATCGGCAGCGGCGTCTACCTCAGCAACCCCAAGGAGGCAGCGGAGCTGCTCGGCGCGGCGAGCATCTGGGCCATCCTGGCCGCCGGCGTCGCGGTCCTTCTTCTCGTCCTCTGCTTTGCCGAAGCGGGAAGCCTCTTCGACACGCCGGGGAGCGGGTACGTGTACACACGCGCCGCGTTCGGGGACTTCGTTGGATTCGAGGTCGGATGGATGACGTGGGTCGCCCGCATCACGTCGGTGGCGGGCCTCTCGGTCGGTTTCGCGCGGGTCGTCGGGTTCCTCTGGGAGGGCTCCCGCGCGGGCATTGGGCGAGCATTGATGATCGTTCTCCCCGTCATCGTGCTGACCTGGCTCAACGTCCGGGGCATCAAGTCGGGTGCCCGCACGGCCGTCATCCTGACCTGGGGAAAGATCCTCCCCCTTATCTTGCTCGTCGGCGTCGGCGTCTTCTTCGTCTCATGGGGACGGATCTTCCCTGTGCCGATCCCCGACCCGAAGAGCCTCGGCGCGGCGGCGCTCGTGGTCCTTTTCGCCTATGCAGGCTTCGAGAACACCGCGGCGCCAGCGGGAGAGTTCAAGAACCCCAAGCGGGACGTTCCCTTCGCTCTCGTGACGCAGATCCTGATCGTGACGGCGATCTACACGTCCGTTCAACTCGTCGCCATCGGCCTGCTTCCGAATCTCGGCGCGTCGGATACGCCTCTCGCCGACGCCGCGAGGTTGATCCTCGGGCCCGCCGGAGGCCTGATCCTCACGGTCGGGGCGGCGCTCTCCGTTCTCGGAACGAACAACAATACGATCCTGGCGGGCCCCCGGTATCTCTATGCGCTCGCCGAGACGGGGCGGCTGCCGCGGGTGCTCGCGATGGTCCATCCACGCTATCGCACACCGTACGTCGCGATCCTGACGCAGACGGCGATTGCGCTGCCGCTCGCCCTTTCGGGCACGTTCCGGCAGCTCGTCGAGCTGTCCGTCATCGCGCGCCTGGCGACGTACATCGGCACCGCCGCCGCGGTCCCCGTATTGCGCCGCAAGATGCCGGCGACCGAGCGGTCCTTCCGTCTGCCCGGTGGCCCGCTGATTCCGATTCTCGCTCTCGTCATGTGCTTCTATTTCCTCGCGCAAGCCACGACGAAACAGCTCCTCTCCGGGGCGGTCGCGCTCGCCGCCGGCGCGGTGATCTATCTCACGCGGCGCAGCGCCGCAGCGGCGTCCTGAGAAATACAAAGGGGTTTGATGAGAAGGACGCCTGGATTCTCTCCATGGGTTTCGGTTCGGCGGCGCCGGCCCACGCACAGACCGGATCCGCCGTCCGGACGGTGACGGCCCTGAAGACCATGCGGATGTTCGGTTCAGGTCGGACTAAGGGAGGGTCCCTCCGCACGCGCGCGAAGTCTCCGTCCGGCGCCACCCGTCGGCCCTCGTACCGCGGCCTGAGCCAAACTGCGGCGAATCAGCTTCAACTTCTAGGACACGACTCGTGGGTCCGCGAGCTTGACGAGAGTCACGAACTCCTGTACACTTTCTTGGAAGCTCGCACTCCGGGCGGCAGGTCGGCCTGACCCAACGAACAGGCCAGCCCTGTCCCCTTTTGAACGCTCGACCAGTAGTCTAGCGAGCCTCAAACTCTCACCCGGAAGCCAGAGGGATAGGCGTTTCGAGGAGGTGGTTCCGGTTTTGCCTAATTTGCTTGAAATCAACGCGATTCCGGCTGGACGGGCTTTCTACCCTGACCCGGAAGCAACCGACATAGGAGGGGCATTCCGATGCTAACGGTTTCTAAGGCACGGGTGATGACTCTGGTGGTCGTCGCCTCGATGGGCCTGGCGGTGGGTGTCGCTTCGGCGGGGGTCAATGTCTGGACGAGCGGCGGGCCGGAGGGCGGCACCGTCAACGTCCTGGCGATCGATCCGGTCACGCCGGCGACGGTGTACGCCGGCACTGCCTGGGCCGGCGTGTTCAAGAGCCTCAATGCGGGTGGGAACTGGACTGGGGTCACAACCGGTCTGACGAACCTGAACGTCAATGCCCTGGCGATCGATCCGGTCACGCCGGCGACGGTGTACGCCGGCACCTACGGTGGCGGAGTGTTCAAGAGCGTCAACGGGGGTGGGAGCTGGGCCGCGGTCAATAGCGGTGTGACGAACCTGAGTGTCTATGCCCTGGCGATCGATCCGGTCACGCCGGCGACAGTGTATGCCGGAACTCACGGGGGCGGTGTCTTCAAGAGCGTCAACGGGGGTGGGAGTTGGGCCGCGATCAACAACGGTCTGACGTTTCTGACCGTCAACACGCTGGCGATCGATCCGGTCACGCCAACGACGGTGTACGCGGGGGTTTACGGCGGGATCTTCAAGAGCGTCAATGGCGGTGGGAGTTGGATTGGGACTTACTACGGCCTGAGGAACGCGTACGTCAAGAGTCTGGCGATCGATCCGTTCATGCCGACGACGCTGTACGTCTCGACTGGGGGGGGCGGAGTCTTCAAGAGCGTGGATGGGGCTGCGAATTGGATCACCGTCAACACCGGTCTGACGAGCCTGTTCGTCAACACTCTGGCGATCGATCCGTTCACGCCGGCGACGCTGTACGCCACGACCGGGGGTGGCGGAGTGTTCAAGAGCATCAACGGGAGTGGGAGCTGGACCGCGGTTAACACCGGCCTGACGAACTCGTATGTCAATGTTCTGGCGATCAATCCGGTCACGCCGGCGACCCTGTACGCTGGCACTAGCGACGGGCTCTTCAAGAGCGGCAACGGGAGTGGGAGCTGGGCCGCGGTCAACACCGGCCTGAGGAACTCGTGTGTCGAGACTCTGGCGATCGACCCGGTCACGCCGGCGACGGTGTACGCCGGCACTTACGGGGGCGGAGTGTTCAAGAGCGTCAACGGCGGCGGGAGCTGGGCCGCGGTCACCGGGACGTACTCATACGTCAACGCCCTGGCGATCGACCGGTTCACGCCGGCGACGGTGTACGCCGGGACAGACGGGGCCGGCATGTTCAAGAGCGCCAACGGGGGTGGGAGTTGGGCCGCGGTCAACACCGGTCTGACGAACCAGCGCGTCAATGCTCTGGCGATCGATCCGGTCACGCCGGCGACGGTGTACGCCGGCACTAACGCTGGCGGGATTTTCAAGAGCCTCAACGGGGGTGGGAGCTGGGCCGTGGTCAACACCGGTCTGACGAACCTGAACGTGTATGCCCTGGCCATCGATCCGATCGCGCCGGTGACGGTGTACGCTGGGACTGACGGCGGGATCTTCAGGAGCGTCAACGGGGGCGGGAGTTGGACCGCGGTCAACACCGGTCTGACGACCCTGCGCGTCTATGTCCTGGCGATCGATCCGGTCACGCCGGCGACGCTGTACGCCGGCACTAACGGTGGCGGGGTTTTCAAGAGCGTCAACGGGGGTGGGAGTTGGGCCGCGGTCAACAGCGGTCTGACGAGCCTGAGCGTCAATGCCCTGGCGATCGATCCGGCCACGCCGGCGACGGTGTACGCCGGCACTACCGGTGGCGGAGTTTTCAAGAGCGCCAACGGGGGCGGAAGCTGGGCCGCTTTCAATAGCGGAATCACGGATAGCGTCATTCTGTCCCTGGCGATGGATCCTACAGGGACGAACTCACATGCGGGCGGCGCCGGCAAGGGCGTGTTTGATTACACGGTCGCTTCGACGAATACACCGACCGCGACCAATACGCCGGCCAACACTCCGACCAGCACGCCGCCGAATACTCCGACGAGCACCTGGACAAACACCCCGACCTCGACACCCACGAATACCCCGACGAGCACTCCGACGAGCACCCGGACAAACACGCCGGCGAACACCCCAACGCCGACACCGACGAACGCATCGACTAACACCCCGAGCCCGACCCCGACGCCGACGAACACCCCGACCAGCACCCCGACGAGCACCCGGACAAACACGCCGGCGAACACCCTAACGCCGACGCCGACAAGCACCCGAACGAGCACTCCAACGAATACCCCGACCCGGACCCCAACGAACATCTCCACGAGCACCCCGACCCCGATGAATACGCCGACGAAGACCCCAACTCCGGCGCCGAGGTTTTTGACGGCGCTCTCCCCGGCGAAGATCTGGATGGGCCTGACAACCAGCAACGACACCGGGCTGAAACTGGACCTGAAGGCGGAGGTATTGGTCAACGGCACGCCTGTGGGCACGGGCGAACTGGACAACGTGGGCATGCCGACCGGCGACTTCAAGAGCAACATGCTGAACACGATCAACCTGGCGCTGACGAATGGGCCGGCGTCCCTCCCGCTGGGCACCCAATTGCAGTTGCGGGTCTCCGCGCGGCGCACGTGCTCGGGCGGAGGTCAGGTCCTCTCTGGCACAGCGCGGCTCTGGTACAACGGCCAGCCCATCGACAACGGGTCCAGCGCGGATGCGGGCAGCCGCTTCGCCCCGACGATCGGCGGAGTTAGCCGCCAGTACTACCCCCGGACTGATTCGACGACTCTGTTGTTCCTGTCCACTGCGGCGGGCTCGTCCCGGACCTTCAGCGCCAAGTTCCTGGATAGCAGCGTCCCATGTCCCAACCGACTCTTCACGGCGTTTGGCACGTGGAGCACCACGCCCTAGCCCAGACCAGCCTCTCGATTCTCATCCGCACGCTCGAAAAGGGGAAGCCGACATCGTTGCCGTTCCCGGCGACCCGCTTGCCGATATCCACTCGACGGAAAAGGTCCTCTTCGTGATGAAGGGCGGAAAAACCTACCGGCGCTCGCTCTGATCGGGCTAGCCCGCATAATTCACGAACGACTCCGGCCGTCCCGCGGATCTTTTCCGCCGGATACGTCGTCAGACCTCCTCTGCGATGCCCCCGGCATCGCCGTCGTCGGTCTTCCTCGTCCCGACGAAAAATCTCTCGCGGGAACAAGGTGTGTCTTGGCGTCAGATCATCTCGATGCAATAGACACTCATCTCTCAAAGACATGCGCGTGTTTCGGCCGGGTGTCCGTGAATTATCCGGGCTAACGTCAACCGGTCGCGCGCGGATCGTCTCTTCTTGGGGGGTCGCCCCTGCCAAAGTCACATTCCGGGCGGCAGGTCGGCCCGGCCCAACGAACAGGCACAGGACTGGCACATCCTGTCCCCTTTTTGAACGTTCGACCAGTAGTTTAGGGGGCCGCGATCTCCTACCCTGAACCCACAAGATAGACATCTCGCGGAGCTCGCCTCAGGTCCTGTCAATACCTCCGCCTCGGGTAACTTGTGAATCATTTTTTTCAATTCTTAGAGCAGATGGGGGTTTTTAACCGAATGTTGCGCTCGGTGGCAAATAGCCTTGGTGCGGCGATAATCTTTGCTTTGGTATTCCTCGGAAAAGCGGCGCTCGCTGCGCCGCCCTCCCGCCCTGCGCCGCCGGCACCAAGAGTCGTTCCCGTTCGTCCCGTCCCCGGCGAGCTCACCTCGGTGCCTTCCGCTCACGGCGAATGGACACAATGGCGAGGCAATCCTCAGCACACCGGCTTTCAGAGCGTTTCCGGCAGAATCGGTGAGCCCGCCATGCGCTGGCGTTACCGGCTCGGCGGCCAGCTGGCGCCGTGGCAGGCTGTCCTTTGCGGAGGACCCGCCCCGTCGAGCACGATGCTGCTCGTCGCTCCCCCCGGGCGACTGGCTGCCTACTCTCTTGACGGCGACCTTCTCTGGGAGAGGCGCAACACCCTGACGCTCGACCTTCTCGGGTGCTGGGATCTTGCGGGAGACGGGCGGACGGAGATTCTGGCCGCCTCTTCCAGGCAATCCGGAGGCAGACTCTTTCTCTTCGATAGTCAAGGAGGGAGTTTGTTCTGGTCAAGCCCCGCCGCTCCGGGAGGAGTCGGCGCGGTGAAGGTGGTGCACTTCAATTTCGCGATGGGTCTGCGGCTTCTGTGGCTACCAGCCGCGAGCTCGAAGATCACGGCCTTCGCGCTTGCCCCCGGACAGACCGAGCCCGAGACGCTCTGGAGCAGGGAGCTCATTGACTTCGTCTCGGATCCCTACACCTATTCCTCCCTGGCTGTCGGGGATCTGAGACATGACGGGAGTCAGCAAATCGTTATCTCCGGCGGGAGGCACAGCATTCCGACCATCGTTCTCGACGCCGGTAGCGGCGGGGAGCTGTTCCGAAAGTCCATCACGATAGACGGGCATGCCGTGGAATCGGGCGGCACGGGACAACTGCTGCAGTTGCACGACGTGACCGCCGACGGCAGGCAGGAGATCGTCACGATCAGCGGCTACAGCGGCGCCGAGGCCTATATGTTCCAGGGCATCACCGTCACGAGCTTCACCAACCCCGGCGCGGATGCCATGCTCGACACGTTCCCCGTCGGGCTGCGTTATGTGAGAGGCTCGATCCAGGACTTCGACGGCGACGGCAGGTCCGAGATTCTTATCTCGAGGTACGTTCCAGACGTCGGGAGACACTCCCTCCTGCTTCTGGACGCTTCCAGGCTGGGCCTGAAAGCCCTCCTGCCCAACTTCTTCCTCAAGGCGATTGTCAGCGCCAACGGCGGTCGAGATCGAGTCATCCTCGGCTCGCGTGATGTGACCACAGAAACTCCTCCCGACGACACCCCACTCTCGGCTCTCCGCTATGACGGGACGACGTTTGTGGAGACGGCGTGGGACTCCGGCCTCGGCATGATCGCTCACGTCCGGCCACGAGCCTTCGACAAGACGGCCGAGGACAACCCCGGAGAGGAGGCGATCCTGTTCAACGCGCCCGCGACGGGCACGGAAGCGATGCTTCTCTTCGGCGATCGGAACCACGACGGCAAGCCGGATGAGCTCGTCGCGACCGACGTCGCCAGCGGCGCCGCGATCGAGCGTTGGGGTATCGCGCCCGGAGTCCCGATCGAACTTCTGGCCGTTCAGACCGCGTCCGATCCGTCCCGGAGCCGCTTCGTGGTCGGCGGTGCCGACGGGTCGTTGATCCTTCTCGACGGCGGGTTCCGTGTCGTCCGGACGTTGCCGGTGGGCGGGTATTACCGTAGCGGGGCCTTCAACGGCCATTCCTTCGAAGTCGCCGCTGTGGCGGATTTGGCCGGAAACGGCCGGAAGGACGTCCTGGCGGTGGACTCACTCAATCGCGTGGTCAAGCTGACGGGCCTGGCCGAGGCGACGCCCCTGCAGGAGCCTCGAGCGGAGGTCCTTTGGGACTCGGGGATGACCCAGGAGCTGCTGGCCGTGCCCGCCGCCGAGGGAGGCTCCCACCTGCTCGTGCGGGGGGCAGAAGAAGGTCAGCCTCTGTTGCGAATGGTCGACGGCTCCGGCGCAGAGGTTTGGTCGCGCGTGTTCACGGGAGGGGAGGGTATCCCGGTCGGTTTGAACACCGGCCGTTTCCGCGAGAGATCGTCGGAGGACATCGTCGCTTCGATCGCGAGCTCGAGCGGCCCGAGGCGGACGTCTGTCCTGGATGGAAGCTCCGGTGAGACGATCTGGACTTCCGATGTCGGCACGTACTGGGACGCGAGCTTCGCCGTGGGAGACGCCGACCGCGACGGGCTTGACGACATCGTTTTCAACTACAACGTTTTTAAGGGATTCATCCTCAAGGGTCTGTCCGGCGTGGAGCTGGCGGAACCGGTCGTCCTGCCGCCTTACAGAGATCTCGGGGACGTCGATTACAATGGCGCGCCCATTGTGCTCGGCCCAATGGGAGGGGACCGCTTCCTGTTTCTCGATTCCGAAGACGATGCTCACCTTTCGCTGCTCTCGGTCGCGGCAGGCCCGGCATCCTCGGCACCGTTTCCGGCCGCTGTTTCCTGGAGCATCGAGCAGTCGTCCGCCGACGATGAGCGGTACTCCGCTGCCGCGGTGGCTCCGATCGGCTCCGGCAGCTGGTTGGTCGGCGTCGGCAGCCAGAAGGGAACCCTCAAGGCCGTCCGTGGCAATGACGGTTTCCTCCTCTGGGAAATCGGACTCTGGAACGGAGCCGCCGTGCCCGTTTCCAGCACGCAGCAGAACTTCCTGAGCAGTGTTCTGGCAGTCGACGTCAATGGCGACGGCCAGGTGGATTTCGTCGTCGGAGGCGCCGATGGCTGGCTCTACGCGGTGGACGGCGCGACAGGGGCTCTGCTCTGGGGCCTCGATCTCGGAGCCTCCGTCGGCGATCCGATCGCGGCCGACATCGACGGCGACGGCACCAGCGAGGTGCTCGTTCCCGCCGCCGACGGATATCTTTACGCGATCGGTCCGCGGGCCTGATAAGACGCCGCGGAAAGTGTCCTCTTCGTGACGAAAGGGCGGATCTGGCGCCAGCCTTCGCGGTAGAGATCGAAGGAGAATCGCGGCAGGATCCCCCTGACCCAACGAACAGGTACGGTACAGGGGCGCCGTTCTGTCCCCTTTCTGAACGCTCGGCCAGTAGTCTCAAGGGCCGCAACCGCTTACCCTGAACCACAACGTCCACCCTCGCGGAGATCGCTTCAGGTCTTGCCAATGCGTGAAAATCAAGATGGGACGTGAGAGAGAAATGGTCAACCGAAACATGCGCGATATCAGCTTGCCTGCCCCGCGAAGGCAAGGTATCAGACTTGTTTCTCGCTTCGCCTGTTTGCTCCTCGCCATAGCTTCCCTTTGCGGGCGGCCCCTGCTCGGCACCAGCGTGATCCCGATCTCGGATGCCGAGCTCTACCAACGCGCCGACGTGATCGTCCACGGGGTCGTCCTCACGAGCGACGTGACCGTGGACGACCTGGGAAGACCCGAAACGGTCACCGTAATCGAGCCGTTGGCTGTCCTGAAGGGGCGACTGGCCGGAAGCCTGGTTCTCCACCAGCTCGGGGGAACGCTCCCGGACGGCCGGTTCTTCAAGCTCTGGGGACGGCCGGAATACGCTCCGGGCCGGGAAGTCGTCGTCTTCGCCATCGCGCGCCCCCAGGGGGAGTACCAGACGGCGGAATTGCTGCTCGGCAAGTTCGAAGTGTGGCAGGACGAGGCCGGCAACCTGTTTGCCGTGCCGGACCTGGCCGCCGGCATTCCTTCCGGCGTGGAGATCCTCGAGAAGCAGCAGGCCCTCGATAGAGCCGCTCAGGACGAAAAGCTCCCGCGTGAGCTGGCCTCTTTTCTCGCTTCTCTTCGCACCGGAGTCTTCGAGGCGAGCCCGGCGGTGACGCCGTCGGGGAGTCTGGAGCCCGTCCACCATGCGCAGGAGGAATCCGGGCGCGTGACCCCGCAGTGGGGAAACATCGCCGACTCTTTGTTCCGCTGGAACAACGCTACCGCCACCTGGACGATCTCCGGAACGGCGAACATGGACGGCGGTGGAATTGCAGAGGCCCAGGCCGCTCTGGCCTTGTGGACCAATGATCCGAACTCGACGATCAGCTACATGCCGGGGAGCGGAACGAGCAACGTCCTCTATGTCAATTCGACTTCCTCCGTACTGGGGTGCGGCTGGACCACATGTCTGACGGGAGGCGGCGTCATCGGTTGCGGGGGGCCAACCGGCGTCGGAGGTTCTAACACCTGGCGCGGCGAGACCTATACGAGTATTTCCCAGGGCGTCGCCGAATTGCGCGCCTCCTGCGTTCATAACGGATTCGGTTCGACTCTCACCCAGGCCGTCCTCACGCACGAGCTCGGTCACACTCTCGGTCTCGGGCATTCCGATCAGAATGTCTCGGCGCACGATGTCTGTCG
>WNGB01033600.1_pt1 | contig 10517 bp, 8 predicted proteins | sample 5400681 | NCBI WGS metagenome assembly WNGB01 (sample SAMN13153367, study PRJNA577476) | soil metagenome | isolation source: 115 cm soil or saprolite under grassland replicate 2 | place: USA:California | collected 2016-06-15 | reverse complement strand
TCCGTGCAGGACCATGGCCACGCCGCCTATCACGACGTAATCGACACGCCCCCCGCTGAGCGCCTCAACGAGGCGCTGGAAGTCCGTGACCACGCGGCGTCCTGGCGGTCTCGAGGGAGAGGAGGAACTGCCGCATACGTTCGATTCGCTCAGTGGGAGTGAGTCGCAGCCGGTCCTCGATCTGCGACACGTCGATACCCGAAGGGATCTTCTCGAGGATCTCGTCCGTCCAGGCGCGCTCCACCATGGCCCGACCCTCCCGGCACATCATACCCGGGGCGCATAGACGATACAAAGCGTGTTCTCAATCGGGGGCCACCCGTGGGCGGCTCGGGCGGGCAAACTTCCGGCCCGCCGTGCGCCGCCTGAAGCGCGAGGTGGCGGCGTTTCTCCGCCGGCATCCTCCCGCCCGCGTGGATCAGGAACGGAATCAAGCGCTCTTCGAATGCACGACGAAATCCACGTTGCAATCCAGAATCTGTAGGAGCGACAGGAGCTGATCGACCGACTTTCGATAATTCGTTTGGTCGAGCAAGCGATAGAACTGCGTCGCTGAGGTGCCGAGTCGACGAATGATCTCGCCGCAAGTACCCGGGATCCTGGTTGTACTCGAGAATCTGTTCGATGTGGACGGATCCTTCCTTGCCAGACTGAAGAACGTAGCTGAAAGCTTCGCGGCCAAGCTCGTTGTCGACGAAGGCCTTGATTATCCTGTCACCTGGGGCGACTGGCGGGTCGAGCTTGGCGTACGGAAACAGGAGAGTCCTGGTCGGCGTCCTGACTTCAAACGCCTTCCTGCGGTTGTTCGGGGAGACCTTTCGGATCTTCATATTAGTCCCTCGGACTCGAGCTCGTGGATGAGTTCACGGATCTGCCGAGAGGCGGCACCCTTCATCGGCCTGTTGTCGTCGAGATCCCATTTCACAACGAGCTTGCCGTCGCGGTAGACATGGACGTGCCTGGGAGGATGGTCACTCTTCCACGTCAAAAAGACATAGCCACCCCGCCGGGCCTTGCCCACTGAGGAGAAATGTTACCTCTGGAGGTAACGCATGTCAACCAAACGATGGTGGCCTGCTGGGGGGGGGGCTTGAGCCCGCCTTCTGCGCCGCGGGGACATGAGCTGTGCCCGACAAGGTGAGCGGCCAGCGGAGAGATTCATCGCCGACCTCAGGCACCACGCGGCCAGAGCAGGGAGAGGCTCGCCTCGACGTCCTCGATTGCCCGGGGGGGGATCCAGATGACTCAGGTCATCGACCGCGAGACGCCGAGCACACCGTGCTCCATCAGGTCATCCGCGAGCATCTGGAGGCCTTCCTGCGCGCGGGGGCGGAGGCGGGCGACGGGGTCGGCCTCCCGCAGTTCGTCGAGCGGCCACGTGCTACCATCGCGACTCGACGATGGCTCCCACTCACGTTCGCGCCAAGGTCGGTCGGCCCGGTGGACGTCAACGCCCGATCATTGTCCGGTTCCTCGTGGATACCGGGGCCGTCTACACCGTGCTCCCGGAACGGGTGTGGCGGTCGCTCAAGCTGAAGCCCCGGCGCTCCGCGGAGTTCACGCTCGCCGACGGGACGACCATCACCCGCGGCGTGTCCGAGTGCCGCTTCACGGTGCAGGGGCAGAGCGCCACCTCCCCGGTCGTGCTCGGGGGACCGGAGGATGCCCCGCTACTGGGTGCCGTGACTCTGGAGACCCTCGGCCTGATGGTCAACCCGCTCAGCCGGGAACTGCTGCCGATGCGCCTGGTGCTGGCAGGCGGACGGCAATGATCGGCCGCTGAGCCATCCAGGACGAACAGTTCAAGGTGGTCGCGATCGTCGGGGGCCAGGACATTCGGGGTCTCGCCCGCCGGGAGGTGGCAGAGCTGACGAGGTCTTCCGCGGATGTGCCACCGAGCACGAAGGCAACACGAACGACATCCGGAGGTGGCCGCCTCTCCCTTCGTGGCCCCCTCGGCCCCTGTGAAACGTAAGGTGGCAGACTCGGGTGCAGACTCGGATCACCGCCCGCCCCAGGAGCTGGGTGAAGATCCAAGATGAGATTTGCCTCGAGGGCCTTATAATTCCCTGCGGCGGCGCCGCGGCGTGCGCGGCGGCGCGAGAACGTATCTCGTGGCCCTCTACGTCGGCGACCGGTTCGAACTTCCGCTCACGCGTGAGGCGTGGGACGCGGGCCGGATTCTCCTCGACGGCGGCTTCCGATATCTCGTCGCCGCGATGGGCGAGCCCGTCACCGTGACCCTTCGGGCGGCCGCCGGGCCCTCGGCCCCGGGCGTGTGGGACGGCACCAGCGGGCTCCTCTCGGTGCCCCGCCTGGCCGACCTCCTCCCCGCGGTGGATGACGCCGGACGGATCAGCCTCGATGTCGAGGCCGTGGGCGCGCCCGTGTTCCGCGTGGCCCTGGTCGGCCCGGCGTGCGTCGGACCGGGCTTGGACGGTCCGACGGTCGGGCCGACCTCACCGCCACACGAGGTGGCGGGCGTGCGGGTCCGCTCCGATCCGAGCGACGCGGGGATCGTCGGCGTGTTCGCGCGCGCCGCGCACGCGCCCCTGGAGGCCTGGCACCTGAATCGCTGGGCTCACGCGATCGCGCTGACGCCGGGGTTCGACGAGCTGGTGTCACTCCCCTTCCTCAGGGACGTCCTCCCCTACGAGCACCAGCTCGCCGCCGTCAAGACCGTCCTCAACCGCATGCGCGGGCGCGCGCTCCTGGCCGATGAGGTCGGGCTCGGCAAGACCGTCGAGGCGGGCATCGTCCTCTCGGAGCTATTGTGGCGCCGCCTCGCCCGGCGCGTGCTGGTCCTGGTGCCACCAGGGCTGGTGACGCAGTGGCAGGAGGAGCTGCGCCGCAAGTTCAATCTCGACTTCGTCACGCACGACGCCGAGGCCTTTCGACAGGAGGGGCCCGGCGCGTGGAAGCGCTTCGAGCGCGTGGTCGCGTCGTTCCACACGGCCAAGCGCGCGGAGCACGCGCGGGTCATCGCCGAGGTCCCGTATGACCTGGTGATCGTCGACGAGGCGCATCATCTCCGCAACGCCCGGACGGTGCTGTGGCAGTTCGTCAACCGCCTGCGGCGAACCTACCTGCTCCTGCTCACCGCCACGCCGGTGCAGAACGACCTCGAGGAGCTGTTCAACCTGGTCACGTTGCTCCAGCCCGGGCAGCTCAAGACGCTTCGCGCGTTCCGGCGCGAGCACCTGGCGCGCGGCGACCGCCGCCAAGCCCGCGACCCCGACGGACTCCGGCGGCTCCTCGCGGACGTGATGGTGCGCAACCGCCGCTCGACCACGCCCGTCGCCCTCACCCGGCGGATCGCGCGGACGGTCGTGGTGGAGCCAACGCCGGCCGAGCGCGACCTCTACGCGGGCCTGTCCGACTTCCTGCGCGAGCAGTGCCGGTCGGGCGGGAGCGTGACGCGGATGATGGCGCAGACGCTCCAGATGGAGCTCGGCTCGAGCGTGCCCGCCGCCCTCGCCAGCCTCGAGCGCCTGCTCGCCGAGCCTCGCTGGGAGCCCGCGGTCGGCGCGGGCCTCACCGAGCTCCGCGACCAGGCCGCCGCCATCGGCGATGACGCCAAGAGCGCGGCGCTCCTCCGCCTGCTCGGCACGTGGCCGGACAAGCTCCTGGTCTTCACGCGGTTCCGCGCCACGCAGGCGCACCTGGCGCGGGTGCTGGGCGCGGCCGGCCACGACGTCGCCCTCTACCACGGCGGCCTCCGCCGCCAGGAAAAGGAAGCGGTCGTGCAAGCGTTCGCCGGGCCCTGCCGCGTGCTGGTCTCCACCGAGGCCGGCGGCGAAGGGCGCAACCTCCAGTTCGCCCACGGTCTCGTCAACTACGACCTGCCCTGGAACCCCATGCGCATCGAGCAGCGCATCGGCCGCCTCTCGCGCGTGGGCCAGAGGCGCGACGTCCACGTGTTCAATCTCGTCGCCCCGGGGACGATCGAGGAGGCGATCCTCGGGGTCCTCGACGCGAAGATCAACATGTTCGAGCTGGTGATCGGCGAGATCGACATGATCCTGGGCCAGCTCTCGACCGACCAGGACTTCGAGGAGCTGGTGACCGACCTCTGGCTCGGCGCCGAGGACGCCCACGCGTTTCGGACCGGCATGCAGGCGCTCGGAGACACGCTGCTCGACGCCAAGCGCGCGTACCTGTCCATCAAGGCGCTCGACGACCGCCTCTTCGGCGACGCCTTGGCGCCGGCCGCCACCCGGTGAAGGCCTACGGCGGGATCGAGGCGTTCGCCCTTACTGCCGTCGAGCGGCTGGGCGGCGCGACGGAGTCCGATGGCCCGGGCCTCTACACCGTCTTGTGGCCGGCTGCCGTTGCCGGCGACCTCGAGACGCGCCGCCTCGCCTTCGACCCCGAGGCCCTCGAGGACGCCCCCGACGCGGAGCTGGTCATCTTCGGCAGCCCGGCACTCGACGAGCTGGTGGGGCTCGCCACCGCGTCCGGCCGTGTGGCGCGGGCCTTCCTGACAGCGGCGGCGAACTCGTCGCGCGCCATCGCCGAACGCCTCGCCCGCGCCTACCGCTTCGGCGACGCGGCGTGGACGCCGGGTACGGGCCGACCGTGGTGGCTGCCGGCCGGCGTCTTCCTCTTCCGCGCACGCTATCTCTCCGACGCGCGCGAGGAGGACCTGCTCGAGATCGCGGTGAGCCTCACCGACGGGCACATCCTGCGACGGTTGGGCGAAGCCGTCGAGCGACACGGCCTCGCGCCGGAGCCGCTCGAGGCGTGGCCGATGATGGGCGAGCTTCCGGCGGAGGCGGCGTACGCCGCCGCACGCGCCGAGCTGGACCGCCGCCTCGTCGCGCCGCTCGGCGCCCGCCGCCGCGAGCTCGCGGCGCGCCTCGCGCGCGAGAGTCATCGCGCCGCCGCCTACTACGAAGAGCTCGGCCGGGAGCTGGCCGAGGAGATCGAGCGGCTGCCCGGCGAGGCGCCCGAGCGCCTGCGCCTGGAGGCGAAGCTGCCCGCGATCGGCCTGGAACGTGAGGGACGGCTCGCCGAGCTTCGCGCCAAGTACCGGCTCGAGGCTGAGGTCTCGCTGATGAGCGTGCTCCGGCTCTACCTGCCGCGGGTCGTCTTCCGGGGCACCCTCGCCGGCAAGGCCGGCGCGGCGGCGCTCGCCCTCACGTGGGACCCGATCGAGCAGGCCGCGGAGCCCGTGCGCTGCCAGCGCTGCGCCGCCCTCGCCTACGAGGTCGGCTTGGACCGAGCCGGCGTGATCGTCTGCCTGTCATGTCTCGCCGCCGGGGTCAGGCCGCGGGGCCCGCGCTGAGGGAAGTTCAACCGCTCATCACGCCACTCGCCACGGGTATGCCCGCCCGCCCGTCGTCATCGGCGCGACGATCGCGGTGCGCAGGTATTGGTTCAGCTCGTCCGGGGACACTACGAGACAGGGGCGGGTCTTCTGAATCTCGCTGCCTAGCGTGGGATGCAACCGAACGAGGTGGACTTCGCCGCGGGACCGGGTGGTCCGCGTCACTTCACTCCCATTCCTCTCGATCGAAGCGGGTGGCGGTCGCCTTTATCGAGCAGGACATCATCCCCCCGATCGCGCATGGCGCGTGCCGCCTTCGCCCAGCCGGTGCGCGGTCGCCGCGTCGCTTGGACGACGAGCCGTCCAGGCTCAGCTTGCGGTCTCTTGGGAGCGACGTAACCCGCGGCCCGGCAGGTTGACGCGCTTGTTCGGCGGCCACCCGTGCAAACGGTAGCGGCTTGACGTTCTAGCGCCATAACGTTATGATTCTGGCATGAGCACGGCGAGGAGAGCAACCGTTTATTTGGATGCAGACCTGCATCGAGCACTCCGTGTCAAGGCTGCAGAAACCGACAAGAGCATTTCGGACCTCGTTAACGCGGCCGTCCGTCTGAACCTATCAGAGGACGCCGAGGATCTTGCTGCGTATCGAACGCGGGCCAAAGAACCCAACCTCGACCTTGAGAGGGTACTGAAAGACCTGCGACGCCGTGGCAAGCTATAGGCTGCTGATCAAGCCATCGGCGGCCAAGGAGCTCGAAGGGCTTCCAGAGAAAGACCGGCGGCGCGTCGTGACGAGGATGCGGAGCCTGGCGGGTCAGCCGCGGCCATCTGGCTGCGAAAAACTCACGGGCCACGATCTGTTTCGGGTCCGGCAAGGGAAGTACCGCATCCTGTACGAGGTTCAGGACCATGACCTCGCTGTTATCGTCTTCAAGATCGGTCATCGCCGCGACATCTACCGCTGATCCTGTCCGCCGAACGCCCGCGGTCACCGGCCAGAGCGAGCAACGCGAGCCCCGGTCCGGTGGACTGCGAAGTTAGGGACCCAGATCCACGTCAGAGCAGGGGCGCTGGCGAACCGCGACGAGCAGGACCGCTCTCACAGCGAACGGCAGTCGCCGAAGCCGCCTCAGGGAAGCCGGGAAAGCGCGTCCGTGTTGAGCGCGTGGTTAGACGTCGCGAGTGATGCTCAGCGTAGGCGTCGAGAAGCCGCCGAATCATTCGCTGATACTGCGTGTTGTGCTTCCGCGCCTCGCCTTTGAAGAACTCAACGCTGCGCTTGCTCAACGCGATGGTGACCTTGACACTCTTATCCCGGAAAACGAGGTCTTCGGGTGGCGGAAGGAAGTCACGAATGACCTTCAGTCTTCCGAGGCGCTCGTCCGTGTATCTGATTTTCGCGCTCATAGATTGCCTTCCCCCTTCGCCAATAGCCGGCGCCAAAGATTCGGACGACGTCGTCGCGGTACGTGAAGCGAACCGTCAGCACTCCGCCCTCGACTCGACCAAAGCAGTAGTACCGCTTCTCGCCGCCGCCGTGAGAGAGGTCCTCTGCGATCACACGGCTTGGATCTGCGAACGCAAACTGAGCGCTCGCGAAGGCGACGCCGTGCTTCCGCCGGTTCTCCTTATCTTTGTTGGGATCCCACTCGAACCGGGGGATCGCCACTCAGGACACGCTACCACGTGAGGGACGTCGAAGCCATACGTTCGTATGGCTGACAAGAAATGTGGCGGCACGACCTACGACGTCTAACGTGCCGGATCAACGGCGGCGCGCGGCGCCGACCGCTGGATTCGGAAGTTCGACGGCGGGTCAGAGTCGCGATCGCCAGTAGCCCGGCCGTCGTCTGCCGTGGGCCACGGCGATGACCTCGACGTCGTTCCCGCGCAGCCGGTATACCAAGGTGAAGGGAAATCGCGGGAAGACGTACCTCCTTGCGTGGCGTAGCTCCTCGCGGAACCCGTTTGCCGCGGACGGGTTTCGAGCGGCATACCAGTCATAGGCCGATTCCACCTCCTGCGCGGCGGCAGGGTGGAACCTGACGGCTGCCGGAGCCATTCAGCGCCGGTACAGTCGTGCTCTAAGCTCTTCCCAGGAAACCGTCTCGACCGCGCCCGAGTCCAACTCGGCCATTCGGCGCTCGATCTCGACCCGCCACGCGTCTTCTACGCCTTCCTCGGACTCGGCGTCCAAGCTCTCGATCAGCAGCCGCATCAGCGTGGCGCGCTCCTCTGGATCAAGGCCCATCGCCTCTTCAAACAGCTCTCGTGCCGACCTTGCCATGCGCCGATAATATCATCCCGCCAAGCCGGCCGTTGTCCGCCGAACGGGGCGGCTAAGCTGCGTGCCGAGACGGGCCGGCAACTTGAGCCGCGTGTTAGGCTTCTCGGCTCGGCGAGTCGTAGAAGATCCTTATCACGATCCCGTAGAAACGACTGACCTCAGGCATTCAGGTGAGTCGGGCCCGGCCCCGTAAAGACGTCCTCCGGCCGCTTGCCCGTTAACCTGAGGTAAATGGCATCGGGACAGAGGTCAACGTCGCCTGGCCATTCGATCTGGCCATGCGGGCCGAGCTTGACTTGGGCGGACACACCTTCATCCTCCCATACGGTGAACACGCCTTTCCCCGCCAAGTGGGACAGATCTACTTCGCCCTCTGTCCCGTCCTGATAGCGCAGCCAGATCCGATAACGGCCTAGCGGGCGAACCTCAACTGGCCGGACCATGTTGACCTCCCGGTTTCTCTTTGGTTCGTGACTCAATCATTCACATAACGTTGCGCATCAGCCGCGCTGGAGTTGCCCCGGGTTGAGCACGACGGTTGCCGCGCGTCGGCTGCATGCGCTTGTTAGCCTCGCGGTCGCTTTCGCTTCGCCCCCGCAGGCAAGGCCGCGATGACGGAGCGAAGCAGACGGTTCACGGATTCCGGCGATTCGAAAACCGACGCGACATCGGGATCGAGAACCACCGCTGTCGTCCGCCTCTTAAGCACCGCGGCAAACCTGTTCGGACGCGCCTTCGTGTAATCGAACCGATATTCCCGCCGCATGTCGTCGCGCGAGGCGCGACGCTTACGGCTCGACGCCTTCTTCATAGTCCTCCCGCTCATTTCTCGTCGCCTTCCGTGCGCTGATGATTCGTATGACATCCTCTCGCTGAGCAAACGAGACCAGCAGTAGTCGGTTCCGTGCCGAGTACCCGATGATGATCTCTCGTTGCTCCTCGATGTCGTGATCCTCGTCCTCGAAGATCCGCGCCAACGGGTCGGAAAACACGCTCGTCGCGTCCCCGAAGGGGACGCCGTGCCGCCTAAGATTCGATTCCGCCTTCCTCCCTCAGCGCTCGCGAGAAGATGACCACCTACGCTCAGCAGGAGTGACCCAGAGGAGGAACGCTGGAGATAGACTGAATCCGGAACAGGATCAGGAAGGGAACGTGGTCACCTCCCGATGCTCACGAGAAGTGGACCACTCGTGGGCAGCCGAACGCGGAGGCGCGGCCAGGATGGTGGCAGCGCTGCCGGCCGTGTGAGCGCGCCGGAACGGGAGTCTGGAATCAGCCCTGCGGTTCGCGGAGAGACGGGCCGTCGATGCGGATCGTCGTGCACTGATGGCGGAGCCGGCTGAGCAGGGCGGTGACCATGTGCTTGTTGCCGAGGAAGTTCAACCAGTCATCGTAGTCGAGGTTGGTCGTGATAATGGACGCACGGCGACGATACCTCTCCTCCATGAGTTTGAAGAAGATGTTGCTCTGCTCGGGGCGGAGGGTCAGGTAGCCCATTTCGTCAATGCAGAGCAGCGGGACGCGGGCGAGGCGATCGATCAGTTTGCGTGAGGAGCGATCGGCGAGCGAGGCATACAGGTCGTCGAAGAGATCCTGGGCCTTGATGAACAGGGCCCGGTAGCCGTTCTGGAGCGCCTTGAGCAAGAGCCCGCTGGCCAGTCCGGACTTCCCCACACCGGTGGGCCCGATGAAGACGATGTTGGTGGCGGTCGGGATGAAGTCGAGTTCGGCGAGGCTCATGATCTGACGCTTGTTGACGCCGGGCTGGTCCTTGAAGGGGAACGTCTCCAGCGCCCAGCGCTCGGGGAGCCGCGCCTGCCGGATGCGCCATTCCAAGGCGGTCTCCTGGCGGTGGTGCCACTGGGCGCGCACCAGCCGCAGGAGCAGCTCGGTGTAGGCCAGCCCCTCTTTCTCGGCGCGCTGCAGTTCCTCAGGCAGGCCCTGGGCCATCCGGCTCAGATGCAGGTTCTTGAGCAGCTGCTGGAGTTCGTCCATCGGTCGGCTCATCGTCGAGATCTCCTGGGGCGTCGGGAGCCAGGGGCAGCTGGAAGTACGTGGTGGCGAGGCCGCGCAAGACCATGCGCTCGAGGCGACCGAGGTCGTAGAGGCCATAGTGGGCCGCGGTCTCGATGGCGGCGAGCAGGGGCTCGCGGGGATACTCCCGCGCCATGCGCAAGAGCTGGCGCAACGCCAGCGTCGTCTGCAACTTGCCGCGGCGCTTGAGGCCGCCGAGGTAGGCTTCGATTTCAGGTAGCAGGCGGCGCAGGTCCTTCTCCTCGGGGAAGGGCTCGCGCTCATGACGCCAGCCCTGGCCCCGGGGCGGGCGATGCTCGGGCCGGAACAGGTAGCGGTGGCGCGGTTCAGCCTCGCGCTCATGCGTGGTGATCTCGCGCGGGCCCTCGTAGAGGACGACGCGGTCCGGCGTCTCGCGCACCTCGAGGCGGCGGCCGATGAACTCGGTGGGCACGGAGTAGTGGTTGGTGTTGAGGATGACGTAGCCCTCGACGTCGACGAGCCGCTGATGGAGCAGATAGGGCTCGGGGATCCAGCGGGGCAGCCGACGCAGGGCCGGGTGCTCGGTGGCGAAGAGCTCGCGCGGGGTGGCCTGGAGGTGCCGCTTGGGGCGGGCGTTGACGCGGTCGCACCAGGCGCGGGCCTGGCGGTTGGCGTCGGCCCAGTCGCTGAAGTGCCGGCCAGGCAGAAAGCCGCGCTCGATGAAGCGGAACATGCGCTCGACGCGGCCGGAGCGATTGGCGTCGCCGACGGCGTGCGCGACGAAGGTGAACCCGAACCGCTCGGCAAAGGCCGCCATCTCGGGCACGGGGATCATGTCCGGTCCGGTGCCCTTGAGCACGACCACGTGGGTGTTGTCGATCAGGCAGCGTTGACAGACCCCGTCCATGTAGCGAAACGCCTCGGTGAGAAACACCTTGCACTCGAAGCGGCGGAACTGCGGGT
>WNGB01014496.1_pt1 | contig 10517 bp, 7 predicted proteins | sample 5400681 | NCBI WGS metagenome assembly WNGB01 (sample SAMN13153367, study PRJNA577476) | soil metagenome | isolation source: 115 cm soil or saprolite under grassland replicate 2 | place: USA:California | collected 2016-06-15 | reverse complement strand
TGGTGGGTGGCGGGCGCGCTCGTCGTCTGGAGCGCGGTGATGTGGTTCGCCGAGCGGACGGCCGCTCAGGACCGCGAGGAGCGGCAGCTGACCCTCACCGACGCGCTGTTCGTCGGCGCGGTCCAGTGCATCGCCCTGGTCCCGGGTGTGTCCCGCTCGGGCGCCACCATCTCCGCCGGCCTGCTGCGCAGCCTGGACCGGGTCACCGCCACCCGGCTGCGCTTCTTCCTGTCGATCCCCGCACTGACCGCGGCCGGGCTCTATGAGCTCAAGGACATCGCGGGCAGCGACATCGGCGTCGGGCAGACGCTGGTCGGAACCGCGGTGAGCTTCGTGGTCGCCTACGCGACGGTGGCGTGGCTGCTGAAGTTCGTGGCCGGGCATCCGATCTCGTGGTTCGTGCCCTACCGGCTGGTGCTCGGCTTCGCGTTGGTCGTCCTGCTCGCGGTGGGCGCGATCAACGCCACCTGACGCTAGAGCCAGCCGGACTTCTTGAAGTAGAGGTAGAGCACCAAGGACACGCCGATCATCAGGCCGAGAGCCATCGGATAGCCGTACATCCAGCCCAGCTCGGGCATGTGGTCGAAGTTCATGCCGTAGACACCGGCGATCAGGGTGGGTACGACGACCAGCGCGACGCCGGCGGAGATCTTGCGCATGTCCTCGTTCTGCTGCACCGAGATGCCCGCCATGTAGGCGTCGAAGGCGGTCGACAGCAGGCCGTCGAGGTTGTCGATGGTCTCCGCAACCCGGGTCAGGTGGTCGGCGACATCGCGGAAGAACAGCGAGGAGTCCTCCTCGATGCCCTCGACCTCTCCGCCGACCAGCCGGCGCAGGGGATCGCGCAGCGGGAGTACGGCGCGTCGTACCTCGCCGATCTCGCGCTTGAGCGTGTAGATCCGCGCCGAGTCGCGAGTACGCCGCGCCGAGAAGACCGATGCCTCCACCTCGTCGACGTCGATCTCGAGCTGCTTGCCGACCTCCTCGTAGGCGTCGACGACGACATCGCAGACGGCGTACACGACCGCGGACGGGCCGTGGGTGAGGACGTTCTCCTTGCTCTCCAGGTGCAGCCGCGCCGTGTGCAGCTCCGACCCACTCCCGTGGCGCACGGTGACCACGTAGTCGTGGCCGATGAAGAGCGCGATCTCGCCGGTCTCGACGGCGTCCTCCTCGTCGACGTACCAGAGCGTCTTGAGCACCAGGAAGAGGTCGTCGTCGTACCGCTCCAGCTTGGGACGCTGGTGCGCCGTCAGCGCGTCCTCGACCGCGAGCGGGTGCAGGTCGAAGGCCTTGGCCACCGCACCCATCTCGTCGGGGTCCGGCTCGTGCAGCCCGATCCACACGAAGTCGCCGTCACCGGTGAGCCCGCTCCGCACCGCGGCCAGGTCCGACGGCGCGCAGTCCATGGGCACCCGGATGCCCTTGCGGTAGACGGCGTTGTCGATGATCACGAGGCCGAGGGTAGCGCCGTTACCCTTCCAAGCATGGCAATCGTGATCCTCGTGCGACACGGGCGGACCACCGCGAACGCGTCCGGACTGCTCGCGGGGCGCCAGGCCGGCGTACTCCTCGACGAGACCGGACAGGTCCAGGCCAAGGAGGCGGGGGAGCGGCTCGCGGCGGTGCCCCTGGCGGCGGTGGTCACCAGCCCGCTCGAGCGGTGCGTGCAGACCGCGGCGGCGATCGCCTCCGTCAACGTCTCGGCCGAGGTGTCCGGGCTCGAGCCGCAGACCGACGATGCGCTGGTCGAGTGCGACTACGGCGACTGGCAGGGGCGCGAGATCAAGGCGCTGGCCAAGGAGAAGCTGTGGAAGGTCGTCCAGGCCCAGCCCTCGGCCGTGGAGTTCCCCGGCGGCGAGACGATGCCCCAGATGCAGGCCCGCGCCGCGACCGCCGTACGCCGTCACGACGCGCGCGTCGAGGCCGAGTACGGCGTCCACGCCGTCTGGGTGGCGGTCAGCCACGGCGACCCGATCAAGTCGGTGCTCGCCGACGCGCTGGGGCTGCACCTCGACCTGTTCCAGCGGATCAACGTCGACCCGGGATCGATCAGCATCGTCCGCTACACGGCGTCGCGACCCTACGTGCTGGCCGTCAACACCCACGCCGGAGACCTGTCCTGGCTGAAGCCGCCCCCGCGTAAGGGCCGCCGCAAGACCAGCGGCAAGGCCACCGGAAAGGCGGGGCCGGAGGTGGACGCCCCGGTCGGCGGCGGTGCGGGACCGGCTTCCGCGGGCGATTAGGGTTGTCGCTATGGATCCACTCGTCCACGGTTTCGATCCGCCGGAACGCTTCGTCGCCGGCACGGTCGGCGAGCCCGGCCAGCGCACCTTCTTCCTGCAGGCGCGGGCCGGCAACCGGCTGACCACCGTGGCGTTGGAGAAGCAGCAGGTCGCCGTGCTCGCGGAGCGGATGGACGAGCTCCTCGACGAGGTGATGGCCAGCGAGGGCAACTCCGCGCTGATCCCGGCGGTGGCGCCGCTCGACCTCGACGACAACGCGCCCCTCGACCAGCCGATCGAGGAGGAGTTCCGGGCCGGCACGATGACGCTGGCGTGGGACCCGCGGAGCCAGCGGGTGGTGATCGAGGTCTTCCCGTTCACCGACGCCGCCATCGTGACGCCCGACCAGCCCGAGGAGGAGATCGAGGAGCCGGAGCCCGAGGAGGTGCTGCTGGTCCGGATCACGGCCGGTGCCGCGCGTGCCTTCGTGAAGCGGGCGGCCAGCGTGATTGAGGCGGGTCGGCCGCCGTGCCCCTTCTGCGGCAACCCGATCGACCCCGACGGCCACCTGTGTGTCCGCGCCAACGGCTTCCGCCGCCGGGATCCGTGACGCGCGCCATGACCGCCGCCCAGCCCGTCGGACTCGACACCGCGCCGCTGGTCCTGCAGGGCCGGATCATGCCCGCTTCCAACGCCACCTTCCTCGGCGAGATCGACGGCGTCTCCGTCGTCTACAAGCCGGTCGCGGGGGAGCGGCCGCTGTGGGACTTCCCCGACGGCACGCTCGCCGCGCGCGAGGTGGCGGCGTTCGCCGTCTCCGAGGCGCTGGGCTGGAACGTCGTGCCCCACACGTTCCTGCGCGACGGCCCGCACGGTCCGGGGATGGTGCAGGTGTGGCAGGAGCCCGACCCGTCTCTGGACCCGGTCGACCTGGTCGCGCCCGGCGTCGTACTCGAGGGATGGCTGCACGTCCTCGACGCGATCGGCGCCGACGACGAACCGGTGGCGCTGGTCCACGAGGACTCCGCCGCGCTGCGCCGGATGGCGCTCTTCGACGTCGTGGTCAACAACGCCGACCGCAAGGGCGGGCACGTGCTGGCGATGACCGACGGCCACCGGTACGGCGTCGACCACGGCGTGACCTTCCACACCGACCCCAAGCTGCGCACCGTGCTCTGGGGCTGGACCGGCCGCACGCTCGACGACGACGAGTCGTCCGCGGTGGCCGCGCTGGCGGCCGACGACGCGCTCGCGGGCCGGCTCCGGGAGCTGCTCACCAGGCGCGAGATCGACGCGTTCCGGCGGCGCTGTGAGCGGCTGGCCGCGGCCGGTCGTTTCCCTCGGCCATCCTCGGAATGGCCCGCGATCCCATGGCCGGCTTTCTGAGTAAGTAGGCTTCGCGACATGCGTACGTGGTCTGCTTCGGACGTCCCAGCCCTCCCGGTCACCGGCCCCGCCGTCTCGATCTTCGACACCTCGTCAGGTGCCCTGGTCGAGACGAGTCCCGACGGGCCGGCGCGGCTCTACGTCTGCGGCATCACGCCGTACGACGCCACCCACATCGGCCACGCGGCGACGTACCTCGCCTTCGACCTGCTCAACCGCGCCTGGCGAGCCGCCGGTCACCCGGTCACCTACGTCCAGAACGTCACCGACGTCGACGACCCGCTGCTCGAGCGGGCCGCCAAGGTGCACGTCGACTGGGTCGAGCTGGCCGAGCGCGAGACCCAGCTGTTCCGCGAGGACATGGAGGCGCTGCGGATCCTGCCGCCCGACCAGTACGTCGGCGCGGTCGAGTCGATCCCGCTGGTGATCGCGCTGATCGAGCGCCTCCAGGCCGCTGGTGCCGTGTACGCCGTCGACGGCGACCTCTACTTCTCCGTCACCTCCGACGCCGACTTCGGCGAGGTCTCCCACTACGACCGGGCCCAGATGCTGGAGCTCTTCGCCGAGCGTGGCGGCGACCCCGAGCGCGCCGGCAAGAAGGACCCGCTCGACTGCGTGCTCTGGCAGGCCGAGCGTCCGGGCGAGCCGTCCTGGGACAGCCCGTTCGGGAAGGGCCGCCCAGGCTGGCACATCGAGTGCTCGGCGATCGCCCTGGAGCACCTCGGGTCGGCGTTCGACGTCCAGGCCGGCGGCAGCGACCTGGTCTTCCCCCACCACGAGATGAGCGCTGGTCAGGCCCAGGTCGCCAACCCGGACGCGAAGTTCGCCAAGGTCTACGCCCACCAGGGCATGGTCGCCTACGACGGCGAGAAGATGTCGAAGTCGCGCGGCAACCTGGTCTTCGTCTCGGCCCTGCGCAACTCCGACGTCGACCCGATGGCGATCCGGCTCACGCTGCTGCGCCACCACTACCGCACCGACTGGGAGTGGACCGACGACCAGCTCTGGACCGCGGTCGACACCCTCGACTCCTGGCGTACGACGCTCGCGCGCGGCGCCGGCGCGCCGGCCGGCCCGGTGGTCGACGGCGTACTCGCGGCGCTGGCGAACGACCTCGACTCGCCCACGGCCGTCGCGCTTCTCGACGACTGGTTCGAGGCCACCGAGGCGGGCGACGACTCCGACCCCACCGCGCCCGCGACCATCAACATCCTGCTCGACGCCGCGCTCGGCCTCTCGCTCTAGTCACTGGAACCGGGCAGGACGGTTCATCAAGGTAAGTAGGTCAACCACCGGTTCCCACGGTCTGCAGGCAATGGGAAGCGGTGGTTCGTCTACATACCGTGATGAACCGTCCAGCAGTCGCTCGCCGGCGGCCCGAAGCGACTACTCGCCCGCGCCGCGCCGCTTCAGATAGCGCTCGAACTCCCGCGCGATCGCCTCACCGGACGCCTCGGGCAGGTCGGTCGTGTCCCGGGTCTCCTCGAGCGCGCGGACGTAGTCGGCGATGTCCTCGTCCTCCTCGGCGAGCTCGTCGACGCCGCGCTCCCAGGCCCGGGCGTCCTCGGGCAGGTCACCGAGCGGGATGCTGATCTCCAGCAGCTCCTCGATCTGGCCGATCAGGGCGAGGGTGGCCTTGGGGCAGGGCGGCTGCGCGACGTAGTGGGGGACCGCGGCCCAGTACGACACGGCCGGTACGTCGAGCCGCACGCAGGCGTCCTGGAACACCCCAACGATCCCCGTCGGCCCTTCGTACGACGACTGCTCCAGCTTCAGCCGGTCGACCAGCTCGGGCTCGGTCGCCGTGCCGGTCACCGGGATCGGCCGGGTGTGTGGGGTGTCGGCCAGCAGCGCGGCCAGCGTCACCACCAGCTCACCGCCGAGCTCGTCGCACGCGGCCAGCAGCTCGGCGCAGAACTGCCGCCACCGCATGTTCGGCTCGATGCCGCGGATCAGGATGACGTCGCGGTTCAGCTCGGCCGGTGACGCGATCGCGATCTGGGTCGAGGGCCAGGTGATCCGGCGGTGCCCGTTCTCGTCCAGCCCGATCATCGGGCGGTTCATCTGGAAGTCGTAGAAGTCCTCCGGGTCGATCGCGCCGACCACCTTCGCGTCCCACACCTTCAGCAGATGGTCGATCACCGAGGAGGCGGCGTCGGCGGCGTCGTTCCATCCCTCGAAGGCCGCGATGACCACCGGGTCGTTGAGGGGAGGCAGGTCCTCGATCTCGATCACGGGTCCAGAGTAGTGCGCGGGTGGTACCTGACCCCGGGGAATTACCCCCTTCGGTGTTGCCCGGAGACGGCGGCGACGGGCACCGGGGATTTCGCCCGAGTACGCCGCCGGTGCGACCATGGAGCCCGCAGTGTCACGATGCGGGAAGGCCGTCCAGTCTGTGGACGCCCTTCCTACCCTTGAAGGACGGGTGGACACCCACCACCCACCCCGCAGCCGAGAGGACCCTCGTGCCCGACCCCAGCCCGCACCCGACTGGACTCCGTCCGGACGCCACCGCCGAGCTCACCCGCGCCCTCAGCGAGCGCATCCTGGTGATCGACGGTGCGATGGGCACGATGATCCAGGGCTACGGGCTCTCCGAGGCCGACTTCCGCGGTGACCGGTTCGCCGACTACGAGGGCGACCTCAAGGGCAACAACGACCTGCTCTCGATCACCCAGCCCGACCTGATCCGCGAGATCCACACCGCCTACCTCGACGCCGGCGCCGACCTGGTGTGCACCAACACCTTCAACGGCACCGCGATCTCGCAGGCCGACTACGGCCTCCAGTCGCTCTGCTACGAGCTCAACGTCGCCGCCGCCCGGGTGGCCCGCGAGGCGGTCGACGCCGTCTCCACCCCCGAGCGCCCCCGGTACGTCGTCGGCTCGCTCGGCCCCACCTCGAAGACCGCGTCGATCTCGCCCGAAGTCAACGACCCGGGGGCCCGCAACGTCAGCTACGACCAGCTCGTGGCGGCGTACCTCGAGGCGGCCAACGGCCTGGTCGACGGCGGAGCCGACATCCTCTTGGTCGAGACCATCTTCGACACCCTCAACGCCAAGGCCGCGATCTTCGCGATCGAGACGCTGTTCGAGGAGCGCGGCCGGCGCTGGCCGGTGATGATCTCCGGCACCATCACCGACGCGAGCGGCCGCACGCTGTCGGGCCAGGTCACCGAGGCGTTCTGGCACTCCGTGCGGCACGTCCGCCCGCTGTCGATCGGCATCAACTGCGCGCTCGGCGCTGAGGAGATCCGCCCGTACGTCGCCGAGCTGGCCAGGATCGCCGACTGCTTCGTCTCGACCCACCCCAATGCGGGTCTGCCCAACGAGTTCGGTGAGTACGACGAGACGCCCGACCACATGGCCGGCGTACTCGGGGAGTTCGCGGGCTCCGGCCTGGTCAACCTCGTGGGCGGCTGTTGCGGCACCACCGCGGAGCACATCCGCGCCATCGCCGACGCCGCCGCGGACGCGGACCCGCGCCGGCTCGCCCAGCCCGGGCCCGCGATGCGGCTCTCCGGCCTGGAGCCGCTCAACATCATCGAGGACTCGCTGTTCGTCAACGTCGGCGAGCGCACCAACATCACGGGCTCGGCCCGGTTCCGCAAGCTGATCAAGGACGGCGACTACGACACGGCGCTGACGGTCGCGGCCCAGCAGGTCGAGAACGGCGCCCAGGTCATCGACGTCAACATGGACGAGGGCATGATCGACGGCGTCGCCGCGATGGAGCGCTTCCTCAACCTGGTCGCCAGCGAGCCCGACATCAGCCGGGTCCCGGTCATGGTCGACTCCTCCAAGTGGGAGGTCATCGAGGCCGGGCTGAAGTGCGTGCAGGGCAAGCCGATCGTCAACTCGATCTCCATGAAGGAAGGCGAGGAGAAGTTCCGCGAGCACGCCCGGCTGTGCCGCAAGTACGGCGCCGCCGTGGTCGTGATGGCCTTCGACGAGGACGGCCAGGCCGACAACCTCGAACGCCGCAAGGCGATCTGCGAGCGCGCCTACCGGATCCTGGTCGACGAGGTCGGCTTCCCGGCCGAGGACATCATCTTCGACCCCAACGTCTTCGCGGTCGCCACCGGCATCGAGGAGCACGCGTCGTACGGCCTGGACTTCATCGAGGCGACCCGCTGGATCAAGGAGAACCTGCCCGGCGCCCTGGTCTCCGGCGGCATCTCCAACGTGAGCTTCAGCTTCCGCGGCAACAACCCCGTGCGCGAGGCGATCCACGCGGTCTTCCTGTTCCACGCGATCCGGGCGGGCCTCGACATGGGCATCGTCAACGCCGGCGCCCTGGTCGTGTACGACGAGGTCGAGCCGGAGCTGCGCGAGCGGATCGAGGACGTCGTACTCAACCGGCGGCCGGACGCGGCCGAGCGGCTCCTTGAGATCGCCGAGTCCTACAACCGCACCGCGAGCGAGAGTGAGGCCGCGGCCGAGGAGGAGTGGCGCTCGCTGCCGCTGGGGGAGCGGATCACCCACGCACTCGTGAAGGGGCTCGACGCCCACGTCGAGGCCGACACCGAGGAGCTCCGCAAGAGGATCGCCGACCGCGGCGGCCGCCCGATCGAGGTGATCGAGGGCCCACTGATGGACGGCATGAACGTCGTCGGCGACCTCTTCGGGGCCGGCAAGATGTTCCTGCCGCAGGTGGTCAAGAGCGCCCGGGTGATGAAGAAGGCCGTGGCCTACCTGATCCCCTTCATCGAGCAGGAGAAGCTCGACAACCCCGAGTACGCCACGGCCAAGGAGACCAACGGCACCATCGTGATGGCGACCGTGAAGGGCGACGTCCACGACATCGGCAAGAACATCGTCGGCGTGGTGCTGCAGTGCAACAACTACGAGGTCATCGACCTCGGGGTGATGGTGCCGGCGCAGAAGATCCTCGACGCCGCCCGCGACCACGACGCGGACGTAATCGGGCTCTCCGGACTGATCACGCCGTCGCTCGACGAGATGGTCAACTTCGCGGCCGAGATGCAGCGCCAGGGGCTCACCATCCCGCTGCTCGTCGGCGGCGCCACCACGTCGCGGGCGCACACCGCGGTCAAGGTCGACGGCAAGTACGACGGTCCCGTGGTCTGGGTCAAGGACGCCTCGCGCTCCGTGCCGACCACGGCCGCGCTGCTGAGCGACGAGCTGCGACCGAAGCTGATGGCCGACGTCAAGGCCGACTACGACGCGCTCCGGGCCCGGCACTCCGCCAAGCACGACCGGCCGCTGCTGAGCTACGCCGACGCGCAGGCCAACCGGACCCCGATCGACTGGGCGTCGTACACGCCGCCGACGCCGCGGCAGACCGGCGTACACGTGCTGGACGACTACGACCTGGCCGAGCTGCGCGAGTACATCGACTGGCAGCCGTTCTTCAACGCCTGGGAGATGAAGGGCAAGTTCCCCGACATCCTCAACAGCCCGGCGACCGGTGAGGCCGCCCGCCGCCTGTACGACGACGCGCAGGAGATGCTCGACCTCCTGATCAAGGAGAAGTGGGTCACCGCCCGCGCGGTCTACGGGATCTTCCCCGCCGCCGCGCACGGCGACGAGGTGGCCGTGACGACCGATCGCGGACCGGTCCGGCTCCACCACCTGCGTCAGCAGGGCGAGCACCGCGAGGGCATCCCCAACCGATCGCTGGCCGACTACGTGGCGCCGGCCGACACCGGCCTGACCGACCACGTCGGTGCCTTCGCGGTCACCGCGGGTATCGGGCTGGGGGAGAAGGTCGCCGAGTTCCGGGCTGCCATCGACGACTACTCCGCGATCATGCTCGAGGCGCTGGCCGACCGGCTGGCCGAGGCCTTCGCCGAGCGGCTGCACCAGCGGGTGCGCACCGAGTTCTGGGGCTACGACGACGGCGAGTCGCTCGCCAACGAGGACCTGATCGCCGAGCGGTACCGCGGCATCCGCCCGGCGCCCGGCTACCCCGCCTGCCCGGACCACACCGAGAAGCAGACCCTCTGGGAGCTGCTCGACGTCGAGAACAACGCCGGCATCCAGCTCACCGAGTCGATGGCGATGTGGCCCGGCGCCGCCGTGTCCGGCTGGTACTTCTCCCACCCGCAGTCGCAGTACTTCGTAGTCGGCCGGCTCGGCCGCGACCAGGTCGAGGAGTACGCCGGCCGCAAGGGCTGGACCGTCCCCGAGGCCGAGCGCTGGCTGTCGGCCAACCTCGGCTACGACCCAGAGGACTGAACGCGTGACTCAGGAAGCCGACTCGGCATCACACAGCGGCCGGGGCGGCGGGCTCGCTGGCGCTCGCTCGCCTTTCCCGGCCGCTGTGCTCTGGGACATGGACGGCACCCTCGTCGACACCGAGCCCTACTGGATCGACACCGAGTTCGAGCTCGCCGACAAGTACGGCGGCACCTGGAGCGAGGCGCACGCCCTGGAACTGGTCGGCAACGACCTGGTGGTCAGCGGCCGCTACATCCGTGAGCACATGTTCGCCGGCACCGAGGTCGACCTGGAGCCGTCCGAGATCGTGGAGTTCCTGCTCGACGGGGTGGTGGCCAAGGTCGAGCGGTCGGTGCCCTGGCGGCCCGGCGCGGTCGAGCTGCTGACCGACCTGCGCGAGGCCGGCGTACGGTGCGGGCTGGTGACGATGTCCTACCGCCGGTTCGTGGCGCCGATCCTGGCCACCCTGCCGCCCGACACGTTCGACGTCATCGTCACCGGCGACGCGGTCAGCCAGGGCAAGCCGCACCCCGAGCCCTACCTCAAGGCCGCTGCCGGACTCGGTGTCGACCCAGCCGACTGCCTGGCGATCGAGGACTCCAACACCGGCGCCCGCTCGGCGGAGTCGGCCGGCTGCACGGTGCTCTGCGTGCCCAACCACGTGCCGCTCCTCGAGGGTGAGCGCCGGGTCTTCCGTGACTCGCTGGCCGGCCTGACCGTCGCC
>WNGB01014489.1_pt1 | contig 10519 bp, 8 predicted proteins | sample 5400681 | NCBI WGS metagenome assembly WNGB01 (sample SAMN13153367, study PRJNA577476) | soil metagenome | isolation source: 115 cm soil or saprolite under grassland replicate 2 | place: USA:California | collected 2016-06-15 | reverse complement strand
AGAGGACGTTGTCGGGCACGACCACGGCCGCCCGCCCGTGGATCTTCAGCAGCGACTTCACGTGCTGGACGAAGTTGAGCTGCTTGTTCGAGGTCGTCGTCCAGAAGTCGGGGCGGTTGTAGGTGAGGGACTGCTGGTCGGTGTCGCCTTCTTCGTTCACCACCGTGATCGACGATTTCTTGCCGAACGGCGGATTGGTCATCACCACGTCGGCGTGGGCGGCCGGCTCGTTGCGGAGGGCGTCGTCGGTCTTGATCGGAGGGTCCTGGGAGTCGTCGTCCGGGCCGACGCCGTGCAGGAAGAGGTTCATCGCGCAGAGCCGGCTGACCCCATCCACGATCTCGATGCCTCGCAGGGCCTTGAACTTCAGATGCTTCTTCTGGTCGCGGTCGAGCTCGAATTGCTTCGTGAGGTAGGAGTGCGCTCCCAGGAGGAAGCCGCCGGTCCCGCAGGCCGGGTCCACGACGACCTCGCGGGGCTGAGGCTGAATGCAGTCCACGATGGCAGAGATGAGCGGCCGGGGTGTGAAGTACTGCCCGGCCCCGCTCTTGATGTCCTGCGCGTTCCTCTCCAGCAGGCCCTCGTAGGCATCCCCCTTCACGTCGGAGGACATCGCCAGCCAGTCCTCCTTGCCGATCAGCTCGACGATGAGCTGGCGGAGTTTGGCCGGGTCCTGGATCTTGTTCTGGGCCTTGCGGAAGATGAGGCCGAGCATGCCGCCCGCGTCACCGAGCTTGCGGAGAGTCTCGCGGTAGTGCTCCTCGAGCCGGACCCCCTCGATCGCGGGGTTCGCGAGGTCGGACCAGCGGTATCCCTTGGGGATGATCTGCTTCTCGCCCGTGATCGAAGCCCGCTCGTCGGCCATCTTCAGGAATAGCAGGAACGTAAGCTGCTCAAGGTAGTCCTGGTAGGAGAGCCCGTCGTCCCGGAGGACGTTGCAGTAGGACCACAGCTTCTGGACGATCCGGTTGGAGAGGTCGCTCATGCTGCGCTCTAGCTCATGCTGCGCGGCTGGAAGTGAAGAGGGAGCCGTCGGCGTGCCACAGCACGGCTCAGTCGGTGTCGACCCAATGAAAGAGGGGATCCCGCTCGCGCTCGGCTGAACTGAGCTTCCGGAGGATGTCCTGCAGACGCGGCCCGCAGGCAAGCAACTTTGCGCCGTCCAGCACTACCCACTGGCCCCTGTGGTCCTGAGCGTGATCACGGAGCCACGCGAACTCTTCGTCACGCACGCAATCCTGCAGCGGTACGGACTTCACCACCGGCGGAGCGAAGACATCGGCCTTCACGGTGCGGGCGGAATGGGTCATGTCGCCAGCAGTCTACGAGACCATTCTACGGCACGAAGCCGCCTGATGGGGACGCGGTGGCCGTCCGCCCACAACCTCAGTGCAGTAGGTCGCGATACCAGTCCCGGTAGGCATCACGTCTCGGCGGGAGAAAGTTGCCACGCCACCTCAGGTCGGACGCCATCCTCTTGAGCTCATGCTCGGGAAGCGCGAGCGCCACGGTTGCCTCATGGAGCAGTTCAAGAGTCGAGTGAATTTGAAGACCGGGAAACAGCGTTTCCGCTACCCGCATCTCTTTGGGGTCGTCAGTGGCCAGCGGCAGGTTGAGGGCCCCTGCCAACGCCACCGAAGAGGCATCAGCGTCCGGCAGGTGTTCGGCACAGCGAACGAACGCCGCCGTCCATTCTGCGTCCAACGGCCTTACCCTTAAGCATCCAGAACGTTCGAGTCGAGAGAGATCCGCCACCGTCCGCTGACGGCGACCCTCTGCATCTGGGCGAGAATCCAGGAAGAGCGTCTCCTCCCTCGCCTTCTGACTCATGATCCAGACCCGGTCAATCGCCTGCGTCAACTCCACCTCCAGGGAAGTGGCCAGCAAGTTAATCATCACGCAGGCGTCAATCACCTCTAAGCTCATCAGCGCCGATTCGACTACCTGGTGCGAAGATCCTCGCCGCTGAATGCAGCTTCGAACTCTTGGTCCTCGCCATACGGGGCTCGTCTTCGCTCAAGGAACTCCAGTAGGAGTCGCCGGACCGCCGTCCGGTCCGTGGCGAGGAGTTCACACAGCCGTCCCTCGCTGATCAGTTCCTGGTCGAAGGCGGCCAAGGCCAGGTCCAAGTAGCGCCGGGGAAACGGCTGGATACCGGTTTCCCTGGCCGTGGGCGCTGCCGTGTCCAGATCCTTGGGTCGTATCCTGCTATCGACCAGCCTCTCGAGAGTACCTACTGGCAACAGCCGCTCCTCCTCCAGCCGTCGGGCCATGGCCTCGAAGGACACTCCGTAGAACCTCGCCATCTCGAGGAGAGCGAACGAGGTGAACCGGCCCCCTCCAACCCGACAACGATCCGAGAACTGTCGGGCAACGCCGCTCGCCGGCATCAGGAAGGCTGCGGCGAACGATTGAGCGAACACCTCCGAAGGATCGCTCGAACGGAATCCCTCTTCACGGTCCAACACGTCGCCCGCTTCCCTGTCTCGCAGATAGTGACCGAGTTCATGGGCCAACGACCAGCGCCGACGTTCCTCCGGATGACGGCGATTGAGCGCGACGCAGGCTCCAATCTCATCGCTCCAAATGAGGAGACCCGATAGGACCGCCGGCATGTCCAGAACGAAGATGCGTAGCCCCGCCTGCACCTCAAGGAGTTCACGCAGGTGATACACAGGCTCGTCACCCAGAGCGACAAGCGACCGAACGGTCGCGGCGGCCTGCCTTCCAAGAACATCGGCATCGGTGTGCGAGGACTCCGACGCTCTGAACGTGATGAGGGACTGGAGTGGTGCAGCTGCCGGCCTGAGCCCATGGAGTCCCTCGAGCTCGGCGTACCAACTCCCGAACTGCTGCAGCGTTTGCACGAGCCGCTCGACTGCGGAGGGATCGTCGACGCGTCGTCCGCCGGTCCGGAAACGACGCGACACAGTGCTTGCCACAAGGGATTCGCGCAGCAGGTCATGAACCGCTACTCCGAGAGCGGTCGCAACCCGTAGGATCTCAAGTTCCGCTGGTCGACGCTCGCCCTTCTCCATCGCAACGACGGTCGTTCGGGACACGCCGATGCGCTCCGCAAGCTGGGCCTGAGTGAGGCTCGAGCGCTTGCGAAAGAGCCCGATGCGCTCACCCAACTGCTGAGAAGAGAGCATGATCCTCCTCCATCCGGCGGACACTCCAAACAGGGGTCGGCCGAGCCGAGGCCATGAATGCCGCGACTTCGGCCGCATAGCGACGGAACAGCTGTGAGACTTGGTCCTCTGCCTCGGAGTAAGGCAGGCCGTGGCTGGCCAAGTAGTCGGCCAGATGCCTAGTTTCTGGATCGATATCGAGCAAGGCGCTGTAACGAGGGGCAATGCCAGCGAGCTCGATGCCCTGTCTCTCCAGCGCAACCAGACCGTAGTCATCGCGCGTTGCTGAAATCTGATCACGGTAGCAGGTTGGATCCGCGGCAGCTCCGAGGGCAGTCGCGAGCGCGATCCTGCGGAAGACGCAGGAGCTACAGATGCCGCAGTGCTCACTCGGATCCGTCTTGTGGCCTTCGCCCTCGTCGCATGACGAGCAGGAGCGAGCGAGGTCCACCGCTGCCGATCCAACGTTGCGACAGAGTTCGCCCTTGGTGAGCAGCCCGAACGGCAGGTTGATCGTGAAGGGCCGCTCCGTGGCGGCGCTGAGCAGACCCTCCATCTTGAGCAGCGTGCCAGGATGCGTCGCTCGTGCAGCCTCAGCTCCTACCTGCGCGTGCGTGAGGGGGAGATTCACCGCGCCAACGCCGGTTTCGTAGACGTACAACGCCTGGCGGTCCAGGGCCGCTGCAATTGCTGCGCCGACGGACAGGAAGAGAAACCCGCGACTCCTGAACGAAGTCTCGAGCTCGGTTGGACGGCCTCGAAGCCGCGTGGCAACACCCACCCAGGACATCGGAACGCCAAGCTTCCTCAGGCAAGCAACGCCCCCTGCTTGGGCGACTTGGCGAACCGCGGTTCCATAGATGGACACTGCGGTCTGGTGCCGAACGCCGCGGCGAGCCCGAGCCGCGGCTCCGGCAGCAGAATCGAGACCACCACTGAAGAGTGCAACCTCCGTATCCCGAGTGAGTGGACTGGGCGCTAGGGAAGCCTGCAGCGCCTCTCGCTTGACGAGTTGGAGGCAAGCCAGTTCCCACTCATCATCGGTGAGGAAGCGGAGGACCTCTTCGACGCGCCCGATCAACGCCGACCAGCGACTTGCCTCTTCCAGTGCAACGCTGATCCGTATGGATCGTTGCCACGTCAGGTCTCGACCGTAGTACGAGCGAGAACCGCCTTGGCGGAGCGAAAGGCGGTCCGCCGCCGTCGCGGCTCTCGCGATCCTGAGTAGGTCCCGCTCGAATGGCCCGAACGGCAGACCATGGGGAGGGGAAGAGATCGCATCGATCTCGACGCGTGCCGATAGGAGTCCCTTGGGTGAGTTCCAGCGAACGAAGCCAAAGCCATCGACGACGTATTCGAAGCTCGGACGCATCACGGGCTCGGGGGCCGAAGCAGGTCCGCGTTCGGGAGAAGACGATGCCTAGCCGCTAGCCTTAGGCGCTTGATGGAGGGTCGTGCCAGAAGCTTGGTGGCGGCCAGAGTGAGCTCCGGCTCCGCGATTGCCAGGAGGGCGGGCCGGATCTCAGCAAGCCGCGCGGCGCCGCACCTCTGGAGCAGGCCCTTCCTGCCCTCCACGACCACGCGCTCCAGCATCTCGCGAAAAGCAGCGGTAAGGCACTGCTGAGGGTCGGGCGAGTTATTCAGGAGTCCGACCTTCGCGTGCTTCCCGATGATGAGGTCGCGCTTGTCTCCCTTCCGTATAGCATCGTCAACGGCTTGACACCACACCTCACGTTGCTCTCGAAGCCGCAGGAGCAGCGGCTGTGCAGCTGCGGAGCGGAGGACGCTAAGGACCGAATGCAGAGAGTGAAGGCCGCCTGAGAGTAGTCGATCGAGCAGGTGATCCAGGAGCGCTGGGTTCCATTCGCCTCCGTCGCCGTTGACGGCGCTCATCATCAGGCTGCCGACCTTCCGACCTAGCGGCCGGACTCTCCCGAACACATCCCGGTCCATGGCCACAAGCATACGCGCGTTCCTGAACAATGTCAAGTTATATGCCGTCGAGTGACAATATAGCCTGACATTGATGTAGCACGACCGCGAAGAGGCGCTCGGCTGCTCCGACGGACATATCCCTATTTTATTAGAGACTTAGAGCCATTCAACCCTCGGAGCATCTACGGCCTGACCCATATCTGCGCAGTACTGCGTTCCCGCCTACCTCAGCGACATCTTTTTTGGGCCAGCCCCTCTTCAGGGCCTTCACGACGGGACCGTCGATATCGACGTCGGCGAGAGCCGGAAGCGGTCCACCTTTGCGGTGGTCACCGGCGAGCGAGAAGTTCGGCCTTCCGCCGCTCGAAGTCGGAGGCCGCTTGTTCCTCGTTGGCAAGCTCCGCTTCGATCTCCTCGACGTGGTCGTAGTAGTAAGCAAGCGCTGCGTGGACCTGGGCGAGGCTGAGATCAGGGTAGTGCTCGAGGATCTGTCCGGGCGCCAGCCCCTCCTTGTGAAGCCACACGACGTTGTTCACACGGATACGGGTGTCATCGATGCAGGCCTTGCCGCCGCAAGCCTCAGGGGTCTTCGTGACGTGGGCATATGCCGACTTCATTGCCGTGGCGATAACCCTCTTCCCAACAAGGCCGATTGTACGGCAGGACCCCTGGTGGCTGAGGGGTACGGCAGAACGGCGCCTAGCGCATTGTTGTCTTCCCGCCGCGTGAAGCCCCTACCAGTGTTTGGTCTTGCGCAGGACGCTCTGCGCGGATGCGCTCCAGCAGCACGGACGCGGGCTCGTCGTTCGGGTCCCGGTCGACGAGCTTCCCCTCGAAAGCCCACTTGAGGATCGACTGGCGAAGACGTGTGCAGCGCTGAAGTCCGGCTTCCACCTGGTGTGCGGTTGCACCAGCAATTGAGAGCAGGCGCTGGACCTCGGCGACAATGCGTTCTTGTTCCATCAGCGGCGGCAGCGGGACAGGCAACCGCTTCAGTTTGGTCAGATTGATCGACGCGAGGTTGGTGGTCTGTTTCCCTTGCTCGAAGAAATACCTCTGTCCGCCGCTGTTCCCGTACCATGACAGGTACTCGGGAAAGACGTCAGGAGTACGCAGCCGCGCGCGGAAGACGTGGTTCTGGTGGATGCACTCAGGAAGCTGTCCTCTCCAGATCCACCCTCTCCCCAGCTTGTCGCGATCACCACCTTCGTTGAACAGGACGTCTCCCGCCAGGAGCCGAAGCTCTTCGATCTCCGCTTCCGTGGCTGGGATAGTGGCCATCTCGGTCAGATCCAAGGACCCTCTTTGGACGTTGGCGACACGAAGGTAGGGGACGCGGCGCAGTGGTTCTGACGACCTGCGGGCCTGGTTCTTCGTTATCCCGCCCTTCACGTCGGCGAGAGAGTCAACTGTCGCCCAGCACCAGCCTTTGGGCAGCGTGGCCAGACCGCCCGTGGGGGGATTGGCGGCGTCCTCATACTTCGCCTTCCACCTGTCGTCCTTCGGGCATTTGCCCGCGGCCTTCAGCCGCGCCAGCTCGGCCTCCTCCCACCGGCGCCGACGCTCGGCGAGGATGCGTTTCAGCAGCTCTGATGCGGGCTCGTAGTCGCGGCGCTCTGCGCGGGCCAGCGCGGCCTCGGTCGGGACCAGTCGGCCTTCGACGGCCACCCGGAGCACGGCGGCGCGGTACCGTTTCAGGTTGCGCTGGACGCGCTCTAGGGCAGCCTCGGCCTCGTCGAGGCGAGGAAGGAGCGTTTCGATGGCTTCGACGACGCGACGCTGCTCCCGCAGGGGAGCCAAAGGGACCGCGAGTCGGGCTGCATTCTTGCCCGATAGCTCGAGAAACGTCGTGCCGCTAGCGAGGGAGACGGCCAACTCCCGCGCCCGCAGCAGATAGTAGTAGAAGTAATCCGGGTGCAGGCCGGCCTGCAGAACGAAGCTCTTGAAGCCCTGGTTCGTTGCCAACGAGTCTCCAGCAATCGCCACGTAGCCAACCGGTGCCCGAGAACTTAGGAGAACCGCACCGGGCGGCATGAGGCGCGCCGACGAATTGGCGAGCCCCTTTTCGGTAAGGCCCCTGGCGCCGCGCGAGATCCGCTTCTGCCGATATCGGGAGAGATCGGCAGGAGTGATCCAAGGGACCCCGTCATCGCTGAAGTTCGTTGGGTCGGCTGAGGCCGGGGTGCCGCCACCGATCACGTCCGAGATCTCACCCATCGTGGTCCAACACCAACAGGTAGGAATTACCCAAGGTGCTGACGGTGTCACGCGACCAACGCCTCATTTATCTCGGCCAGCAGCTGCCGAAGATCTTGTCCGAACACCTGCGCCGCGCGGCCGAGGCCGCCTTCTTCGGTGAAGGGCGTAAGGTCGAAGTCATCCACGGTCATCTCGAGGCTCGTCGCGACGTGGTCGCGGATCATCTCCAGCCAGCGGACCTGCTCCTGGCTGAACCTCCGCTCACGGCTTGTCTGCTGGGCCATCCAACCCCGGAACCGCTCCCGAACCTGCTCGGCGTAGGGCACTAGCTCGGCCTTCTGATGCAGGGCGAAGCGAACGAGCGAGACGATGTCGGTCAGCAGCCGTTGGCCGGACGCCCCGCGCACCTTGTCTCGGTCGAGCACTTCGTAGGCGCGCCAGAGGGTTTCCGGTGTCCACGATCGTGGCGGTGCCTGGATCGCGTCGGCCAGGGCCTTGATGTCCTTGTACCGCAGGCGCTTGTCATACGGCTGGCTGTAGAAGAACTGGAGCGCCTCGATCTCGTCCTTGTTGGCGGCCAGGAACTCCTCGAACGATCGCGTGAGTTTGCGGGCCCTTTCCCTGGCATCCTCCGAGATCCCCGCAACGAGAAGCTCGTCCTTCGACACCTCGTCGATGATCTGCTCGTACTTCTTCTTGAGGTCCTGCAGGAGGGTGCGGAAGGCGGGATTCTCGGCAAGGGGTTTAGCCGCCTCCTTGAGGAGCGCGGCCTGGGCTTTGAGAAGCTGAGCCTGGGACGGTTCCTGGTCGGCGGGCAGATGGGCAACCTGCCTGGCCCGGGCGGCCTGAGCGTCGGCGTCGAGTGCCGCTACGATCCGGCTGCTCAAGTCCTCCAGGCTCGGACCGCCCGAGGCGTCCTCGATCAGCTCGTGGTCTTCGGGCCCGCACTGCTTATCCAAGCGCGACAGCCGGCTCGCCAGGGACGAGAGCATGTCGGGATCGGTACCGCCTAGAGCGACATGCTCGAGGAGGGACTTGAAGGCGATCGCCTTCTTCCGCTCGAGCGGTTGCGTGTCGGCCAGCTCCGTTTCCGTGATCCCCACGCAGTCCACGATTACGAAGTGGGTCTTGGCTTGGGCGTCGGGCGTGACCGCCCGCAACTCCTCCCGGTCGATGACCCGCACGCCTCGTCCCTTCATCTGTTCGAAGAGGACCCGGCTCTGGACCGAGCGCATGAACATCACGATCTCGATCGGTTTGATGTCGGTGCCGGTGGCGATCATGTCCACCGTGACCGCGATCCGCGGCCAGTAGCTGTTCCGGAAGTCCTGGATCAGGTCCGCGGGCTTCTTCCCGCTCGTCTTGTAGGTGATCTTCTGGCAGAAGTCGTTGCCCTGGCCAAACTCCTCGCGCACGACGTCCACGATGTCTTCGGCGTGGCTGTCATCCTTGCCGAAGATGAGTGTCTTGGGGACCTGCTTGCGCCCGGGGAAGATCTCGGTGAACAGCCGTTCCTTGAAGGTGCGGACGATCAGCCGGATCTGGTCGCGCGCGACGACGCTTCGGTCGAGGTCCTCGGCCTTGTAGGACAGGGGCTCGTCCGGCGCCTCCCAGCGCAGGGCGCGCGTGCGCCGGTCCCGGACGCCCAGGACTGGAAGGTCGCTGGCCTCGATGACCGAGCCCTGCTGCGTGATCTTCGTGCGGATCCGGTAGACCTCGAAGTCCACGTTCACGCCGTCGGCCACCGCCCTCTCGTGCGGGTACTCCATCACGAGGTTCTGGTGGAAGAACCCGAAGGTGTGCTTGGCCGGGGTCGCGGTGAGGCCGATGAGATACGCGTCGAAATACTCGAGCACCTGCCGCCAGAGCGAGTAGATCGAGCGGTGGCACTCGTCGATGAAGATGACGTCGAAGTATTCGGGCGGAATGCCGGGGTTGTAGACAACCGGAAGTGGCTCTTCGGGCGCTGCCGGGGCGGCCTCGAACTGGGAGCCTTCTTCCACCTCTGGCGGCAGCTCGGGTTCGCCCTTCAGCATGGAGTAGAGCCGCTGGATCGTGGTGATGGCGACCTTCGTGGACGCGCCGATCGTGTTGGACGTCAGACGCTGGACGTTGTACAGCTCCGTAAACTTGCGGTTGTCGTCGGGCGTCCGGTAGTTGGCGAACTCTTTCTCGGCCTGCTCCCCGAGATTCGACCGGTCCACGAGGAACAGCACGCGGCGCGCCCCCCCGAACTTGATGAGCCGGTAGAGCGCCGTGACCGCCAGCATCGTCTTGCCGCTGCCCGTCGCCATCTGGATGAGGGCTCGTGGCCGGTCCTCCGCGAGCGATCGCTCGAGGTTCTGGAGCGCTTCGACCTTGTTGGGCCAGAGGTTCGGGACGTAGACGGGCGGCATTCGTTGTAGCCGGGCGCGAAGCGTCGAGGGCCGAGAGGAGGACTGGACCGGTGCCTCCGACACGCCGCCGCTGACGGCCCGGCTCGCCTGCCATGCCGGGAGCGTGTCGGCCCGGAGCCATTCGGCCAGCGTTTCGGGCCGGTGGAAGGTCGACACGGCACGGCTCCGGGGCCGGGGGTCGAAGAGGTTCACGAAGCGCGTCTCGACGCCCGTGCTCAGGTACAGGAAGGGCAGAGGCCGGGGCGGCGCGGTCAGTTTGGTGGGCAGACCATCCGAGTAGCTCTTGACCTGCGGCTCGACGCCCGTGAGGCCGAAGCCCTCTTTCTTGGCTTCGAGGGCGCCGACGGCCTGGCCGTCCACGAACAGGAGGTAGTCAGCGTACCCGAATCCGGGCTCCATCATGAACTCTCGGATGGCCACACCCCGAGCCGCACCCAGGTTGATCTCCTCACGGCTCTGCACTGTCCAGCCAGCCGTCGTCAAGGCGGAGTCGATCTTCCGGCGGGCCCGCTGCTCAGGCGTGTCATGCGGGGGCATTGAGGTGTTGCAGGGAATTCTATCGCGATGCCCACGGTTGAAGGACAACCCGGATGCCAGGGCTTCCTCATGTCGCCCCAAGCTGTGCTACCCTCGCGCGCGAGCCACCCATCCCCCAGCCGACGTGGACGGGCTCCATGCAGAGCTTCGACCTCATCGTCATCGGTTCCGGGCCCGCGGGGCAGCGCGCCGCCATCCAGGGCGCGAAGTGCGGCAAGCGGGTGGCCCTGGTCGAGAAGCGCGAGGTGATCGGGGGCGTCTGCGCAAACACCGGCACCATCCCCAGCAAGACCATGCGGGAGGCGGTGCTGCACCTGTCGG
>WNGB01014488.1_pt1 | contig 10519 bp, 6 predicted proteins | sample 5400681 | NCBI WGS metagenome assembly WNGB01 (sample SAMN13153367, study PRJNA577476) | soil metagenome | isolation source: 115 cm soil or saprolite under grassland replicate 2 | place: USA:California | collected 2016-06-15 | reverse complement strand
TCGCCGCCGATCTCACCGCCCGCCGGCGCGCGCCACCGCCTCCTCCGGCGGGTGCGCCGCGCGGGATGCCGCACGCGCCGCCGCCTCCGCCGCTCGGGGCGGCCGCGCATGCAGCGCATCCATCCGTGGGCCACGTTCCGTACGGCGCCCCCGCCCATGCCTCGCCCGCCGGCGCGGCCCACGCCTCCGCTCCGCACATCGACCGGCCGGCGCGCAGCGCGAGTGGACCCATCGTCGCCCCCCTCGGTCCCGGCGTTGGGCTCAAGCTCCCTCCGCCCACGGGCGGCGGCCACGCGCGCCCGACGGCGTCGGCGACCGGCACTCACCCGACGCACCCGCCCGCGCACCCGCCCGACCTTGCGGTCGACATCGATCCGTCGACCATGCTGGAGACCCCGGCGCCTCAGCCGCACATGCACCCCGGCCTTCGGCGCACCAACGGCGTCAAGAGCGCGTCGGCGCATCCGCCCGCCGGCGCGACGCGATCCAGCTCCGACGTGCTCAACCTGCTGAACCTTCCGGGCGCGCCCGCGACCGCCTCGGGAGGCGCCGGATCGGACGTGGCGGCGCCGCGGTTGATGTCGTCGGCGGCCGCCGTCGGTTGGAGCCCGGACGTCGAGGTCCCGGCCGCGCGCTCGCGTAACGCGAGGATGGTCGTGATCCTGATGGCGGTGCTCGGTTGCGTGGTCATCGCGCTCGCGTTCAGCGCCATGAAGCGGCGGACGCCGCTGCCGCCACCGCTCGAGCCGACCGCTCAGGTCAGCGATCCGCTCGCGGGCGTGGTCGCGAAGATGAACGAGAAGCCCCTGGAGACGCCGCCGCCGCCACCGCCGGTCGTCGCGCCGCCGCCGCCGCCCCCCCCGCCACCGCCGCAGGTCGGTCGCGGAGGCAAGCGCGGTCACACCAGCAAGACGTCGAAGCTCGCCGCCCCACCGGTGTTGGCGCCCCCCACGGCCGTTGCCAACGCGGACGCAGCGCGGTTCCAGGACAAGAGCGGTCCGGCGGTGAAGGTGGTTCCGGCCCAGGCGCCCTCGCGGCCGCCGCCGTCGCAGGGGCAGATAACCTCGGTCATCAACAACAACCGCAACGGCATCAAGACCTGCTACCAGCGCGCGCTCGCGCGCGACAACAGCCTGACCCGCGGAAAGATGACCGTCGGGCTCACGATCGGGATCTCGGGCCGCGTGAAGCAGACCAAGGTCGACGGCCCGAACGCGTTCCGAATCCTGCTCGAGCCGTGCATCCGTGAGCTCGCGTCACGCTGGGTGTTCCCGCAGGCGTCCGAGGAATACGGGACCGAGTTCCCGCTCGTATTCCAAGGCCAGGAGTGAGCCCCGCCGGGGCGAGCCAGCCGATGCGGCATCCGTACGCCGAGTTCCTGAGCAAGGTGCAGAAGCCGTCGAGGTACCTCGGCGGCGAGTACCAGGAGGTGCGCAAGCCGGTGGAGGGCCTCGCGGCGCGCGTCTGCCTCGCCTTCCCCGACGTGTACGAGATCGGGATGTCCCACCTCGGGACCAAGATCCTCTACAAGCTGCTCAACGACGCGCCCGACATCGCTTGCGAGCGCGCGTTTGCGCCCTGGCTCGATTGCGAGACCGAGCTGCGCACGCGCGGCCTGCCGGTGGTCACGCTGGAGTCGGCGACGCCGCTCTGCGAGTTCGACGTGGTCGGGTTCTCGCTGCAGTACGAGCTGACGTACACCAACGTGCTCAACCTGCTGGATCTGGGCGGCATCCCGCTGCGCGCGCGCGATCGCGGCGAGCGCGGGCCGTTCGTGATCGCGGGTGGGCCGACCGCCACCCACCCCGAGCCGCTGGCGCCCTTCATCGACGCGTTCTTCATCGGCGAAGCGGAGGAGGTCCTGCCCGCGCTGGTGCGTGAGGCGGCGGCGCTCGCGCGCGCGGGCGTGCCGCGACGTGAGCGGCTGGTCACGCTGGCGTCGAAATACCCGCTCTACGTGCCCGAGCTGTACGCGACCGAGATCGACGCCGAGACTGGGTTCGTCGTGGTGGGAGCGCCGCTCGACGCGCGCGTGCCGGCGCGGCCACGGCGCGCGATGGTCAAGGACATCAATCAGTTTCCGTTCCCCGACGACTCGCCGCTGCCGTTCGGTGAGGCGATCTTCGACCGCATGGCGGTCGAGGTGGCGCGCGGCTGCACCGAGGGCTGCCGATTCTGCCAGGCGGGGATGATCTATCGGCCGGTGCGCGAGCGTGATCCGGTCGCGGTGCTCGACGCGCTGGTGGGCGGGGTGAAGAAGGGCGGGTACGACGAGACGTCGCTGACGTCGCTGTCGACGGCGGATTACTCCTGCGTGACGCCGCTCGTGAAGGCGGCGATGGCGCGGCTCGCGCCCGAGCGGGTCTCGCTGTCGGTGTCGTCGCTGCGCGCGTACGGCCTCAACGAGGACCTGCTGGGCGAGATGGCGTCGGTGCGCGCGGGCGGGCTGACGTTCGCGCCCGAGGCGGGCACGCAGCGGATGCGCGACGTGATCGCCAAAAACGTCACCGAAGAGGACATCCTCGAGTCCGCGAAGCGCGTGTTCGGGCGCGGGTTCTCGCGGATGAAGCTCTACTTCATGATCGGGCTGCCGACCGAGACCGACGAGGACGTCCTCGGCATCGTCGAGACCGCGGCGCGCGTGCGCAAGATCGGGCGCGAGCACCAGCGGGGCGCCGAGGTGACGACGTCGGTGTCGACCCACGTGCCCAAGCCGCACACGCCGTTTCAGTGGGCGGCGATGGACAGCGAGCAGGACACCGCGCGCAAGCAGGAGCTGCTGGCGGCGCGCGCCCGCGCGCTGCGGGTGACGCTCAAGATGCACGAGAACCAGCAGTCACACCTGGAGGCGATCTTCTCGCGCGGCGACCGCCGGGTGGCGGACGTGCTGGAGGCGGCGTTCCGGGCCGGCTGCCGGTTCGACGGCTGGGACGACGAGCTGCGCATCGAGCTTTGGGAGCAAGCGATCGCGGACGCGGGCCTCGAGACCGCCCGCTACATGGGCACCATCCCGATGACGGCGCGGCTGCCGTGGGACCACATCGACGTCGGCCTCGAGCCCGACTTCCTCGCCAAGGAGTATCGCAAAGCGCTCAAGGACCGGTTGTCGCCGCCGTGCGGGAAGCCGTTCAAGCAGCTCTTGCACCCGAGCAGCGTGACCGCGTCCGAAGATGCGGCTTCGAAAAAGCTGATTTGCTACGACTGCGGCATCGCGTGCGATCTCGACGCGATGAAGAGCGAGCGGCTCTTCTACCTGCGCCGGATGAACGCCTGGCAACCGCCGGTCTCGGCGCCAGCTCTGCCAGCAAAGAAGGTCCGTACGCCTACGGAGCCGCCCGTCCGCGCGTCGCAGGGGGTCGCCCGCCGTTACCGGTTGCGCTACGCGAAGCTCGGGCGGGTCGCGTACCTCGGCCACCTCGACCTGGTTCGCCATCTGCCGCGGATCTTCCGGCGGGCGGGCCTGGAGATCTTCTATTCGCTCGGCTTCCACCCCAAACCCGAGCTGTCGTTTGGGCCCGCGCTGGGGCTCGGGATCCCGTCGCTGGGCGAGATCGTCGACGTGTCGCTGATCGACGACATCGAACCAGGCGAGCTGGCGCGCCGACTCGCGCGTGTGACGCTCCCGGGAATCGAGATGTTGGATGCCGCACGTCTCGGCGACAACGACCGCGCGCTCGGACGGGTCGTGAGCGAGGCGGAGTTCGCGGCGCGGCTGCCCGAAGGCGTAAAGGCGGCCGCAGCGCTCGATCGCTTCACGGGCGGCGAACCGCTGGTCGTGCTGCGCCAGCCCGACAAGGGCCTGGCGCGCACGGTCGACGTGCGGCGCTCGCTGCGTTCGATGCGACGGCTCGACGACGCGAGCGCGCGCCGTCGCCTCGATTGGCCCGATGGCGACGTGATCGCGTTCCGGGTGGCGGTCAGTCACGAGGGCAGCGCCCGGCCGAGCGAGGTCGTGAGCGCGCTGCTGGGCGCCGGCGTCCTCGGCGATTGTGAGCTCGCGCGGCTCGCGCTACTCGCCGACGGCGGCCTGGATCCCTTGCGGCCGCTCGATCTGCGGACGGTTGTTGCCACGGTCGCGGGCGAGCTCTCCGCCCCGTCTTGACGGATGATCGAGACGCACGAGCTCGGTAAGCGGTTCGGCGACAAGCGAGCGGTCGACGGTCTCACGCTGCGGGTCGAGCCCGGCGAGGTGATGGGTTTCCTCGGCCCCAACGGCTCGGGCAAGACCACCACGATCCGGCTCTTGATGGGGCTCTTGCGCCCGACCTCCGGCCGCGCCGCGATCCTCGACCGCGACTGTCACGCCGACGCGGTGGCGCTCAAGCGCGACGTGGGCTACCTGCCCGACGAGCCGTTCCTCTACCCCTATCTCTCGGGTCTCGAAACCCTGGAGCTGGTAGCGGGCCTGCACGGCTTGCCCCCGGCGGAGGCCCGCCGACGCGCGGGATCGCTGGCCGAGCGCCTCGGCCTCGGCCCCGATGCGCGCGCCTACACGACCACGTATTCGCTCGGGATGAAGAAGCGGCTGTCGCTCGCGCTCGCGCTCATCCACGAGCCTCGCGTGCTGATCCTCGACGAGCCGACCAATGGCCTCGATCCCGCGGGCGCGCGTCAGATGCGGTCGACGATCGCCGAGCTGGCGGCCGGCGGTCGCACCATCCTGATGTCCACCCACCTGCTGGACGCCGCCGAGCGTCTCTGCCACCGCGTCGCGATCATTCGTGCCGGCGCCCTCAAGGCGCTCGGCACGCCGGCCGAGCTCCGCGCCCGCTTCGCCGCCGCCGCCGACGTCAGCCTCGAGGACCTGTTCCTGCGCGTCACGGACGAGACCGCGTGAGCAAGGGCGACGCGGCAACCGCCCGGCCGTCGCTCGGCGCGCTGCCGCTCGCGGCCTTGTTGATTCGTTTCCGCCTGCGATCGTTTCGTAACGGCCTGCGCGCGCGCGGACGCGGGCGCTCGCCGCTGCTCGTGACCTCGGTCGGGCTGGTGGTGTCGCTCGGGTACGTCAGCCTGTTCATGCAGGCGTTCGTGGCCGTGCTGCGGGCGGGCGGCCCGCGGGCGGCGGCCGCGGCGTTGGCGCTGGTGACCGGGGGGCTGGCGCTCGCCAGTCTCGCCGCCAAGGCGGCGAGCAGCGAGGCGGCGCGCGCGGGCTCCCCGGAGAACGAGTTTCTGCTCAGCCGTCCGGTGTCGCTTCCCGCTCTCGTCACCGCCCGCGGGCTCGCGGACGCGGTCACCGATCCGATCGGCGCGCTGTTCTTGCTCCCGGTGCTGATCGGCGCGGCGTTGGTGTGGGATCTCGGGGCCGCGAGCGTCGCCGTCGCCGCCCTGAGCTCGATGCTGGTGCAGGTCGCGATCTCGGTGCTCGCGTACGGCACCCAGATCCTCGTCGTCAGCGCGGTACCCCCGCGCCGCCGGCGGCCGGTGTGGATGGCGCTGCGGATGGCGGCAGCGCTCTCGCTCGCGGTGATGTGGATGCTCGGCACCTGGGTGCTGCGCGCGCCCGCTTCACTCGCCGACCGGCTCACCAGCCTGGCGCCCGCCATCGAATGGTCGCCGGGCGCTCTCATCTCCGCCCCGCTGGCCGCGCTCGCGCGCGACGCGCCGGCCGGTGCGGCCCTCGCGCTCGTCGCGCTCGCCGCCGTCGCGTTGGCAGCGACGGCGTTCGCGGCCGCGATCGCGCGTCGCGCGGGCCTGCGCGGCTGGGAGGAGGCGGGGGCTTCGTGGGCGGAGGCAGCGCCGGTCGCGACCACCCGGCGGCCGCTCACCGCCGCCAGCAAGGACCTGCTGCTGGTCGCTCGCGATCGGCCGCAGCTGCTGGCCCTGGTCGCGATGCCCGCGATCTTCATCGGAATCCAGGTCTTCGGCGCCGTGGGGTGGAGCTGGTCCACAGGCACGATCGGCCGCGTGGCCTGTCTCGCGTATTCGCTGGCCGCCTACATGGCGACGATGGGACCGCTCGCGCATATGCAGGCAGAGCGGCGCGCGTTCTGGATCCTGCGCACCGTGCCCGTGCCGCTCAGCCGCCTGTTCGCCGCCAAGGCGCGCGCTTGGGCGACGATCGTCGGTGGCACCGCCGCGCTCGCCTACGTCGTCCTCTCGTTCGCGGTCCCCGCTGTCCCCGCGCTCGACCGAATCGCGATCGGCGTGCTGGTCATCGGCGGCGCCGTCGCGATGACCTTCCTCGCGGTGGCGATGGCCGCCGGCGGCGCCGATCTCTCCGACGACCAGAGCACCGCCGTCGGCCCCGCGACGATCTACGAGTTCATGCTGGTCGGCGGTCTTTACAACTTAGTCCTGCTCGGCGACCGCGCGACCCGCGTCGGCGGTCTGGCGCTCTACGCGTTCGCCATCTGGGCACACTGGCGTTCAGGCGTTGCTCGCGCCGCCGACTGCATGGACGCGGAGGCCGTCCGCACCCGCCGCTTCCGCGCCGCCGACGGCGCCTCGATGTTGATCATCTATGCCCTCGGCGGCTTCGGCGTCGCCTCGCTGGCGCCGAGCGCCGGTCCGACCGTCGCCGCCGTTCTGCAGGTCGCGTTGGCGCTCATCCTCGGCGCCGGCGCCGCCATCTACATCGCCCGCCGGCCACGCTCGGCCCCGGTCGTCTCAGCACCGCGCGCGATGCTGACAGCCTTGGCGCTCGGCGCCGTCCTCGGCGGCATCGCACGGGAGCTGCGTCCGTCGCCAACCGTAGCCCTCACATTCCCAGCGGTTGCGCTCGCCGCGCTGATTCTGACCGCGGAAGAGCTGCTCCTGCGCGGCGCGCTCCAACGCGGCGTGGAGACCGAGCTCGGACGCGCTCAGTCGCCAGTGAGGGCGCGCGCCATTGCGGCGGCGGTGAGCCTCGCGCTTTCGGTCGTCATGCTCGTCCTCGGTGGCCGCGGAGTGGGCGCGACCTTCGCCGTCGTCGCGACACACGCCGCCGCTGTGGGTGCCTACGCGCTCACCGGCCGCACCACCGCGGCTTGGCTCGCCCGCTTCGCGGCGACCGGAATCGCGCTTCTGGCCTAGGCCTTCGCGACGAATCCGGAGCGCAGGCAGCGCGAGCAGACCCGGATGCGTCGATTCCCGCCCCCCGGCAGCCGCGTATGGACGCGGCGGAGGTTCGGTCTCTGGATGCTCCTGGTCTTGATGTTCGAGTGGCTAACGTTGTTAGCCGAGCGGCGCTGCTTGCCGCAGACTTCGCAGTGCGCTGCCATAATTCATTTCCCTCCGGAAGGCGCGTATCTTTAACACTGGCCGATGGAAATCGCAAGCACCCGCCAGACGTTGCACGCGACGTCGGCGGGCCGGGCCGCGACCCTAACCTGGCTGGCGCTGGTCTTGATCTCGAGCGGCTGCCGCCGCCACCCCGCATCCAAGCCCGCCGTCCCCGCTGACCGCCGGCCCCCCGGTACCGCCGTGCTCGAGGGGCGCGTCCTGGATCGCGCCGACCACCCGGTTCCCGAGGCCCGGGTGCTGGCGTTCGGGCTGACCGACTCCGGCGCTGCGGGCCCCGCCGAGACCGCCACCGACCCCGAAGGACACTTTCGCCTCGAGCGTCTCCGCCCAGGGGACTACCGCGTCCTGGTCGAAAGTGACGGTTTTCCCGCGCTGGCGAAGGTCCCGGTCACCGTGCCGAGCGCCACCCTCGCGCTTCGCCTCGACGGCGCGGGCCGGACCATCGTCGGGCGCGTGATGTCGGGCGGCGCGCCGGCTCCGGGCGCGCGTGTCTTCCTGCGCAGCGAGGCGGGCGGCCCGCCCCACCAGACGACCGCGCGCGAAAGCGGCGGCTTCGCGTTCGGCGGCCTCGGCGAGGGCCGCTATGGGATCCGCGCCGCGAACGGGGCACTCGCCTCGGCCACCGTGACGGGCGTCGAGGCGAGCGACGCCGCCGGCCCCAAGGCTATCGTGCTCGAGCTCGGACCAGGACAGCCCGTGACCGGCCGGGTGATCGACGATGCGGGCGTCGGCGTTCCGTCGATCGACGTGGGCGTCGCGGCCAGCGCGGAAGCGCAAGCTGGCGAGCCCATCCCGATGGTGGCGCGCAGCGACGGAACCGGCGGCTTCTCGACCGGCGCACTGCGCCCGGGGGCCTACCGGCTGTCCGCCGCGCGCCCGGGTTATCTGCTTCGCCGCGCACCCGTGGTGACCGTCGCCGCGCCGCCCGCCCAGGCGCCGCCCGCCGTGACGCTCGAGCTCGTGCGCGGCGCTCGCGTGACCGGACGCGTCCGCGACGGCCGGGGGGCGTCCGCCGCCGGCGCGCGCGTGCGCTGCGTGTCGAGCGGGATGGAGGATCTGACCGTCATCAGCGGGCCGTTGCCGCTCGCCGCCGAGGCCGCCGCGATGCCATCGGGCGCTGGTCGCGCGCTCGGTTCCACGCGCGTTGCCGCCGCCGACCGCGATGGCCGATTCACCATCGACGATCTCATCCCGGGTCGTTACCGAATCGAGATCGCGCATCCTGGCGCGGAGCCATTTCGCGGCGACGAGCTGACGCTGGTCCCTGGCGACCGGCGCGATCTCGGCGTGCTCGCGCTACGCGCCGGCCTCACCGTCACCGGTCGGGTCGTCGACGCGTCAGCGGCGGGGATCGATGGCGCACGAATCACCGTCGCCGCCGTGGACGGCAGCGCGTCCGGCCTCCAGACCGCCACCGACGCGAGCGGACGCTTCGAGCTGGCGCTCCCCGCCGGCAAGTACCGCGTCTTGGCGACCGCCGCCGGACACGGCGCCGCGCAGGCCATGCTGGACCTCGCCAGCGCCGCGTCGCCTCCGTCGATCGAGCTCAAGCTGGTGCGCGCCGAGGCCAGGCTCGAGGGCCTGGTGCGCGACGACGGCGGGCGGCCGCTCGGCCGCGCCCGCCTGACGGTTTCGAGCCCCGAGCCTGCTTCCTCCCCGGTCGGCAGCGGAACCGCCGACGTCGGCGGCCATTTCTCGATCCCGCAGCTGCCCGCGGGCGAGCTGCGGCTCGAGGTCCGCCACGCCGATTACCCCGTGAGCGTCGAGACCGTCACCCCGGGCAAGTTCGCGACCATCACGGTTCCTTTCCCGGGCGGCGTTTCGGGGGAAGTGCGCGTGCGGTTCACCGGCGCAGCAGTGGCGCGCGCGCGTGTGGAGGCGGTCGGCCCCGGCGGCGCCAAGGCGACCGCCGACGTGGCCAAGGCGGGTGGTTTCCGCATGCTGCGGCTCGTGCCCGGCCGGTGGCGGCTGACGGCGACCGCACCCGGCTTCCGCGCCGGAGAGCAGGAGGTCGAGGTCAGCGCAGCGGCGGCGCTGGGCGAGGCGTCCGTCCGCGACCTCCGCGTCGAGCTCGACCCGACCTGAGCCGCGCCAGCGCCGCGAACGCCAGCCCGAACGCGAGTCCGCCGATCGTCCTCGCGCCTCCGCCGGAGGCGCACCCGCAGCCGTCGTCGGGCAGGTCGAGTGTGCAGAGCTTCGGATCGTCGGCGGTCGGGTAGATGGTGCAGATCCCGGCGACGTCGTCCGGGCTCAGCACCCGCTTGGAGGTCTCGCCGGTCTCGACGATCGCGTACATGACCGACCCCCTAATCTCGGGCGTTTCATCCGGGCTGCCGCACACGGGCACGGGCGTGCCTTTGTCGTCGAAGGTGTTCGCGTCGTTGCCGGCATCGCACGTGTGGCCGAGCCCCAAAAAGTGGCCGAACTCGTGCGTGATCGCGTTCTGCAGGTCGAAAAGGTCGCCCTGGCCGTGGGTGGGCGCGCCCGGGTCGAGGTTGGCCCACGGGAACCATTGGTCGTTGATCTCGATGTCAGCGTCGAGGATGCGCCCGTCCTTCTTCTTGGCGATGGTGGTCACCGCGACCGCGCCGAACGGAAGATCCAGCGGCCACTCGCTCTGGAAGATGAGCACGTTGTGTGAGTCGTTCGCCACCGGCGGCGGCTTGGCGTCGTCGGCCGCCATACCCGGGATGATCTCCAGGTACGGGTGCGGTGGCCGCGCCGTCGCCGTGCAAGCGACCGCGCTCGGGCTCCACGCGTGCGCGGCCGCACCTAGCGCGCGCGCCGCCTCGTCGCGGGTCATGTCGGCGGTCCCATTCATATAGATGTCGATCGGGACGCAGTTGCGTTCATGCCAGGCGATCGGCGCGCAGCCGAAGTCGTCCACGAGCTCGCAGTCCTCGGTCACACGCTCGCGCACGAATCCCCGCGCGGGCGACGACGCGGTCAGAACCGCGATTGCGGCTAACGCTCGCCAGCGTGCCGTCATGCGGGCCTCCGGGGCCGCGCACGACGCCTCCCGATGAACACGAGGACAGCGAGCGCGAGTCCGGCGCCGCCCCCGGGCGCCGCACCGAGCGCGCAGCCGCAGCCATCGTCCGGCAGGTCGAGCGCGCACGTCCGCGGGTTCTCGCTCGCCGGATAGATCGCGCAGATCCCGGCGACGTCGTCGGACGACAGCTCGCGCTTGCTGATCTCCCCGGCTTCGACTACTGCATGCATCACCGCGTCGCGGATCTCTGCGGGCAGAGACGGATCGCACCACGGGACGAGACGGCCCTGGTCGTCGACGGTGTCG
>WNGB01036337.1_pt1 | contig 10520 bp, 9 predicted proteins | sample 5400681 | NCBI WGS metagenome assembly WNGB01 (sample SAMN13153367, study PRJNA577476) | soil metagenome | isolation source: 115 cm soil or saprolite under grassland replicate 2 | place: USA:California | collected 2016-06-15 | reverse complement strand
AGCGGCGCGTCCGCCGCCGGCGCGTCCGCCGCCTGCCAATCGCCTTCGCGCTCCTGGTGGCCCCCGCGCTGCTGCTGCGCCTGGTGACGGCGGGCTACCCCGTTGTGGAGACGGTCCGGCTCAGCCTGACCAACGTGAACCTGATCAGCGCCACCGGCGACTTCGTCGGCCTGCGCAACTACCCGGCGCTGGTCCACGACTTCGCGGTGCAGAGCGCGGTCGTGTTCACGCTCGCGTTCGTGTTCCTCTCCACCGCGCTGCAGATGGCGGTCGGCCTGCTGGTCGCGCTCCTGCTCAACGCCAGGTTCCGGGGCCGGGCGCTGGCGCGCACGATCAACCTGGTGCCCTGGGCGATCCCCACGATCGTCGCGGCCTACGTGTTCCAGTGGTTCCTGGACGACCAGTTCGGCATGTTCTCGAACCTGATCCTGACCAGGACCGGGCACCAGTTCGCGCCCCTGATCTCGGCCACCGGAGCGCAGCTCACGGTGATCCTGGTCAACGTGTGGAAGAACGCGCCCTTCATGGCCGTGGTGTTCCTGGCGGGCCTCCAGGGCATCCAGGAGGAGGTCTACGACGCCGCCAAGGTTGACGGCGCCGGCGCCTGGCAGCGCTTCCGCCACATCACCGTCCCGCTGGTGACGCCGCTCGCGACCATCATGGGCACCTTCTTCGTCGTCTGGCAGTTGGGCAGCTTCGACCTCGTCTACGGCCTGACCAAGGGCGGCCCCGGGGTCGCCACCGAGGTGCTGACGCTGCGCATCTTCCAGCAGGGCCTGCTCTTCTTCAAGTTCGGGTACGCGTCGGCCATCAGCATCACGCTCCTGTTGCTGGTGGGCGTGATCGGCCTGGTGGCGCTGCGCCTCTTCCGGCGGCAGGAGGTGACGATATGATCGCCGCCGGCCGGCGCCTGCCGGGAACGAGGCCGCGCGCGACGCGCCGCGTCCAGGTCACGACCTACCTCTGCCTGGCGCTGTACGTCGTGGTCGTGCTGGTGCCGTTCTACTGGATGCTCAAGGCGGCGGTCTCGACCCCGGACGACCTGTTCCGGCTGCCCCCGGAGTACCTGCCGCCGCCGAGCGCCGCCAACCTCGTGCAGCTCGCCGGGCAGGTGCCGCTGGCGGACTACGTCCTCAACTCGGTGCTGTTCGCGACCATGACCGCCCTGGTGACCGTGGCGGTGGGCTTCCTCGCCGCCTACGGGTTCGCCCGCTTCTCGTTCCCGGGGCGGGACCTGCTGCTGTGGGCGTTCGTGCTCAGCATGGCGCTGCCCGCGATCGCGACGATCATCCCGCTCTACCAGGTGCTGAGCACCCTGGGCCTGCTCGACTCGCTGCTCGGCCTGACGCTGGTGATGAGCAGCGCGCTGGCGCCGTTCACGGTCTGGATCCTGGTCGCGTTCATCCAGCAGGTGCCGCGTGAGATCGAGGAGTCGGCCATGGTGGACGGCGCCCGCCTGCCGCAGGTGCTGTGGCGGATCGTCGTGCCGGTGACGGTGCCGGCGCTGGCCACCATGGTGGTGATCAACTTCATCACGGCGTGGAACGAGCTGCTCTTCCCGCTCGCGTTCTCGGGCAGCTCGGCCTCGAAGACGCTGAGCGTGGCGATCACCGAGATCTACCAGACGCGGGCGCCGTGGGGCCGGCCGTGGAACCTGGTCGCCACCCTGGGCGCGATCATGGTGGCGCCGTGCGTCCTCCTGGTGCTGGTGTCCCAGCGGGCGATCGTCAGCGGCCTGACGCGCGGCGCGGTCAAGTAAGGGCCCGGCGCGCCGGCTGCCGGCGTCCTCCCGCCGGCGCACCGTCGGCCGAGCCCAGCGTCAGCAGCCTGACCGCGAACTCCAGGAGGAAGCGGGCCTCGACGTCGTCCAGGTCGAGGCCGAGCAGCGCACGGATCCGCCCGAGCCGGTACCGCAGCGTGTTCACGTGCACGTCGAGGGCGGCGGCGGCCGGCTTCAGGTGCCGGTCCGCGCGCAGGTACGCCGCCAGCGTGCGCACGTGGTGGGTGCCCGACACGGAGTCGGCGCGCAGGAGCGGCTCCAGCGTCCGCCGCGCCAGCGCGTCGAGCGTCCCCGGGTCGACCGCGCTCGCGACCAGGCCGTAGAAGCCGAGGTCCTCGTGGGTGCGCACCCGCCCATGGCCGGGCTCCAGCCGGGCGACCTCGAGGGCGAGCACCGCCTCCCGGTACGACTCCGCGTAGTCGCCCGGCCGCTCGCACCTCCGCCCCAGGCCGCCCGCCAGCCGCACCCCGCCGAGCAGCGCGCCAACCTCGTCCAGCAGCTCGGCGACGACGCCGCGCAGCGCGGCGGCGGCCGGCGCCCGCGCTCGGAGCAGAAGCACCGCCTCACGGCCGCGGAGGTCGAGGACCGGCTCCAGCCTTCGCGCCTGCGCGACCTGCCGCAGCGCCTCGCCGGCGGCGCGCCCCGGCCACGGGCCGGCGGCGGGGAGACCGACGCAGAGGACGGCGCGGGGGACGCCCAGGTCGACTCCCAGGATCGACGCCTGGCGGGCGACCGTGTCCTCGTCGCTCAGCCGGCCGTGGAGGAGGTCTGCCATGAAGCGCGACGCGAACCCCAGCTCGTCGTGGAGCGCGGTCCGCTCCTTGAGCAGCCAGAGGGCCACGAGGTCGGCGACGTGCTCCAGGGCTGCCCGCTCCGACCGCTCCAGCGGGGCCGCCCGGACGACGCCCAGCGCGCCCAGCCGGCGCCGGCCGGCGTGGACGGGGAGCAGCGTCTCGCCGCCGCCCTGCCCGCCCACCTCCGCGAGGACGTTGCCGAACGGGTCGCGGACGAACACGCCGCCCTCCAGGCCTCCCGAGAGCACGCCGAGCGCGCCCTCCAGACCGCCCTCGGCCGCAAGGGCCGAGGCGGCCTTCCGCGAGAGCCGGCGGCCCTCCTCCGCCCGCCAGGCGGCCCGCTCCTGCGCCGCCACGCGCTGCTTCAGCGCGTCACGCTCCTCGACGGCGGTCAGCGCCGCGCCGGCGGAGCGGGCGAAGAGCGTGAGCAGCTCGACCTCGTCGGCGGTGAAGTGGCGGAGCCGGTGCTCGGCGGCGTACAGCACGGCGACCACGCGGCGCCCCGAGCGGACGGGCGTGGCGATGGAGCTGCGCAGGCCCTCGGCGTCGATCAGCGACTTCGAGAAGCGCTCGCGGCGAGGGTCGTGCTGATAGTCGCGCACGACCAGCGTCTCGCCCCGCTCGGCCACACGGCCGCCGATGCCCTTGCCGACCGGGAGGCGCCACTGGCGCGCGGTCTCGGGGTCCCGGAAGCCGGAATGAGCGACCAGGCGGAGCATTTCGCCGTCGCGGACCGCGCAGTAGCTGCAGCTCGTCTCCATCAGCAGCCGGGCGGCGTCGCTGGCCCGGCGCAGGACCTCCACCGGCGTGTCCGCCTCCTGCACCCAGAGGCAGGCGTCGGCGAAGAGGCGCGCCTCGCTGCGCTGGTGCCTCTCGACCGCCACGATCTCATACTGGCGCTGTCCGAACCCGCCGGCAAGCCCCGGGATTGTCACGGCGACACAACCGCGCGCGCCAAGTTGGTGTCACGGAGCCCAATCCGGGCGCCCGGCCGGCCGGTATGCTGCTGGACTCCAGAGACTCGACTCACGGGCGAGCTCGAACCGCCGGAACCCAGGGGGTGTCAGAGATGGCGATCGAGACGACGACGATCACGGACGCGCAGCGGCGTCAGCTCAAGATGTTCTTCGAGCAGACGAGATCGCTCCCTCAGCTGCTCTCCACCCTCCGCAGCCGCCGGGTCGGCCTCGGCTACTCGATCGAGAGCGGCGAGCCGGAGAGCCGCGCCAGCGGTCGGACGCTGGTCCAGGAGCGCGGACCCCTGAGCTTCCGGTCGGAGCACGCCGTGGTGCCCCTCAGCGAGCTGGAGGAGGCGATCATCGCCTGGTCGGCGTGCGGCCCGAACGGCATGGCCCACTGGGACATCGCCATCCACGGCGGCTTCCACGAGCTCGTGACCATCGCGGGCCGGACGGCCGCCGCACCAGGCAACTCGTTCGCCCACGACCTGCTCATCATCAAGGACGACGGCGCCTACATCTACAACCCGGGCGCGGCGCGCTCCAGGATGGTCGAGATCGAGAGCGAGCAGGACTACGACAAGGTCCTCGACTGGTATCGCCGCGGCATGACGAAGGTCCACGACGGGCGACCGGACGTGGACTGGGGGCTGCGAGCTCCCGGCGCCCCCAACGCCTCGCTCTTCGGGCCATACCAGTTCAACCTCAACCGCGACGGGCAGACCTGGTTCATCCCGATCACCGACGTCGGCTGGCTGTACTTCAGCGTCATGCTCAACATCTTCGACGCCTGGCACCTGTACTTCGTGGACGACGCCACGCAGCAGCCCGCCGGCGTGGAGCGGTGGGTGGGCGAGGGCAGGCTGGAGTTCCCGATCACGATCAGCCAGTTCGAACAGTTCATCTTCCAGGTCGAGACCTACCCGCCCGGCTCGTACGTGCAGAACATGCGCCTGGCGGCAGAGGCGATGGGCCTGGGCAACTGGATCTTCTGCGGCTACTTCGACGACATCCTGATGGGGGCGTTCCCCGACGTCGCCAGGGGCCTCGGCTTCCGCTGCGAGCCGCTCAACGAGCGGGCCCCCGCCGGGTCGGGAGCGCTGAAGGTGTTCGGGGTGGAGGACGTCAAGGAGGCGACGTACGTCCCCTCCCCGCGCTACGCCGACGGCGCCGCCGTCATGCGCGCGATGATGGAGGAGAAGTACGGTCAGGGCGCGACCATGTCCCGGGGCGACGACAACTGGATGCTGGCCCCGACTGGGCGGTCGAGGCGGCTTCGGCCTACGTGGACTACTGCGTCGAGCGCTACGGCCAGTGCCCCGTCTACTTCAACCCGATGCAGTGCAACTTCGGCGCGGTCATCCACCACGTGGACACCGCGTTCTACGAGCGGTTCTACGTCGGCGGTTCGATCACCCAGCAGATCCGCGAGCACATGCAGCACTGGCACTGAGCACCGAGGAGACAGCCGTGGAGTTCAAGCAGGTCATCGGCCGGCGCCGCTCGATTCGCTTCTACCAGCCCTACCGCCCGGTCGAGCGGGAGAAGATCCAGGTCATGCTCGAGGCGGCGCGCCTGTCGTCGCGGGCCGTCAACGCGGACTTCGTCCAGGCGATCGTCGTCAACCGCGACGACCTGGCCGAGCAGGACCGCGAGAGCCTGAAGACGCCGACGGCGACCGCCCAGCTCGACCTGGCCCCGGTCTGGATCTTCTGGCTGATCGACCCCTCGGCCCCGAGGGTCGGACAGACCAGCCTCAAGCAGCTCGTGGATGCCGGCGCCCTGACCCCCAGCCACGGCTGGAGCCACGCCTACGTCGAGAACGTCGTGTGGCCGCAGGTGCTGCAGCCGATCCTGGCCGACCCCGGCACGGCCGCCGTCGTCGCCGCGGTCGAGGCAGGCCTGGCCATCAACCAGGCGATCCTCGCCGCCGTGGACGAGGGCCTCGGCACACAGCTGACGGCGCTCAACGCGGACAGCGCGAAGAGGATCCTCGGCATCCCGGACCACCTCGTGCCCATCTGGATCCAGCTCGTCGGCTACTCGGCCGAGGACCCGGAGGCCGGCGGCCAGCGGCCGCGCACCCGGTTCGAGCAGATCTACTTCGAGGGTCGGTACGGCCGGCCGTACGAGCGCGACGAGGCGGTGGTCGAGCGGCTGCACGCCGACGGCATGCTGATGCGGGAGGCGCCCCTCCCGTGGCGGAAGGACGAGCTGCGGGCGCTGTCCAGGATGTTCGGGCTCCCCGAGTGACCGATGCAGTGGCGGGCCAGCGGACGGTGCAGGCGTGGCTGCGGGCCCACAGCGCGCACTGGGACGTCACGCACACCGACGGCGAGACCAGGGAGCGGCTGGAGGTGCTGGCCCGCTTCTGCGCTCTCGCCGGGCTGCAGCCGGACGAGCTGGTGGGCGGCCTGTTCCGGCAGACGCCGGAGGGCCCGCGGATCCGGCTGAAGCGCCGCCGCGAGGTGATGGCGCTGATCGACGAGTTCGAGCGCGACGGCGCCGGCCGCCAGGCCGGCAACACCGTCCGCAGCTTCCTGATCCACAACGGGGTCGCGCTGTCCGCGACCCCGCTGCGATGATCTTGCAAGGGGGGGCGGGCCCCCCCTTCCAGAATCCCCCCTCTGTCCGGGACGTCGGGGGCGCCTTCCCGGGGTGGGTCGGCGCATCGCTCCGCGTCTGCATGCGAGGTCCGCGGTCTCGGGATGACGGCCTCACACAGTCGGGCGGAGCCCTTGTTCGGCGCCGCATCTCGATCCTTCTCTCTCTCCCCTGGGGAGCAACCGGGAGGGCGCGATGAGAGAGGTCTTCGTGGTCGGGGCGGCCATGACCCGGTTCGGCAAGCACCTGGATCGCAGCAGCCGGGAGCTGGTCGAGGAGGCGGTGGCCGGCGCGCTGCGCGACGCCGAGGCCACGCCGCGTGACGTCGAAGCCTGCTACGTCGGCAACGCCGTCAGCGGTCTGATGGACGGCCAGGAGTCGATCCGCGGGCAGGTTGTCCTGCGTCACACCGGTCTGCTCGGGGCGCCGATCGTGAACGTCGAGAACGCCTGCGCGTCCTCGTCCACCGCCCTCCACCTCGGCTGGCGTGCCGTGGCCAGCGGCATGGAGGACTGCGTGCTGGTCGCCGGCTACGAGAAGCTGTACGACCAGGACCGAAGGCGCTCGTTCCGCGCCTTCAACGCGTCGATGGACCTGGAGGAGATGCGCCGCCGGTTCCCCGGCGGGGGCGAGGAGCGCAGCGTCTTCATGGACCTGTACGCCAGCTTCGATCCCTCCCCCTCCGAGGAGGAGGGCAGGGTCGGGGGGCCGGAAAGCGAGGCGCTGGGCATGGTCTCGGTCAAGAACCACCACCACGGCGCCCTCAACCCGCTGTCCCAGTTCCGCGAGGAGGTCACGCTGGAGCAGGTGCTGCAGTCGCGCCGGGTGGCGGGACCGCTCACCCTGCTCATGTGCTCGCCGCTGTCGGACGGTGCGGCCTGCCTGGTGCTGGCGTCCCGCGACCGCGCCGCCCGGCTCGCGCGGCCGGCCGTGCGCGTCGCCGCCTCCACGCTCGTCTCGGGCCGGGGCGACGACCGGACGCGGTCCGGCGCGGCCGAGCGGGCGGTGGCCAGGGCGTACCACGCCGCCGGGCTCGGCCCCGAGGACCTCGACGTGATCGAGCTCCACGACGCCACCGCCATCGCCGAGCTCCACCTGTACGAGGAGCTCGGCCTTTGCGGCCCGGGTGAGGCGGGCCGGCTGGTCCTGGACCGGTCGACGTGGCTGGGCGGCCGTCTGCCGGTCAACCCGAGCGGCGGGCTGCTCGCGCGGGGCCACCCGATCGGTGCCACCGGGGCTGCCCAGGCAGTCGAGCTGACCTGGCAGCTCCAGGGCCGCTGCGGCGAGCGCCAGGTCGAGGGCGCGAAGGTGGCCCTCGCCCAAAACGGCGGCGGCTGGGTCGGGACGGACGCCGCGGCGTGTGCGGTGCACGTCCTGGTGTCCTGAGGCGGCCGCATGGAGACCGGGGAGGAGGGAGCCGTCTTCGCGCGGCTGGTCGCTCGCCGGGCGGAGGCGGAGCCGGACCACGTGGCCGTCGTCTTCGAGAACGGCGATCTCCCGGACGAGCCCGTCCGCCACCGCGACCTGGCGGTCAGCGGCAACCAGGTGGCATGGGAGCTGTGGCGGACGGGGCTCCGGCCCGGCGACCGGCTGGCGGTCATGCTCCGCAACCATCCGGAGTTCGTCTACGCGATGGTGGCCGCCTCCAAGCTGGGGCTGGCCACGGTCCCGATCGATCCTCGCGCCCGGGGCGAGCGGCTCCGCTACTTCCTGTCCTTCGCAGGGTGCCGGACGCTGGTCGCGGCCGACTACACGCTCGCCGACCCCCAGGCCTCGGGCGTCGTCAGGGAGCTGGGCGTGCGCACCTACGCCCTGTCGACCCCGGAGGGACGGGCGCAGGGCCTGTCCACCGAGGGTTGGCCGAGCCTGGACGAGGTCCTGGCGGGGCCCGAGCGAGAGGACGCCGGCCAGCACGTCGACTCGCTCGCGCAGCCGTGGTTCCTGAGCTACACGTCGGGAACGACCGGCGACCCGAAGGCGATCGTCTTCGGCTATGACCGGGTGCTGTTCTACCGCCTGGTCCCCGGCCTCTTCGGCTATCGCGAGGACGACGTTCCCTACACCGGCCTCTCGCTGATCCACGGCAACGCGCTGGTGGTGACGCTGCTGCCAGCCCTCTGGGGCATGGTCCGCCGCTCGGTCTTCAGCCGGTGGTTCACGAAGTCGCGGCTGTGGGACGTGTGCATCGAGCACGGCTGCACGACCTGGTCGAACCTCGGCGGAATCGCGACGGCGGTCTACGGCGAGCCGCCGGCGCCGCACGACCGGCTGCACCAGGTCCGCCTGGTTGTCAGTGCGGGCATGCCCCGCGATCTCTGGGAGCCCTTCGAGCGGCGGTTCGGGGTGAGCATCCTGGAGTGGTACGGAACGATGGAGGGCGGCTTCGCGTACAACCCGCCGGGCGTCGGGCCCAGGGGATCGTTCGGCCGGCCGCCGGCCGGCATGATCGAGATGGACGTGGTGGACGACGAGGACCGGCCGCTCCCGGAAGGGCGGATTGGCGAGCTGGTGGTGCGTCCGGCCGGGCAGTCCGCGCGCCTGGAGTACTACGGGAACCCGGAGGCGTCGGCCCGCAAGACGCGCCTGGGCTGGCTGCACACGGGCGACATGTGCTGGCGGGACGAGGGCGGCTGGTTCTTCTTCGCGCACCGGAAGGAGGAGGGCGGCATCCGCAAGCTCGGCGAGTTCGTCCCCGACGACCTGATCCGGCGGGTGCTCGCCGAGGACCCCGAGGTGATTGACGTGCACGTGTACGGGGTCCCGGCCCGCAGCGGCGCGCCTGGCGAGAGCGACGTGGTGGCGGCGGTGGTGGCGCGCGATGAGTCGGCGCTGGACGTGCCCGCTGTCTTCGAGCGGTGCGCCCGGCGGCTCGAGCGCCAGCACGTCCCGGACTACCTGCAGGTCCTCGACGAGCTCCCCAAGACCGCTACGGAGAAGGTTCAGACGCGGCTGCTGGCGCAGTCGTTCGACCCCGGCTCGCCGGGCATCCACGCGCGGGGGCCGCACGCGTAGCGCGGTCGTCGTCGAGCACGTCGCGCAGGCGGCCGAACGTGGAGGGGCGCAGCGCGCGGCACGTCAGCAGCGCCGAGTGGACGTCCCCGACGCGGCGCCAGTAGAGGTACCGTCCGGAGCCGTCGATGAGGGCCCGGTGGAGCCGGAGCCAGAGCACGAAGCGGTCGCCGGCCAGCCGGACCAGCTCGGCCCAGACCACCGCCTGGGCGTTCGACGGGGGCTGTCGGTCCGCGAGGTGGAACATCCGGGAGCGGTCCTCCAGTTGGGGTCGGCATAGCTAACAACGCGCACTCCGTCGGTGTCAAACGATGTCGCCTTCGTTTGTCGGTGCGAAAACGACGTGCGGATCGTGCGTCGGGACCGCCGCGCGGTCCGTCTGACCGTGTCGACGGTGAGCGCAGAGGTGTCGGCCGCGGCGCGCCAGCGCCCCGGTCGCGCGCCTCGGCTTCGAGCTGCGGGCGTCTGTCTTCGTTGTTGGGTCAGGTGGGCTCGATCGGGCGATGGGGGCTGACGCACCCCCCGCATCTCAGCCCGGGTGCGAGGCTGGAGGGCGTCAAGGCTGCCCTCCTGCGTCGGCGCTGCGCGGCCTTGACGCCCTCCGGTTGGGTGCCTCGCCGTTCGCTCTGACGAGTCGTCACCGGGCGCCGAGCTGCGACCACAAACCTTTACGTCTGAGCCCGTTCCCGAGATGGCTCGTCTAGTTGTACAATACGAACATGCTTTCGCTCGGGCTCGCCACCGACTCCGCTCAGGATAGCTTCTCCGCCCTGGAGGACGGCCTTCGCCTGGTCGAGGCCGACGCGCCCGACAACCTCACCACCGCCGCGCTCCGCGACGGCGTGCTCCGGCTGGCCCGGCTCCAGCGCGCCCTGGAGGCCGTCGGCGCCCGCTGGCTGGCCGAGCTCGACCGCCGCGTGCAGCAGGTGGACTCGCCCGACCCTCTCCACTCCGCCAACCTGTGGCTGGCGGCCGCCCTCAACCTCACCTCCAACGCCGCCTACTCCCAGCTCTGCACCGCCCGACAGCTGGAGCGGCTGCCGCTCACCGCTGCCGCGCTCCGGCAGGGAGAGCTGGGCGGCCAGCACGTCAGCGTCATCTGCCAGGCGGTGCGCCAGGCCGAGAAGACCAGCCTGGACCCCTCCGCCGTGGAGGCCGAGCTGGTCCACGCGGCCGAGCGGATGGACCCGCAGGCGCTGCTCCAGCACTGGTACCAGGTCCGCTACCAGGCCGACCAGGAGGCAGGTGTGGAGGCCGAGGAGGAGCAGCGGCAGCGGCGCTGGCTGCACCTGCGCCGGACCTGGGCCGGCGGCTTCCGGCTGGAGGGCGAGCTGGACCCCGAGGGCGGATCTACGCTGAAGACCGCGCTCCAGG
>WNGB01026159.1_pt1 | contig 10520 bp, 9 predicted proteins | sample 5400681 | NCBI WGS metagenome assembly WNGB01 (sample SAMN13153367, study PRJNA577476) | soil metagenome | isolation source: 115 cm soil or saprolite under grassland replicate 2 | place: USA:California | collected 2016-06-15 | reverse complement strand
CCGAAGCTCGTTGTTGGTGTGGTCCCGTCCCGACCGGCCCAGGTTCCACACCAAGCTGTTCTCGATGTAGGCGAAGAGGACGTGCTCCTCCCACAACGTCTTGGGCTTCTCCTCCTTCTTGTCTTCGGGCTTGGTTTCAGCCGGTTTCGTCTCCTCGGGCTTGGGGGCCTGGCCGTACGCGGGCGCATTCAACGCCACGCCGAGGATCACCGCTGTGAAAATCACTCCGAGCCGTCGCATCATCCGATCCTCCTCGGGCAGTTAAACTGCGTTGTCGCCGCGCTCGCCGGTCCTGATCCGCACCGCTTCCTCGAGCGGTTCGACGAACACCTTGCCGTCGCCGATGCTGCCGGTCTTGGCGGCCGCCGTGATCAGCGCGACGACCTTGTCCACGAGGCCGTCGGCGACGACGACCTCCACCTTCATCTTGGGCAGGAAGTCGACGGTATATTCACCGCCGCGGTACATCTCGGTGTGGCCCTTCTGTCGGCCGAAGCCCCGGACCTCGCTCACGGTCATGCCGATGATGCCGGCCCCCGTGAGCGCCTCCTTCACGTCGTCCAGCTTGAACGGCTTGATGATGGCCTCGATCTTCTTCATGGGTCTCTAACGCGATCGCTCGGGCGCCATCGCCGCCACGCCAGGTGCCCTCACCGCGGACGCCCCCATGGAGTGCACGAGTGTCGCGGGCCCCTGAACCTCGGGGTAGCCGTGACCGCCCATCTCGGGCACATCGAGGCCCTCCAGCTCGACCTCGGGGCTGACGCGCATACCGAAGGCGAGGTCGTAGACTTTGAAGAAGACCAAGGAGGCCACGAAGACGAACCCGAAGCACGTGAGGGTGCCGATGACCTGGGCCGCGAACTGGCTGGCCCCGCCATAGAAGAGGCCACGCACCGTGCCCTCGACGCCGTTGAAGCCGTCGCCGTAGGTGCCGTCGGAGAAGAGGCCGAGGCTCAGCACACCCCATGCGCCGCACGTGCCGTGAACCGAGATCGCCCCGACCGGGTCGTCCACCTTCAGCGTCCGCTCGACGAAGAACACCGACCAGCACACGAGCACTCCGGCGAACGCGCCGATGACGAACGCCCAGAAGCTGGACACGAAGGCGCAGGGGGCCGTGATCGCGACGAGGCCGGCTAGCATCCCGTTGATCATCATGCTCGGGTCGGGCTTGCCATACTTCGCCCACATGTAGAACATCGCGAAGATCGCGCCCGACGCCGACGCCAGCATGGTGTTGACGGCGATCACGGAGATGCGGAGATCACCGCCGGCCAGCGTGCTCCCCGGATTGAAGCCGAACCACCCGAAGGCCAGGATGAAGCAGCCGAGCGCCGCCATCGGCAGGTTGTGGCCAGGAATCGGGTTCGCCGAGCCATCCTTGTTGTACTTGCCGATGCGCGCTCCCAGCACCATCGCGCCCGCCAGCGCGGTGACGCCCCCGACCATGTGCACGACCGACGATCCGGCAAAGTCGACGTGGCCGTGACCGAGCCCGAAATTCTTGCCGAGCTGGGAGAGCCAGCCGCCGCCCCACACCCAGTTGGCGAACAGCGGGTAGGTGATCATCGAGATGAAGAATCCGTAGACCACGAACGACGAGAACTTCCAGCGCTCGGCCATCGCGCCGGTCGGGATCGTGGCGGCCGTGTCCATGAAGACCATCTGGAACAGGAAGAGCGCGAAGACGGCGACGTCGTACGTGGAGCCGGCCAGGAAGAACCCCTTCATTCCGAACAGGCCAAAGTCCTTGCCGAACAGGCTGATCGTGAACTCGCTGTCGAGGACGCCGGTGCCCCCCATGGTCGAGATCGGCCCGAGCCCCCCCATCTGGAGCGCGAAGCCCATGATCCAGTAGCCCGTCATGCCGATCGCGTAGACCATGAAGTTCATCATCATGGTGTGCGCGACGTTCTTCGCGCGTGTGAAGCCGGTCTCGGCGAGCGCAAACCCCGCCTGCATGAACATGACGAGGAAGCCGGTGAGCAGGGTCCACATGAGGTTGATCGACACCCGGCTGTGGCCCGCGAAGTCGGCGATCTCGGTGAGCGTCGGCTTGCCCGCGTCCTTGGCCGTGACGTCAGCGATGCCGCCCGTAGCGGTGCCGGCGGGATCCGGCTTCGACGGCGGTGGCGCGGGAGCGACAGCCGGCGCCGCGGGCGCGGCCGGCGCTGCGGGCTTGTCCTGAGCGAACACCCAGCCGCCGACCGCCAACAGGCAGTTCCGTCACGGTCGTGCCCTCCTCGGGCCGCGCGCTAGCGCAGTCGCCCGGCAAAAATGGCGCCCAGCCTCCGGGCGCCATTACCCGTCTCTGCGACGTCGCTGTCGCGCGTCCCCCGCGGGAGCAAGGCGCGTGCCGCTGAGGGGGTCCAACGTTGACGCGAATTTAGCGTTGCATTCTCCGCGACCGGTGCCCGTCGAATAAGCAGACACACCCGTGGTTTGCTCACGCGCCGGGCACGCCCGCCTCAGTACTCTTTGTAATCTAGGAACTTCGCGTCGATGGTCAGGACACCGCGCTCGGGGGAATGGTGGATCGCCCTGTTCCCGGGCCTCACAACTCGATGCTGGCGGTCTTCTGCTTCAATCTCCTCGGCGACGGTCTGCCGGTTCTACGGGCGGTGCCCGGAAGGCTTCGACCGTTGTAGGCGCGAGATGCCGGTGCTACGGTCACTCGGGGGCGGCCCCGACGAGGCGGCCTGTCACCTGCTCGCAGGAGAGCATCGTGAAGGCTTCGAGCTGAACGGGAATCTGGAGGTGCCGGCCGCCGGGCTCGCGGCGATCCTTCTCGGGAAGCCTCGCGGGCTTTGCGTCGGGAAGGTCCGCCTGGACGACGGCGAGGAGACGCTCGGCGTGCTCGGCACGCAGTACGGCGGTTGGCGGGCGTACGTCGCGGCGCGGGGCAAGTCGTGACCGAGGCCGAGGTCGAGCGGCTGGCCGCGCTGCTCGGGCTCCCGCTCGAGCCCGAGAGCCGTGCCGCGGTGGCCAAGCACCTCGACGGGCTCCTCACCGTGGCATACCTCCTCGCGGAGTTCCCCCTACCCGACGACGTCGAGCCCGCGCCGATTTTCCGCCCGTGAGCGTTCCGGGCGAAGACGCCCGCGCGCTCGAAATCTCCGACGAGGTGCACTCCCGTCGCACCTCGGCCCGCGCCGTGGTGGCGGCGGCGCTGGATCGCATCGGCGCGCGCGACGCCGCGCTCAACTGCTTCACCGCCGTCCTCCGCGACGCCGCCCTCGCCGAGGCGGAGCGGATCGACCGGCTGACCGCCGCGGGCGGCGATCCCGGTCCGCTCGCCGGCGTGCCCTTCGCGGTGAAGAACCTGTTCGACGTCGCCGGCGTCACGACGCTCGCCGGCTCGCGGACGTTCGGCTTCACGACCGAGAACACGCACTACGGGCCGACTCGCAATCCGCACGATCCGACGCGCATCGCCGGCGGCTCCTCGGGCGGCTCGGCGGCGGCGGTCGCGGCGGGGCTCGTCCCGCGCTCGGCTCCGACACCAACGGCTCGATCCGCGTCCCGGCGGCGCTGTGCGGTGTCTTCGGGCTGAAGCCGACGTACGGCCGCGTGTCGCGCGCCGGGGTCGTCCTGTTCGCGGCGAGCTTCGATCACGTCGGGCCCTTCGCGCGCTCGGTCCGCGACCTCGCGGTCGCCTTCGACGCGCTCCAGGGGCCGGACCCAGCTGACCCCGTCTGCGCCGAGCGTCCGGCCGAGCTCTGCGCCGGAGAGCTGGGGCGCGGGATCGCCGGCCTCAGGATCGGCGTCGCCGACGGCCACTTCGCGCGGCTCGCCGAGCCCGCCTCCCTCGAGGCGGTCGAGCAGGTAGCCCGGGCGCTGGGCGCGAGCCGGCGTGTCACTATCCCCGAGGCCAACCGGGCGCGCTTCGCGGCGATGGTGATCACCTCCAGCGAGGGCGCTCACACCACCTCGAAACCCTCAAGCGCCGCGCGGGGGACTTCGACCCGCGGACCCGCGACCGTTTCCGCGCCGGCGCCCTGATCCCCGCGTCGCACTATCTCCACGCGCAGCGATTCCGCGCCTGGTTCAAGGAGCGCGTGCGCGAGGTTTTCCGCGACGTGGACATCGTCCTGGCGCCGACCACGCCCTTCCCGGCGCCCCGAATCGGTGCGCCGCCCACGACAACTGTGGCGGGCGTCGAGGTTCCGATGCGGGCGCACCTCGGCGTGTTCACCCAGCCGTTGTCCTTCATCGGGCTGCCGGTCATCTCGGCGCCGATCGCCAAACCCGGTCCACTGCCGCTCGGCATCCAGCGCGTGGCGGCACCGTTCATGGAGGCGACTCTGTTCCGGGTCGCGGCGCGCCTGGAGTAAGACGGTGTCGTCGCCGCGCCGCTCGCGTCAGCTCGCGCTTAGAGGTTCCAGTGAACGTGCACTCCCGTCGCGGCAGTGTGCGCAGTCCGCGTTGCGATTCCTCGAGCCGCGTCGCGTCTGGGTTTGACGTAACCGCTCGGTATCGCGAGCGTCGCGGCAGTGGTCTCGAGCTGGCCTCGAACTTGCCCGTTCCCGCTGCAGTCGTCCCTGGCGGCCCGCGCGTCAATCGCTTCGAATGCGCGCCGACAGGCAGAGGGCCCCATCTCCACCAAAGGGAGACCAACGGGTGTGATGAAGCGAGCGGCGATGGTGGCGCACGGCGCGCGCCTCGGTCGGTTTCTCTTGCTCGCGGTCGGCGCGGGATTCCTGGCCCTACCGGGTGCGGTCGACGCGCAAACCATCCGCTACGTGTCAGTCAGCGATCCGACATGCGGCGGCCGGTCGCCCTGCTACACGACGATCCAGGCCGCCATCAACGCCGCCCAGGCCGGTGACACGGTTCGCATCCAGCCCGGCACCTACATCGAGCAGCTCAACATCACCGGCAAGAACTCCGGCGCCACCTCGGAGACCCAGCGCATCGTCATCGAGATCGACCTTTCCGCGCCCGTCGGCAGCGTCCTGCTGAGCCCGCCGACCGCCCGGTGCACCCACGGCCACGCGGTGAGGCTCCAGCAGTCCAAGTTCATCACTCTACGTGGGTTCACTATCAGCGGAGCCGCCGGACAGGCCGTCTCCTTGCTCGGCGGCAACAACGACAACGACGCTATCCACCTCGATCGCTTGCGGATCTTCGGCAATGGCTCCTCCGAGTGCAACGGCGGTATCACCATCGCCCGCGGTAACCCGGACACCCTCATCGCCAACTCGCTCATCTACGCCAACGGCCGCAACGGCATCACCTTCATCGATGCCGATGGCGGCCCCCACTATCTCGTCGGCAACACCATTCATGGCAACGCATGGAACGGCCTCGATGTCGCCCGCGAACACGTCGTCTGGCTCGTCAACACCGCCATCACCGGCAACGGCACCGCCACCGGCTCCACCGGCGGCCGCGTCGGCGTCAAGCGCGAGGGCTCCAAGAACCCGCAGCCCGCCGGCATCAGCCTCCTGAACAACCTCGTCTGCGGCAACCGCCTCGGCGAGCTGAACGGCCCGATCCTCGATCCGACCGACATGGGAAACCGCACGCCGACGGGCTCGGAGGGGTCTGGCGTCACCGCCAGCCCCGGGTGTGATCTTCCCAGCAGCGTCTATGCGAATCTCGCCGGCCCCGATGGCAACGCCAACACTAATGACGACGACTTCACCCCGGTCATGGCCTCGCCACTCCTCGACGCCGGGGTTGACCTACGGACGCTGGGGTTCAACCCTGCGCTGAACCCCATCTTCGAGTCCGACTACCTCATGCCTGCTGCTCGCCCGAGGCTCGGGAGGCCTGGGGGCACGGCCGCCTTCGACATCGGCGCCCGCGAGCCCGACGTCGCTGACGAGATCGGCCCGCTGGTCACTATCATCGCGCCGCCCGAGGGCCGCCACGTCCGTGGCACGGTACCGATCGAAGCGCAGGCGACCGACCAGGGGAGCGGCGTCGCCGCTTTCACGCTGCGCATCGCCATGCAGCCACTCGCGGCGACGCTCACTCCAACGCTGCCACCGCCGGCGTCCTCGGTCACCGCCACGGCGATCTGGAATACGACAGGGTTCACTGACGGCATCTACACCTTGACCGCAGGGGCCGAAGACGTCGCCAGGAATGCCGGGATGGCCACCCGGGTGCTGGTCGCCGACAACACTCCGCCGGAGACTTTCATTGACGCCGGGCCGAGCGGTCAAATCCTCGTCGGCAACACCACGTTCAGCTTCAGCGGCTCTGACAACCAGACCCCCGGGCCGAGCCTCGTCTTCGCCTGGCGCCTGGACAGCGGTCCCTGGTCGCCCTTCAGTGTCGACACCAGCGCGACCTTCTCGGGGCTCGCCGAGAGCCCGCACCTCTTCGAGGTCAAGGCTCGCGACCTGGCGGGGAACGAAGACCCGACGCCGGCGAGCCGAACGTTTGCGGTGAGCACTACGCAGATCGTGGTCACATCGCCCGCCGATAGCGCGACGGTACCGGCGGGTGCGCTCGTCGTGCGAGGCACGGTCCAGTCAGCAGGCGCCGAGGTGGGTGTCGTCGTCAACGGCGTCGCGGCGGCGGTCGATGGCGCGATCTTCGCCGCCTTGATTCCGGTGGCGCCGGGGGCGAATCAGATCACTGCGACCGCGACCACCTCCGCTGGGACGGTCAGCCGCAGCGTGACAGTCAGCGCCTCAGGCGCGGCCACCCTCGCATTGCTCGCGAGTCCCGCCACCGGCGCTGCCCCCCTGACCGTCGCCTTCGCGCTGGCGGGGGGAGAGCCGAGCAGCGTGATGCTGGACCTCGAGGGCGACGGCTCGGTAGACTTCACGGGGTCCGGACTGGAGACAGCGAGGTTCACCTACTCGCAGCCTGGAGTGTACGTACCGACCGTGACTGCGATCGATGCGAGCGGTAACCGCGTGAGCGCCAGCACGGTGGTCCAGGTAATCAATCCAGCCGGCCTCGACACCATGCTGCGAGCGAAGTGGAGTGCGATGCGCGACGCGCTACGAGCGGGAAATATCGCGGGCGGGGTCAGCCACATCGCGACCGATGCCCGGGACGGCTATGCCACGGCGTTCCAGGCGATCGCGGCCCGGCTGGCCGGCATCGACGCGATCCTCACGGACATCACGTACGCCGAGGCGCGGGGGGCCGCCCTGATCTGTCACACCACGCGGACGGACGCTGGCGTCGTGAAGCTCTTCGAGGTGCGGTTCGTGATGGATACCGATGGCATCTGGCGTGTCGAGGCGTTCTGAGGACCGCATGCGCATACCCCGGGCGCTGATCGTGCTCGTGTGGCTCGGGCTGAGCGAGCTGGGAGCGGTCGGCGCCGCGTATGCCGGTGGTCCATGGAAGGGCCAGATCGTGGACGCGGAGACGGGGGCGCCGCTCGAAGGGGTGGTCGTCCTCGCCTATTGGGTAAAGTTCACGGCATCCGTTGGCGGTTGGGCGGGAGGCGACTTCGTCGATGCCGAGGAAGTGGTCACCGGTTCAGATGGGCGGTTCGTGATCCCACCGCACTCGACGTTCACGCTTCTGCCGTGGCGAAAGATCGAGGGACAGTTGGTGATCCTCAAGTCCGAGTACGGTCAATGGGCCTTCCGTGGCGGTAACCCATTGCTCGAGAGCATATGGACGCGGCTCGAGCGGGAAGGGAAGATCATCGAGCTGCCGCGTCTGCGCACTCGGGAGGAACGGCATGAGTTCTACACGCTGAAGTTTAGCATCCCGACGCTCGTGCCATTCCAGCGGGTGCCGCGCTTGCGTCAGGCGATCGATGACGAGCGGGTGTACCTGGGCCTCGGAAAGATGTACGAGAGAACGCCATGACCAGAGTCTATGGAATCTTCGTTTGCCTCCTCCTTGTCGGCGGCGCTGGGACGGCGGAAGCCTACGATCCGCTAACGCACCGCGAGATTGCCGGTAAAGCGGCGGCGATCGAGGTCACCGTCGACCAAGTCCTGCGCGATGACCTCGGATTCGAGAGAGGCCGGAACGCCGTGTTCCCCGGACGCGCGATACGCCGACCGCGGACCGTCGTCGAACTGATCGGCGATGGGGCGCTCTTCGAGGACATCCCATTCTTACGGGTGCTCAACCACTTTCACAACCCGCTGGCCGAATCCTGGAACAGCGCCGGCCTCCGTCTCCTGGTGGTGCTGGGCCAGTCGTCGATCCTCTGGCAGCAGAACCCCGTTCAGCCGTTCGGGGGTCAGTGGGCCTGGCACAACGCCCGGCGCTCTTATCTGGACGCGCTGACCCGCGGACTACGGGCCGACGGCGTCGAGCCGGGGCGAGATCGAGCGTTCGGCGACCTGTTCGAGGGGCTCGGTCATCTAACCCACCTGGTCCAGGATGCAACCGTGCCAGCCCACGCCAGGAACGACGCCCATCCTCCGGTCGCAAACCCCGATTACTACGAGGAGTGGGCGAAGGAGTTGCGAGAGAAGAACGAAACGGAGTTCAACCAATTGCTCGCGCTTGAGCCGATCAGGCCGTCGCCTTCGATCTTCACCGCCACGGGCAACGCCGAGGCGCCCGTGCCGATCGCGCGGCTGATCGACACCGATCTATTCCAGGGGCTGAACTTCGACGTGCTCACGGACCCCGCCGTATCGATTGGGGTGGCAGAGTTCAGCAACGGTAACTTCCTCAGCCGAAGCACGATCTTCGAGGACTTCGCGCTGCCCCGCGTGACGTCCGTGGACGAGGGCCCGTTGGTGGAGATCGAACCAGGGAGGTTCCGCCGCTACTTCAAGCGCGATCGCGAAGGCGTCTCCGTCGATCATTTCGTTGCGGAAGGAATGCTCCACAAATCGGTGACGGAGGCTATCGGCACGCCGCTGCCACGCACGTGGACGATCGACGACGCTCGGATCCATGCTGACTACGGCAACCACCTCCTTCCCCGCGCAGTGGGCTACTCGGCAGAGCTGCTGCGCTACTTCTTCCGCGGCAAGCTGGACGTCGACGTGGTGCCCGATGCGGTCGATCCCACCCTCGTGCGGATCGAGGGCAAGAACGCCTCGCCCGAGACGCTCGGCGGCGGAACGCTGAGCCTCTACGCCGACGTCGCGGTGACCGACCCCGCAGGGGTGACGCGGTTCGTGCGCCAGCCGGCGGCCGCCGTCGGGTCTGATCTTACGGTCACGGCGGCCCCGGATGCCGCTGTGCGGTCCGTGCCCTTCCAGGCTCCAGCCCAAGCCGAGCGCTTCGTGGCCGTGTACAAAGGCACGCTCGGTGAGGAGCGCCCGAACCTGGATCCGGCCGTCGACAACCCCGGCGCCGTGATCGGCAAGGTGCTCGGCGGGCAGCGGGTCGAGCAGGTGTTCCCCGACTTCGACACCGGGTTCTGGATGCTGCGCTCGCCGGCGGGCGTGTTCCCCTTGCCGATCTCCATCGAGGACATCGTGACCCTGCGCTGGGGCGACGCCGACAACACGCTGGTCGGTCGCACCGCCTTCGGGCGGCTCTTCGGCGAGCCGAACCAGATCGCGTCGTTCGAGATCCTGCGGCCCGAGGGCTCGACGGACGTGCCGCTGCAGAACGGCGTGGTGCGGCTCGTCGAGCGGGCGCGCGTCCCCGTGCCGTTTGGCCTCGCGCTGGGGACCACGATGGAGTTGACCCACGGCATCCAGTTCGAGCAGAAGCTCGTGACCTTCCGCCACGAGGAGTCGTTTGTGAACGCCCAGCAGACCGAGAACAGTTTCAGCCACCTGGCCGTCGAGACCTTCACCGACTCCAAGGTCCTGGCGGCATCGTGGAACCTCAGCCTGGACTTCGACAAGTTCACGGCCAGCACCACCCGGCCCTACACCTGGCGGATCCCCGAGGTGGCGCTGCGGCGGGACGGCACGATCCTGGCGCTCGTCCAGGTGACGCTGACGGCGCCGACAGATCCCAACTCGTTCGCGACGTTCGCGACCAAGAAATACGTGTCGCCGGCGCCTGGCTGTGGTTTCCCGTGCGAGGCGCCCGTGCTCCAGCCCGGCAACAACGTCGGGGTGCCGTACGCGTTCCCGCAGTCGTTCAACGCCATCGGGTACGTCGTGGACGCGACGAACGGCCGGGTACTCCACTCGACGGCGCCACCGGTGGTGAGCTTCGCGCACACGACCCGGGCGACGCGCTGGAACGACACGAGCCTGACCTTCTCCGCTACGGAGTTCCACGGGGTGACCCGGGTCGATACGAGCACGGAGCCGGCCACCGTCGTGACAGGCTACGCCTACGACAGCAGCAACAACCAGCGTGGCGCCTTGTGCGCCCCGGTCGGCGGCTTCGTGCAGTTCGACGAGATCCACGCTAACGAAGGCACCACGTCCCTCGGGGCGGTGAGATTTCGCCCGGAGATCGCGGCCAAGGATGCGCCTCCCTTTTTCTTCGCGGTGGTTCGGCAGGACCGCTTCTGCGTCGGCGCCGACGGGGCGACGACGTTCGGCTACGACGTGACCACCGACGCCCCGCGGCGGCAGCTCGCCCAGTTCCATTTCGAGACGAGAACCCGCACCGCCGGCGAACCGGAGCGGCTGGTGTTCGAGATCGAGGAGCCACAG
>WNGB01014487.1_pt1 | contig 10520 bp, 9 predicted proteins | sample 5400681 | NCBI WGS metagenome assembly WNGB01 (sample SAMN13153367, study PRJNA577476) | soil metagenome | isolation source: 115 cm soil or saprolite under grassland replicate 2 | place: USA:California | collected 2016-06-15 | reverse complement strand
TGGATTTGTCGGGGATGCCGACGCGTTCTAAGAGCGCTACGGCGATTTTTTCCGCTTCACTTGTCGATAGACCCTTCACCTTAATCGGCGCCAAAGTAATATTTTGCAGAACGGTCATGTGCGGGTAGAGATTGAAAGATTGGAAGACCATACCGACGTTGGTGCGCAGCCGCACCGCATCGAGATGTGCGTCGGATAGCGATAAACCGTCGACGGTGATTTCTCCGGATTGGATCGTTTCGAGTCGATTGATGCAGCGGATGAGCGTACTTTTTCCGCTACCGCTCGGGCCGCAGACCACGACGACCTGTCCCACCTCAATGGTGAGATCGATGTCCTTCAGGACGTGAAGCGTGCCGAACCACTTGTTGACCTTGCGAAATTCGATCACGGCTGCCGAGCGTACGTAAGATGATAGATTGCAATTCGCTGCCCGGCATACTATACGAACAAAGGCTTTTTGCAACCACACTTCAACGCACGAGTGTGATAGCGCGACGATGCAGTCGCCGCGCAGTTCGTGCTTCGGCAATACCGCTTACCGCAGATATATCGCCGAGCTCCTGCGCATTGGATCGAGAGGTCTTCGCCAGTTGTGATTGCTTATTTGGTTAGGCACGGAGACGCGGTCCCGGCCTCGGAGAATTCGAAACGGCCACTGTCTCCGGCGGGACTTGAAGCCGTTGAGCAGATCGCGCGGCTGGCTCGCGAGCGCCAGGTCCGAGTTTCAGCGATCTATCATTCGGGGATTTTGCGAGCGAAAGAAACTGCCGAGATCGTGGCCAAGTATTTGATGCCGCCGTCCGGTGTTAAGGCAATTGCCGGCTTGTTACCCGAGGATGATCCCATGGCCGGGAAAGTCGAGCTGGAAGCAGCCACGGACCCGATCATGTTAGTCGGACACCTGCCTTACATGAGTCGGCTTGCCGCATTGCTGGTCCGCGGCGATATGGAAGCACCCGTTATTGAGTTTCAACCTGCAGCCATAGTTTGTTGCTCCAAGACGGCAGCGCGGTGGAAAATCGATTGGCATTTGGCGCCGTCAGCTCGCTGACGCGCAGTTGACCGGGGGAGGGCGATAGTCTAAAAAGAGACGTGCGAGCGAGACGCGAAAGGCAGATACTATGGCATCAGAGACCTTAACCGTTATCGACAACCGTACCGGCAAACAGTACGAAATTCCGATCAAGAGCGGCGCCATCAAAGCGACCGACTTGTTCCAGATCAAAGTTACGGAAGATGATGGACTCGTGAGTTACGACCCGGGCTTCATGAACACAGCGTCCTGCCAGAGTCGAATTACTTACATCGATGGCGACAAAGGGATCCTGCGCTACCGCGGCTACCCGATCGAGCAGATCGCTGAAAACAGCACCTATTTGGAGACCGCCTATTTGATCCTTTATGGTGAGCTCCCCAATAAGTCACAACTTGCGGAGTGGAGCCACAACATCACCTATCACTCGATCATCCACGAAAACATCAAAAAGCTCATCGACGGCTTCCATCATGATGCCCATCCGATGGGAATGGTGCTCAGCACGGTGGGAGCGCTGTCGACGTTCTATCCTGACGCCAAGAAGATTTTCGACGTCAAATCGCGCCACGATCAGACCTATCGGCTGATCAGCAAAATGCCGACGTTGGCGGCGTTTGCCTATCGGCATAGTCTGGGTCAGCCTTATTCTTATCCCGACAACGACTTAAGCTACACGGGAAACTTTCTCAACATGCTTTTTAAGATGACCGAGCTCAAGTACAAGCCGAACCCTGTACTCGAACGCGCTCTTGATATTCTCTTTATTCTCCACGCCGATCATGAGCAGAACTGCAGCACTAACGCGATGCGGGGGGTAGGCAGCTCGCAGGTGGACCCTTACTCGGCGGTGGCCGCGGCGGCGGCGGCGCTTTATGGTCCACTCCATGGAGGCGCCAATGAAGCCGTGCTCAGGATGCTCATGGAAATTGGCTCCAAGGACAAGGTGCCTGAGTTTATAAAAAAAGTGAAAGGTGGCGAGGGCCGTTTGATGGGTTTCGGCCACCGGGTTTACAAGAACTATGATCCGCGCGCCAAAATTATAAAACATATCGCCGATCAAGTTTTCGAAGTCAAAGGACGCAACCCATTGCTCGATATCGCGCTTGAGCTCGAACGGATCGCGCTATCGGATGACTATTTCATCAAGCGTAAACTCTATCCGAACGTCGACTTTTATTCTGGGTTGATCTACCAATCGATGGGGCTGCCGATGGACATGTTCCCGGTGCTGTTCGCGATTCCACGAACCTCCGGTTGGATTGCCCAGTGGGACGAAATGTTAACCGACGCGGATCAGAAGTTAGCGCGGCCGAAGCAAATCTATTTGGGTGCAGAGAAGCGGGATTACTTGCCGATGGAAAAGCGCCAATAGATTTTAGCGGAACGTTCCACGGATTCCTTCCAACAAAATTCGTAGTGTCTGACCAATCCGTATTTGCGACGTGGTGAGGCCGTTGAAGGCCATCAGGGCGCGCACTTCGAGACCGTAATGGCGCGCGATGGAGAAAAGCGTTTCGCCTTTTTTTACTTCATGAGTGACGATCTCCTTCGGTTCCGTGTCTCCGTCCAACAATTTTTCGTTGGCTTTGGCGAGAAAGATCACCGTTTTTCCGACGGGCAAATTCGCACGGAAGTTGCTGTCGCCGGGTGGCGTGGATGGCCGCAGCAAGGCTGGATTGAGATCGCGTATCGTCGCAACATCCGTTTCCGCTAGCGTCGCCAGATCCGCTAGCTTGAGCGGCGCTTTGAGCTCGACTTCCTCATAATCCAAAGGTGTTTCGTGACGCACATCGTTCAGACCGTATTTCTTGGGGTCCATCGCTAGCAGAGTTATCGCGACAAATTTCGGCACAAAATTGCGTGTCTCTTCACGTAACTGGCTTTTTGCTTTAATGCTCCAAAAATCTTTAGCGCCACTTTGCTGCAGTGCCTTGTCGATGGTTCCGGGTCCCGCATTATAAGCCGCTGTCGCCAAAAACCATCGACCGTAATAGGTGTGCAGGTCCTTGAGATAAGCGGCGGCAGCCCGCGTCGATTTAACCGGATCGCGCCGCTCGTCGATCCACTCATCAATGCGCAGGCCGTATCGGCGGGCGGTGGTTGCGACAAACTGCCACAAACCCACGGCACCGTTGCGCGAGGTCGTCGTCACGACGAACTCACTCTCGAGTAAAGCGAGATAGCCGAGCTCCTCCGGCAAGCCCTCCTGGTTCAGCACCTTCGCGATCATCGGCATGTATCTGCCGGAGCGCCCAAGCAGTTCCTGAAGGCGGCTCCTGCCCGTGGTCGAATAATATTTGACAAAATAACGCACCTTTGGGTTGTCAACGACTTCTTTCGAAAACTGCAAGCGACGGCGTTCCTTGGGCTGCTCCACCGCCTTGTCCAGATCTTTTTCCAATAAATCGAGCAACCGATTGTCCGCGCTGAGATCGCGCCCGGCTTGTGCCGGTGGTGCCGCTGAATTCGTTGATGGCGCAGTTTTCTGTCGACTTTCCGGCTGTTCCGATTTTTGTTCAGTCGAAGTGATCGACGTGATTGGTTTGACTTCGAGCGCGTCCCGGAGCGGCGGTTTTTCTGGAACCACTGGCTGATCGGCGACACGGCTGTCGGCTGAATTCGCCGGTGAAGAGTCGATGGTTTCGTGAGAAAAATTATTTGCCGGAGCTTTTGGTTGGGGAATTGGGACCGTCGATGTCACAGTGCGATGGTACAAGCGCTCGGTGGAGGAACATCCGAAACTTCCAGCAACTACCAGGAAGAGGGCAAAATGTTTTGTTCGTGCCCACATAGCGAAAAACCAAGGAACCCGCGAACGATACTCGAATAGCGATATCGGCGCAAGCAATTACGATGAAAATTTGCATGGCGCAATTGTCCGAAAAACGACCATGTCGTTTTTAACGGTTTGTCCTGATTCATTCACGGTGATGATGTCGCGATCGATCTATCGCTCGCCCCGGGGCCGCGTGAAAAGCTCGACAGGTCAGCGTAAATCTTTTTTCCTGCAGCCGAGAAATGTTTGATTCACGCTGCGTCGTCGGGCCGCAATCGACAAAGGTCCGGGTGTGATAAGGCGAACTCCCTTGACAACCTGTCTTCGAAGCCAATAGATTCCCAAGCGATTACCCAAAACTCCTAAGAATTTTTACAGCGCGAGTCTCATGGCAAATCTAAAAATGGCGAGAACTGTGACAACGCAGAAAATTTTCGTTGCCTCTTTATATGCCGCTGCCCTGGTCGTCATCGGCCTTTGTTCGCGCGTCCAAGGGCAGGTGTTGTTGTGGGATCAAGTGGTTTCGGCGGCGAAAAAAGAAGGAAAGGTGGTCGTATCGATTCCTCCCGGCGCCGAGTTGAGAAAAAGCTTGAAAGAAGTATTTGAAAAGCGCTTCGCCATCGAACTGGAGCTTGTCACTGGCAGAGGAGCGGCGGTCGCCAAGAAAATCTCGGATGAATTCAGAGCGGGCTTGCGTCTTACCGACGTACATACGGGCGGATCGGCACCGATCATTTACGGTCTAGCCGGCATGTTAGAGCCAGTCGAAAGCCAATTCATTCTTCCGGAAGTGAAAGAAGCCAAGCATTGGTGGGGCGGCCACATGTACGTCGATAAGACAAAACGCTTCGGCTACTCATTTCTCGCCTTCGTGCAAGACGCGCTGTGGTACAACACCGACCTTATGAAGCCCGAAGAGTTGCGCGCTTACGACGATCTTCTTCATCCCAAGTGGCAGAACAAGATTGGTTACAGCGATCCACGCAGGGGCGGCGCTGGTCAGGGAAACTGGACTTTCTTGTGGAAAACCAAAGGCGAGGATTTTCTAAAAAAACTCGTGCAGCAAAACTTGGTGATCATGGGTGAAGAGCGCCCGCTCGCCGAAGCGTTGGCGAAAGGTTCATTGGCACTGACGATCGGGTTGGACATCGACAATTTCATTTCTTTTGTTCGCGCCGGCCTGCCGGTCAAGCCGCTCCCTCAGCTAAAAGACGGCATATATCCGGTAACCGGCTCGGGTGCGCTGGCGGTAATCAAGAATCCGCCTCATCCGAACGCGACCAAGGTATTTATCAATTCCTGAATAACGGCTAATTCTCATACGTACGAGAGGAAGAAACAATCGAAAGCGTTGCAAAAGCACTCAATGGAAAACCCGAGATCCTTCGTTTCACTCAGGATGACACAGGGAAAGTGTCACTCTGAGCGATAGTGAAGAGTTCCTAAAATGTGCAAAAATGAGTCCAAAAAACCAATTCACAGAGGTAAGCATTCCTCACAAACCTACTTAATAAGTAGCTTTGTGAGAAGCCCCGTCTGTCGTCGTAAAATCGGCTATTCATAGCCGTTATTCAGGAATTGGCTTTTGAGCAAAGAAGGGCAGGAGACCTATCAAAACGCCATCGGCGAGCCGACTCGCCGCCTCGACGTCGATGTGCCGAAGGAAGCTTACGCGGTCAGGCCGGCGCGCGAATTTATGAGCGTCGAGCAGTACCATCGACTGGAAAGCCACACGGAAGAAAAACAAGAATCCGTTCGCAAGCCGGCGATTGCCGCCGCCGAACGATTGATAAAGTAGTTCGACATTTTTGTGTTTCCATGGATGGCCCATTATGAGCGACATAGACGAGCTAAAGGATAAATTGGCAACCGGGGTGCAATTACTGCGCTGGGAATTGGCGGATATGTGGGGACATGTGAGTTGCCGTTCGCCGCGCGGCGATAGTTTTCTCATCATGCCGATGCGCCCGCCCTTCGATCCCGATCTTCTGGACGATGAAATTCTCGAATACGATTTTGACGGCAAGAAGATTTCCGGTCGACGGGACCCGCCGGCGGAAATCTTCTTCTTCACTTCACTATATCGAAAGCGCCCCGATACCGGCGCGGTGATTCACTGTCATCCCCCGGTAGCGGTTTCGCTGATCGCGGCCGGCAAGAAAATCGTGCCGATCCATCAACATTCGATCAAGTTCGGCAAGGGGGTGCCGGTGAGCCCGTGGCTTTATGGCACCTATCAAGAGGACGGCGAACGCGCGACCAAGGCGATGGGCAAATGCTTCGCGCTGATGATGAAAGGGCATGGAGCCAACGTCATCGGCAACACGATTCAAGAAGCTTGCTTGAACACAGTTCACCTGGAGCGCACGGCGAAGATGCTTCTTTGGGCGCAGAGCGTCGGCAAGGCGAGCCCAATCCCGCAAGCTGTGGTGAAAAGGTATGCTCAAGTCGAAGCGGAAAGAGTTACGGCGCGAGGTTCTCGGCCGCCGCGCTCGCCTGAGTGGAACTTTTACGAGCGTTTGATCAAGCGCGGCGAGCGCTGGAATACCTGGTGAGATCTCGTCGTCTGAAAAAAATCATGTCATTTTCCGCGGCGACGATCGCACTCTTGTTGCTTGGGCTCTCGACTTTCGGCGTGCCACACGTATTAGAGGCGGCGAGTGCCAATCCGTCGCAGGAAGAGTGGACCAGAACGCTCAAGGCTGCCGAGCAAGAGGGGCAGTTGGTTCTCTATGCCAACGAGGGTATTGAAGGCAGCATCCAGGATTTTCAAAAACGATTTCCAAAACTCAAAGTCGTTTTGATTTCAGGTCGTTCAGGTCAACTCGTAACCAGGCTGATGGCCGAAAGAAGAGCGGGAAAATATCTCGCGGATGTGGCGAAACTTGGCACGGGATCGGCGTCATCGCTCTATCGCGCCCGGCCTTTTCCCGTGCAGCCCGTCGATAGCCAGCTGTTTTTGTCCGAAGTGACGGACAAATCAAAATGGTGGCAGGGCAAGCATCAATATGCCGACCCTGAGGGAAAATACATTTTGTCGCCTTGTGTCAGCGTGCATATCGACTTGGTGTCGTACAACACCGAGCTGGTGAAGCCCGGCGATCTGAGATCCTATGGGGACATCTTGAATCCTAAATGGAAAGGCAAGGTCGGCTCCATGGACCCGCGCGCAGCGGGCGGCCGCGAAGGCGGCCGACTTATTTACTATCATCCCGATCTTGGGCCGCAATTTTTTCGCCGGCTTTTGACCGAGACAGATCTCGTCTTGAGCCAGGACCCGCGTCAGGCGGTCGATTGGCTTGCCCAAGGAAAATTGGCGTTCCTGCTTTTCACTTCGCCGCGTGAAATCTTGCGGGCCAGAGAGCAAAAGTTGCCCGTGGATATTTTAGATCCCCGCCGCATGAAAGAAGCGCCGGTGGTCGAGACAGCCGCTTCGAGTTTCATGCTTATGGACAAGCCGGCCAATCCCAGCGCGGCGCGACTCTTTCTCAACTGGCTCATGTCGCGAGAAGGTCAAATCTCCTTTCAGAAGAGCCAAGGCAACTGCGACTCCGCGAGGCTCGACATATCAAAGGAGGACGTGCCGCTGCTCTCGCGTCGCAAAGACGGGGTACAATATTTCCGGCTATGGGATACCGAGTGGATGGATGTGGATGAAGTCCAAAAGTTTATCGATGCGTCATTGAAAGGAATTAAAAGCCAGTAGGTCGCGTTGGCTCGAAGGGAACGGCGCGTCCGACAAGTTGCGCTTTACAAAGCGGGTAAAAAAAAGCTACTCTCTGCGCGTCGCGGAATGATCGAAACCAAAGGAGGTCGAGTATGCTGCAAGAGATTTTTGTAGGAGAAAAGCTCCAATGGCCTGCGCCCTATCGTTGCGCAGTCAATCTCGTTTTCAATTATCAGGGAGCCGAAGGATTGGAGCCGGATTCCAAAGGCCGGATCGATGCCGAAGAGTACGCCCGGCGGGAATATGGCCCCCGAGTCGGGATCTGGCGCGTCCTGCGCGTTCTAGAAAAGTATGACCTCAAAGCGACGTTTGTCATCTGCGGCGCTCTGGCTGAACGGTTTCCAGACACCGTGCGGGCGATTCATGCCGCCGGCCATGACGTTGCGGGCCATGGTTACCACCATGAAAAAGCCTGGAAGCTGACGCCGGAAGAAGAAGTCGAAACCATGCGCAAGACCATTGACGTTTTGACCGGACTGACCGGCGAAAGAATCAATGGCTGGCGCTGCTGTTTTCAAAGCCATGTCACTCCAGATTTAGGCATCGGCCAAGGTTTTATCTGGAACAGCAATTCGTTCTCGCATGACCTGCCGTATCTGCTCAAAGACGGCGATCGTATCATTGTTGAAGTTCCTCGCCAGCCGTTCGGCGACATGTTCATCTTTCAGGGCGGCAAGACTGCAGACCCCGACGACGCTTTATCGATCTGGAAGAAATCCTTCGATACGTTCTATGCGGAGTCAAAGTCCTTTCACACCTATTGCCAATTCTCGCTCCATCCATTTCTGGTCGGACGACCCGGGCGCATCGAAGTTTTCGATGAGCTCATCGCGTATGTCAAAAAGCATGAAGGCATCTGGTTTGCGACGACGGAAGAAATTGCCAGACGAGTCTTGGAATGCGCCGGAATCAAGCCAGCGGCAGGCGTGGGCTACGGTTCACGGGCGATGGCAATGAAGTAGCGACAAGGCGGCGCTCCATCCAGCATTCGATAACTTTCCAAAAATCCCTCGACGGGGCCGCAGCTGCGGCCCCGTCTTCACTAATTGATTACAAACAACCCAGGGCGCATTAGTTAGCCTGTGCTAGTGATGCGGCGATGGCGGCTGCTCAACATGACACCGGATCGCGTCGTGACAGAGCTTGGCGATTAGCGGAGAGAAAGATGAAGAAGCCAACAGTTTTCTTATGTGCTGTATCCGTAACCATTCTAGCAGCGTTGGGGGCAGCGCCGGCGGCCGAATGGCGCGGCGATTGGGAAAAAGCGCTTCAAGGCGCTAAGACGGAAGGGAAAATCGTCCTGGCAATTCCTCCCAGCGCCGAGCTGCGAAAAGAACTGGAGCCGCTGCTGAAGCAAAAATTCGGCATCGATGCCGAGCTGCTCGTATCGCGCGGCGCCGACTCGGCTAACCGGATTGCCTCTGAATATAACGCCGGCGTGCGCACGATCGACGGCCTGATTCAGGGAACGACCACGGCCATGTCTCTTCAAGACGGCGGCATGTTGGATCCGGTGATGGCTTACATGATTCTCCCCGAGGTGAAGGATCCAAAAAACTGGTGGGGCGGACACATTTGGAACGATAACCTAAAGACGAATAGGTTCCTCTATTCCTTTGTCGCCAATGCGGGGACCGAAGGCTTGTTCTACAACGCCGACTTGGCGAAAGCGGAAGAGCTGCGTTCCTTTGATGATCTGCTCCATCCCAAGTGGAAAAGCAAAATCGGTTTGAACGATCCGCGCATCGGCGGATCAGGAATCTCGTTGTGGTCGTTCATGTGGGAGATCAAGGGTGAGGATTATCTTAAGAAGCTGGTGCAGCAAGAACTCTTCTTGAGCCGCAATCTGCGACAAGTCGCCGACGCGCTGGCGAAGGGCAAGCTTGCGGTCACCATTGGTCTTGGCCGCGTCGAATATGAGCCTTTTCTAAAAGCAGGGCTTCCGATTAAGGAAGTTCCTACGCCCAAGGAAGGGCTGCCGGCGAGCAGCGGCTACGGAGTTCTTGGCATCGTCAAAAATCCACCCCATCCAAATGCCACCAAGGCTTTCGTCAACTGGTTTCTAGGCAAAGACGGTCAGGAATTTTACGCCAAGGTGATGAAGCAAGGAACTCGCCGCTTGGACGTGGATACCAAATGGATGAGCCAGATTGGCGTCGATGCCGCAAAGGACGTCATGACCCTCGCGGATTATCATAGGCTGCGAAACCACCTCGAGGACAAGGTGATCAACGTCCGCAGACCGGCGGCTAAATTCGCCGAAATAATCCTCAAGTAACGAATACATCGCAGATCGATCCACGAGCGCACATCGCAGCGAAACTTTTCTCACTGCCGCCACTTTTGTCGCTGAGCATTTCAAAGGCGCGTTGCCGAAGCTGCGGAATCCACGTCCGTTTCGCTTGACAACTCGTCGGTAGAATCACTAGATTCAAAATCGTTTCCACAAGAACTTGATCTATCGATGGGTTCGTCTCGCACATGCGGTGAATTTTCGCGGAGGCGCACATGAAGGCGAAGATGATTGTGCTTGTGTGGCTGTTATTGCTCGCGTCGGTTTCCTCCCTAGACGCGGCGGAAAGCACGAAGTATGCGCCGCCCCGGTTCCCCTCCTACGTCAAACCGCCGAAGTTGAATATGCTGCACGAACCGAAGGAAGCACTGCTGCCCAAAGAATGGATCGACTTCACCAAGACCGCAAATTTACCCGATGATCACGGTTGGCATATCCACAATCTGCTGCCGACGTATCGAGTCAAGGTGCGCGGTACGAAGAGCAGCTGGATCACGCTTATCGACAAAGGCGAGTTGACGGCGTTCAGGAGTCCCGAGGTGCGCGCGCTGGCGTCGCGCTATGGCGATCCGCGCGACGTTCTCAGCGACGATTGGGCGCCGCATCTGCCGAGCATCAACGCGCCGGGCAGGTATGAAGACTATGCGAAGGATCCCTGGAAGACTATTTCGGGAGTGATCAAGCG
>WNGB01021983.1_pt1 | contig 10521 bp, 9 predicted proteins | sample 5400681 | NCBI WGS metagenome assembly WNGB01 (sample SAMN13153367, study PRJNA577476) | soil metagenome | isolation source: 115 cm soil or saprolite under grassland replicate 2 | place: USA:California | collected 2016-06-15 | reverse complement strand
GTGAGAGCTCATCGGTGGCGCGGGCCACGCCAAAGCCGTTGTAACGACACGAAGGAGAGAAACAAATGACCGATCACAAGACCGGAACACGTGAAGAGTGGCTTGCGGCCAGGCTGGAGCTGCTCGAGGCCGAGAAGGCGCTGACGCGGCGCAGCGACGAACTGGCGCGGCGGCGGCAGGAACTGCCCTGGGTCCGAATCGACAAGGAGTACCGCTTCGAGACCGACGAGGGCACAGCGTCCCTCGCCGATCTCTTCAGGGGACGCTCGCAGCTCCTCATCTATCACTTCATGTTCGGGCCCGAGTACACGGCAGGGTGTCCGTCCTGCTCGGCGATCGCGGACGGCTTCGACGGCTCCGTCGTCCACCTCGCCAATCACGACGTCACGCTCTGCGCGGTGTCGCGGGCTCCGCTCGCGAAACTGCAGGCGTACAAGCGGCGGATGGGCTGGAGCTTCCCCTGGGCGTCTTCGTTCGACAGCGACTTCAACTACGACTTCCAGGCGGCGATCACCAAGGAGCAGTGGCAGTCGGGAGCCGTCGAGTACAACTTCCGCGAGATGGACTTTCGGCCGCCAGCCGGTCAGGACAGTTCCGGGCTCGACGAGTTCGCATCGAGCGTCGTCGGAACGGACTGGGCGACCTACAGGCGAGAAGGGCCCGGCGTGAGCGCGTTCGCGCTCGAGGATGGCGTCGTCCACCACACCTACTCGGCGTACGCGCGCGGGCTGGACGGCCTCTGGGGCATGTACCAGTGGCTCGACCGCGCGCCACTCGGTCGCAACGAGACCGGCTTCTGGTGGCGCCGCCACGACGAGTACGACAGCCAATGACGGAAACCATGGACACCCAAGGAAGATGCCGATCATGAGCGACCTGTCCGGCAGGACCACCATCGTCGTCGGTGCGAGCCGCGGCCTGGGCCGCGGGATCGCCACGGCCTTCGCCGAGGCCGGCGCCCGGGTGGTCGCCGTGTCCCGCACCGCGGCGGCGTTTCCTGAGTCTGCCGACGGCGCCGGCACCATCCAGCCGGAGGTCGCCGATGCCGGTGACGCCACGGTGGCAGGCAGCCTCCTCGACCGCTATGAGCCGCCAAGGCCACCCAGCGCTTCATCACGGGGTACGCCCAGGACGAGGCAAAGCGCACCGGTCTGGACATTACCTTCACCGCGGTGCTGCCCCGGTTCGCGCCGCTGACCGGCGTCGGCCGGCCGGCGGTCCGGGCGTACGCGGCTCGCGCCGGCCAGTCCGTTGAGGAGTACGTCGAGCAGATGGGCCCGCTGGCCGCCGGTGTCACCCCGGAGATCGCCGGCACCGCTGCGGTCGAGCTGGTCCAGGCAGATGCCGCTACCGTCGCCCCCGCTTACGTGCTGACCGGCGCCGGGCTGCAGAAGCTACCCTGACCCGGCCCACGTCACGAGCACGGGCAGGGGAATGCGGCGACCTCGATGTCGAGCTCGGCGCGGATCCGGCTTACCTCGGACGTTGTTGCGCGACCGGCTCGTCACTCGGTGCAGAGGCAGAACGGGTGGCCGGCCGGGTCGGCGTAGACACGGAAGGTGGATCCCTCGCCGGGCAGGCGGGTCGCGCCGAGGGCGAGCACCTTCGTCTCGGCCTCGTCCATGTCGTCGACCATGACGTCGATGTGGAACTGCTGCGGGAAGGCCGGGTCGGGCCAGCGTGGCGGCTGGTGGTCGGGGGCGTGCTGGAAGCTCAGGCAGATGGGCCGATGTGCGGCGGCGTCCCGCCCCAGCAGCGTAACGGCACGGACGCTGCTGCGCACCGATGCCGTGCTGGCCCGGCGGCCGAGGACCTCCTGCGCGCAAACCACGGCCAGTGTTCAGTGGAGATTACGTCACCACCGGGAACCGACCGAAGGGCGTCAAGTCATATCTGACAGAGCCCGCTACGGCCCTGCCGAGGTAACCTATACTGAACATCCCACGTCGAGAGGCGACCGAGCGTGAGTTCCCAACTGGTACCCCCGATCGGCGAACGCTTGCGGGCCGAACGTTCACGCCGCGGCGTGAGTGTGCGCGGCCTGGCCCGCGACATCGGGGTCTCGGCCAGCCTGATCTCCCAGATCGAGACCGGCAAGAGCAGCCCGTCGGTCAGCACGCTGTATGCGATGACCACCGCGCTCGGCATCTCCGTCGAAGACATCTTCACCGATCCGAACAGCGAGGAGTCGACCGCCGCGGAGCGCGATCGCCGTAGCGGCGACGGGTATCCGCCGGTCGGGCCCCACCACGCGCTGCATACCCAGCGGAAGCGCCGGATCGGCCCCGTTGTCCATACGCATCAGCGGGAAATGCTCACCCTCGACTCAGGCGTGACGTGGGAGCTGCTGGGTCAGCTGCCGGATACCCACGTCGACTTCCTGCTGATCACCTACGCCCCGGGTGGCTCGTCGTCGTCGAGCTCGGGGCTGCTCATGCGGCACTCGGGCACCGAGTACGGCTATGTGCTCAGCGGCGAGCTGACCCTCACGCTCGGCTTCGAGAAGCATCGCCTCACCGCCGGGGACGCGGTTTCGTTCGACTCCACCACGCCGCACGGCTACCGCAACGACGGCGTGGAGCCGGCGGTCGGCGTCTGGTTCGTGCTGGAGCGATCCGGCTAGCGGCCCCCGCGCGACCGTTCACCGCTCCCACGGTCCGCCGGGGTATCCCCTGTTCCGCTCTGTTGCACACTGTGCGCTGACACCATACACTTCGGCCACAAATCATCCCGTCATCTGCACATAATCCCGGCGGCGCTCCTCCTACCAGGGCGACTCGTCGACGAACCGAAGCGGAACAACCGTGGAGGGTGTCTGGTGATGAGTCAGGGTGAACAGGACCGCCTATCCCGCCGAAGCCTACTCAAGGCCGGTGCGGTCGCCGGATCGGCGGTGGCGGTCGGCGGGCTGATCGAGGCAAGGCCGGCGGTGGCCGGCCCGCCACAAGCCACCGGGCCGGGTGCCCTTGCCTTGGTCAACGGCAAGATCCACACCATGAACGCGACGAACGGGGTCGCCTCGGCCGTTGCGGTCGAGGACGGCCGGTTCGTGGCGGTCGGCACCGACGGGGAGATCAGGGCCAGGCGGCCGCACGCCACGGTGATCGACCTGAATGGACGCACGGTGGTACCCGGCATGATCGAGGCGCACGTCCACTTCGTGAGCCTGGCCATCCGCCCCGGCTACCACGTCGTGATCGAGAATGCCTCGAACATCGCGCGGATCCAGCAGATGCTCGCCGCGCGCCGGCCGGACGTGCCAGCCGGCGAGTTCATCACGGCGATGGGTGGATGGCATCCGAACATGTTCGCCGAGCACCGGCTGCCGACCCGGGCCGAGCTCGACGCAGCGGTGCCCGACCGCCCGGTGTTGCTGTTCCAGGGCTTCACCGGCCCGTCGGCGACCAACAGCCTCGGCAAGGCGTTCCTGGAGTCGCAGGCCTTGCCGGTGGTGGTGGCGGACAACGGCGCGATCGCCGGCGGCGCACAGTCTGAGGCCGCGCTGTACAACCTGCGTATCCGGCAGACGTTCGAGGACAAGAAACGTAGCACGCTCGACGCGATGGCCTACGCCGCCAGTGTCGGCATCACTGCGCTCCTGGACGAGGTGGGCTTCCCGATAACCGGTCCGCCCACCCCCACCCAGGCGCTGTCAAACTTCGATCACTACCGGATGTACGACTCCTGGCTGGCCCTGCACCACGAACACCGGACGTTCATCCGCCTCCAGACCAATTTCCTGCACAACCAGAACGACATCGCACTGCCGGAGCTGACCCAACGGCTGAAGAACCAGTTCCCGCTGTACGGCGACGACATGATGATGACCGGAGCGATCGGCGAATGGGGCGCTCCGGGCGACGGCTCGGGTCCGGTCTGGCTGCAGGCGCAGCGGCTGGTCGCGCAGGCACGCTGGCGCAACAACAACCGGGCACTGAGCCTGGCCGCGCTGCAGAACGAGGTGGCCGGCTACGAGGCGGTCAACGCCGAATTCGACATCACCGGCCTGCGCTGGCGGATCGACCACGTCCCCGTGGTCACCGTCGATCTGCTCGACCGGCTCCGGGCGATGGGCGGCGCCGTGCAATGCGGCGCCTTCAGCTACGTCTCGGGAAGCGGCACGGCGGCGGGCGCGCCGTTCCGGACGATCCTCGACCACGGCATCAAGGCCGGAATCCACCTCGACGGCGTGCACATCGCGCCGCTGAACCCGTGGTTCGGTATCTACTACGCGACGACCGGCCGCAACGCGCTCGGCAACCAGATCAACGTCGGCCAGCAGATCAGCCGGCACGAGGCCGTCCGCTTGTACACCCGGGAAAACGCCTGGTTCTTGAATATGGAGGACAAGCTCGGCTCGATCGAAGCCGGCAAGCTGGCCGACCTGGTCGTGCTGAACAAGAGCTATCTCACCGTCACCGACGACGAGCTGAGGACGATACGTCCGATCCTCACCATGGTCGACGGAGGTGTCGTCCACGACACCGGCGAACTCACCGGAAAGAAGAAGACCCTTGTGGAAGGTGGTATCGGCCGATGAGCCAGGACGAACGGAGGGGCGTATCTCGGCGCGACCTGCTCAAGAGCGGCGCGGTGGCGGGTGCCGCGGCGGCAGCGGGCTTGGGCGGTGCGCGGTCGGCCTCGGCGGCTCCAGCTCCGCAGACACCGCCGAATCCGCCGTCCGGCCGGGCCACTCAGCCGGACGGTGACCTGATCCTGTACAACGGCGTGATCCACACAATGGACGGGCACAACACGGTCGCGAAAGTCATCGCGATCGAGCGCGGGCGGATCATCTACGTGGGCAACAATCTCGGTGCCATCGGTGATTTCCATGGTCGCGCGCCCAAGCCCATCAACCTGCGTGGCCGCACGGTGATCCCCGGGATCATCGACTGCCACAACCACATCGTGCTGATGGGCAACCGACCCGGCCATCACACTCCGCTGGAGAACGCCTACTCGATCGCCGATGTCCAGGCCACCTACGCGGCCCGGGCCGCGGGCGTGCCCGCGGGGGAGTTCATCACCACGATCGGTGGTTTCCACTCCAACCACTTCGCCGAACGCCGGCTGCCGACACTGGCCGAGTTGGATGCCGCAATACCGAGCCACCCGGCGTTCATCTCGCTCGGGTTCATCGGTCCCGCGGCGACGAACTCGCTGGGCAAGGCTTTTTTCGAGAATATCCCCCCGCCGGATGGCCCGGTCACGGTCAGCGAGACCGGATCGATCGCCGCCGGCACCCAGAACGGCCGCGCGCTGCTGGCCCTGCGCCGGGCGCTCACCTTCGAGCAGCGGGAACAGAGCGTCCGTGACGCGATGGCCTACGCGGTCAGCGTCGGGGTCACCACCCACCTCGACCAGGGCGCGTTCCAGGCCGTCAACGCCCCGTCGGACGGGGCCGCGCACGAGGACAATTTCGCCATGCAGCTGCCGTTCCTGTCCGTGTACCAGGCCGGCGAGGCGAAGATCCGGCTCCGGATCAATTTCCTGTACATGGACAACGATGCCGACAGCGCCGCGCTCGGCCAGCGGCTGCTGAACGCGTTCCCGTTCTTCGGAAACGACATGGTGCGCACCGGCGGGATCGGGGAGTTCGTGGCCCCGGATCCGACCGCGCCGATCACGGATCCCACCGCGAACAACACCCGGTGGCTGAACGCGGCCCGGAAGGTCGCGCAGGCACGCTGGCGGGCCGAGGTCCATTCGCTGACCGCTACCGACTTCCAGGCCGAGATCGACGGATTCGTGCAGATCGACAACGAGATCGGGATCGGCGACCTGCGCTGGGTGGTCGCGCACGTGCCGCGGATCACCGAGGAGTACGTGAACCGGCTCAAGGCGATCGGCGGCGGTGTCAACCTGACCGGCTGGCAGTACCTGGCCGGCTCGGGCACCGCGGCCGGCCCGCCGTTCCGGATGATCGTCGACAACGGGATCCAAGCCGGCATGAGCTCCGACGGCATGCAGATCGCGCCGATGAACCCGTTCATCCACGCGTACTACGCGACCACCGGCAGGAACGCGCTGGGCGACGTGATCAACGTCGGGCAGCAGGTCACCCGGCAGGAGCTGCTCACGCTGTACACCCGCGCCAACGGCTGGTTCCTCGGCCTGGAGGACGAGAACCAGCTCGGCACGCTCGAGGTGGGCAGGCTCGGCGACCTGGTGATCCTCGACCGCGACTACTTCACCGTGCCGGTGGAGCAGCTACGGCAGGTGCGCTCGGTGCTGACCGTGCTCGGCGGCGAAATTGTCCACAACACCGGGGAGGTCACGAGGTGAGCAAGGTGAGGACGCGCTCTGTCGCCCCCTGGGCGTTCATGCTCGCACTGGCACTGCTCCTCGCCGCCTGCGAGAACAAGTCACCGGCCGGTGGTGGTGGGAGCGGTGGCACGGCGAGCGGGCAGCCGATCGTGGTCGGCTCCACGCTCTCACTCACCGGGGCGTTTGCCGCCACCGGGGCCATTCACAAGATCGCCGGCGATGAGTTCGTCACCCGGCTCAACGCCAACGGTGGCCTGCTCGGCCGGCCGGTCAAGTGGGTGGTCCGGGACGACGAGTCCGACCAGGCCAAGGTCAGCACGCTGTACGAACAGCTGATCAGCCAGGACAAGGTCGACCTGATCATCGGCCCGTACGCGACACCGAACATCCTCTCGGCGATGGCGGTCGCCGCGCGGCACGGCTACACGATGCCGCAGCACACCGCGGTCATCGCCCCGCTGATGACCTACAACTGCCAGTTCCCGGCCTGGTCGATCGGGCCTGCGCCGAACGAGTACGTGCCCAACCAGCTCTTCGACGCGATGGCGAGCCTGCCGAAGCCGCCCAAGCGGATCGCGATCGTGACCAACCAGAACGGCTCCACCGACTTCGTCTCCTACGGGGCGGGCAGCAACAAGAACGGGATGGTCTCGATCGCCAAGCAGCGCGGCCTGAACGTGGTCGCCGAGATCCGCTACCCGCCAACCATCACCGACTGGGCACCGCTGGCGGCGCAGGTGCGCAATGCCAAACCGGACCTGGTCATCAACGACGGGCTCGGCGTGGACCCGGTCAACCTGCTGCAGGCGATGGCCCAACTGAAATACCGTCCGCCGATGATGTTCAGCCTGTTCCCCGCCCCGGGGCCGCCGCTCGGCCTCGGCAGCACCGCACAGGGGCTGCTGTCGGTATCGATCTTCGAACCGAACAAGCCCGCGCTGGACAAGCTCGGCCCGACCGCGACCGAGGTCGTGAACGACTTCAAGACGCGGGCCACCGCCGCCAAGCTGCCGTACACCGTGTTCGAGACGCAGGCGGCCGCATCATGGAATGCCTGGGAGATCCTGGTGGACTCGGTGAAGGGCACCGGCAAGCTCGACCAGAAGGGTCTGTGTGACTGGCTGCATCAAAACGGCGCCGACACGACGTTCAGCGGGCACCTGACCTTCGACCCCAAGGACCACAATTTCTGGCCGACCACGCTGATGTTGAAGCAGATCCAGGACGGCGGCTGGGTCACCGTGTGGCCTGCCGACCAGGCCGCCGGGACGCTGCAATCGCCGGCCGGCTGACAACGCCACACACCAGCCCGCCCGCGCCGCGCGTACCCCGGCGCGGGCGGTGCTTCACCCGAGCGACGCGGAGGAGCGCCCGATGATCACCGTGCAAGCGGCGCTGACCGGAGCGCTGATCGGCGGCCTGTACGCGCTGATGGCGGCCGGCCTGTCGGTGACCTGGGGCGTCCTCAAGATCATCAATCTGGTGCACTTCGGCCTGATCCTCATCGCCGCGTACCTGACCTTTCAGATCGCGACCTCCTGGAACGTGGACCCGCTCCTCACCGTGGTCATCACCGTGCCGGCCATGGCGCTGCTCGCCGCGGCGCTGCAGTGGGCATTCGACCGGCTCGGCGTCGCCGAGCTCAACTCGCTGCTGCTGAGCTTCGGCCTGCTGATCATCGTCGGCCCCTTCCCGGTTACCACGCTGCTGGCGTTCGTCGCGGCGCTGGTCCTGATCGGCGGCGGGCATCTGGCCCTGCAACGGACGTTTGCCGGCCGCGCGATGCGGGCCTTCGCGCAAGATCGCGCGGTGGCAGCGGCGTTCGGCATCGACCATCGCCGCATTGGCATGCTGCTGGCCGGGGTGTCGGGAGCCACCGCGGCGATCGCCGGCATGCTGTTCGCGCTGGCCAATGCGCTGACCCCGGCGACGGCGTATGAGTGGTTCGGGATCGTCTTCGCGGTGGTGATCCTGGGCGGGGTCGGCCACCTGCTGGGCACCCTGGCGGCCGGCGTGCTGGTCGGCGTGTTGTCCGGAGTCGTCTCGGTGGTGCTCTCACCGGCCGCGGCGCCGTTCGTACTGTTCTCCGCGATCGTCCTCGCCCTGCTGCTGCGGCCGCAGGGCCTGTTCGGCGGCGGAGCGGTGCGGTGATCCGGCGCGGGCTGCTCGGCATTCTTGGCGTCTTCGCCGCGCTCGCGGTGCTTTCGCTGTACCGCGTCACCCTCGGCTTCCCGGTCTTCTACCTCTCGCTGCTGACCACCATCCTGTTCTGGGTGTCGCAGGCCACCAGCTGGAACCTGCTGTCCGGCTACAGCGGATACTTCAGCTTCGGCCAGGGCGCCTACGTCGGCGTCGGCGCCTACACCGCCGGCGTGCTGTACGGCCGGCACGGGATCAACTTCTTCCTTTCCGTCGGACTCGCCGCGCTGCTGTGCGCCGTGCTGGGGCTGGCCATCGGCGGGCTGGCATTCCGGCTGCGAACGCTCCGCGGCGAGATCTTCGCGCTGCTGACCCTCGCGGTGCCGTTCATCCTCGCCGCGCTCGCCCGAATCAACACGGCGATCGACGGCGGGCAGGGCATCTTCGTCAGCGTGCCGCCGTTCCCCGAGCAACTGGGCCAGTTCCAGGACTTCCTGTACCTGGCCGATCTCGTGGTCGCCGCGGCGGCGGTCGGGCTGGCGTTCGCCATCTACCACTCCCGATTGGGCCGGGCGCTGGCGTCGATCAGGGACGCCGAGGATGTGGCGGAGGCGTTCGGCGTGGCGACGTTCCGCTACAAGATGCAGGCGATCGTGGTCAGCGCGGCGATCGGGGGCGTGAGCGGCAGCATCTTCGCCCTGCAGATCGGGTTCGTCACCGTGGACAGCGTGTTCAGCCTGACGATCCCGCTGTTCGTGATCGTCATGAGCGTGCTGGGCGGCCGGACCCACTGGCTCGGCCCGGTGATCGGGGCGGTGCTGGTCGTGGCGCTGCAGGATCGGTTGTCGGCCGCCGGGCTGGACGAGTGGCGGCTGATCCTGCTCGGCGCGATCCTGGTCGTGCTGATCGTGGTGGCGCCGGACGGGCTGTACGCTCGGCTGGCGAGCCGGCCGTGGGCAGCACTGGCCACCTTCGTGGTGATCGTCGGCGGGCTCGCCGCGGCGCGGGTCTGGGGTGGGACGCTGGACTGGGTCCTGGTCGGCATGCTCGGGGCCGCCGCGGTGGCCAGTTGGCCCGCCCGCAGACGCCTGCAGCGCCGCCAGCACCGAGAGGTGGCTTCTCGGCCGTTCTCGGCCGCGACAGACGACCACTCGACGGTTGTCGACGCCGCGAAGCCAGCGCCCGACGGGGCGGTGTCGGCGCAACCCGGCCAGGCGACCACGGGGGACCCGTCGGGCAAGGTGCTGGTCGACTGCCAGGACCTGGCCCGCTGGTTCGGCGGCGTACGGGCGCTGGACGGCCTGACCCTGCAGATCCGGGAGGGCGAGCTGGTCGGCCTGGTCGGGCCGAACGGGTCGGGCAAGACGACCCTGATCAGCTTGCTGTCCGGAGCGAACCGGCCCACCCGGGGAAGCATTCGGATCGCCGGGCACGACATCGCCGGGCTGCCGCCGCACCGCACCGCGCACGTGGGCGTGGCCCGCACGTACCAGATTCCGCGCCCGTTCGCCTCGATGACGGTCCGAGACAACGTCGCGCTGGCCATCATGTTCGGGCGGGCTGCGCGGCCGCTGCCCGACGCCCGCCGAGCCGCCGAGGAGCACCTCGGGTTCGTCCGGCTCGACCACCTCGCCGACGCGCTGCCGGCCCAGCTGAACCTGCACCAGCGACAGCTGCTGGAGATCGCCCGGGCGATCGCCACCCGGCCACAGGTGCTGCTCCGGGTGGTCAACCAGCTGGCCACCCGCGTGGTGGTCCTCGACCGGGGCAGGTGCCTGGCCGACGGCGACCCGCAGGTCGTGATGACCGACCCGGCCGTGATCCAGGCCTACCTCGGGAAGCGCGCCCATGCTTGAGGTCCGCGGGCTCGACGCCTTCTACGGCGACGCGCAGGCGCTGTGGAAGGTCACGCTCGACGTCCATGACGGCGAGACGGTCAGCATCATCGGGCCGAACGGCGCGGGAAAGTCCACGCTCGTCCATTCCATCGCCGGTCTCCACCGCCCGATCAGCGGCCGGATCGCCGTCGGCGGCGTCGACGTGGCAGCGGTCCCCGCGCACCGAGTATGCGAGCACGGCGTGGCGACCGTGCCGGAGGGCCGCCGGGTGTTC
>WNGB01039319.1_pt1 | contig 10522 bp, 12 predicted proteins | sample 5400681 | NCBI WGS metagenome assembly WNGB01 (sample SAMN13153367, study PRJNA577476) | soil metagenome | isolation source: 115 cm soil or saprolite under grassland replicate 2 | place: USA:California | collected 2016-06-15 | reverse complement strand
CCGGTCAATCTGGCCACCGGATCGCCCGCCCGCCAGAGTCGGCCTGGAGCGGCGCCGAAGCCGGTCCCGGGCGACGCCTACTTGTGGACGTTGAGCGAATAGGCCGGCGGGGACGGATCGAGGAGGGAGAAGGTCGTCTTGTCGGCCACCTGGTCGAGCCGGGCGGTGTAGGCCGCCACCTGGCTGGTATCGGGCACCCGGATCTTGAGAAGGTCCCCGGTCTGGAGGGCGCCCAGGATCACGACCCGGGTGGTCCCCGCCGCCGGCGTGGAGAAGGAGATCTGCTGCCCGCCCGGGGCCGTCACCGATTCGACCGTCCCGCCGCTGATCGTGAGCAGGAGCGCGCCCGCGTCGTTGGCGGCCTCGAAGAACGCGACGGTGAGCTCGCCCGCCCGGCTCGGCTGCTGGCCTCCGCCGCACGCCGCGAGCAGGCCGATCGCGAGCACCGGGAGCCGCCCGCGCCTCACGGCCGTTCTCTCCGAGGCGACGGCGGAGCGGCCGCGACCGCGGCCCGCAGCACCGCCGCCGACGGCGCCTGGCCGTTCCTCCGGTACATCGCGAGGAGATCGCCCACGTCGAAGACCCCGTTCCGGTTGCCGAGCTGGTCCAGGTAGGCCCGCTGCGCGTCCGTGAGCCTCGGCGCGCCGAGCAGGTCGCTCACCGCGTCGGCGGTCACGACCTGCACCACGGCGAGGAAACGGGCCTCGAGGTCGTAGCCGCGGTTCATCGTGAGGTCGAGCGTCGTCGCCGTCGCCACCGTGTCGCCCGCCCATCCCGCGAAGATGAATCCGGAGGGCGTGTTCGCCGTGAGCGTCACGCGGGTCCCGGAGGGAAGGAACACGCCCTGGGAGATGTCTCCCGCCACCGAGGCCGACACCGTTCCGCCGCCGGTGGTCGCGAGGAGGAGCCGGGCCTCGTAGCTGAACGTCGCCGTCAGCGAATCCGGCTTGGTGGCCCCGCTTATGACGGTCTGGTCGCGGGGCCCGCCCTGGCTCCACGCGACGAACCGGGCGCGGCTCTTCCCCCCGCCGGTGAGCTGGACGCTGTCCACCGCGAGCTGGAGGAGCTCCCCGCCCGGCACCACCTCTTCGTAGCGCGCCCAGGTCTGTCCATTTACCCGGACCGTCGCCCCGCCCTGCGCGGCGACCACCGACGGCTCCCGCCGAGTGAACCGGAATCGCATGAAGCCGCCGGCGAGCTGCTCGATCCGGTCGATGGCGAACCCGATATAGTCGCCGGCGTTGTCGCGGGCCGCGGGGCTCGTGAGCAGCATGAAGCGCGTATTGCCGCTGCTGCCGGGATACGAGTCACCTCGATCACCGCGGTTCCGGCCCCCCAGCGTCAGCAGGTCGTTGAGCCCGTCCGCCTGAATCAGCCCGACCCCCTGGGGTATCCCCACGTTCACCGTGTTGCTCGACAGACCGAATTGGACTTTCGCCTGATCGATGAGCCAGAGCAGGAGCCCCGGGGATTTGGCGCAGAAACCGAGCATCGGACAGGTGGCCGGGAGGGCCGGATTCATCTGGGCCGAGTCGCTCATCACCGCCTGGCGGTTTTCGATCAGGACGTAGTCGTCGGGCGAGGCGGTGCGGGCGTAGAAGACGGTGTCGCTCAACAGGCGCGCGCCGGTCGTGACGGTGCGGCTCGCGCCGAGCGTATCCACGGTGGCCCAGCCCAGGGCGTTGAGCGACCAGGCGTCGTAGGACGACGGGCTGTACGGCCGGGCGTAATTCCCCGCGCCCATGAGCCCCCAGCCGCCGATCCCCTGGGTGCGCCCGCTCACGTCGTAGAGATCGGGGAGCCCGAACGCGTGGCCGGTCTCGTGCGCGACGGTGCCCACCGCCATGATCGGCGTCACTTCGCACGAGGAGATGCCGCCCAGCGCGGACTGGATGGTGTAGTCGTTCACCTTGATGAACTGGCCCGGATGTCCCCCCCAGGGAGTCCTCGTGATGTACATGTGGTTGATCCAGCCGGCAATCACGTAGCGGTGGCTCCAGACTCCGGTCGGCACCGGGACGTTGGCGCGGCACTCCCCGCCCACCTCGGGCTGCAGGAAGGTGACGAAGTCCACCACGCCGTTGTCGTCGCCGCTGTTGGGGGTGCCGTCCGGGCCGTCGTTGTCGAACTGGGCCCAGATCGTGTCGCCGCCGGGGCGCAGGGAGCTCGAATCCAGCGCGGCGACGAGCATCGTCGCCATCCGGTTGATCGTGCGCGACGGACAGGAGGTCTGCCCGCTGACAGTGATGCCGTTGCATCCGTCGGTATAGTAGGCGGCGTTCGAGTCCACCTGCACGGGCGCGAAGACCACCCCGTCCATCGCGATCCGGTTGTGCGACATCTGCTCGTAGAGGGTGGACACCGAATAGGGGCGCGTGAAATTCCACCCGTCGCTCGGGCACCCGGCCGGGTTCTGGCTGAAGAGGAGGCACTGGTAGTCCGCGATCGGAAAGGGCACCGCGACGTCCTTATACGCGATCGCGATTACCGGCACATGAAACGTCCCGGTCACCGCGGTGGCGAGGCCGCTCTGCGCCACCAGGGAGGGAGTGCGGCTCGGCCCGCCTCGAATGGCGTTGAGCGCCCGGAGATCGCCGGCGCGGAGCAGCGCCATCCTGCGCTCGCGCACCGCGGCCGCCTTGCGGCGCCATCCACCGTCGGGGCCGAAGTCTCCCGGCTCGATCAGGACCGGCACCGAGCCCCCGCCCTGGGCGTGGGCTCGCGCCGCGGGCAGCGCGGCGGCGAGCAGCAGCTCGAGGAGGAGGATGCGGCGCCGCATAAAGGTTCGAGTAATGTAAGCGATCCGCCGCGTCGCCCGGCCCACTCCCGGCTCGGCGCTTGTCCCGTGGACGCCGAGGGCTTACTTTCAGCCGTTCTTCCTCATCATGGATGGAGGCGTCCTCTCACTCCGCAGTCGCGAGGCCACGTGCCGACTCACATCCTCCAGACCGATGTCGCGCTGTTCGAGAAGTGCAGGCAGTACACCAGGGCCGACGAGGTCAAGGCGCAGGGGCTCTACCCCTACTTCCGGCCGATTTCCGAATCGGAAGACACGGTCGTCGTCATCGACGGCCTCCGCCGGATCATGCTGGGGTCGAACAATTATCTCGGCCTGACCCATCACCCCAAGGTGCTCGAGGCCGCGACCCGCGCGCTCCACCTCTACGGCGCCGGCTGCACCGGGAGCCGCTTCCTCAACGGCACCCTCGACCTGCACATCCAGCTGGAGGCCGCCCTCGCCGAGTTTACCGGCAAGGAAGACTGCATCGTCTTCTCCACCGGCTATAACGCCAACCTCGGACTGATCTCCGGCCTGGTCGGCCGGCGCGACGTGGTGTTCCTCGATAAGCTCGATCACGCCTCCATCGTGGACGGCGCGAAGATGAGTGACGGGGAAACGGTCCGCTTCAACCACGGCGACCTCGCCGGACTGGCCCGAAAGCTGGACCAGCACCCGGGCGTCGGAAAAATGGTCATCGTGGACGGCGTCTACTCCATGGAGGGCGACATCGCCGACATCCCGGGGCTCCTCCGGGTCTGCCGGCGCCACGGCGCGGCGCTCGCCATCGACGACGCCCACTCGATCGGCGTGCTGGGCCCCAAGGGCGACGGCACCGCCGCGCACTTCGGCCTCGCCGACGAGGTGGACATCATCGCCGGCACGTTCTCCAAGTCGCTCGCCTCGATCGGCGGGTTCGTCGCCGCGTCGCGGAGTGTGATCAACTTCCTCCGCCACCACAGCCGCCCCCTGATCTTCACCGCCTCGCTGCCGCCGTCGAATACCGCCGGCGTGCTCGCCGCGCTCGAGGTGCTCCAGGCCGAGACCGAGCGCCGGGACCAGCTCTGGGTCAACACCCGGCGGCTCCAGGAGGGTTTCCGGGCATGCGGGTTCGACACCGGCTGCTCCACGACCCCGATCGTGCCGATTCTCATCGGCCCCCTCGACAAGACCCTGATCATGTGGCGGAAGGTGTTCGACGCCGGCATCTTCACCAACCCGGTCGTGCCTCCGGCGGTGCCGCCCTCACAGTGCCGGCTCCGCACCAGCGTCATGGCCACGCACACCGCCGACCAGATCGACTACTGCATCGAGACGATCGGTCGGATCGGGAAGGAGCTGGGCGTCATCTGAGCGGACCGGTCGCGGTCCGCCCCGTCCATTCCGACGGGGACCTCAGCCGCTTCATCGACTTTCCCTACCGGTTGCACTCGCGGGACCCGCTCTGGGTCCCGCCGTTGCGTCGGGACGTGAGCGGGATGCTCTCGCGCACGAAGAATCCCTTCTTCGAGCACGCCGAGGCGGAGTATTTCCTCGCCGAGCGCGACGGGGCCGTCGTCGGCCGGATCGCGGCCGTCGCCAACCGCCTGCACAACGAGTTCCACGCCGACCGGGTGGGCTTCTTCGGCTTCTTCGAGACCGGGGAGGATCAGGCGGTGGCGAACGCGCTACTCGACGCCGCGTCCGCCTGGTTGGGGGGCAAGGGGCTCGACACGATGCGCGGGCCCGCCTCGTTCTCGACCAACGACGAGTCGGGGCTCCTGGTGGAGGGGTTCGACACCCCGCCGGTCCTCATGATGCCCCACAACCCGCCCTACTACCCCACGCTGCTGACCCGGGCCGGGTTCACCAAGGCCAAGGACCTCCTGGTGTATCAGCACGGCGACTCGAGCGGCAAGACGCCGCCGGTGCCGGGGCGGCTCACCCGGGCGAGCGAGCTGCTCTGCCAGCGGCTCGGCATCACGCTGCGCCCGCTCCGGATGAAGGAGTTTGGCGCCGAGGTGGAGCGGGTGAAGGTGCTCTACAACAAGGCGTGGGAGAAGAACTGGGGCTTCGTGCCGATGACCGATCACGAGATCGACCACCTGGCCGAGCAGTTCAAGCCGGTCGTCGTCCCGGACCTGGTGCCCTTCGTCGAGAAGGACGGCGAGGTCATCGGCTTCGCGCTCGCCCTGCCCGATCTCAACACGTTCTTCCGCGGCAATCGCTCGGGGCGGATGTTCCCGGCGATCCTCAAGGTCCTCTGGGCCCTCAAGACCCACCGGGTGCACCGCTGCCGGATCACCCTGCTCGGCGTGCTGCCGGAGTACCGCGGCAAGGGCATCGACGCGGTGCTCTACCACTGGATCTGGACCCGCGGCGGCGCCATCGGCTACGGCTGGGGCGAAGCCGGCTGGATTCTCGAGGACAACGCCGCGATGAACGCCGGCCTCGTCAAGATGGGATTCACCGTCTACAAGACCTACCGGCTCTTCGATCGTCCGGTATGAAGGCGCTGGTGACGGGTGGCACCGGCTTCGTCGGCGGCCACCTCATCGACGCCCTCCTGCGCCGCGGCGACACCGTCACGGCGCTGGTGCGCACCCCCGCCAAGGCGAGGTCGTCTACCACGCGGCGGGACTCGTCGCGGCAGTGAACGAGGCCGGATTCGTCGCGGCGAACCGCGACGGAACCGCGCGCCTGGTCGCCGCGGCCGCCGAGGTCTCCGCCGCGCGGCTGGTGCTCGTCTCCTCGCTCGCCGCCGCGGGCCCCTCGGCCAGGGGAAGCCGGCTCGGCGGCGAGGAGACGCCGCGGCCGGTGACCGCCTACGGACGGAGCAAGCTCGCGGGGGAAGCGGCGGTGCGGAGCGGTCCCCTCCGCTGGACCATCGTCCGGCCGCCGGCGGTCTACGGCCCCGGAGACCGCGAGATGCTGCGGGTCTTCCGCGCGGCGCGACTCGGCGTGGCACCGATTTTTGGCGACGGGGCCCAGGAGCTGTCGCTGGTCTACGGCCCCGATCTGGGCGAGGCGCTCGCCGCGGCGGGCCGGAGCGAGCGGGCGATCGGCCGGATCCTGTACGCCTGCCACCCGGAGGTCCTCACCAGCGAGTCGGTGGTGCGGCAAATCGCCGCCGCGCTGAACCGGCGGGTCCGGGTCCTTCGGCTCCCGCGCTGGGCGGCGGCCGGCGCGCTGGGGATCGCGGCCGCGGGCGCGCGCCTTGCCGACCGCGCCACGATCCTCACCCCCGACAAGGCCAACGAGCTCTTCGCCCCGGCGTGGACCTGCGACCCCGCCCCGATCGAAGCGGCGACCGGCTGGCGCGCCGAGCACGACCTCGCCACCGGCGCGCGCGCGACCGCGGCGTGGTATCGGGCCTCCGGCTGGCTGTGACCCTCCGTCCGGTCGACGGGGTGCTGCTCGCCTACGCCGCCGTCACTTCCGGCGTGGCGATGGTGCGGCTTCCAACTAACCCCGCCTGCGGCTGGCTGCTGGTCGGCAACTTCCTGTTGGTGCTCCTGATCATCCTGGTGAATCGCCCGGGGCTGGGCCGGAGCGGCGCGGGGCTGGCCGAGCTCTATCCGCTCATCATCATGGTGGGGCTCTACGGCGCGCTCGACGTCCTGTCGGCCCACGGCGGCGAGGCGAGTCACGACGCCGTGGTGCAGGGCTGGGAGGCGGCGGTGTTCGGGGAGCAGGTGAGCCGCGAGTGGTGGCAGCGCGCGCCGAGCCGGTTCTGGAGCACCGTGCTGCACGCCTCGTACCTGTCCTACTTCCTCATCGTGCTCGCGGGCCCGGTCTGGTTCTTCGCCCGCGGGAGGCGAGTCGAGCTTCGGCGAGCCGTGCTCGGGATCGTGGCGACCTACGCGCTCTGCTATCTCACGTTCATCTTCTTTCCGGTGGCGGGCCCCTATTACATGTTCCCTCGCCCCGCCGCGGGGTTCCTCGACAATGGCCCCGCGCGGCTGGTCTATCGGCTGCTCGCCGGGGGGAGCTCGTTCGGCGCCGCGTTCCCTTCGTCCCACGTGGCGGCCGCCACCGTCGGCGCCCTCACCGCCGCGATGGGGTCCCGTCGCCTCGGCGCGGTGCTCGCCCTGCCCACCGTCCTCATGACCATCTCCGTGGTGTACTGCCAGATGCACTACGCCGTGGATGCGGTGGCGGGACTCGTTGTCGGGGGGATCGTTGCGATGGCAATCAGGAGGGGGTAGGAGGTAGCGAGTAGCGAGGAGGGCCGCCCAGCCACCCTCCTCGCTACTCGCTACTCGCTACTCCCTACTGCGTAACGGTGATCTTGCCCTGCATCTTCATCGCCATGTGCGGCGTGCAGGTGAACTTGTAGACGCCGACCGGTGCATTGGCAAAGGAAATGGTGAGCGTCTCATTCGGCTCGATCAAGAGCCTGCTGCTCAGCGGGGCGATCTCGTCCTTGAGCTGCGGCTCAATGATCTCCTTGGCTCCCGCCGGAATGCTGTCGGCCCAGAATGCGACGTTGTGCGGCCAGTTGTTCACGTTGTGAAAGACCACCTGATCGCCCACCTTGATCGTGAGCTCCGCGGGAACAAACTTGTAGGCCGTTCCCTCCAACAGCATGTTGACGTCGTGGGTTGCGCCGCTCGCCGGCGCCGCGGGTGCCGGTGCCGCCGCCGCCGGCTGGGCGGAATCCGCCGCCGGAGCCTCCCCCTTCTTCTCTCCGCCGCACGCGGCCATCACGAGGAACAGCCCAGCCACAACCACTGTGTTCTTCATCGCCTGCCAGCCTCCCAGCCTGGGTGGAATCGGTGGATGCATGCTGCCGGAGCGGGGCCCATCCCCGCCGTCCGGCTTGTGAACAAGTTCACAAAATAGCGGCCACCTCGGTCCGACGCCACGGCGCCCCTACCCCGCCGGTATCTTTGGCCGATGACCCCCGAGCGCGGACCGCCGGTCCCACCCTGCCGCTCGATGGGCGCGCACTGCACCGGTCTCCGGGTCGTCCTGCGCGTCTCCACGCTGGACAAGGGTCCCTTCTCGGGAGACCATGAGGCCACCTGGCTCCTGGGCCACACCGAGCGGATCGGGTTCGGGCGCATGTGGCGTCGCGGCGGCGACCTCTTCGCCGAGGCGGAGCTCCGGGTTCCCTGCCGGTTTCTCACACGGAGCGAGGCCGGACCGGCCCGGTGCCGCGCACACGGCTACGCCCGGACCCTGCCTGCCCCATCCGCCCTGTCGCCGGAGCCCCGGCGGCTCGGCGGCGACCGGTTCCGCATCATCGAACGGGGTCGGCCCGCCACGCGCACGCTCCCGCCCCCGGTGCGTCCCGGCCGCGAGCTGCCGATCCACGCGGGAACCAATCCCTGCGTCGGCGCGCCTTGCCGCACCGCCGACAACCGGCGGGGGGCGGCGTGCTGCCGCGATCTCCAGGTCGAGATCATGTGCACCGCCGGACAGCGGCGCCTCGAGGCCCTGGTCCGCGCCCGCCAGTCGCCTTATCTCTGTAAGGTCGACCGGGAGACCCCCGAGTCCCTGAATGCGGAGATGATCTCCGCCTGTGCCTACCTGGTCGAAGACGGGATCCATTGCGCGCTCCACGGCCGTCACCGGGCGGACGGGCGACCGGCCAAGCCGGACCTCTGTAGCCACTGGCCGGAGGGGAGCGAAACGCTGCACCCGGGGTGTGTATTTGCGAAACAGGGAGCTAGCGAGTAGCGAGTAGCGAGGAGGGCGGCCCCACCCCCCTTTCTCGCTACCTCCTTCTCGCTATTCGCTGGCCACATGTGCAACTTTTCACCACCCCCCACGTCCTAGGAAACGGGAAGGTGGGCCGCAGCGGGGCACTATAGAGACAGGATCTCATGGACGACCTTGAGCGGCTGTACAACACGCATTACGCCGCCGTCGTGCGGTTCCTGTACCGGAAGATCTGGGACGCCGACCGGGCCGAAGACCTGGCACAGGAGGTCTTCATCCGGGCCATGGCCCACCGCCCGGAGAAGCCGCGCGCCTGGATCTTCGCCGTCGCGGCCAACCTGGCGCGGGACGAGGCCAGGGCGGCGATCCGGCGGAAGAAGCACCTGACGCTGCTCAAGGACGACCCGGTCCCGTTCTCGACGCCGGAGCCGACCGCCGAGGATTCGGTCGAACGGGACGAGCGGCTGGCCCAGGTGCACGAAGCGCTCGCCATGTTGACGGAGCGGGATCGCGATGTCCTCCTGCTGTGGGACGCGGGGCTGAGCTATCCGGAGATCGCGGCGCAGACCGGCCTCGCTGTAGGGGCCGTCGGAACCACCCTGGCACGAGCACGGAAACGGTTGATCGAGGCATATGATCGGATGGACTACAAGGCCCATGCGGCACGTTCCTGACAACGAGCTGCACGCCTATCTGGACCAGGCGCTGAGCCGGTCGCAGTGCGTCGAGATCGAGACGCACCTGGCCGAGTGCGGGCATTGCCGCGACGAGCGCGATGCCATCGCGGGGCTCCGCGACCGCACCACCGCCCTGCTCGCCACCCTGAGCCCCCGCGCGCTGATCCTGCCGCCCCCGTTCGAGCTGTTGGCCGAGCGGCGGAGCCGGGCCAGCGTGCGGGCGGCGTGGGAGGCCCGCATCCGGCGGACGGCGATGTGGGCCGCGGGGATCGCGGCGGCCGTCGGCGCCGGCTGGGGCGCCCGGACGGTGTTCGATCCGCACCGATTCCAACCCGCCGCCCCGGTGACCCAGACGGCGGCGGTGGCGCCGCTGATCGTCTCGCCGCGCGAAGACGTGATTCCCAACGCGATTCCGATCCCGATTCCGTCGCGGTCGGTGCCGACGGCCCGTAGCGTGGATCGCCGCGCGAGCCACGTCGTGCCCGCGCCGACGCTCCAGCAGGTCTCGCTGCCCCTTCGCGCGGATCTGGAGGGTGGTCTCGTGGGAGGAGGCCCTGCAGCTGGCCGGGAGCGGGCTCCCCTATATCGAGGGCATGCCGGTGGTGGGAGTGCTGGTGCAGGCGGGGGCCCCGGGTGAGCGGCCCACGGTGATCGTCGCCCAGCAGGACGCCGGGGGCGAGGTCATCCAGAGCATCGAGGGGCCGGTGGCCAAGGTGAGCGAGCTCCTGGTGCGCCAGGCGGCCCCCGACATCCACGCCAGCGAGCCGGCCCGGACGCCCCCCGACTACGTCGATTCGCCGGGCGGGGTCCGCCGCGCGCTCCGGATCCTCGCGGTCACCGGGCGGCTGGCGGTGGATTCGCTCAACGCCCTGGCGAGGAGCGCGACCATTCGCTAGTCCTACCTCGGATGATCCCTCCGCTCCAGCTCCGCCGGGTGCGCGAAGTCCCTCGGCCCCTCGTCGTGGAAGAACTCCTCCCCATGTCCGTGCTTCCGCTCCTCCGTGAGCGTGATCGTCGCCAGACGGGGGGAGACCATCGGGAAGGTCCGGGCGAAGAGCCCGTAGGCCAGCAGAAAGAACCCGAGGAAGCCGAGCATCGGGCCGGCCTCGGGTAGACCGTACACCGGCCCCGGCAGGGCGGTGATCGAGGGGGTCACCAGCAGGTAGCGCTCGAGCCAGAGGGTGCAGAGGCTCACCGTCGCGAAGAGCCCCAGCGCGAACGGTGACTTCTTGGCGGACACGAACAGCAGCCCCCAGAACGGGATCACGAACATCCCGAGCAGGACGTCGCGACCCACCGGCAGCCACGGACCCCACAGCCGCGCGAACACGAACCCGGTCTCCTCGGGCAGGTTCCCGTACCAGATCACCAGGCACTGCGCCCCCATGAGGTAGGCCCAGAACACGGTGAATCCGAAGCA
>WNGB01014485.1_pt1 | contig 10522 bp, 9 predicted proteins | sample 5400681 | NCBI WGS metagenome assembly WNGB01 (sample SAMN13153367, study PRJNA577476) | soil metagenome | isolation source: 115 cm soil or saprolite under grassland replicate 2 | place: USA:California | collected 2016-06-15 | reverse complement strand
GTTTCTCGCGGTCGCGCCGGTCGAGATCGAATGGCCGCATCGCGAGGCCGTCGCCGCCGAGCTGCGCAGCAACGACACCATCACCTACAATGACCTGCTGCGCGCCATGTCGTCGGGCCATTTTCACGCTTTCCATGAGCGCTGCCTGTTTGGATCGGTGGCCGAGCATCTCGCCGATCGCTTCGGCACCAAGGGGTCGCCGGTCTCGCTCTCGACCGCCTGCGCCTCGGGCGCAACCGCGATCCAGCTCGGCGTCGAGGCGATCCGGCGCGGCGAGACCGATGTGGCGCTCTGCATCGGGACCGATGGATCGGTCAACCAGGAGGCCTTGATCCGCTTCTCGCTGCTCTCGGCGCTGTCGACCTCGAATGAGGTGCCGGGGAAGGCGGCCAAACCGTTCTCCAAGAACCGCGACGGCTTTGTGATGGCGGAAGGCGCCGCCGCGCTTGTGCTCGAGAGCCTCGACCGCGCCAAGGCGCGCGGTGCCAGGATCCTTGGCGTCATCGAAGGCTGCGGCGAGATGGCGGACTCCTTCCACCGCACCCGCTCGAGCCCCGACGGCAAGCCGATGATCGGCTGCATCCGCAACGCCCTCGCAGACGCCGGCCTCACGCCGGACGATATCGACTATGTCAATCCGCACGGCACCGGCACATCCGAGAATGACAAGATGGAATATCTCGGTGTGTCGAGCGTGTTTGGCGAGCGCTCGAAATCAGTGCCGATCTCCTCCAACAAGTCGATGATCGGCCACACGCTGTCCGCCGCCGGCGCGGTCGAGGCGGTGTTCACGCTGCTGACGCTCGAGCATCAGCGGCTTCCCCCCACGATCAACTACGAAATTCCGGACCCCGCGATACCGCTCGACGTCGTCCCCAATGTGGCGCGCGACGGCAAGGTGCGGCACGCGCTCTCCAACTCCTTCGGCTTCGGCGGCCAGAACGTCTCGCTGGTGCTCGGCCGCGAACCGGCGTGACGGGGCGCATGCGGGCGCTCACTCTCCTCGCCGATCGCAAACTTGAATGCGTGGACACGACGCCGCCGCCGGCACCAAGCGCCGGCGATGTGCAGATCCGCGTCAAGGCGGTCGCGCTCAACCATATCGACGTCTGGGGCTGGCGCGGCATGGCGTTTGCCAAGCGCAAGATGCCGCTCGTCGTGGGCGCGGAAGCGGCCGGCGAGATCGCGGCCGTCGGTGCGGATGTGAGCGCCTTCAAGCCCGGCGATCACGTCGTGATGTATGGGGCGTTGACCTGCGGCGTCTGCAAGGCCTGCCGCGACGGCCGCGACAACCTCTGCGAAAATGTCGGCGGCGTCATGGGTTTCCATGTCGACGGCTTTGCCCGCGACCTCATCAATCTGCCGGCACGGCTGGTGATCCCGGTTCCGCCGGGCGTATCGCATCGCGACGCCGCCTGCGCCCCGATCGCGTTTGCGACCGTCCAGCACATGCTGTTCGACAATGCCAAGCTCGAGCCCGGCGAAAGCGTCCTCGTTCACGCCGGCGGCTCCGGCATCGGCACCGCCGCGATCCTGATGGCCAAGGCCATCGGTGCAACCGTGATCACCACCGTGGGCGACGACGCGAAGGCTGCGCGGGCCAAGAAGCTTGGCGCCGACCACGTGATCAACTATCGCACCGACCGCTTCGAAGGGGCAGTGCGCAAGCTCACCGCCAAGAAGGGCGTCGACGTCGTGTTCGAGCATGTCGGCGCCGAGACCTTCAACGGCTCGCTGTTGTGCCTGCGGCGCGGCGGCCGGCTCGTGACCTGCGGCGCAACGTCCGGCCCTTCGACAACGCTCAACCTGATGCAGCTCTTCCAGCAGCAGTATCGCATCATCGGCTCGTTCGGCGCCTCCATGCGCAACATCCATGAGAGCCTCGCCAAGATGGCGTCCGGCATGTTGCCGGTGATCGATACCGAGGTTCCGCTCGTCGAGTTCGAGCGCGGCCTGGCGCGACTGGAGAGCCGCCAGGTGTTCGGCAAGATCGTCGTAACATTCTAGAGCATGATCCCGAAAAGTGGACACCGGTTTTCGGAAGAGATCATGCTCAAGCAAGAAGCCAGACTTTGATCCGTCGGATCAAAGTCTAGAGTCATCACGCTCGGAAGCATCCGGCCGATGAACCCTCGCCTCCTGCGCTATGTGCTGATCGCCAGACGCGGCTTCAAGAAGGCATTCGATCCGATCGTCGGCTTCGCCGTTGTTACGCTCCTCAAGCTCATCCGGCGCGGTGACCGCGCCCGTTTCGCCAATTCGGCCGGAAGGTTCATGCGCCGCGTCGGCCCGTGGCATCCGAAGCACAAGGTCGGGCGCGCCAATCTGATGGCCGCGTTTCCGGAAAAGTCATCATCGGAGATCGAGGAGATTCTTGCTGGCGTATGGGACAATCTCGGACGCGTCACCGCGGAGTTCTCCCATCTCGACCGTATCACCATCCTGGATCCGGCCGCGCCCGGCCCGGCCGACGTCGTGAGCGATCCGGACACGCATCGTCAGGTCGAGAACATGCGGGGCATCCAACGACCGACCGCGGTCTTCGCGGCCCATCTCGCGAACTGGGAGCTTCCCGCACTGGCGGCCGCAAAGCTCGGGATTGAAACGACCGCGCTGTTCCGGCCGCCCAGCGTGCGTGCGGTCGCCGACGCGGTGCTGAAGCTGCGCGCCGGATGCATGGGCACGCTCATCCCCTCCGGCTTCAATGCGCCGATCCGCCTGGCGAATGCCTTGGAGCGCGGCGGCAACATCGCCATGCTGGTCGACCAGCATGATCACCGCGGCGTCGACGTGACCTTCTTCGGCCGCACCTGCAAAGCCAACCCGCTGATCGCACAACTTGCACGCCACACCCATTGCGACGTGCGCGGCATCCGCATCGTGCGGCTGCCGGATGGCAATCACTTCCAATGCGAGATGACCAAGCCGCTCGACCTGCCGCGCGATGCTAAGGGTGAGGTGGACCTCCAGGGCACGATGCAGATGATCACCAGCATTATCGAGGGCTGGGTGCGCGAGCACCCGGAGCAATGGCTGTGGCTGCACCGGCGATGGCGGTGATTGGCTTGAAGATGTTGAGATCGTCGACTAACTGAGGCGACATGGCACGCATTCGCACCCATCCCGGCGAAGTTCTCCGCGAGGAATTCCTCATACCCCTCGGCCTTTCCGCGCGCGCGTTGGCGAAGGCGCTCGGCGTCCCTGCAAACCGCGTCACCGAGATCATGCGCGGCGAGCGCGATGTCAGCGCCGACACCGCGATCCGCCTCGCCCGCTACTTCCGCACCGATCCACGCTTCTGGCTCAATCTGCAGGCGGCGCACAACATCTCGAAGGCGCAGGCCGAGAACGACTATTCGAAGGTCCGCCCGCGGACGGCGGCGTGATAGGCCGGGAGCGAATAACGAGTAGCGCCACTCGCACTTCTCTCACCTCCCCGTCTTGATCCTCGTCCACTGCCGGTTCATCAGCCGGGTGGTCGCGGCGTCGTGCGCCCGCATGGTGTAGAGCCGGGCCATGGTGGCCTCGTCGGGATAGATGGTGCGATCCTCCAGCACGTCCTTGTTGATGAACTTCTGGCTCGCCAAATTGCCGTTGGCATAGGCGACGAAGTTCGAGTTCTTCGCCGCCACCTCCGGCTGCTGCAGGAAGTTGATGAACTCGTGCGCCTCGGCAAGGTTGCGGGCATCGCGCGGGATGGCGACATTGTCGAACCACAGTTGCGCGCCTTCCTTCGGGATCGCATAGGCGATCTCGATGCCGTTCTTGGCCTCCGCCGCGCGCTTCTGCGACTGCTTGATGTCGCCGGAGAAGCCGACCACGAAGCAGATCTCTCCGGTCGCCAGCGCGCTGATATATTCGGATGAGTGGAACTTGCGCACCGAGGAGCGCACCTGCGTCAGCAGATCAGTCGCCTTCTGATAGTCGGCTTCGCGCTTGGAGTTGGGATCAAGGCCGAGATGGTGCAGCGCCGCCGACATGATGTCGTCGGACGAGTCGAGCATATGCACGCCGCAATCCTTGAATTTGGCGAGCTGCTCGGGCTTGAACACCACATCCCAGCTGTCGATCCGGCCGTCGCCGCCGAGAAGCTCGCGCGACTTCTTGAGATTGTAGCCGATGCCGGTCGTGCCCCACATGTAATTGATGCCGTAGAGATTGTCGGGGTCGTATTGCGCAAGCCGCCGCGTGATCTCGGGCCACATATGGGCGAGGTTCGGCAGCTTGCTCTTGTCGAGCCGCGCGAACACGCCGGCCTTGATCTGACGCTCGAGGAAATAGGCGGTCGGCGCCACCACGTCGTAGCCGGACCGGCCCGCGAGCAGCTTCGCCTCGAGCACGTCATTGGAATCGAACGTGTCGTAGCGCACCGCAATGCCGGTCGCCTTGGTGAAATCCGCGATCACGCTCGGATCGATGTAGTCGGACCAGTTGTAGACATTCACGGTCCGCCGCCTCGTCTCGGCGGCAGCCGGATCATGCATCAGGAACGATGCTAGAGCGGCAAGGCAGATCGCGACCAGCGCACGGCGAATGATATGCCGCATGAGAGATGCTCCTTGGCAAGCAGCGCTCAGGTCTCTGTCGGCAAGCCCGCAGCCTTCCAGGCCAGGATGCCGCCGGCGAGATGCGCCGCATAGGGATAGCCGCGGTCCTGGGCGGCGAGCGAGGCGGTCACCGAGCGGCGCCCCGAGCGGCAGGCGAAGACCACCTCTCGCCCCTGCGGATCCGGAATGGCGGCCGGATCAAAGCTCGACAGCGGCACCACCACGGCGTCCGGATAGCGCTCGATCGCGACCTCGTTCGGCTCGCGCACATCGACGAGGAGCATGCGGCCCTCGGTCAGCCCGCGCGCGACGTCCTCTGGCGTCAGATTGGTCACGCGGGCCTCGCCACCCTGCTGATCGGTCATGGGCATATCTCCTTGGCGCCATCTCATTGGCACCATGCCAAGAAGTCGCGCGGAGCGGCCGCAGAATCAAGCAAAACCTGCGGCTCGACCCTGATCTTAGACGGTGACCTCTAGACAGTAACCTGGGTGCCGATCTCCACCACCCGCCCGGTCGGGATATGGAAGAAGTCGGTAGCGTCGCTCGCGGTCTTGGTCAGGCCGATGAACAGGCGGTCCTGCCAGGGCGGCATGCCGGAATGGGCCGACGGCTTGAGCGCCCGGCGGGACAGGAAGAACGACGTCGACATGATGTCGAAGGACCAGCCATGCTTGCGCGCCACCGCCAGCGCCTTGGGCACGTTGGGCTGCTCCATGTAGCCGAACTTGAGCGCCACGCGGCCGAAATGCGGTGAGATCGTCGCCATCGTCACCCGCTCGTTCTCGCGGACGCGCGGCGTGTCGTCGGTGACGACGGTCAGGATGACGTTGTGCTCGTGCAGGACCTTGTTGTGCTTGAGGTTGTGCAGGAGCGCGGTCGGCGCGTAGTCGGGCTCGCTGGTCAGGAACACGGCCGTTCCCGGCACGACGTGCGGCGGGTTCTTCTCCAGGCTGCGGATCAGCGTGTCGAGCGGCACCTCGATCCGCCGCGTCTTGTTGGCGAGCAGGTTGGTGCCACGCCGCCAGGTGAGCATGAGCAATACCATCGTGATGCCGAACAAGAGCGGCACCCATCCCCCTTCCACCAGCTTGAGCAGATTGGCGGTAAAGAACGTCGAGTCGATGACGACGAGCGGCACCACCATCAGCGCCGCCTGCCAGGCCTTAAACTTCCACAGCTTCCACACCACGATGAACGCCAGCGAGCCGTCGACCACCATGGTTGTGGTGACGGCAATGCCGTAGGCCGAAGCGAGATGGCTCGAGCTCCGGAACAGGCCCACCAACAGAAGCACACCGATGAACAGCACCATATTGACGCGCGGAATGTAGATCTGGCCGTGCTGCTGCGCGGACGTGTGCATGATCGCGACGCGCGGCAGCATGCCCAACTGAATGGCCTGCCCCACCAGCGAGTACGCGCCAGTGATGACGGCTTGGCTCGCGATCACCGTCGCGGCGGTCGCCAGCACGATCGTCGGTATCAGAAGCGCCTCGGGAACCAGCCGAAAGAACGGGTTCTCAATGGTGGCGGGATTGGCGAGCACCAGCGCACCTTGCCCGAAATAGTTGATGACCAGCGACGGCATCACCAGTGCGAACCAGGCCATCCGGATCGGCTTGCGGCCAAAATGGCCGAGGTCGGCATAGAGCGCTTCGCCGCCGGTCACCGCCAGGAACACGGCACCGAGCGTCACCAGACCGATGGTGCCGTGGCCGGCGACAAACCAGATCGCGTAATAGGGATTGATGGCAAGCAGCACGCCGGGGTCGTCGCTGATGTGCAACAGGCCGGTCACGGCGAGAACCACAAACCAGGTCACCATCACCGGCCCGAAGAAGGTTGCAACGCGCGCGGTGCCACGCCGCTGCACCATGAACAGCAGCGTCAGGATCACAATGGTGAGCGGCACCACGAAGTGCTCGAAGGCGGGTGTCGCCAGATTGAGACCTTCAACCGCCGACAGCACCGAGATCGCCGGGGTGATCATCGAGTCGCCGAGGAACATTGCGGCGCCAATCAGCCCGAGCAGGAAGACCAGCGTCGTCCGTCGCCCCAGCGCCCTGGTCGCAAGCGCGGTCAGCGACAGCGTACCGCCCTCGCCGTTGTTGTCCGCACGCAGCAGCAACACGACGTATTTGAGGGTGACGACAACGATCAGCGCCCACAGGATCAGCGACAGCACGCCGAGGACGGTATCGCGTGTGAGCGGGCCGGACGCGTTGACCGCCTCACGGAAGGCGTACAACGGGCTGGTACCGATGTCGCCATACACGACCCCGATACTGCCGAGCGCGAGCGCCCAGGCGTTCGACGGCTGATGGGTTTCGCTGCCGGTCGCGGCATCGGGCACAGCCGGATGGCTCACCGTCAGCGCGGAACTTCCGTTCGCTACGTCATTCATGAAAGGCAGGGGTTAAGTCCACCGTACGCCTCAAAAGAGCGGCGCCTTATATCACCCATCCTGGCAATTCCAACATGGCCCCGCTGAAAGGATTCCACCATTCCCTTGACACATGCCCCTTCCGCAGGGCGCCCTGCCGGGTCCGCATGGCAACGGGCCAACAAAACGACGACATCAAGGCCTCGCCGATACCGGAATCGGCGGCTCCTCGTTCATTAACGTAATGGTCACGCGGCGATTGGCCGCGATATAAGGATCATCGGGAAACAGCGGCTGGGTATCGGCCTTGCCCGCCACCATGAAGAACTGCGCGGTCGGCACGCCATTGCCCTCGAGCATCTTGCGGACCACATTGGCGCGGTCGGCCGAAAGGTCCCACGGCCCGTAGCCGGGTTGTGCCGGTAACTTGCTCGCGGAGGTATGTCCGGTGATCGACACACGGAACGGCATGGACTTGAGCGGGACGGCCAGCCGCTCGATCAAGCGCCGCGTGCGGTCATAGGGCTCCTTTGAGCCTTCCGGGAACATCGAGCGGCCGTTCTGATCGACGATCTCGATATTGAGGCCGTTCTTGGTCTCCTCGATCATCACATGCTTGGAGGCTTCGGTAAGCTCGGGCATGTCCTGCAGGGCTTGGCGCAGCGATGCCGAGGCGAGCGCAAACTTGCGATCGCTGTCGAGCTTGGCGCCAAAGGACTCCTGGTTTCCACGCTGGTCAGGCCCGGGCGTCGCAGAGGCCTCCTCGGGCGGGATCGGAGCGGCGCTCTTGAGCTTCGGACGCGTCGGCAACCCATCGATCTCGATCACGCCGGAATAGCGAACTTTGTCCTGCGTACCAAAGGCGTCGCGCATCGAGCCCGCGACCACCTGCAGCTTGACCTGGTCCTGGGTGGAGAACGCCACCAGCATGACGAAAAAGCTGACCAGGAGGCCCATCAGGTCCGCAAAGGTCACGAACCAGCCGTGACCGCCGCCATGCCCTCCGTCCTTGCGCCTGGCCATCGCCGACTTCCGTTCTCAATCTTCGCCGTCAGGCCGGCGCGGGCTCTGGCTCCGCCTCATGGCGGTGCTTCTCGGGCAAGTAGGCGAGCAGCATCTCGCGCACCAGCGCGGGGCTCTTGGAATCGCGGATCATCAACACACCGTCGATGATCAGCGTGCGGTTGATCTCCTCGTCGACAAGCTTGAGGTGCAGCTTGTCGGCGATCGGCAGGCACAAGAGATTGGCAAGCGCCGCGCCGTAGAACGTGGCCAGCAGCGCGACCGCCATGAGCGGGCCGAGCTTCGAGGGATCGGTCATGTTGGCGAACATCTGCACCATGCCGATCAGGGTGCCGATCATGCCAAAGGCCGGCGCGCAGTCGCCAATGGCGCGGTAGATCTTCTGCCCTTCGTCGAGGTGGGTGAGGAAGTTGTCGCGGTCGCGCTCCAGGTTGTCGCGGATGAAGCTGAGCTCATAGCCGTCAGCGACGTAGCGGATGCCCTTGGCCAGGAACGGATCCTCGATCTCGACCTTTTCGAGCCCGATCGGCCCCTGCTTGCGGGCGACCTCGGCCAGCTCCGCGATCTCGTCGACCATCTCGCGCTGGCTGATCCGGCGCATCGTAAAGGCGAAGCGCGCCCCGAGCGGCAGCCCGTGGAACATCGAGGAGAGCGGAAAACGGATGAGGGTTGCCGAAAACGAGCCGCCGAAGATGACGATGAACGCGTGCGCATCCGCGAACATCCCCAGGTTGCCCCCCATGAGAATAAGGGAGACCAGCACGATCCCGCCGGCGAGAAGGCCGAGGCCGGTTGCAATGTCCATGGATTCAACCCTACGCAACTAGACGCAGGGGCGCGCCCCACGCCCCCGTCGGCTCGCAAGCTAGACCCAAGCGGCTTAAGGGACGGTTACCCGGTAGTGTTAACCAATGCGTCCTGTGGCTTAGGCCACACTCAAAAGGCGCCCCTGGTCGCGGGCGCGCAATTGTCCCGTGTTCGTCAATCGCTGCGGAGGCAGCCAGGACTCAATGACGCGACCGTCGCGAACTCGACGCGATCCTGAGCTGCGTCCTTCGTTCACGCCAGGTGAGGTCGCCGCCGACAGGCCCCGCCTCGTCAGCCGCAGCAGCGTAGCTGTGGACCCAGGAGCATTTGACTAGACCTACCCCGGACGGCCTGTTATGTTCTTGTTTTGTTCGAATGGCTACAAACGATGAGCGAGTACACGACAATTTATGCGGGGAATTTCCTAATATACCGCGTGATTCGGACTTACGGGGTTATGAAATACACGCATGAGTTTCGGGATCCGATCCACACGTTCATCTCGGTTCGAACCGATGAGCGAAGGGTAATCGACTCTCGCCCCTTCCAACGGTTACGTCACATCCATCAGCTTGCCCTGACGTATCTCGTGTACCCTGGTGCAACTCATAAGCGATTCGAGCACTCCTTAGGAGTCATGGAGATCGCTTCCCGGATATTCGACGTTGTGACAGCGCCTGAGAACGTTCGTCACGACAGTGTCCGCAATATAATGCCAGATGATCCAGCGAGAAGTTATTGGAAGTCAGTATTGCGGATGGCTGCCCTATGTCACGACCTCGGCCATCTGCCGTTCTCGCACGCAGCTGAGAAGGAACTCTTGCCTGAGAGCTACGATCACGAGCGCCTGAGTAGAGATTTCATCTACAGTGCTGAGATGGAGGAAATTTGGGCGACAATGACTCCGCCTCTCAGGGCAGACGACATTGTCAAGCTTGCAGTCGGTCCTAAACGAGCGGACCCCCTGGAGCTGAATACGTGGGAGACCATTCTGTCGGAGATCATAGTCGGCGACGCGTTCGGCGCCGATAGAATGGACTATCTTCTGCGTGACTCTTATCACGCCGGAGTTTCGTATGGCATGTTCGATCGTCACCGACTGATCAACACGCTCAGGATTTTGCCCAAAGAGTACGAGGAGTCTGACGAACCTGCCTTGGGTCTTGAGGCGGGCGGTCTTGAATCTTCAGAGGGACTCATGATTGCAAGACACTTCATGTACAAGCAGGTGTATCTCCATCATATCCGACGCGTGTACGACATTCACCTGAAGGACTTTCTTGCCAGTTGGCTTCCCGGAGGGAAGTTCTCCACAACCCTCAAAAAGCATCTGAAAATCTCAGATGTCGAGGTTCTCACCGCGATACGTAGCGCGTATGACAAGACCGGTTCACATCATCACCAGTTCGCGCGCAGAATTCAATGTCGGGAACACTTTCGACGCTTCTACGAGGCAGCTCCCTCGGACAGAGGGGTTGGAAAGCTGTATCCGGGGAGGATTATCGCTCAAGCTGCCGAAAAGAAGTTTGGAAAGGACCATATTCGGTACGACTGTTATCCAGCCAAATCCTCGGCTCCCAGCTTCCCTGTGCTCAGATACGATGGAAAGGTCGAATCCTCCTTAGTTCGCTCTCAAGTGCTCGCAAGAATGCCTGAGATTGAAATCGACAATGTCTATTGCGACAAGTCGATCCTCGACGAGGCCATCAAGTGGCGTGATCAGGAGAAAAAGAATCTGCTCGGAGTTCAATAGGAGCTT
>WNGB01015803.1_pt1 | contig 10525 bp, 9 predicted proteins | sample 5400681 | NCBI WGS metagenome assembly WNGB01 (sample SAMN13153367, study PRJNA577476) | soil metagenome | isolation source: 115 cm soil or saprolite under grassland replicate 2 | place: USA:California | collected 2016-06-15 | reverse complement strand
CGCGCTCTGCCCAGTCTCCTTCGATCGTGGCTCGCCCTTCGAGCTCGAGGCCGAGCTCGGCGAAAAAAGAGATAGCGGCATCGAGGGATTCCACCACGATGCCGACGTTGTCCATCCGTTGAAGCGTCACGCGGCCCACCCTAGTCCTGCTGTCGCTTCGACACGCCCACCCGACGAGCGCACCGGCTCACGGTTGCGCCGTCGGCACGATGGCTTCGTTGTTCGTTCCTCTCCCGCTGACGTGAGCCAGCGTTCGCAAATGTCCCCTGAGCTAGTGTCGCTCGGTGGCGCAGGAACACCCCAACGCTCTCGCGTACAGGCGTGCGGCTGATGCCTTCCGCTCCGGTGATCTCGACGCGGTCGAGAGCCTGATCGCGCCCGAGGTCGTGTGGCACGTTCCCGGCGAGCACCGGATGGCGGGAACGATTCGAGGGCGCGATGCACTTCTTGCCTGGCTGGCGCAGGTCAAGAGCCTCGGGTTCTGGCTCGTCGAGGACGACGTGTTTGCAAGCGACTGCCACGTCTGTGCTGTCAGCACTATGGGCGCTCGCCGCGACGGCGTGGACGTGCAGACCGTTCGCGAATGTCCCCCGAGCTCGGGGTCCCGGCTGTTAACCGAACCGATGTGATCGAGTTCGACTTCAGCGCCCAGATCTTTCTCAAGCCTTTCGAGCAGGAGCCGACGGCGGCGGAGCAGCTGACGCGCTCCGCCGCGCTCTGGCTACTTTGGGCTACGTGTGGGGTGCATTAACTCGGTTCCGGGTCGGCCAGCTCGAGTCTGACTCCTAGAGTCGTCTGGTCGTTCCGTCGTCCTGGAGGAGGTGGTCTTGTTCTGGTCGTTCTGTTACGTCGTGCTCGGACGCCTTCTGCAGCTCGCAGCGTTGCGTTTGCGCTCCGAGGAGTTCAAGGAGCTGGAGATCGTCGTGCTCCGCCACGAACTGGCGGTGCTCCGCCGTCAGACCGGTCGCCCCGTTTTGGAACCCGCCGATCGCGTGTTCCTTGCCGCGGCCAGCCGGCTGCTGCCTCGATCGAGCTGGCACTCGTTTGTCGTCACGCCGACGACGCTGCTTCGCTGGCACCGTCGGCTGGTCACGAAGCGCTGGACGTACCCCGCCCGGGTCGGCCGCCCGCCGATCGGCGGCGAGATCCGGGAGTTGGTGGTCCGGCTCGCCCACGAGAACCCACGGTGGGGCTACCAGCGGATCGCCGCCGAGCTCCGCGGGCTCGGCTTCGCGGTATCGGCAACGACGGTGCGCAACCTGCTTCGCGAGGCTGGCGTCGGACCTGCCGGCGAGCGCGCGGGCCTCGGTTGGTGCGAGTTCCTGCGAGCGCAGGCACAGAGCATGATCGCGGTCGACTTCTTCACCGTCGAAACGGTCTGGCTGCAGCGGCTGTACGTGCTCTTCTTCATCGAGCTCGGCGGCCCCCGCGTGCACCTCGCCGGTTGCACCGCAAACCCAAACCGCCCCTGGGTCACCCAGCAGGCCCGCCAGCTCGCCTTGGACACTGGCTCAGCGATCTACGCCGCTTCGCTGCCTGATCCGCGACCGCGACAGCAAGTACACGCGTGACTTCGACACCGTCTTCCGAAGCGAAGGCATCAAGATCATCCGGACGCCGGTGCGAGCGCCGAAGGCGAACGCGATTGCCGAGCGCTTCGTCCGCACCGTCCGGTCGGAATGCCTCGACTGGCTCCTCATCCTCAACCGACGGCACCTCGAGCGCGTGCTTCGCGTCTTCATCCACCACTACAACGGCCACCGGCCGCACCGCTCGCTCAACTTCACGCCGCCCGATCCGCAGCAGCCAACCCTCCAACCTGTCAGGTCGCCGCGACCAGACCACGTCGAGCGTCGAGATCGGCTCGGCGGACTTATCCACGAATACAGCCTCGCTGCATGAAGAACCGGATTTCTGCGCCCCCCACACGGCGGTCGCGGGGTTATACGACCCTGTAGTAGTCCAGAGGCGCTTTCTGCACCGCCAAGTTCAGTGGGAACGAGCCCACCGGCCGGGGGAGCGCGTGGATTTCACTTCGCCCTCATTTCGACTGCGGCGAGGGCTCGGCGCGCAGCCGCTTCGCTGCGGTGGCCGATGCCCCACTGGGATTCGACGCGGCGGTCGACGCGGATGAGGAGCTGGAGCGCTTCGGCGCCGTGCCACCAGCCGAAGCTCGCGCCGGTGACAATCCAGGCGTGCTGGTAGCGCCAGTGGCGCTGGTTGGCCGCGGTCGGGCCACGGCCCGCAGTCAGCCAGGCGTCGAGGCGTCGTGCACGGACGGGGAGGGCGATCTCATCGAGCGGCTCCGTGGGAGCGCCGGGCACGTGGAACGCGGCGGGTCGGGGCCACCTGAGAGTTTCGGTCCGGACGGCGCCCCGCGGCGCGGAGCCTCCACTCGCTGTTCGCAGGGAGCGCGCCGCAGCTTTGGCGTAGCGCTGACCGGCCGTGCCCTGCTTTGATGCTCTCGTCTTCGTCTCGCGTCCCGCGAGAGCGACATCCTGCGGCGACCGGTCGCGGTGCGGCTGCGTCCGGAGCTGCGCCATTCCTGGAGAGCTCGAGGAGCCGTCGTCAGACCGAGTCCATATTGCAGCCGCCCCGCCGAGCGCGACCGCGAGCGCGAACGCGGCCAAGATCGCGCCGCCGGTGATGCGCCGGCGAGGCGCGCGTCTGAGTCGCCCCGCCGAAGCGGCATGCGGGCGCATCGGCGGAAGAGGCAGCGGCGGCGGCGGCGATGGCTGCGGCTGCCGTACAGGCGCCGGTCGCGGCACCGGCTCGCGAGGGTCGGCGAGCTGTGCACCCGCCCTTCCGGCCAATTCCGGATCGATCAGGGCTAGTTCCGGGCTGAGCGGCTCGACCAGAGGAGCGTACCCGTCCCTGCCCGCGCTCGGCGATCGGCCGTCCCTCCTACGGCCGATGGTGCCGAGACACAAGAAGAGGGCCTCGTTTCCAGGACCCTTCTCTGATGATGGGCCGAACCGAGCATTACGCGAACCGTGACGTGCTCGTCGTGGCGTCGGCGCTGAGCGTCGGCTAATTCCCCGTGGTCAGTGCCGGCCGAGGGTCTCGGCACGATGAGCGGCGTGAAGTTCCGCGAGCTCATCCGGCTGCTCGAAGACGACGGATGGCAGTTGGTCGCTCAGCGCGACAGTCACCAGCAATACGAGCACCGACCAAACCGGGCAAGTCAGCGTGGCTGGCAAGCCGGGCGCCGACGTGCCGAAGAGTACGCGGCGAATATCCTTCGACAGGCGGGACGGAGGCGGAGCAGATGAGCGGTCGGAACGACGCGCGTCCGAAGTCCCCGCCGCCTGACGGCTCCCTCCACGCGTCACATCGGGCTCCGTGGTTCGCGCAACGCCTCGTTCGCTCTCTGGGCTGCGAAAATCGTTGCACCGAGCGGTAGTGATGATCGGCGGTACCAGGCTCGAACCAGCGGACCCTGTTGCCCGCCGTAACTGCTCAGGCAAAAACACCGCCGCGAACGAGCGCTCTTGCGTGGCGCCACGTACGCCGCCTTAGACATAACGTTTGGATGGGCATGCGCGGAAGATGTCGGCGGATCAACTGGCCGGGGCGTTGGGCCGCGTTCGTGCTCTGCCTGCTCGTCGCGGGCTGCGGCGACAGCGCGGAGCGGCGGCCGGAGCCGCTGCACGAGTCGGACCTGCTCGTGTTCGGAGTCGCGGGCGACTACGACGAGGCCGCGTACAAGATCGTCGCCATTCGGGCAGACGGGCGTCGCATGCGCACGCTCGCGCGCGTAGCCACGAACCACCTGATCTGGTCGCCGGATGGCCGCCACATCGCGTTCGACGAGCTCGCCGACGTGTTCACTGCCGAGAGCTCTCTGCAGGTGATGGATGCAGACGGTACGCATCCGCGCCAGCTCGTTCCGAAGCAGGACGGTGACAGCTACGTGGCCGACTGGTCTCCCGACAGCAAGCGCGTGCTCTATTCCCTCGCCGACCCCGGTGGAGAACACATGCCGCGTGGTCTGTGGACGGTTCGCATCGACGGCCGAGGGAAGCGGCGTCTGGCGATGCCCGCCGGTGCAGGGGCTGCGACCTGGTCCCCCGACGGAAGCACGATCGTCTTCGTGACCGGCGACACGGCGGAGGACTCGTCGGTGTACCTCTTCGACGTGCGCACCGGCAGGTCGAGGCTGCTCGTGCGGAACGGCGATTCACCGCGGTGGACGCCGGACGGCAAACGCATCGTCTTCCGCAACGCATACCAGGGGAAACGGTCGGGCATCTACATCGTCGACCGCGACGGCGGGAGTCCAAAGCTGCTCGAGCGACTCGGCGCCGACGAGGACCCGTCGCTCGGCGACGTCTCCCCCGACGGCAACTGGATCATCGTCAGCTACCATCCAGCGCTCTCGCGACTCTCCCTCGCTGACGGCGAGCTTCAGAAGCTGACGAGCGTGCAGAACGACTTGACTCCGGAGTGGTCTCCAGACGGCAAGCGGGTCGCGTTCGAGCGCAACGGGAACATCTGGCTTATGGACGCCGACGGCCGGCACGAGCACCTGATCGCACGAGCGCCTCGCCTCGCCGTTTACGTCAGACCCGACTGGCGTCCCTAGACGCCGAGCCCTTGCCAGACCCCTCACCGCTCCGCGCGCTAGTCGCATAGGGTCGGCGCGCAGTTCTCAGCTGGGGAACCTCGCGGCTTCCCCAGACCCTCCCCCTGGTCCGGACACGTTCCGCGTCCGGACGGATCGCTTCGCGGGCATGCGCCGTGCGCACGCCCGCTCGCGACGGAGCTAGCCGGACTCGAACCGGCGACCTCCTGGGTGCGATTCAGGCGAAAACCCTTGCGGCTGTTTGCCAGCCTTTGCAGTTCCGCTCAACGATGCCGCTTCTGGCGCCGCACGCTTCGCCATCGTTTGCGCCCGTTTGCTCTGGCTAGTTGACCAGGAGTTGACCACGCAGCGCCGCGGCCGCCGACGCTGCGCAGCACCCGTTCGGGGCGGCGGTCCAGAGCTCGAGCTCGGTCCGCGTCCGCGCATCACCACGACGCGAACTGCGATCCAGTCAGTTCGGCGGCCTCGTCGTCAGTGACCCTAGAGGGAGGATCATTCTTCGACTGGTCTTCCTTCTTTTGCTGAGGTTTGCAAGCGTCTCTCGAGCGCTTGTGGCCGCCACGACGTTCCCTTTCCGCTCGAAGAGCTTGAGTGCCCGCCCGAGAAGTGGCGCCGCCTCCTTTTCACGGCCGGCCAGGAGAAGGACCTCGGCAAGAGTAGTGAGGGAAAGGCCCTGACTGTTGAGGGCATCGGTTTTCTCGGTAATCTCACGTGCCTGACGGGCGAGGCTCTCTGCCTCCTCTGGGTGCTGTCGCCTGGCAAGGACCTTCGCGCGAGTCGTGCGCCACAGCATCTGGGCCGCGACGTCGTCGCTTTGAGCGAGCTCCTGGCTGACCTGCGCGAATCTCTCGGCCTCGTTGTAGCGCTCTTGGGCACATAGAGCCCTCCCCAGCTGAGCTGCCACTGCTGAGAGCAGGCCGCGCTCCCCCATCCGCTCGAGGGCCTCGTAGGCAACACGAAGGTCTCGCTCGGCGGCCTCCGCATCGCCGGCAAGCAACTCGACATCGGCTGAAAGAAGCGACATGCCCGCAACCCACACATTCAATCCGAGTTCCTCGAAGAGCGATCGGCCTTGTCCCAGAAGGCGTCGAGCCTCGTCGAAACGGCCGCACATCGCGTGGAGTCCGCCGAGGCAGACGAGGAAGGCGGGCGCCACCACCGTGTCCTCCGACGTCTCCTCCAGGACCTGACGACACCGACGGATGGCCTCCGGCACCGGCGTCGGGCCGTAGTAGAGCGCCATGGCAAGGCGCATCCGCGCCCACCTCGCCTCACGGGCGTCACCGGCACGCTCGGAATACAGGATTGCGCGTTCGACCGCCAGCTCCTGATCCCCCCACCGGTACATCATCCAGTGACTGTCAGCGATCCGCCTCCACGCTTTGGCAACACCAAGAACGTCTCCCAGTCCCTCGAGCTCAGCCATGACGTGCTCGGAGACCCGCCTCAGATCGTCCGCGCTCCACTCGGGGGCCGTGAGCGTCTTCACGAACGCAAGCTCGAGAACGCTACGCAGCTCGAGCCGTCGATCGCCACTCCTGCGCCCAGCTTCGATCGCCTCGGTCAAGACAGCGTCGGCCCGGACGAAGTCACCTGCAAACGCCAGGGCGCCGCCCAACTCGAGCAGCACACCATCGCGCGTCGGGTCGTCGGTGGCCAGCAGAGAGGCGGAGCGACCGAGGAGGTTCGCTCCCGCAAAGACGTCTTCCCGCGCGAGTGCGCGCCGACCGGCGGCGATCAGGTGCGCGGCCGCACTGGCCCCGAGCCTGTGTGCCCGCTCGTCCACCCGGCCCAGCTCATGGCGGTACCGGCACGCCTGCTCGAGGTGGTAGCCGAGCAACTCCTCGTACTCGCCCGGCCGCTGCTCGAGCCAGGCGGCATAGCTCTCGTGCAGCTCGCCGCGCACCTGCTTGGGCAGTGCCTCGTAGGCCGCCTCGCGGATGAGTGGGTGGCTGAAGCAAAAGGCGTCTTCCCCGTCGAAGGACGCTCGGTGCGATCGGACGAGGTACTTGCGCGCGAGCGCCGTCAGGCACCGGGAGACGCCGTCCTGCTCCTCCGAAGCCGAGAGCTCCTCTAAGGCCCCGCGGTGGAACACGTTCCCCTCCACGGCCCCCCGCTCGAGCACCCGCCGCTCGTCCGCGCTCAGCTGGTCGAGGCGTGAGGCAAGCAGGACCTGGATCGTCGGCGGGACGCGCAAGCGCGAGAGATCGGCCGCAATCACACGGCCGCCTTCTTCGCACCGGAGGAGCCCATCTTCGATGAGCATGGAAACCATCTCCTCGACGAACAGGGGGTTACCGGCGGCGGCGTCCCTTATGCGGGCGCTCACCTCGGCGGAGATCGTCGCCTCGCCAAGGAGGTTGTAGATGAGTTTCTCCGACTCGGGATCCGAGAGGGCTTCGAGAAAGATGGTGGCGGCGTTCCGCCTTCCCCCGCCCCAGCCCGGTCGAATTTCGAGCAGCTCGGGCCGGGCCATGCAGACGAGGAGGATCGGTGCGTCGCGCGACCAATCGGCGACGTGCTCGATCAGGTCGAGGAACGTCGGCTCGGCCCAGTTGAGGTCGTCGAAGACGACAATGAGCGGGCGCTTCCCGGCCAACGCCTCGAAGAGCTTGCGCACGCCCCAGAAGCCCTCCTCGGCTGTCCCGCCCGCCTCGGCCAGGCCGATGACCTCGGCGACACGGTCGGCGACGCGCTCCGCAGCGTGCTCGCCCTGAAGCTCGGCCGCGATCTTGGCCCGGGCCTCCTCGGGAGTGTCCTCGTCCGTAATCCCGGTCGCCTGCTTGACGACCTCGAGCACCGGCCAGAAGGTGATGCCCTCGCCGTAGGGGAGGCAGGTTCCCTTTAGAACTGTCGCTTCGCCCCCAATCGTCCGGAGCGCCTCGGCAACGAGCCGCGACTTACCCATCCCCGCCGGGCCGAGGACGGTGAAGAGATGGCAGGCATGCTCGCGCACGCGCACGCAGCGCTGGAAGGCGTCGTGGAGGAGCGCGAGTTCCCGGCGGCGGTCGACTATCGGGGAGTCGAAACGCCGGACATGAGCCGGCACGCCGGGATAGACCTCGAGCAGGCGGTATGCCAGGACGGGCTCGCTCCTCCCTTTGAGGGTGAGCGGCTCGAGCGGCTCGGCCCGGATCGCGTCCCGTGCGAGCCGGAACGTCTCCTCCCCGATGAGGATCTCGCCGGGGGATGCCGCACGCTCGAGCCGCTCGGCGACGTTCACTGCGGCGCCGGTGACGAAGGAGTCGCCTCGGGTCGGGTCGCCGGCGATGACATCGCCGGTGTTGACGCCGGTGCGCACCTCGATGCGGACGCCGACGGTACGCTCGAGCTCGTCGTTCAGCGTCCCGAGCGCCTCGCGTAGGTCCGCCGCTGCTCGCAAAGCGCGCAGGGCGTCGTCCTCGTGGAGTGTAGGGACGCCGAACACCGTCATCACCGCGTCGCCGATGAACTTCTCGACCGTGCCCCCGTGCCGCTCGACCGCCGATCGGGTCTCGTCAAAGTACCGTGTCATGACGCCGCGCAGCCGCTCGGGGTCTTGGGACTCGCCAAGCGTGGTCGAGCCCGTGACATCGCAGAAGAGCACCGTCACTGTCTTCCGCACCTGGAGCGGCAACGGGCCTCCCACCGCGAGCTCGCTCCCGCCGGCCGGGGCGGTCGAAGTTGTCGCCAAGGACGTCGTTTCCGCAGGAGGATCCGCCAAGGCAGCGGAGGTCGACGCTCTCGACGAGCAGGCCGTGGACAAGCATCTGCAGTCCGTGATCGATCAGGCGGGCCGCGTCGATATCTCGTTCAACGCGGTCGGCATCCCGTACTGCCTGCCGTACATGCGCAACACCGAGTACTACGACCCGAGCTGCTACAGCGGCGGCGCTCTCGATCTCGCCCCCGGACGCGGTGTGGCCTTTGCGCGCGAGACCGCTACGCCCTGCGGTCGTGAACATGGAGATGGACTTCCGTGACGAGCCTGCGGCGTTGGCGCGGGTGCCGCTCGGGGTTGCGCCGGAGCGTAGCCTTAGAAGACCCAGAATGTCGCGGGCGAGTTCCCCATGCGGAAAACACGGTTCCGGGGACGAGCCGAACGGGCACGCGGTGGAGCTCAGCTAGTTAGGGCGTTTCGCTCGTAATGAAGGGGTCCCCGGTTCGAGTCCGGGCGTCGGCTTCTCAAGAAGGCCCGGAAATCGGGCCTTTTCTCGTCGTTGAGCACGGCGAGCGGACGACCGCGTCCCTCGCGACTTCAAACGATCCTCAAACGTGCCGCAGGGAGATCCCCTTCGAAACCTAGACTCGAAGCCATGTCGAAATACTGGGACCCGGCGTGGGAAAAGCCGACGATCGTCCTGTCCGGACGTGTTGATCTCGAGGACATTGTCGAACGCACCCGTGACATCGAGATTCCCGACGGGTACGACACGAAGCTCTGCGCCCGCAATGGCCTAAGTCGCGTCGCGGTGTTTGGCCCCGACTACACGCTCCTCGTCTCGGCTCCGGATCGCGAACACGCTGCTGAGGCTCAGAGGCAAGTGGGGCGACTCACGTACTACTTCATCTGCACTCGCCCGTGGATCCGACTGACGGACGGGTGCCGGGTTGACGGCGACACACTGACAGTCGCGTTCGACGTGTTCCTCGACGACGGGAGCATTGAGCACGTACAAGAGAGCGGACGAAAGCCACTCAACGTTCAGGAAGTGCGCGTGGTCGAGGATGGTGGGCGCCTTGAGTACACACTCGACAATGGGGTTGGTAGCCACGACGCAGTTCTGCTCGCGCAGATGGTCGCAATCAAGCAACCGTTTGCACCGTCGTACCTCGACCTCGAGATACGGTACATCGGCCGCGCACGCGGCGTTGTAGCTCAAAGATGCGCCTTCGACCGACTGGAACAGCACGACAAGTACCAGCGCGTCCTGGAAGAAATCATGCGGTCGGCGCACCGGAATCGCGATGCGTGGCTGGTCCTTGCCAGCGGAACGACTATCAACATCATGCAGGCTGCCGACGACGAGGCTCAGTTGCCACCGGAAGAGGCAGAACGAGCGGCAAACCGCGCGAGGAGCATTCTGTCGACGAACCGCCGCGTTGACATTACGGAAGCGCTGCTGATCAACCATTTCAAACCACCGCTGAACGATCAGCACGTGCGTTCGCTGGACCTCAGCGGGCGAACGTTCAAGTACTGCTACGACGCGGATCTAACTGGCATCGCAGTCGCGTATTCAACCGCCATCTTCGGAATTGCGCTCTACACGGACGCGGTGCCGCCCCGCCTTGACCACGGGATGACGGTTTGTCTGTGACCGCAAGGGAAACGGCGGCCGCCCAACGCAATTTCCTCATCCACTGGCGGTTGAGCGTTCACTCGCCGTCGAACACGAGCGCCGCGACCAGGGAGGCGGCGGTCTCCTGCATCGCGGGGATCGCGTGCGAGTAGGTGTCGAGAGTGATCGTCACCGACGCATGCCCGAGGCGCTCTGAGACCACTTTAGGGTGAACGCCCGCGGCGAGAGCGAGGGTCGCGTGCGTATGCCTGAGGTCGTGGAAGCGGATGCGCGGGAGCGACGCTGCCTTCGCGTGCCGCCAGAACGCGTCTGAGAATGAGTCCGGGTGAATCGTCGTCCCTGTGGGGTAAAGAAACTCGATTCGGGCTGGCAGGTGCGGGGCGGTGCCCGGGGGGTAAAGAAACTCGGTTCACCGTGGCAGCGCGGAACGGTCGTCGATCGGTCGCGCCGACGCTGTGGGTGCTAAGGATCCTAGGAGGCTGCTGAGGGCGCCGACCGGTGGTTGGCGCGGACGCGGGACTCGAGCGGCGATGGCTTCTGACGTTTGCGCCAGAGCACTTGGTTGTGGGACAAGCGGCCCGACTTGCTCTTGGTCCGTCGCGAGCGTGCGATCGATGCGATGGCTGCAGGTGTGACGGTCCTCGAGTCGCAGGGAGAA
>WNGB01014479.1_pt1 | contig 10525 bp, 13 predicted proteins | sample 5400681 | NCBI WGS metagenome assembly WNGB01 (sample SAMN13153367, study PRJNA577476) | soil metagenome | isolation source: 115 cm soil or saprolite under grassland replicate 2 | place: USA:California | collected 2016-06-15 | reverse complement strand
CGAGGGCGTGCGGCGGCCCGCGAATCTCGAGGACGTGTTCGTCCTGCTCACCGGCGAGGAGATCGCCTGATGGCGGTGACGACGCCGCCGCGGGGAGCCCGGCTCGGTCGCCTGGAGCGGCCTGCGCTCACCGGCGTGCTCGTGCGCGAGATCGTGAACTTCTCCTCGTACTGGCGCTCGACGACCTTCTCCTCGACGGTCGAGCCGACCATCTACCTGCTCGCGTTCGGCTTCGGGTTCGGCTCGCTGGTCAGCAAGATCGGCGGCTTCAAGTACGTCGAGTTCGTCGGAACCGGAACGGTGGCGACGGCGGTGCTCTTCTCCAGCGCCTTCCCGGCGATGTTCGGGACCTTCATCAAGTACCAGTTCCAGCGCACGTACGACGCGATCCTCGCCGCGCCCGTCGACACCGAGGAGCTCGTCACCGCCGAGGCGTTGTGGATCGCCACCCGCGCGGGCGTCTACGGCTGCGTGCCGCTGCTCGTTGCGCTCGTCTTCGGTCTGGACCCCGCCTGGGGGATGCTGACGGTGCCGGGGATCGCCTTCCTGGCGGGCTTCGGTTGGGCCTGCTTCGGCATCTCCATCGCCGGCTTCGCGTCCTCGATCGAGAACTTCAACTACGTCATGAGCGCGGTCCTGACGCCGCTCTTTCTCGTTGCCGGCACGTTCTTCCCGTTGAGCGGGCTGCCGAGATGGGCGCAAATTGCGGGCGAATTCAACCCGCTGCACCACTGCGTCGAGCTCGTGCGCCACGCGGCCTTCGGCTCGGACGGCTGGACCGACGCCGCCCGCGTCGGAGCGCTCATCCTCTTCGGCGTGGTCATGTGGCGGATCGCGATTCGTGCGATGACGCGCAAGCTCATCGATTAGAAAATCCAGTCGCGCGGCCACGTCGTAGGGCTGGAAAGAGCTGGTGCCCTACGCATGCGAACAAGGGGGATTTGCGCATGGCCTTTACGTCTCTTCGAGCCGTCGTGCCGACGGTTCTCTGCTCGATCTTCGTCCTCGGCTTGACCGCCTCGGCGTCCGCTCAGGGCGGGCCGACGATGGTCGACTCGAGTCTGGACGTGAGAACGGTCGCCGACGGGCTGGTCCTGCCGACGACTATGGCCTTCCTGGGCCCGAACGACATCCTGGTACTCGAGAAGGGCACCGGCCGCGTGCGGCGGGTCGTGAACGGCGTCGTCGGACCGACGGTGCTCGATCTCGCGGTCAATTCCTTCTCGGAGCGCGGGTTGCTCGGGATCGCGCTGCACCCGAACTTCCCGACGAACCCCGGCGTCTACCTCTACTGGACCGAGAGCACGACCGGCGCCGACACGAGCGTCGCCGGCGAGACACCGCTGCTCGGAAACCGCGTCGACCGGTTCGTCTGGGACGGGTCGACGTTGAACTTCGACCGCAACCTGATCAGGATCCGTGCGATCCAGGAGGACGCAGGCCAGCCGCCGCGCGGCAACCATAACGGCGGTGTGATCGCGTTCGGCCCCGACGGCAAGCTCTTCGTCTTCACCGGCGACGAGGGTCGGAGGGGTCACCTGCAAAATCTGCAGTGCGGACCAACGGCCACCTGCCCGGGTGCGACCGTGCCGGACGATCAGTTCGGCGGCCCCGAACCGGACAACGCGCACCGCACGGGCGTCGTCCTGAGGCTGAACGACGACGGCACGACACCGCCCGACAACCCGTTCTTCGCCGCCGGTGCGTCGATGGGCGGCGAGGTCGGCGCGAACGTCCAGAGGATCTACTCGTACGGGCACCGCAACGGCTTCGGCACCGCGTTCGACCCTGTTTCGGGAGATCTCTGGCTCGAGGAGAACGGCGACGATTCGTTCAGCGAGCTCAACCGCGACGAGCCGGGGATGAACGGCGGCTGGGTGCAGGTCGCAGGGCCGCTCGAGCGGATCTCGCAGTTCAAGCAGATCGAGACGACGTTCGGGGGCAGGAACCTCCAGCAGCTCCGCTGGCCGCCGTCGAACATCGCCGACACACCGGAGGAGGCGCGGTCACGCCTGTTCATGCTGCCGGGCGCGCACTACAGCGATCCGGAGTTCAGCTGGAAGTGGGAGGTCGCTCCCGCGGGCATCGGCTTCGTCAAGGGCCGCGCCCTCGGGCCCCAGTTCGCCGGCGATCTCTTCATGGGCGCCGCTACGCCGTTGCTGGACGGCGGCTACCTGTTCCATTTCAACCTGGCCGGCAATCGCACGAAGGTCGGCGTCGACGACCCGCGGCTCGAAGATCGCGTGGCCGACAACGTCGCCAAGCACGAGATCACCGAGAGCGAGAGCCTGCTCATCGGCAGGGACTTCGGAATCTCGACCGACATCGAGACGGGACCGAACGGCAACCTGTTCGTCGTCTCGCTCTCCAACGGCGCGATCTACGAGATCTTCCGGCGCAGCTGACCCCCCAGACGAGCCCGGGGAGGATCCAGTGCGGGTCCTCCCCGAGGCTCAGCCCTCGAGCCGGGCGATCTCGTCGGCTGAAAGCGTGAGCTCGACGGCGGCGAGCGCCTGTTCGACGTGCTCGATCCTCGTCGCGCCGACGATCGGCGCGGTGACCCCCGGTTTGTGCAACAGCCACGTCAGCGCGATCTGGGCGGGCGCGACGCCGCGCTCGGCGGCGAGCCCGGCAACGCGGTGGATAACGTCGACCTCGCCGTCGCGTCCGTACAAGTCGTCCTGGACGGGATCGGATTCCGCCCGGGTCGTCCGGCGCTCCCCGCCTGCGAGCAGGCCGCGCGCGAGCGGGCTGTACGGAACGACGGCAAGCCCCTGGTCGATGCACAGCGGGATCATCTCGCGCTCCTCTTCGCGATGGAGGAGGTTGTAGTGATTCTGCATCGAGACGAAGCGCGTCCAGCCGTGGCGCTCCGCGGTCGCCTGCGCCTTTGCGAACTGCCAGGCGAACATGCTGCTGGCCCCGACGTAGCGCGCCTTGCCCGCTCTGACAACGTCGTGGAGCGCTTCCACGGTCTCTTCGATCGGCGTTTCGGGGTCCCAGCGGTGGATCTGGTAGAGGTCGACGTAGTCCATCTGCAGACGCCCGAGCGACGCATCGATCGCCGACAGGACGTGCTTCCGCGACAGGCCGCCTCCGTTCGGACCCGGTGTCATCGGATAGAAGACCTTTGTCGCGACAACAGCTTCGTCGCGTGAGATCAGCTTGCGCAGCAGCCGGCCGGTGACGACCTCGCTCGCGCCGCCCGCGTACATGTCGGCTGTGTCGAAGAACGTGAACCCGCCCTCGATCGCGCGCCGGACGATCGGCTCCGCCGCCTCCTCGTCGAGGACCCAGCGTCGCTTCGACGTGTCGCCGAAGCTCATCATGCCGAGCGCCAGTCGTGAGACGTGGAGCCCGCTCGATCCCAGCCTGACCTGCTCCATCTCAGAGCGCCACGCGATCGGGCCGGTGCAGTGCGACGCCGACCATGACCAGCGCAATGCCCGCGACGTCGACGACGGTGGGCAGCTGCCGGAGGACGATGACGCCGACCGCAGTTGCGGTCGCCGGCAGCAACGCGACGAAGAGTGCGTAGGTGGCGCGCGGCAGGCGCGCCATCGCGAGCTGATCGAAGACGTACGGGATGACGGACGAGGAAACGCCGACGCCCAGGCCGGCCGCGAGCGCGACGGGATCGGTGAAGGCGTTCGCGGCTTCCGGAAGGCCGATCGGCGAGACGAAGACGAACGCGACGATCATCGCTGCGGCGAGCCCGTCGACGCCGCCCAGCGCCGAGCGCCGGGCAACCCGGTGCGCGAGAACGATGTAGGCGGTGAACAGACCCGCATTGGCGAACGCGAACGCGACCCCGACCGGCTCGCCCGCGAACCGCACGTGCGTCAGGAGGTAGACGCCGGCCACTGCAGCGACAACGGCGGCGACGTTGCGTCCGGCTCGCACGCCGATCAGCGCCAACACGATCGGGCCGATGAACTCGATCGCCGCCACCGTCGCGAGCGGCAGCCGGTCGATGGACACGTAGAAGCAGACGTTCATGACTGCGAACACAGCGCCCAAACCGACGATCAGCGCACCGCCGCTGCGGCCGAGTGCCGAGAACTTCCGCCAGGGCCGCCGCCAGAGCGCGAAGATCAACGCGGCCGACGCGATGCGCAGCCAGGCAACACCGAGCACGTCGACGCGTGCGAACAGCAGCACCGCGAACGAAGGACCGAGGTAGTGGAAGATCGCGCTCCCGACGAAGTACGCCTGCGGTGGTACTGACTCCGTCGCAACTCGTGGCGGTAGAGCGGTGATCTGGAGCTGGGCGGCGATGGGGAAAATTCTTCCCGCCGACGGCTCGAATTGCCATAGAGAATCGAAGGTGTTAGGGTCGTATCACCTAATGAACAACGGAACTTTGGACCTAAACTCCAGGAATCTTCCGAGAATCGACGATGTCGACCGTAAGATCATCGGCGAGCTCACTGAGGACGGACGCGTCTCCTTCGCCGAGCTCGGCCGGCGCGTGAGCCTCTCCTCACCGGCCGTCGCGGAACGTGTGCAGCGGCTGGAGCGGGCCGGCGTCATCACCGGCTACCGCGCCGAGATCGACCCGCGTGCCCTCGGCTACCAGCTGACCGCGATCGTCCGGATCAAGCCCGCACCCGGGCAGCTGCCGCGAATCCCCGAGCTCGCAGCCCAGATCCCCGAAGTCGGCGAGTGCCATCGCATCACCGGCGAGGACTGCTTCTACCTGAAGGTGCACCTTCGCTCGATCGACGAGCTCAGCGACCTCCTCGACCGCTTCCTGGTCTACGGCGAGACCACGACGTCCCTCGTCAACGCTTCGCCCATCCCTCGGCGCGACCCGCCGCTCCAGGACCACGTCGTCGGCGACTGACGCCGAATGCCCATCGAGCGATCAAGACGACCGATCGCCGCGGCGCGAATCACCGCGGCCGCGCACCGGCTCCTGGACGCGTCGACGCTCTGCGCGATCGCCACGGTGTCGAGCGCCGGCCGGGCCCACGTCAACACCGCGTACTTCGCGTGGAGTCGTGAGCTCGACCTCGTCTGGTTGTCGGACTCACACGCGCGTCATTCGCGCAATGTCCGAGCTAACGGCACCGTCGCGATGGCGGTCTTCGACTCGAACCAGATCTGGGGCAAACCGGATCGCGGGATCCAGCTATTCGGATCGGCTCGCGAGTTGCCTGCGAAAGCCGCTCGCGAAGCCGAGCGGATCTACGCGGAACGCTTTCCTGAGTGCGGGCAGTCCGACTTCGAGTTGTACCGCCTCTACCGCTTTCGACCGCGTCGGCTGAAGCTCTTCGACGAGCGCGCCCTCGGCGGAGGCGTCTTCATCACCGCGCGAGTCAGAAGCGACGGCGGCGTCGCGTGGGAGCGAACCGAGATCTACCGCGAGCGGGAGAGCTACAGCGTCGTCAGGCCGACGTAGTTCTCGGCGAGCGACGTCGCCGCAGCGCGCGAGCTCGTCACGTAGCGGAGCTGCGAGAGCTGGAGGCGCTCGTCGAACGGATCGTCTCCGTCGAGCTTGTGCAGCATCGACGTCATCCACGACGAGAAGTGCTCGGCGCGCCAGACGCGGCGCAGGCACGTCGACGAGTACGACTCGAGTCCCGTCTCGCGGCCTGTCGCATACCAGTCGGCGATCGCCTCGGCGAGCACGCGGACGTCCGCGATCGCGAGATTCAGGCCCTTCGCTCCCGTCGCCGGGACGATATGGGCCGCGTCGCCCGCCAGGAAGAGCCGGCCGTACCGCATCGGCTCGACCACGAAGCTGCGCATGCCCGTGATGCCCTTCTCCAGCACCGGACCTTCGTGCAGCGTCCAGCCCTCGAGCGCCGTGCGCGCCTGCAGCTCCTGCCAGATCCGCTCGTCCGGCCACCCGTCGAGCGGCTCGTCGGGACGGCACTGCACGTAGTAGCGCGAGAGCTGCGGCGACCGGAGCGACAGCAGCGCGAACCCGCGCTCGTGGTGCGCGTACACCAGCTCGTCGATCGACGGCGCGACCTCCGCGAGGATGCCGAGCCACGCGAACGGGTACTCGCGGTCGAACGTGCTCAAGACGCCTGCCGGGATGCTCGGCCGGCACACGCCGTGAAAGCCGTCGCACCCGGCGACGACGTCGCACTCGAGCTCGTTCGCAGCGCCCTCGCGCGTGAAAGAGATGCGCGGCCGCTCGCTGTCGAGCTCCTGAACGCGCACGTCCTCCACCTCGAACAGCAGCGGCAGGCCGCTGTCGAGCCGCGCGGCGACGAGGTCCTTCACGACCTCGGTCTGGCCGTAGATGACGATCGAGCGTCCGCCGCTCAGCTCGGTCAGCGGCACGTAGTGGCGCTCGCCGTCGAACTGCAGATTGATGCCGTGGTGGACGATGCCTTCGCGGTCCATCCGCTCGCCCACGCCGGCGTCGCGCAGCAACTCGACCGTCCCCTGCTCGAGTACGCCCGCGCGGATCCGGTGCTCGACGTAGTCGCGGCTGCGGTCCTCGAGGACGACGCTCTCGATCCCCGCGACTTCGAGCAGGCGCGCGAGCGTCAGCCCTGCGGGCCCCGCACCGACGATCCCGACCTGTGTCCTCAATCACGCTAGTTTCCCAGCGTGGTTCCCGAGGCGCCGCTGAAGCAGACGGAGCACGGTCTCGTAGCGGAGGGCGAAGGGTGGTTCGTCCTCAATGCACGCGAGGCGTGCTGGCGCGACCGCCCCGGCCGCGGCAAGCTCTGCCACTTCGAGGAGAACCAGGACTTCCCGCAACTCGGCATCCACCTCATCGTCCTGGAGCCCGGGCAGCCGATGAGCATGTACCACTGGGAGGTGGACCAGGAGGATTTCCTCGTCATCTCCGGAGAGGCGCTGCTGATCGTCGAGGGGGAGGAGCGTCCGCTCCGCCATTGGGACTTCGTGCACTGCCCGCCGAATGCCAAGCACGTGATCGTCGGAGCCGGCCACGGCCCCGCCGTCGTGCTCGCGGTCGGCGCGCGAGTCGGGTCGACGGGGCCGGACTGGGGTGGGTATCCGGTCGACGAAACGGCGTCGCGTCACGGTGCCGGCGTCGAGAAGGAGACGAGCGACGCCGAGGAGGCCTACGCCCGGTTCCCCACGAGCCGGCCGACGCGCTATCAGGAGGGCTGGCTGCCCTGATCCGCGATTCTCAAGACAAACTGGAGCACACGGCCTCGAGATAGCGGCTGGGATCTTCGTAGTGGCCCGTCAGGAGGAGCACGTCGAGCGGCGTGAAGGGCGTCGCGGCCGATGCCGTGTAGACGATCAGGCCCAGGTCGCCGTAGATGAAGCCTTCTCCCGGAACGACCAGGCGGCCGTCGTTTCCGGGAACGCGTGTCGTCACCGTCCCGTCGCCGTTCGGCTCGATGATGCCCGGGCCGGCGAGCGGAGTCGACAGTGTCGCGCCCGTTTCCTCGTTCGTGTAGCTCTGCGTGAAGTTGATCAGGACGACCATCGTCCGCGTGACGTTCCCGTCGGCGTCGAAGAACGTCGTCGTTCGGCGGATGCCCTCGTTGTGGATGGTCAGCGGGAACGAACACGCGTCGCCGGCAGCGAGAGAGAATGTCCTGTCGACGACCACTTCGGTCACCGTCGGAGGCGTCGCGCCGGCAGGCCCGACGATCAGTCCCGCGACCGCGAGCGAGAGTGCAAAGAGCACGGCGAGCTTCGTCATCTTGGTCCCCCTTCGAGTTGGTTGCACGTCAGAGGATTGGACGAGGCACCACTGCGCTCGTACGCGCGACATCTGAATATCGCGATCGGGTTTGTTTATACGGCGTCGTCGAGCACGCGCTGGAAGACCTGAAAGGCGCTGTTCGCGGCGGGAATGCCGCAGTAGATCGCGGTCTGCAGCAGTACCTCCGCGATCTCCTCGGTCGTGAGACCATTCCGGCGCGCGCCGCGGATGTGCGTTTCGAGCTCGTCGAAACGGCCGACCGCGACGAGCGCCGTGAGCGTGATGCAGCTGCGCATGCGCCGGTCGAGGCCGGGTCGCGCCCAGATCTCTCCCCAGGCGACACGCGTGATGAACTCCTGGAACTCGGCGGTCTGCGGCAACGTGCCCTTGACCGCACGATCGACGTACGCGTCGCCGAGCACCTCGCGGCGGATGCGCATTCCGCGCTCGTGTGCGTCTTCGGTCATGCGGCGAGATGCGCTGTCAGCGCTTCGTTGAACTCGTGTGCGCGCTCGACGTTCGCGAGGTGTGCGGCGCTCGGGATCACGGCGACGCCTGCGTTCGGGATCTCCGCGGCCAGCGACTCGAGGTGCTCGGGCGGCGAGGTCGGATCCTCCGCGCCTGCGATCGCGAGCGTCGGCGCCTCGATCGAGCCGAGGCGTCCGCGCAGGTCGAGCTCGCGCAGGATCTCGCAGTAGCGGACGTACGTCTCCGGCGGCGTCGAGACGAGCATCGCGCGGAAGCTTTGCACGTCGTCGAAAGCCGGTGTGAACCAGCGGGGCAGGACGGCGTCGGCGACGGCTTCCATGCCTCCTTCGCGCACGAGCGCGATGCGCTCGTCCCACGTTTCGCGCGTGCCGAAGCGGGCCGACGTGCAAGCGAGCACCAGCCGGTCGAGCCGTTCCGGCGCGTCGAGCGCGAGTTGCATGCCGACGGAGCCGCCGAGCGAGAGGCCGACGAACGAGAAGCGTTCGCTCTGCACGGTCGTCAGCACGCGGCGCACAAGATCGCCGACGTCCTGCAGTTCGATCATCGGCTCGCCGCCGTGTCCGGGGTGCTCGAGGCGCACGACGGCGAAGTCGCGCAACGCGTCGTCCTGCGCGTCCCACATCCGCGTCGTCGCGCCGAGGGAGCCGGAGAGAACGACGGTGCTCAGCGAGACGAGTCCCGGTGGAAGTCGAGCGCGCGGTCGATCAGCGCGTCGGCGGAAGGAAGGTAGTCCTCGGGCTTGCGCACGCCGGGGGCGAAGCGTTCTGCCTCCGACAGCGTCTCGGCGCTCAGGTTCGCGCCCATGCGCTCCGCGTCGACCTCGAGCCCTTCGAGCGTGGCACGCAACGCCGCGGCCGCACCGCCGGTGTACGCGAGTGCATCCGAGAGCGCCTTCCACTCCGCGTGCCAGGCCCCGGCCGCGCGCTCGTGCTCGTGCTCCAGGTTGAGCAGGACGCCGGCCGCTGCACGAACGTGTTCCGCAGACGCGCGCGTGAGCACGGGGCCCACCGGGTTTCGCTTGTGCGGCATCGTCGAGGACCTGCCGTTCTCCGGCAGGCGAATCTCGGCCACCTCCGTCTGTGCAAGCAGCGCGAGATCGAGCCCGATCTTCGCGGAGAAGCCGGCGGCAACTGCGAGCGCGGCGCCGAGCTCCGCGAGCGGAAGCCGGCGTGTGTGCCACGGCAGCACCGGCTCCGGCAGGTCGAGAGCCTCGGCGTACGCGCGGAGCACCTCGATCCCGCTGTCGCCGAGTGCCGCGAGCGTTCCAGCCGCGCCGCCGAGCTGCGCGGGAAGGCGCGGAAGGCGCGAACGCGCATGGACGACGCCGACGAGCCAGCTCGCCGCCTTCAGCCCGAACGTCGCCGGCACGGCCTGCTGCAGGAGCGTGCGCGCCGCCATCACCGTTGCTCGATGCTCCTCCGCGAGCCGCGCGCACTCCTGCGCGACTGCGTCCAGCTCCTCGGCGATCAGCGCCGTCGCGTTGCGTGCGACCAGCGCGGCCGCGGTGTCGAGGATGTCCTGCGACGTCGCACCGTGATGGACGTGCTCCGACCGTTCCCGCAAACGGCGCACGAGCGGCTCGACCGGATTGCCCGCAGCCCGGCCGTCGCGCGCGAGCTCCTCTGTGTCAAGGCCGTCGGCCGTGAACACGTCGTCCGGGAGTTGCGGAATCAGGCCGACCTGGGCCTGGGCGCGGGCGAGCGCACGTTCCGCATCGAGCATCGCCGTGAGCCACGCCCCGTCCGCGACCGCCTCGCGCAACGGCTGCGGTACGAAGATCGCCGCGAAGGTCAATGCGCGAAGAAGACCGTCTCGCGGTCCCCCTGCAGCCGGATGTCGAAGCGAAAGGCGCCGTTCTCCTCCACCGCCACCAGCGTCTCGGGTGCCCCCGCGTCCGCGAAGTAGACCCGCGTCAACTGGTGCCTGAGCAGTCCGCGCGCGAACACGTAGACCTCGTAATGCGGTGCGCGGGCGACGACGAACGAGAAACGGCCCTCCGGATCGGTGCCGCACCGCCCCCAGCGGTGCGCACTCCCGTCCCAGAGCTCGATCACGCCGTCGCCGATCGGCACGTCCTCGCCGTCGAGCAGCTGTCCGATCAGTTGCACCGCCGCGTGGTGGTCACGCGGGACGAGCTCGTTCTCGGGGCGCCGGCAAAGCCCGATCGCGTAGAAGGGACCGACCGTCTGCGACGGCGTGCGCAGCAGCGTCACGTCTCCACCGGCGTGGTGCGAGAGCCGCCGCGTCCGAGCACGATGTCCCACTGGAAGCCGAGCGCCCACTCGGGCTGCGTCGTCTCGAGGTCGAAGCGCGCGACGAGCAGCGCGCGCGACTTCGGGTCGCGCACCGAGTTGAAGATCGGGTCGTACGGAAAGAGCGGATCGCCGG
>WNGB01041407.1_pt1 | contig 10526 bp, 12 predicted proteins | sample 5400681 | NCBI WGS metagenome assembly WNGB01 (sample SAMN13153367, study PRJNA577476) | soil metagenome | isolation source: 115 cm soil or saprolite under grassland replicate 2 | place: USA:California | collected 2016-06-15 | reverse complement strand
CGCCGGACCGCGGCGCTCGATCTTGCCGGTGATGCGCGGCACCGAGCGCGGCTGGTGGCGGCGGCGGTAGATCTCCTTCTGTGCCTGGTTGACCAGGTCGACCCCGTCCCAGGTCCGGGTCATGTGGAAGATGAAGCCTTCGCGGCGCTGCTCGCCGTCGGTGACGAGGTCGATACCGAGCTCCTCCTGCTCGCGCAGCGTGACGATGGTGGCGTCGTCCTGCGCCTCGCGCAACGCGTCGCCTTCGAGCCGGAAGGTGACGCGGTTGCGTTCGGTGTGCGCCAGCCAGTTCGGCCGCGGGAAGCTGCCGATGCTCGTGGTCGTGAGCGGTCCAAGTTTCATTGTTGTTCTTACCTGTAGCCGGATGGAGCGAAGCGAAATCCGGGGTCACTTTGTCAGGAGAGGTCGGCCCCGGATTACGCTTCGCTCCATCCGGGCTACGAGGTTTATTTCTTATACAGCCCGTCGATATAGCCGCTCTTGTCGAGCGCCGTGATGAAGCTTGGGTCGTAAAAATCCTCCGGCTTGTGCTGGCGCATTTCGCGGTAGTTGTAGACCTCCATCATCATCTTGATGCCCTCGACCGCCGGATAGGGCTTGGCCGGAAGCTGCACCGCCTGCGCATAGATCTGCTCCTGCGCCCGCGCGTCCTTGATGCCGTACCATTTCGTCATGGCGGCGAAGGCGGCCTGCTTGTCGTTGCGGATCAGCGCCAGAGCGTCGACCGTCGACTTGACGAAGCGCGCGGCGGCTTCGCGATTCTTCGGCAGCCAGTCCTTGAGCGCGTTCACGCCCGAGCCGGGCATCGGAAACTTGTAGATGCCGGTGTCGACGAGATCGCGGTAGCCCTGGTGGATCGCCTCCCCGATCGCGATCTCGTCAGCCGAAAAGGCATCGATGCGGCCGTTCTTGATCAGCTCGCCGCCCATGCCGCTCGCCATCAGCGAGAGGTCCTGCATAGGGTCCCAGCCCATCTTGCGGGCCCACAGGATCAGCACGTAGTGGCTGAGCGCGCCGACGCTGGAGAAGCCGATGCGCTTGCCCTTGAGGTCCTCGGGCCGGACGATGTCCGGCCGGCTCATGATGTGGAAGCGCGACACCGGATCGTTGGTGGCGAGCACGATGCGCTGCGGCGCGCGCGCGTCCGAGGTCATGCGCACGATGGTCGGGCTGCCGCCGCCGATGTTGATGTCGCCGACGCCGGTGCCGATGAACTCCTTCGGCACGATGACGCCGGAGCTGTGCCGGATCAGCTCGGCGGCGCGCGGCGTGATGTATTGTTTGGCATCGAGCCCGTTGCGCCGGTAGATGCCGGCTTCCGCCGCCATCACGAACGGCAGCTTGGTGAGCGAGACGTCGCCGAGCTCGATGCTGATCGGGAGCAGGTCCTGCGCTGGCGCGCTCGACGGCAGGAGCGCGGCGAGCGCGACGAGGAACGCCGCCCTGGTCAATCGGAATTGCATGATCGTTCTCCTTCGCGCGGTTTGCCGTAGCCCGCATGAAGCGAAGCGGAATGCGGGGTGGAGAGATCGGCCCCGGGTTGCGCTTCGCTCCACCCGGGCTACACGCTGACTAGTCCAGACGCAACGCCTCCTTGGCGCGCTCGACCACGGCCGGCGGGGAGGCGTAGATGCGCCGCACGAAGGCCTGCACCTCCTCGCCGGTCGACGGCGACACGTCGAGCTGCACCCGGGACGCCTCCGCCAGGAAGCCCGGATCCCTGGTCATTGCGGTGAAGGCGTCGCGCAGCGCCCGCGTGCGTTCCGCCGGCACGTCGGGCGGCGCCGCGAACGGGCGGCCGATCGCCTGCAGCCCGAAGATCAGGTCGAAGACCTGACGGTCCTCGTCCGACTTGGTGTAGTCGTAGACGTGCGGGACGCTCGGGAGTGCGGCACTGCGGTTGCGGCCGAGCTGCAGGACGATCTTGAAGCGGCCGGAATTGTAGTCGTCCTTCCATTCGGTCTTCACGGTGGAGAGCGGCAGCCCGCAGATGCCCTGCAGCTCGCCGCGCGCCAGCGCGAGCCTGATCTCGGCCGAGCCCTTGTAGCCCTGGATCAGCTTGATCTTGGCGCCGAGGAGCCGGCGGAGTGCGGTCGGGAATTGCGTGAGCGGACCGCTGGTACCGGCGCCGCCCGCCCCGACCAGGATCTCCTTACTGAACAGATCGTCGAAGGTCGCGACGCCGGCGTGGTCCCAGACGCCGCAGATGCCGACGACGGCGTCCATGTTGCCGATCCAGGTGAACTTGGAGGCGTCGAAGCGGCCGGCGCCGCGGCCCAGCAAAGGCTCGAAGGGTGCGCTATGCGCGAAGATCGCGATCACCGAGCCGTCCTTGGCGGCCACGTTGTAGAGCCAGTTCGCCGCCGCGAGGCCGGCGACACCGATCATGTTCTCAGGGACCAGATTGGGATTGCCGGGGATGAAGCGGCCCATGTGGCGGGCGAGCGCGCGGCCGTAGAGGTCGAAGCCGCTGCCGACCTCGTGTCCGATCACGACCGACAGCTTGCGGCCGGCATAGAAGCGCTCGAGGTCCTGCGCCGTGGCCGGCTGCGCGGCGAGCGTGGCAAGGAGTGCGGCAACGGCGCCGCAGCGCCAGGACAAGGTCATGGGGTCTCCCGGGCGGGCGCAGAATGCGCACCCTTCAAGAGACGATACGCGACGCGCGGATGAAGGGAAATGGCCGCGTAGCGGCTTGGGGCGATTGCCATCGACCGCCGCAGCTCGCGCGCGCGACCGTTCGCCGCGCCGGCGAATCACCGCCCGCGCGACAACGTGTCAACGATTCCCTAACGGCACGATATCAACATCGTCATCAATGGATCAGGCGACTCACTGTACGATGCGATCGTGGAATCGGCACGTTCCCAGGAGGAGCCATGAAGTCCCTCGTCTCGGTGGCCAAGCGTTGCGCCTACTGCAACGAACCCTTCCGCATCACAGAGCAAGGAGTCGAAGCCCACACGGCCGGCGACAAACTCGTCTGCAATGAGTTCTGCGCCCAAGCCCTTCGCGAGAAGGCCCACCTGCTGGAGCGTGCATCATGACCGATCACGCCTTCCCTTCCGGCTTTACGTAGCGGCGAGCCACTGGCCGCATGCAGCAAAGACTGACGCCCGCGACACCGCGGGCGTTTCCTTTTCCAAGGGCACACGCAGCGGTTAGTGCAGCAGGAAATCGCTGGTGGTGAGGTCGACGCCGTTGTCGACGTGCAGGAGGTCCCTCGACTGGGTGATCTGCCAGGCTTCGTCGTCGCAGTGCCACGTCCAGCTGACCTCGTAGAGCGCCTGCGTGCGGACATCCCAGACCAACGAGTCCGGAGTCTCATTCACGCCGGGACCAATGACCCAGTCCCCCAGCTCACCGAAGCCCCGTTGCAGTTCGCCGTCGGCGCCGAATGGCTGCGTGATCTTGCTGTCGGTGAGCCGGATGTGGTCGATGCCCTGTTCAAAGTCGGTGATGTGGTCGGCGCCGCCGATGGTGGAGACCACAAACACGTCGCGGCCGCTGCCACCGGTGACGATGTCGATGCCGGCGCCGCCAATGAGCGTGTCGTCACCGGTTCCGCCGTTGAGATGATCGTCGCCGGCGTTGCCGTAGAGGGTGTCGACGCCGCCCTGGCCGGAGATCCAGTCGCCGCCATTACCGCCTTCGACGACATTGTCGCCGGCGTTGCAGGTGAACACGTCGTCGTAGTTCGAGCCGACCAGCTTCTCGATGCTGTTGAAGGTGTCGCCGGCGCCGTCGTTGAGGCCGGAGGCCGTCACCATGTCGAGGGTGACGCCCCGCGACGCGGTGGCGTAACTCGCGGTATCGAAGCCGTCGCCGCCGAGGAATTTGTCGGCGCCGGCGCCGCCGATCAGGCTGTCGTCGCCGATGCCGCCGTTGAGCGTGTCATCACCGGCTTCGCCGTAGAGCGTGTCGTTGCCGTCATCGCCGTAGATGAGGTCGTTGCCCAGGCCGCCGAAGATGACATCGTTGCCGCCGCGCCCGTGAATCTCGTCATTGTAGCTGGTACCGAAAATGGTTTCGCCGGTATCGGTGCCGTCGATGTAGACGTACGGATTGATCACCGCCTTGGGATTGAATACGAGGTCGCCATGTGAGTCTCAATTGCCGTCACGCATTCAATGAGCCTCCGCGTTTCAGCGCCGGCGGCCAGCGCGCAATTGGCCGACATCAAGTCACCATGGTAGAACCGACACAAAACAGACGATCACGCGCGGCATTCCCGCCGTCCGCGGCCGAATCCGGAAGATTCCATGCAGACCTACGTTTCGATTTTCGCGGCCGCTATCGTGTCGATGGCGGCGATGGTCGAACCCGCGCCGGCGCACGATCCATCGCTGTATCCCGACTGGTCGGGCCAATGGGGCCGCGGGCGGGAAGGCGGCGTGCCGCGTTACGACCCATCCAAGCCGCTGCGCCGGCAGGAGGCGCCGCTCAAGCCCGAGTACAAGGCGCGGCATGAGGCCAGTATGCGGGATATCGACGCCGGTGGATTTGGCACCGACAACAACTACCGCTGCTTTCCGTCGACCATGCCGCGGACGATGTCCGGCGTTTCCGTTCTGGAGTTCGTGATCTCGTCGTCGATGACTCACATCCTGTTCGAGCAGATGACGTTCTCGCCGCGCCGCATCTACACGGACGGGCGAAGCTTTCCGGCCAATCTGGAGCCGACCTTCGTCGGATACTCGATCGGCAAATGGATCGATACCGATGGCGACGGCCGCTACGACACGCTCGAGGTCGAGACGCGCAACATCCGCGGTCCCAAGCTATGGGATCAGACCGGGATGCCGATGGCCGACGACAACGAGGCGGTCATTACCGAGCGCCTCTACCTCGACAAGAGCAATCCGAACATCCTGCGCAATGAAATGACCACGACCGACAATTCATTGACGCGGCCTTGGTCGGTGCTCAAGTCCTACCGCCGGTCGAAGGACGTGGTGTGGGTGGACTTTTCGTGTACCGAGGGCAACCGGTACGTCGTGATCGAGGGCCAGACTTACGTTCTTGCCGGAGACGGCAAGCTCATGCCCACGCGCAAGGACCAGCCGCCGCCGGACCTGCGCTATTTCAACCAGACGCGGAAGTAGCGGCCAAGCTCAGATGAGCCGGCCGAGCGTGCGTCCGACCAGCCAGGCGGCGATCGCCCAGCCGGCGCCGGTGAAGAAGCCTACGCAGAACCAGACGCCGATCAGTTTCAGGTTGACGGCGGTTGGCATGGTCGATCCTCCCCCTTTTTGCGTGCGGCGGCGGTTTAGCCACCGCCACTTTGAAATCATTCGCGCGCTCGCCAAGCGCAGCAGTTTGTTAACACGTCACTTCGAACGGGGACAGCGCGTTGACCGCGCGAGTGGAAGGAATAAGGTATCCAGCCGCCAAGGAGGACAACCATGACAATCAAAGCAGCAGGAACGCTCGCGGTCGTCGCCTCGTTCGCGCTCGCCGGCTCGGCGCTCGCCCAGGATCTGGGACCGCAGGTCAGAAAGCTCGCCGACGGCGTCTATGCAAGGGTCGGCAACAATTTCGAGTCCAACGCCGGCATCATCCTGACGCAGGACGGCGTCGTGCTGGTCGACTCGGGCCACAATCCGATCGAGGGACGCAAGCTTCTGGAGGTCGTCAAGACGCTCACCTCCATGCCGGTGCGCATGCTCATCGATACCGAGCCGCACCCCGACCACACCACCGCTCATTTCGTGTTCTCGCCGCCTGCCATCGTCATCGCAGCCGCCGGCGCAGGCGACTCCATGCGCAACCGCGAGCGCGAGACGCCGGATCGCATCCAGCGGCTCGCCGCCACGTCGCCCGCGATGAAGACCGCGCTCGAGGGCTACAAGTTCATCCCGCCGCACATCGAATACAATCAGAAGATGACGGTCAACGTCGGCGAACGCACGCTCGAGCTGTTCTACATGAAGGGCGTTCACAGCGAGGCCGATACTGCGATCTGGCTGCCCAAGGAACGCGTTATCTTCTCGGCGTCGGCTTTCGTGTCCGAGCAGATCAATATCTTCCGTCCCTTCGTCACCATTCCCGACATCCTGGCCGCCGGGAAAATGATGAAGGCGCTCAATCCTGAACACGTCGTGCCGGGACACGGCCCTCCCGGCACCACGAAAATCTTCGATGACGGCGAGAAGTACTACGCGCTGCTGGTCGAACGGGTCAGCGCGCTGGTGAAGGCGGGCAAGTCGCTCGACGACATCAAGAAGGAAGTGAAGATGCCGGAATACGCCCACTGGGCGAGCCAGGACCGGATGCCGACCAATATCGACGCGGCCTACCGGATGATTACCGCGAAATAATCGGGCGGATTACGCACCGAAGGGCGCCGGCCTTGCGCCGGCGCCTCTGTCACGCAACGCGGTCGGTGCGGCATCTCGATTGAGGCCAACCTAACCGCGCCCGCGATCCCGCCGTAGTCGATCGCTGCATAAGTAAGTGATTTATGGCGCGCTCGGAGGGATTCGAACCCCCGACCCCCAGATTCGAAGTCTGGTGCTCTATCCAGCTGAGCTACGAGCGCTCCGTGGGCCGACGCCGCGACCGATCGCGGCGCCGGAATTGCGTTCAGACCGGGCAACCCATCGCCCGCTCGATCTGTCTGATCTGCAGGATGCGGGCCCAGATGCCGGGCGGGAACTGAAGCTGCGATTCATTGGTGATGTAGCAGCCCTGATTGCCGAAATACTGGATGGCGCGTTGGGTTCTGAAGCAGTAGCCGGCGTTCTTGTAGTAGCTGTTGCGCTCGACCCAAAGCGACTGGCAGTCCTGCGCGCGCGCCGCCGGCGTTCCCAAGGTTGCCGCAAGGATGAGTACCGCCGCGCCCGTCGATATCAAACGCATTCCCAATCTCCTCGTTGAAAGCCACCCGAACGGTCGTGCCGGACCTTCGGCCCGGACTCACCGGACGTCGGGTATACCCGACGTCCGGCGTCTCTTATGGACAGCATACAGCCGCGTGTGCGATTTGGAAGAGACGCAAGACTGTCAAACATGCGACGCGAGGAAGACAATGACGGAATGGCAGCCCTCGGGGTTCGTCAAGCTCATGGGCATCAAGGTGACCAAACGCTCGCCCGAGCGCAGCGAAGCCGAGCTTTTCATCCGCGAGGAGCTGTGCAACCGGCGCGGCGTGATGCATGGCGGGGCGGTGATGGGCTGGGCCGACACCATGGGCGGGATGACGGCGAGCGCCTCGCTCGCCAACAACCAGCGCACCGCGACGATCGAGAGCAAGACCAATTTCTTCGCGTCGATCCCCAAGGGCGACACCGCGCGCGCGGTCTGCACGCCGCTGCATACGGGCCGCACCACGATCGTGCTGCAGACCGACATCACCCGCGGCGACGGGAAACTGGCCGCGATGGTGATCCAGACCCAGATCGTGCTGCCGGCGAAGCAGCGCCCGGAGTGACGACGTGCCGCGCGTCGGGCCCGGCGCACAGGGTCGTCCTTGCGGATATGATGGGCGGAGACAAGTCGGAGTGAGCCCCATGCGCCGATCGGTCTATCTGCTCGCGATCGCGCTCATCGCTGCGGCGGCACCGGCCGCGCCGGCGTGCGCCGATCCGATCGCGGATTTCTACAGCGGCAAGCAGATCAAATTCATCATCCGCTCGGGCGTCGGCGGCAGCTACGATTCCTATTCGCGGCTCCTGGCCCGCCACATCGGCAAGCACATCCCAGGCAATCCCAGCGTCGTGCCGATCAACATGCCGGGCGGCGGCGGCATCCGCGCCGCCAATTATGTCGCCAAGATCGCGCCGCAGGACGGCACTATTCTCACGATCGTGAGTCAGGGCCTGCCGGTCGACCAGGCGCTTGGCCTCAACGCGAGCTTCCAGGCGGACCTGCGCGAGTTCCACTGGATCGGCAACATCAGCGCATCGAACCAGGTGCTGGTGACCTGGCACACCTCGCCGACCAAGACGCTCGCCGACCTGATGCGGCGCGAGACCGTGATCGGCTCGAGCCAGGCCGGCTCGATCTCGGTGCAGATGCCGGCGGTGCTCAACAACATCGTCGGCACCAGGATCAGGATCGTGTTCGGTTATCCCGACGGCAAGGACATCAATTTGGCGATGGAGCGCGGCGAGGTCGAAGGCCGCGCCACCAATCCATGGGCGAGCTACGTCTCAACCGACCCGCAATATGTCGAGAACAAATGGATCATCCCGGTGATCCAGATGGGGATGGAGAAAGACCCGGCGCTCCCGAACGTACCGCTGATGCGCGACCTCGCCCGGAATCCGGCCAACCAGCCGGTGCTCGACTTCATGTCGAAGGCGGTATCGTTCGGCCGCCCGATCGCGACCACCCCGGGCGTGCCGCCGGAACGGGTGGCGGCGCTGCGCCGCGCGTTCGATCTGGCGCTGAAGGACCCGGCGTTCATCCAGGAGGCCAAGACCCAGCGCGCCGAAATCCAGCCGATGACCGGCGCCGAGCTGGAGCTGGTGGTGCGCGACATCATCGGCGCGCCGTTTGAGGTGCGCGAGAAGGTGAAGATCGCGATCCAGCCGGCGAACGCGAAGGAGATTCCGGGCCGGCCAAGAGCCAACGAGTAGCGCGCCAACGAACGGTCTTGTCGGCCTCATGGTGAGGAGCGCGCGAAGCGCGCGTCTCGAACCATGGCCACGAACTCCGAACTCGCAGCCATCCTTCGAGACGGCGGCTTCGCCGCCTCCTCAGGATGAGGGCGGAAAGCCGCGGCAACGCTGTCACTACGGCAGCGTGAAGGCGAACAGCTGGTCCGACGTGCCATTGCCGCCGGTGCCCTGGGCGCCGCCGACGAAATAGGCCGAGGTGCCGACTGCCGCGCCGGCGATGCCATGCCGCGGCGACGGCAACGGCGCGAGCTTCACCCAGCGATTGCCCTTCACGTCGAAACCTTCGAGGTCGCTGAGGCTGCCCTTGGTGTTCTCGCCGCCGAGGACGAGAATGAGCCCCTTGTAGTAGGCCGCCGCGAGCGAGTTGCGCGGCGTCGGCAACGGGGCGGCCGAACTCCAGGCGTTGGTCGCCGGATCGTAGACGTCATGCAATTCCGCGCTGTCGTCGGGCGAGCCGAGGCGGCCGCCAATGACATGGATCCTGCCGTCAACGGCGATCGTCGCGGTGTGATCGCGCGCCCGGGGCAGCGGCGCCGCCTCGCTCCATCGACCGGTGGCGGGATCGAGCACCTGATGCGTCACGACCGTGTTGAGATCGCTGCCGCGGCCACCGATCGCCGGCGTCCTTGTGCTGCGAGCCGAGGAAGCCGCCGACGAGATAGATCTTGCCGTTCGCGGCGGCCGCCGCCATGTGGTTCGCGCCGCTCGGCAGGTCCTTGCGAGCGCGCCAGGCGTTGGTCGCCGGGTCGTACTCCTCGTTACGGGTGAGGTCGTAACGTCCGCCGCCGACGCTGCCGCCGAACACATAGAGCCTGCCGTTGACGGCGGCGGCTGCGACCTCATTGCGGATCGCGGGCATCGGCGCCTTCACGGTCCAGGCACCGGCCGGACCAGCCGGCTGCGCGAAGGCGGGAATGGCGCACGCCGCCATGAGTGCAACGAGCAGCGCGGCGTTTCGTAGATGGCGTGGCATCGGAATCTCCATTACGGCAGCGTGAACATGATGAGCTGATCGGTCTGACCGCGGCCGCCGGGGCCGAGCGCACCGCCGACGAAGTAGATGCTGTCGCCGACCACCGCGGCGCCGTGCCCGTGGCGGCCCTCCGGCAGCGGCGCAAGCGTCACCCAGCGGCCGGCCTTGAGGTCGTAGGCCTCGTTCTCGGTGAAGGTTTTTGCGCGCGTCTCGCCGCCCACCACCACGATCAGGCCCTTGTAGAGCGCGGCCGCCATGGCGCTGCGCGGCGTCGGCAGCAGTGGCCCGGCCGTCCAGGCATTGGTCGCGGGATCGTAGATGTCGTGCCGCGCCGTCGGCTCGTCGGGACTCGAGAGCCTTCCGCCGATCACATGCAGCTTGCCGTCGACGGCGACCGCGGCCAGGTGATCGCGCGCGAGCGGCAGTGGCGCGGCGTCACTCCAGCGGCCGGTCGCTGGATCGAACACCTGGTGCGTGGCGAACAGCTCGTGGTCGCGCAGGCGCCCGCCGATGACGTGGACTTTGCCGTTGAGCGCGACGGCGCCGACCGCGCCGACCGGCGCCTTGAGCGGCGGCAGCCGCCGCCAGGCATCGGTCGTGGGATCATATTCGAGGAAGGCGTCGGAGGCGTTCTGGTGGATGGTCGAGTCGAAGCCGCCGGCGGTGTAGAGCTTGCCGTTCACGACCGCGACGCCGAGGTGGTCGAGCGGCTGGGGCAGCGGCGCACGCGCGCGCCAGCGGTCGGTTGCCGGATCGTATTCGTCGAGCCGCGTCATCGACTTGCTCTGCTTGCTGCCGCCCGGCGCATAGAGCTTGCCGCCGATCGCGACCGCCGCGGCCTCGTTGGTGATGTCGGGCCGCGGCGTTTTGAGGGGCCAGGTTCCCGGCTGCGCCGCCGCCGGTATCGCGAGCATCACCGCGACAATCGTCAC
>WNGB01028099.1_pt1 | contig 10526 bp, 13 predicted proteins | sample 5400681 | NCBI WGS metagenome assembly WNGB01 (sample SAMN13153367, study PRJNA577476) | soil metagenome | isolation source: 115 cm soil or saprolite under grassland replicate 2 | place: USA:California | collected 2016-06-15 | reverse complement strand
GACTTGCCATTGCTGCCCAAACGCGACGTGGCCGAACGTATCCTCGACGTGGTGGAAGAAGCGCTTTGAGCGATAGCCGGGCTCTCGCAATCGAATACCTGAAGCAGCAGCGGCTCTTGGGGGGAGATGCGGTGATACTGCCGACCTCCTCGCCAACCCCGGACTTGCGTCCGGGGTCAGAAAACCCAACCGCAATCCCCGCAGCTCTGACCCCGGGCGCAAGCCCGGGGAAAACCCCCACAGCGAGCGATCTCCCGCCCGCAGGGCTCAGTTTCGATCCCTCGTCTGCCGATCTCTTCGCCGCCGATCCGATCCAACGGGCGGCAAGCCTCCAGGACGTCGCGACCCTCGTCGCCGCGTGCCGCAAGTGCAAGCTGTGCGAGGCGCGCACCAACACCGTCCCGGGCGAAGGCCCGGCGACGGCTCGGCTCGTGGTGATCGGCGAAGGACCGGGGCGGACCGAAGACGAAACGGGCCGTCCATTCGTGGGAAGGGCAGGCGAGCTGCTCACGAAGATCCTCGAAGCCATCAAGCTGCCGCGCGATCAGGTCTTCATCTGTAACGTGGTAAAATGCCGGCCACCCGAGAACCGGTTGCCACAGTACGACGAGATCGCGGCGTGTCTGCCCTACCTCTATCGCCAGATCGAGCTGGTCAAGCCGAAGGTGATTCTGGCCATGGGTGGGACGGCCGCGCAGAGCCTGCTCAACACCAAACAGTCGCTTGGCGCATTACGCAATCATGTTCACCGGTTCCGTGGCACTCCTGTGGTGGTGACGTATCACCCGGCCGCATTGCTGCGTAACCCCAATTGGAAGAGACCAACCTGGGATGACGTCCGGATCGCAGCTCGCCTCCTCGACAACTGAACGGCCGGGGGGGGCGGCGGGGGCGGGGGCGGAAGCGTACGCCGGTCGCCAGACTCCGTGGAGCAACGACGCGGAGCAGGCGGTCCTCGGCGCGATGGTGCTCGACCAGGATGCGGCCCTCAAGGCCGCCGAAATCCTGGACGACACGATGTTCTACAAGGAGAGCCATCGCCTGCTGTTCCGGTCGATGCTCTCCCTGACGGAGCGTGGCGACGTCATCGATCCCGTCACGCTGCGCGATGAGCTCAGCCGGCGCGGCGACCTCGACCGTGCGGGCGGAATGGAGTACATCGCGGCGTTGATCGACGTCGTCCCGACGGCGGCGAACGTCGACTACCACGCCAAGATCGTGCGCGACAAGGCGGTGCTGCGCCGGCTCGTCGAAGCCGCGACCGGCATCATCCAGGACGTCTACGAAGGGCACGGCACGGCGGGCGAGGTGCTCGACAACGCCGAGCATCGGGTCTTCCAGGTCGCGCAGTTCCGGCGCGCTGAAGAATTCATTCGGATCAAGGAGCTGATCTGGCCGACGATGGAGCGCATCGAACAGCTCCAGTCCGGCGGGGGCTCGGTCACCGGCGTGCCGAGCGGGTTCGTCGATCTCGATCGCCTGACCGCGGGTTTCCAGCGGGCCGATCTGGTTATTATCGCCGCCCGGCCATCGATGGGAAAGACGGCGCTGGCCTTGAACATCGTCCAGCACGCCGCGATCGAACACAACACCAGGGTCGCGTTCTTCTCAATCGAAATGTCAAAAGACGCGTTGGTGCAACGGCTGCTGTGCTCGGAAGGCCTGGTCGATGCCCAGCGTCTGCGCCGCGGGATGCTGCGCGATGACGACTATCCCAAGCTGGCGCGGGCCGCCGGATTACTGGGCACCGCACCAATCTGGATTGACGATTCTGCCTCCTTGACGCCGCTGGCCATGCGGTCGAAAGCACGCCGGTTGAAGGCCGAGCACGACATTGCCCTGGTGATCGTGGACTATTTGCAGCTGATGCAGGGGCCGGGCGACGTCGAGAATCGCCAGCAGGAGATTTCGTACATCTCGCGATCGCTCAAGGCGCTCGCCAAAGAGCTCGATGTTCCGGTCGTCGCCATCTCACAGCTGTCGCGCGCGCCGGAACAGCGCGGCGGCGAGCACCGGCGGCCGCAGCTCTCGGATCTCCGTGAATCGGGGGCGATCGAGCAGGACGCCGATGTCGTCTGCTTCATCTACCGGCAGGAGTTCTACGACGGACCGGTCGACCCCAAGACGAACGAGAGCATCGAAGGCATCGCCGAGGTGATCGTCGGCAAGCAACGCAACGGCCCGACGGGCACCGTGAAGCTGCATTTCAAAAAGGAGTTCACGCGGTTCGACAACTACACGGCGCGCGAAGCCCCCTCCCCCTCGGAGGCGGGACGTGTCTAAAGGCAAATCCGTCTTCCGCTGCACCGAATGCGGCGCGGATCAACCGAAGTGGGGCGGGCGGTGTGATGCGTGTGGCGCGTGGAACTCCCTTATCGAAGAGCCGGTTGGGCGGTTAAGCGGTTCGGCGGTTAGGGATCTTCCAACCGCCAAACCGCCGATCCGCCTAACCGACCTGAAGAGTGAAACGGTCGCGCGTTGGAAAACCGGCCTCGCGGAATTCGATTTCGTTTTGGGCGGCGGAATCGTTCCCGGCTCCGTCGTGCTTATCGGCGGCGAGCCGGGAATCGGCAAGTCGACGCTGCTCATGCAGTGCGCCGCTCGACTCGAGAGTCAGGGCGTCGCGACGCTCTACGTCTCGGGGAGGGCGCGCCGGGAAACGTCGGGCAGGTACGGGAGTGCGCCGCACGCATGATGCGGTTCGCGAAGGAGTCGGGGCCCGCGGTTCTCCTCGTCGGCCACGTGACCAAAGGCGGCGGTATCGCGGGCCCGAAGACGCTCGAGCACATCGTTGATACGGTGCTGTACTTCGAAGGCGAAGCCACGCTCGATCATCGGATCCTGCGCGCCGTGAAGAACCGGTTCGGCTCCGTGGACGAGATCGGCGTGTTTCGCATGACCGGCGCGGGGCTCGAGCCCGTCGCGAACCCGGCGGCGGCATTCCTCGCGGGCCGCAGTACCGGCGCATCCGGCTCGGCCGTCACGGCGCTGATGGAAGGGACACGGCCGATGCTCGTCGAAATCCAGGCGCTCGCCTCGAAAGCGGGTTTCGGCACGCCGCAGCGCGTGGCGACCGGTCTCGATCACCGCCGCCTCGCGCTGCTCCTCGCGGTGCTCGAGCGACGGGGCGGTCTGCCGTTCGGAACTCTCGACGTTTTTGTGAATGTGACTGGTGGCGTTCGGCTCGTTGAGCCGTCGACCGACCTTGCGGTCCTGGCCGCCCTTGTCTCCACCGTCCATGACCGTCCGGTCCCGGCTGATGCTTTGTTCCTCGGCGAGGTAGGCCTTGGTGGCGAGATCCGTCCCGTCGCCGGCGTCGAGCGCCGCCTCGCCGAAGCGGCGCGTCAGGGCTTTCGCCGCGTGTTCCTCTCTGCTCGGTCTCGTGGAACCGCGGGCGACCTCGAGGTCATCGGGCTGGAGGGAATCGGTGAGCTCACCCGTCGTCTCGCTGCCTGACGTCGGTGTCGTAGTCGTGGCGGCGGGGGCGGGCGTGCGCGCCGGCCCCGGCGAGCCCAAGCAGTTCCGTCCCATCCTCGGCGTCCCCATGCTGCTGCGCGCGCTCCGTCCATTCACCGGCCATCCGGAAGTGCGTCAGGTCGTCGTGGCGCTGCCACCAGGATATGCCGAGCGCCCACCCGACTGGCTCGGCAAGTTGCGCGGCGAGCGGCTGGGCTTCGTGCCGGGTGGTGCGCAGCGTGTCGATTCGGTCCGCGCCGGACTGGAGGCATTGTCCGCCGACGCCACGATCATTCTGGTGCACGATGCCGCGCGGCCGTTCGTGAGCCGCGAGACCATCGATGCGGTCATCGCGCGCGCCCGCGCGGGCGTCGGCGCGGTCGCCGCGGTCCCCACGTCCGACACACTCAAGGAAGTCGACCACGGCCCCCATCGCCCGACCCCTCGCATTACACGCACGGTCGATCGCGAGCGGATCTGGCGCGCGCAGACGCCGCAGGGTTTCCCCCGGCAGATGTTGAACGCCGCCTACGCGCAGCTTGGCGCAACAGCGAACGGCGGCGCACCCGGCGACGACGCCGAGGTCTGCGAGCGCGCAGGATTTCCGGTGGAGTTGATTCCCGACTCGCCGTACAACTTCAAAATCACCACAGCCGACGACTTCCGGATCGCCGAGGCTCTCGCTCGTGAGTTACGTTGACGCCGATCCCGTTTCAAGCGAATTCAGAGATTTCCACTGCAATCCCACAGGTGGTGAAGCATTTGGGAAAGGGAGGCTTGCTCGCGTATCCGACGGAGACCGTCTACGGCCTCGGATCGCGAGCGCTCGAGGCGGACGTCGCAGCGCTCGCGGCGCTGAAGGGCCGCACCGCCCGCAAGCCGTTTCTTTTATTGATCAGCGACCGCTCGATGGCTGAGGCGCAGGGACTGGCCTTCAACGCGTCGGCCGATGCGTTAGCGCGCGCGTTTTGGCCCGGGCCGCTCACGCTTGTGCTTCCCGGTGGCTCCGGCCGGCTGCCCGATCTGCTGCGTGGCCCCGATGGCGGCATTGCGGTGCGCTGGACTTCCCATCAGGGGATCGCCGGACTCATCGCGGCACTGGGCTCGCCGTTGACGTCCACGTCGGCGAATCTCCCCGGCCAACCGCCGGGTCCCGGCGCCGACGCCATCGTCCGCGACTTTGCGCCGGCGGTGCAATCCGGTCACTTAGTCGTGCTCGACGGTGGTGTGCTGGGGAACCGGCCACCTTCGACGGTGGTTGATTGCACGCGACCGCGGGCGCAGATCGTGCGCGAGGGAACGCTCAGCGTTAACGAGCTGCGGCGCGCCGTGGGTCGCCTCGCACCATGATCCAGCATGTCCTGTTCGTCTGTACCGGCAATATTTGCCGCAGCCCGCTCGCCGCGTCGCTGCTCGAGCGCGCGCTCAAGGAGCGCGGCATCGAAGTGACCGTGACGTCGGCTGGAACGGGAGCGTGGGACGGCGCACCCGCATCCGAAGGCGCCTACCTCGTGGGCCTCGAGCGGGGCCTCGATCTCTCGGGACATCGGGCACGCCTCCTGACGCGTGAGCTCGTCGAACGCGCCGACTTGATCCTCACGATGGCGCGCCATCATCGCGCCCGCGTGGACGAGCTGGGTGGTGAGGGCCGAGTCTTCGTGCTCGGCGAGTACGCCGGCCGTGGCGGCGACGAGGTCAGCGACCCGTTTGGCGGCGATCTCGGTGTGTACCGCGACACCTGCGAGGAGCTCGCGGCCCTCGCGGCCGCGGTTGCCGATCGACTCGCGGCTGAAAGCAAGCGTGGAGATAAGCGCTAAGACGCGTTTGCTCACGGTCATCGGTGACCCGGTGGCCCATTCTCTCTCCCCCGCGATGCACAATGCCGCGTGTCGCGCGCTCGGCCTCGATGCCGTGTACGTCGCGCTGCGGGTACCGCCGGAATCGCTTCCCGCGGTGCTCGCGATGCAGGCCGCCATCGGCGGTGCAGGGAACGTCACCGTGCCGCACAAGGAGGCAGTCGAAGGATCCGTCGCGCGGAAAACGGATGTGTGCGCTCGGGTCGGCGCGTGCAATACGTTCTGGACCGAAGACGGCGCGCTGATCGGAGACAACACGGATGTGTTCGGCGTTGCCGCGGCACTCGACAGGATCGGCGCCGCCCGACAAGGAGAGCGCTGGCTCGTGGTTGGAACGGGGGGATCTGCGCGCGCGACCGCCGTGACGGCCGCTGACCGCGGCGCGACACTCTTTGTTCGCTCGCGCGATGCGTCGCGGGCGAAGGCATTCGCGGCGTGGGCAACCGGCCTTGGCGTTCCGACGAGTGTCGCCAACGGGCCGATCGAGGTCGACGTCGCGATCAACGCCACGCCGCTGGGGCTGGCGGGACACGATCCCCTCCCGATTGACGTCAACCACATCCCCGGCGTCCAACGCGCCCTGGACCTGGTGTACGCGCGGGGTGAAACACGGTGGGTTCACGCCTTGCGCGAACGCGGGATCGAGGCCACGGACGGTCGCGAGATGCTCGTGCAGCAGGGCGCGGCGGCGTTCGAACGGTTTTTCCCCGGCACCGCCGCCCCGAGAGAAGTCATGCGCGCCGCCGTGCAACGCGCGCTGCGTGTTTAGCGCCGCAGTCGAGCAGCTTCTCCTTCCGGCGGAGTGCCTGCTGTGTCACGCCCTGCTGGGCCAGCGCGACGCCGGCAGGATCGTCTGTCCGGTATGCCGGCAGCGATGGCGAGCGGTGCGGCCGCCCTGGTGCGAGCGCTGCGGACAGCCCGAGCCCCATTTCGGCCCCTGTCGGTTGTGTGCCGGCTGGCCAGGTGCCCTCAAATCCGTGCGATCCGCGGTCTGGCTCGATGCGGGTGCTCGCCCCGCCGTTCACGCTCTGAAGTACGGCGGCTTGCCGCGTATCGCCGACGACTTGGCAGCGGCGATGCTGTCCATGCGGCCTTCCACCGACGGACCGTCGGTGCTCATCCCGATTCCGCTCGCCCGGAAGCGCCTGCGCGAGCGGGGCTACAATCAAAGTGAAATGCTGGCGCGCGCGCTGGCCCGACAGTGGCGGATTCCCGTGCTTGTTGATGTGCTCGTCCGTACGCGGGAGACGGCGACGCAAACGGCGTTGACACCGGACATGCGCCTGGCGAATGTGGCGGATGCGTTCCGAGTGTCCAATGATCAATGTTCAATGATCATTGATCATTCGACATTGATCATTGTCGATGACGTGTTCACCACCGGGTCGACACTCGCTGAATCAGCGCGTGCCCTCGAGCAAGCCGGTGCGAAACGCATTTATGGCGTCACGTTCGCCCGCGCGGCGATTCCAGACTTCACTTAAGGGGAGAGTCATGGCGGTTCGGGTAGGGATCAACGGGTTCGGCCGCATTGGGCGCAATGTGCTGCGCGCGGCCACGATGGCGAAGCAGGCGGACATCGAATTCGTGGCCGTCAACGACATCACCGACACCAAAACGCTGGCCCATCTGCTCAAGTACGACTCGGTGCACAAGCGCTTTCCCGGTACCGTCGAGGCAAAAGGCGACGCGCTGGTCGTGAACGGCAAATCGATCAAGGTGTCGGCGATCAAAGAGCCCGAAAAGCTTCCCTGGAAGGACCTGGGCGTCGAGCTGGTGCTCGAGAGCACCGGTCGCTTCACAGATAAAGAAAGCGCCTCCAAGCACCTGACTGCGGGAGCGAAGAAGGTCGTGATCTCCGCGCCCGCCAAGGGCGAGGACATCACGATCTGCATCGGCGTGAATCACGAGAAGTACGACCCCGCCAAGCATCACATCATCTCGAATGCGTCCTGCACAACGAACTGCCTCGTCCCGGTCGTCAAAGTCGTGCTCGACAACTTCGGCTTCAAGCACGGCTTTATGACGACGGTGCACAGCTATACGAACGACCAGCAAATCCTCGATCTGCCCCACAAGGATCTGCGCCGCGCGCGGGCGGCGGCGCTGAGCATCATCCCCACCACCACCGGTGCCGCCAAGGCGACCGGCCTCGTGCTCCCCGAGGTGAAGGGCAAGATCGACGGGGTCTCGCTACGCGTGCCGACGCCTGACGTCTCGATCGTCGATCTCACCGTAGAAGTCGAGCGGCCCACCACCGTGGAAGCGGTGAACGCAGCGTTCAAGCAAGCCGCGGCCGGCAAGCTCAAGGGCATTCTCGACGTCAGCGACGAGCCGCTCGTATCCGTCGATTACATCGGCAGTCTCTACTCGAGCGTGGTCGACAGCATGTCCACCGCCGTGATCGACGGCACGCTGGTGCACGTCTCGTCGTGGTATGACAACGAGATGGGCTACTCGGCGCGCTGCGTGGACCTCCTCGCCTACATCGGAAGTCGCCGTTGAAGAAACGCAGCCTGCGGGATCTTCCCCCGCAGGCGCTGGACGGCAAACGGGCGCTCGTGCGGGTCGACTTCAACGTGCCGCTCAAAAACGGCAAGGTCACCGACGACACGCGGCTGCGCGCGTCGTTGCCAACGATCCGGTATCTCCGCGACAAAGGCGCGCGCGTCGTGCTCCTGTCTCACCTCGGCAGGCCGAAGGGCGGTCCTGACCCGCAGTACTCGTTGAAGCAAATCGTCCGCGATCTGGAGAAACTGCTCGGCGCGCCCGTGGAATTCATCGCCGATCCCGCCGCCGGCGTGGCCGCGACGCGGCGGCTGCCACGCGGCGGCGTGGCCCTCGTCGAAAACACACGCTTCTGGCCCGGCGAGGAAACAAACGACACCGACCTGGCCAAGACATTCGCGGCACTGGGCGATCTGTACGTGAATGACGCATTCGGCTCCGCGCATCGCGCGCATGCGTCCACGGAAGCCGTCGCGCATCTCCTCAAACCTGCGGTCGCCGGATTCTTGATGGAGAAGGAGCTGCAATACCTGGGCGAGCTGCGCCGCGACCCCAAGCATCCCTTCGTCGCCGTGCTGGGCGGCGCGAAGATCTCGGGGAAGATCGATGTGATCCGGTCGCTGCTGCCCCGGGTCGACGAGCTGCTCATCGGCGGCGCGATGGCGTGCACATTCTTTAGGGCCATGGGGCTCGAGGTTGGGGACTCGTTGGTCGAACCGGATCGGATCGAGCTCGCAAAAGAGTTACTGGCGACGAGCGGGAAAAAATTAATTCTGCCACGCGGCGGCGTGATCGCCCCGTCGCTCGAACGCGCGAGCGAGGATCGATCGGTCGCCGCCGACGCGATTCCCAAGGGCTGGGCCCTCTACGACATCGACGCCGCAACGCAGCATGACTATCGGGCCCGGCTGCTGCGCGCCAAGACGATCTTTTGGAATGGTCCGATGGGCGTGTTCGAGACGCCGCCGTTCGACGCCGGGACCCGTGCCATTGCGACCGGGCTCGTCGATGCCGGGAAGAAAGGGGCCGTCACCGTCGTCGGGGGCGGGGATTCGGTCGCGGCCGTCGCGGGAATGGAGGATCAGCTCACCCACGTGTCGACGGGCGGCGGCGCGTCGCTCGAGTTTCTGGAAGGGAAGGAGTTGCCGGGCGTGGCGGCGCTGGAGGACGCGTGAGGCCGCTGGTCTTCGCGGGCAACTGGAAGATGAACGTGGGCCCAGTCGAAGCTCGCGAGTATCTGCGAGCATTCTTTTCCGCGGGTGAGATTCCCCACGAGCGGTCAGTCTGGTTTTTCCCGCCGGCAGTTTCGATCGAGGCGGTCGCGCAGGGTGTCGCGGGCCATCGGAACGTCCTGGTCGGGGCGCAGGACATCCATTGGGAGCCCAAGGGCGCGTTCACGGGCGCGATTTCGGGACCGCTGGCGGCACAAGCCGGCGCGCGCATGACGCTGATCGGGCATTCGGAACGACGCCACGTGTTTGGCGAGACCGATACAGACACAGGTAAGAAGCTGAAGGCCGCGCTCCGGCCGAGGTGCACCGTACCATTCGCGGTTGGCTGCAGGAGAACGTGTCGAGCGCGGCGGGATTCGTGATTCTGTATGGTGGGAGCGTCAACTTGAAGAACACCGCCGAACTGCTGGCCGAGCACGAGCTGGATGGCGTGCTGGTCGGGGGAGCGTCGCTCGATCCACGCGGCTGGGCCGAGCTTGTGCGCACAGCCGCAGCCTAGGTATCTTGCCCCGCGCATGTACGGAATCCTCGTTGGCATCCTCATTCTCGACGCGCTGATCCTCGGCGCTGCCGTGCTGCTGCAGGCAGGGCAGGGTGGCGGGCTCGCGAGCATGGGTGGCGGCGCCGGCACCGACACGATTATGGGCGGACGACAGGCGACCACGTTGCTCACCAAGGTCACGTGGTGGACCGCGGGGATCTTTTTGTCCCTCGCGTTGGTGCTGACGTTCATGTCGCAGGCGGGGACACAGGTTCGCTCGGTGCTCGAGGGCCAAGGCCAGACGCCGACTCCCGTCGCGCCGACACCGCTGCCAATCGAAACACAACCCACGGCGACTCCTCCGGCGCCCCCCGCGCCCCCCCCCTCCCCCCAGCCGCAGCCCAATCGCCGGCCCTAGCCCAGCACCTGCTTACGTCCTCCTGGAGGACGGCGCCTGGTTCCCCGGAACCGCGCCTCTCCCGTTTGAGCCGGCTTACGCGGAAGTTGTTTTCACGACGAACCTGAGCGGGTATCAGGAGGTGTTCACTGACCCCTCCTATCTCGGGCAGATCGTTGTGATGACGGCGCCGATGATCGGCAATTACGGCATCAATCCTGAAGATGTCGAATCCGATCGGCCGCGCGTCGTCGGCGTCGTGGTGCGCGAGCTCTCGGCGACGCCTTCGAACTGGCGCTCGACGGGGACGCTGATCGACTGGCTCTCGGGCGCGAAGGTCCCCCTGGTCTCCGATGTCGATACGCGGCAGCTCACACGGCACATTCGCTCGAAGGGCGCGATGCGCGGTGTGCTGGCCCTGGGTGAAAAGCCCAGCGCCGCCATCACCGCGGCGCTCGCGGCATCACCATCGATGAACGGACTCGACCTCGCGAGTGCCGCGACGATTCCCAATGCGTACAGCGAGGGATCCACGAACGCCAAACATCATGTGGTCGCGTTCGACTTCGGTATGAAGCGCAACATCCTGCGTCTGT
>WNGB01014477.1_pt1 | contig 10526 bp, 7 predicted proteins | sample 5400681 | NCBI WGS metagenome assembly WNGB01 (sample SAMN13153367, study PRJNA577476) | soil metagenome | isolation source: 115 cm soil or saprolite under grassland replicate 2 | place: USA:California | collected 2016-06-15 | reverse complement strand
GTCCTGGAGGTACGACTGCTCCGCGGGAGCCTCGTCGAGCCAGCGGGTTTCACCGTCGCGCTCCAGCCCGAAGCGCAACTCCCCGAGATGCGAGCCACGGTCGAGGTGCGGCCAGAAGAGCCGCTCCACGCGGCCGCGCGCGGAAACGGTCGCGAGCAGCGATCCGTTTCCGAGTATCGCGGCGGGGCCTGGACTCAGTTCTTCGATGACGCTCTTAGACAGCGCACTCGTGGATGCCGTGCCCCTGTTCAAGATCGTAGAACTGCATGTCTGCTTCTCGACGCGACGAGCTCGACGCTGTGGATCCTGCAGGCCTGGACGCCAGTGCAGGGCGTTCTCGTCAGCCATCAACGAGCGTCCACACGCTGAAAGCAGGTCCTCCCGCGGGCAGTGCCGCTGCCGAATCTTCGATGGCCGCGTCGGCGCCATACAGCGTTTCGAGCCGCGAGCAGCCAAGCGCGGCGAGCGGCAGGCGGACCGGCTCGTGGTCGTCGCGCGACGCGAGGCATAGCAGCCGCTCGCCTTCGGCCTCGCGCAGGTATGCGATCACGTCGTCGTCGACGTAGGCGTAGCGGATCCCGCCGCGCGCGAGTGCGTCGCTCGACCGTCGCAGCGCGATAAGGCTCCGGAATTCCTCGAGTAGCGGGCCGTCCCATGTGTCGGGACGATCCCAGGGCATTGTTCGCCTTGCGTCCTCGGCCCACTCGCCTTCAAGGCCGATCTCGTCGCCGGCAAACACCATCGGCACTCCCGGCATGGTCATCTGCAGGCCGATGCCGACTATGTGACGGTCGCGCGAACTGGTGACGGTGCGGAAGCGCGCTGTGTCGTGGCTGTCGAGCAGCGTCCATGAGTGGACGGTGCACTGCCACGGGATGCCCGCCCTGAACGCGTGCATCGTCTCGACAACCCCGTCGCCGGTGAGACGTGGCGCTGGGGAGCCGAGGAACGGATCTCTCCCGAATCCATCTCCGCGTAGCCAGAACCAGATGGGGCGCAGGAAGCCGGAGTAATTCATCACGCCGTGCCAGCCGCGGCCGTCGAGATCCGCGCGGAAATCGTGACCGTGCTCGGCCAGCAGCAGCGAATTGCCGACGGCATCCCGCAGCGCGCCTGCGACCTCCGCATTTACGTCCACGTCGCGGTAGCGGCCCGTCATGTTGGCAACGTCGATCCGCCATCCGTCGAGGCCGAAGTCGAGCCAGCGCCGAACCGCGTCGAGCATGCGGGCGCGGAGCTGAGGCGACTGCCAGTTCAGCTTCGGCAGGGTCTTCACGCCCAGCCAGGATTCGTAGCCGCCAGACTCGTCGAACAGGTAGAGCTCCCGCTCGCCCCGGATGAACCACTCGTGCTTGTCGCCGGTGTGGTTCGTTGTGAGGTCGCCGATCACGCGGAACCCGCGCACATGCGCGGCCGAGAGCAACGATGCAAGTGCTTCATCTCCGCCGAGTAGCGGGTCGACGTGCTCGTAAGTCGTGGCGTCGTAGCGGTGCGTGCTGCCGGCGGGGAAGATCGGCGTGAAGTAGACGACGTTTGCCCCCAGGCTTTCGATGTGGTCGAGGTGCTGCTCGATGCCGCGCAGGTCGCCTCCGAACCACTCGAACGGCGTCTCCGGGCCCCGGCCGGTCGGAAGTTCGTCCCATCTGCGCGGGATGGCCCACTCAGGCGGCTCGACGCCGAGCCCACTCGAGGCGAAGCGGTCGGGAAAGATCTGGTAGACGACGGATTCGAGGTGCCACTCAGGAGCGCCGTCGTTCGGGTTGATAACGAAGTCATCGGCATCCGGGACGTCGCGCCGTGTAAGGCCGATTCCGCTAAGCCAGGCGACACCAGCCTGGCCGTGGAGCAGCCAGCGGTAGCGCGTCACGGGGTTGGCGACCGGGAATCTTGCGCGCCACCACGTCTCCAGTTCCGTCTCGACGTCAACCTCCGCTCGCACGAACCGGGGCTCGCCGTCTTGCACCCAGCGGAGCCCGACCGAATCGAGCCCCGCCGCACGCGGAACGCGCAGACGCACGACGGCCTCCCCACCGAGCGCGTTCGGACGCTCGAGCACGTAGGTGTCTGATCCGTCGTGGTGTGGCTCGTCGAGGAGCGCGGCTCCGATCACTCTCATGTTTTGGGCTAGATCGCCTCGCCCGTGTCGAGATCGAAGAAGTGAAGCTTGCGCGTGTCTACCGCTACCTCGACGACGTCGTCGGGCCGGGCCCGCGACGTCGCGTCGAAGCGGCAGACGAGAGTCGTCTTCTGGCCCGTCGCGTCGGTCAACAGATCGGCGACGACCTCGGCCTCCTCGGCCTCGACGACGATGCCCTCGAACACCTCCGCGCGCGTCACCGGCGTCGCTGCGATCTCAACGTGCGCCACCAGCTCCGATCCGAGTGCCTCGGTCAGCAAGACCTTGCCTCGCAAACGCGCGCCGTCCGCGGAGAACGCTGCGTCCTCCAGCTGTTCCGGCCGAATACCGAGGGCGATCCGCCCACCGGCATAATCCGCGAGTGACGGTCGGCGCCCGAGCACCTCCTGCGGGACATTCAACGTCTGATCGCCGATCCGGAACGCCACGCCACCGTTCGCGCGCTCGATGTCCGCCTCCAGCAAGTTCATGGACGGGCTACCGATAAAGCTCGCGACGAAGAGGTTGGCCGGCTGGTCGTAGAGAACCTGGGGGCCGTCCACCTGCTGGAGCTCGCCTCTGCGCATGACCGCCACCTTGTCGCCCATCGTCATCGCCTCGACCTGGTCATGCGTGACGTAGATCGTCGTCACGCCGAGTTCGTGCTGGATGCGCGCAATCTCAGCTCGCATCTGGACGCGCAGCTTGGCATCAAGGTTTGAGAGCGGTTCGTCCATCAGGAAGGCCCGCGGCTCTCGCACGATGGCGCGACCCATCGCCACCCGCTGGCGCTGGCCGCCCGAGAGCTGACCTGGCTTGCGCTTCAGCAGGTCCTGCAGACCGAGCACCCGCGCGATTTCCTCGACCCGGCGGCGCCGGTCCTGCTTCGGGAGCTTCCGCACTTTGAGGCCAAATCCGATGTTGTCGAAGACGTTCATCTGCGGGTACAGCGCGTAATTCTGGAAGACCATCGCAATGTCGCGTTCCTGCGGCTCGAGGTAGTTCACGATGCGGTCGCCGATCCGGATCAGGCCGTCCGTGATCTCCTCGAGCCCCGCCACCATCCGCAGCGCGGTCGTTTTGCCACAGCCCGAGGGACCGACGAGAACGACGAATTCGCCGTCCGCGACGTCGAGGGTGAGCTCGTTGACTGCCCTCGTTCCGTCCGGGAAAGTCTTTCCAACATGCTCGAAGCTCACGGCTGCCAAAGGCGCTCTCCCTTCTTGATCACTGGACCACTAGCCCTTCACCGCCCCGCGGGCGAGCCCGGCGACGAGGTGACGTTGCATGAGCAGGAAGACGAGCATGAGCGGAATCGTCCCGACAACCGCTGCCGCCGAGAACACCGTCCAATTCTGAAGGAACTGGTCCCAGATGAAGCCACGCAGCCCGAGCGGAAGCGTGTACTTGTTCTTGCTCGTCGTGATGATGAGGCTCGTGAGCACGTACTCGCTGTACGTCCCGATGAAGACGAATAGGAAGATAACCGCGATCATGGGCCGGGCAAGCGGAAAGAGAACGTGCCGGAGGGTCTGGAGCCGCGACGCGCCATCGACGAACGCCGCCTCTTCGAGTTCGCGCGGCAGGTTGTCGATGTAGCCCTTGAAGAGCCACGTATAGAAGGCGACGGCGCCGCCCGCGAGGAGCAGCACGAGGCCGCTGTACGTCTCCAGCCCGAACCACCTTGGGCCGATGTTCCGGTCGAACCAGTCGCCGAGCTTCAGCAGCACGTAGAAATAGGCCGGCAGGGCAACGACAACCGGAAACATCTGCACGAGCAGGAGGGCCATGAGGCCGCGGCGACGGCCCCAGAAGCGAAGGCGGCTGAAGGCGTATGCGGCAAGGGCGGTGACCAGCGTCGAGATCGTGGCCACCGCGGTGCAGAGAATGAGACTGTTCTTGACCCACATCAGAAAATCAGTCTCGTGCAACAGAGTGCCGTAGTTTGCGAACGTGAGCTTCTTTGGAATTACGGTCGAGCCGAAGAAGGCCGTTCCCGGCTGCAGCGACGCCGTTACGACCCAGTATCCCGGGGCAAGCGTGAGCACGATCACGACCCAAATGACGACACGTTTCAAGTTGACGCTGACGAGCCGGCGTCTGCGCTCGCGGCGGCGCAGCCGTTCCAACTCCTCAAGTTCTGCCGGCTTCCCCACGATTCCGGGCAGAGCACGTTCTTCGGGGCGCATCATTTGGCCTCCGCAAACGCGCCGCTCTTCTTCATCGCGATGAGACTGAGGACGCCGATGATCAGGAAGAGGATGACGCCGTACGCCGCTGCGACTGCATACCTGCCCTGCTCGAGCGTCAACTTGTACCCGTAGGTCAGAAGCGTGTCCGTTGCACCTGCCTCAGAGGTCTCGGAGGCAGGCCGTCCGGCGGTGAGCAGATACACAAAGGTGAAGTTGCCGAATTGGAAGGCAAAGTTTCCGATCAGAAGAGGGGTCACCACCGACCGCAGAACCGGCGACGTCACGTAACGAAAGCGCGGAATCCGGCCCGCTCCGTCGATCCGCGCCGCCTCGTGCAGCTCGTCGGGGACGGCCTGAAGCGCTCCGAGACAGGCAGTCATCATGAACGGGAAGCTGAACCAGACGTTCACGCCGATGACCGCGGTCCTCGCCCAGAAAGGATCGGTTAGCCAGCCAACCTTCGACAGGCCGATCTGCTCGAGTAGGGAGTTCAGGTAGCCGAAGTCGGTGTTGAGGATGCCGTTCCACGACAACACTGCTACCGCGCCGGGGAGCGCCCACGGGATGATCAGAATCGTTCGGTACACGCTCCGCTCGTGGATGTTCTTGTCATTCAGGAGCAGCGCGAGTGCGAGGCCGACTGCGAAGCTGATCACCATGCTCAGGAACGCGAACGCGAAGGTCCACCGCAGGACAGCGAGGAAGGTGTCGAGCTCCACGTCGAAGAGGACGTCCTTGTAATTGCGCAGCCCGACGAACGATGGATGGTTGAATGCCTGCTCCGTCAGGCCGCTGTAGTTTGTCAGCGAGATCCAGAGCGTCCACGCGACGCCGATGAGCGTCGCGAAGGCGATGAAGAAGAACGCCGGAAAGATGTATGCGTACGCGTAGGCGCTCTGCCGCGCCTTCCCGAAGCGCGGGGCTGCGGGTGGCGCGAGCGCTGACTTAGCTACTGCCTTCGCCACCGATTCTCCTCGTCCGGCAGTCCGGGAGCCGAGAATGGTGCGGCTCCTTGGCCAAGAGCCGCACCGTTTCTCGCTTCTCCTTTTGGCCTAGCCGCCCTGCTTCTTGATCGCGTCCGCGATTCGCTCCTGGGCGGTAGTCGCCGCCTCCCTCGGGGTCACCTTCCCCTGGACGAGGAGCGACAGGACATCCGCCATCGGGGCCCAGACAACGCCCATCGCTGGAATGTTCGGCATCGGCTCGCCGGTCTTCGACGAGGCGATAACTGCCCTCGTAACTGGGTTTCCCCGCACGATCTTCAGCTTGGCGACCGAGTTCAGCACGGGTACGCGCCCAGACGCCTTGTAGAGCGGCAGCGGGAAGTGGATGCTCAGGTAGCGAACAAGGTCCCACGCGGCTCGCACGTTCTTCGAGTGGCGGTTCACCGCGAACCCCTGCATGCCGATGAACGGGCGGGCCGGGAGAGTCTTCGTGAGCCTTGGCAACGGCGCTACCTTGAAGTTAACGCCCGCGTTCTTGAAGCCCTGAACCGCCCACGGCCCGTCGATGATCATCGCGGCCTGCCCGTTGGTGAACTTGCCTTCCATGACGTTCGTCGTGGTCGTTGCGGGCACGAGATTGTGCTTCTGAACGAGGTCCTGGATGAACGTGAGGCCCTTGATCCCGCCAGCTGTCGCGAGACCGAGGCGGTTCTTGTCGTAGCCGCTCTTCGTGACCTTGAAGACGTACCCGCCGAAGCCCCTGATGAACGAGTAGTCGTAGTAGAAGTTCGTCGTATCCCAGAGGAATCCGAACTGGTCACCCTGCGTGAGCCTCTTCGCCTGGGTGATGAGCCCGGCCCACGTGCTCGCCGGCTTCTTCACGAGGGCCGGGTTGTAGAACAGGAAGTACGACTCAGTGGCGATCGGCAGCCCGTACAGCTTCCCGTTGTAGGTGAAAGCTGTGATTCCCGTCTTAGCGTACAGCTTCCTCGAGATTGCGAAGCCCGCGGGCTGCGGCGCGAGCAGACCGGGTGCCACGAGCTGGCCGAGGTTATCGTGCGGGAACATGATGATGTCCGGCCCGCGCCCGCTCGGAGCCGCGACCTTGAACTTGGCAATCGAATCTGAGATCGGACCAGGATGGACGATCTTGTTACCAGTCTTCTTCGCCCACTGGTTCGCGACCTTTATCAGCGCCCCCCTCTCAGGCGCGTTCTCTTGCGCGGGGAAGAAGTCCCAGATCGTGATCGTGGCGCCCTTGGCCTCCGCAGCCCTCGCATTTGGCGACGCGCTTCCGCCGGCGAGCGCCATTGTGGCGATCACACCAACGACCGAAAGAGATACGAACATCTTTCTGCGCTTCATGTAGCCCTCCTTCACATCTTCGCCTGCAATACCGACCAATCAGAAGTTGGGATAGACCTCGATCGTCTGTCCTCCTCGCCCCCAATAGTTGCCACCCACCGACCAGTCCGTGCCGTTACGCAACGGCTTCCATTCGAAGTTCGTCGTCTCTCCGATCGACGTGGTCTCCCAGACCCACACGTTTCCTTCCGTCCAGGTCATCGGCAGACCGCTAGACCAGGACAATGGTGCCACGCTGCCGCGGACCTGCATTGACGATGCTCCGCTGTAGACAACGCGCAGAGTCTCCGTATTCCGTTCGGTTTCCCCCGCGTTGAAGATCGGATAAACGTCTATCTCAGCGCCACCGACGCCAACGTAGTTGCTGCCCAATGAGAATTGGCTGTCATTGATCAAGGGCTTGAACTCGAACTTCTGGCCAGCCGGAATCGACGTCGTCTCCCATGTCCAAGTATTGAGCTTGCTCCACGTCGTGGCAGCGCCCGTGGTCCAGTTCAGCGGGGCGGTATCGCCTCTGAGCGAGATGGAGTTTCCGGCCCCGACGTCACGATGAACCCGAATGCGGGTTGTACTTCCGCTATGGAAGGAGGGATAGATATCGAGCGTCGATCCGCCCGTGACGACATAGTTGCTCCCCACCGACCACGTGTAATCGTTGATGAGCGGCTTAACCTCGACCGTTTGACCGGAGGGGATCCGTTCGGTTTCCCACTCCCAGATGTCGTTCCCGAGGTTCCGCATCGCACGGCCCGTATCCCACCAGAAGGGATACGCACTCCCGCGGAGCCACAGCGCGTTCCCGTAGCCGGCGTTCCAGTGGACACGGATCTTCGTCAGGGTCGTCGCCGGCGGCGTCCACGCGGCGGGCGTGCCCGTGACGTACACGTCCGCATCCTTTGCGCCGAGGTTGACCGTGATCTGCTTGCCGGTGGCTCCACCTGCCGTGACCGTCACCGTCTCGCTGGTATTCAGAAGATTCTTGAGCGTCGTTCCCACAGAGATCGTGCTCTCAGCACGAAGGGGAATCGTTCGCGTTTGCGGATCCCACGAGTTCGTCATCGCCACGATCGCTTCTTCACCGGTCGAGTCGACGCGGCGAGAGTAGGCATAGACGGAGTCTTCGATCCACATCTCCCGCATCGTTCCGCGCCGGAGAGCGGCATACTGAGAGCGGATTTGAGCTAGGCGCTTGATCCAGAGGTACAGATTCGAGTTCTGGTCCCAGCTCGTCTGTACCTCACGGTTAAATTCCGTGGCGATCCCCTGGTACTCCGTCGGCTTCCCGCCCCCGTAATGCGCCTGCTCCGTGCCGTAGTAGATGACGGGGATGCCCCGGGCAGTGAACAGGAAAGTCATCGCCAGCCGCAGACGCCGGTAATTGTCGTCGGCAAGCGCTAGAAAGCGATCCCGGTCATGATTGTCGATGAACGAAAGGAGACGACTGGGATTCGGGTAGCGCCAGTCGTTGTCAAGGATGTTCTTGATGTTGCGAAAAGTGCTGTCGTAGGCGAATGTGTCCCGAGCGTTGAAGAACAGCGGAAAGTCGAGGACCGACCATTCGTAATTCTGATAGTCCGCAACGTACGCCACGTCTCCGTGGAACACTTCGCCGAATGTCTGAACGCCAATCGCTTGCTCGAAGCTACTCAGGAAAGACTTCGGCATCGAGCGGGCAGCATCGACGCGTGCCGCGTCCGCGCCGGTGTTCGTGAACCAGGTGCGATAGGCATTCTTGATTTCGGCATCGGCGGCGGGGACATCCTGAGCGAGATCATCAAGCCCTGCGATGTCGCCGTTCTCGACCAACCACTGATTGTTCCAGTCAGTGATATCGCCGTTGTGGTGATACCAGTTCGGGTTATTGAATGGAGGCGCCGGCTGGTACGTGGGCGAGTCGTAGCTAGTCGCGAACGGCCGGAGATAGTCGGCCGTATGGTTCGGCACGACGTCGAGGATGACCTTAATCCCATTAGCGTGAGCCGTACTCACAAGTTCTTGCAGCTTCGCAAGCATCCCAAAATGAGAATTGGTCGCGTAGTAATCATGGGTGTAGAAGCCGTGGTACCCAGCCTCCTGCCCGTCTCGGCTGAGCGGCTCGTTATCCGAAACTGGCGAAATCCAGATCGCCGTAATTCCGAGGTTCTTCAGATAGGAGATCTTGTTGATGATTCCTTGCCAGTCACCACCTTGGTAGAACTTGAGGCTGCCGGGCCGGTACTCACCACGCCCGGTGTCGTTGTTCGTGGAGTCGCCGTCGGGATAGCGGTCGGTCAGGATCTGGAGGACAATGTCGTCCTCACTCAGCGGGGTCGCGGCTGATGCAGAGCCGGTCGCGATGAGTACGGCGACGCCGAACGAGACGGCGAGCCCGAGGACTGCAAGCGCTCGCTTAACCACCTTCAGTCACGCTCCTTCTATGTCGAAGCAACGGACGGAAGGCGCCGCGCGAAAGCCTCGCGGCAGCCGTCATATGACTCCTCTCGGGGTCGCCTCCCCAAGCAGACGTGGCTTTGAAACACGTCTTACGTCCCATGAAACAGCGCGAGCCTAAAACGCTCTGAGATAAAAGTCAAGAACCGGCACGAGCGGGGCGTTTCCTGCCATTCGGCTTGCTCCTGTCCTGTAAATCTGTTACACAAACCCGAAGTTATGGCCTCCCTGCGTGATGTCGCCCAGCGTGCCGGCGTGAGCGTCGCCACGGCATCCCGTGTGATCAGCGGCTTCGACGGTGTCCGCTCCGAGACCCGTGAGCGCGTGGAGCGCGCCATGCGCGAGCTGCTCTACGTCCCTCCGGGGCGCCGGCCGGCGACCGGGGTGATCGGCCTCCTCGTCCCGGATCTCGAGAACCCGATCTTTCCCGCGCTGGCCCAGGCGATGGAGGAGCGCGCCACACAGGCCGGCTTCGCCTCGATCCTCTGCAACACGACGGCGGCCGCCTTCCGCGAGGTCGACTACGTGCACATGCTGCTCGACCGCGGGGCCGACGGGATGATCTTCATCTCCTGCGAGATGACGAACCTGAGCGGCGACCATGACCACTACGCGCGGCTCGTCAAGGAGGGCGCACGCATCGTCTTCGTGAACGGCGCGCTCAACACGCTGAGCGTGCCGTCGGTCGCGGTCGACGAGCGCGGCGCGGGCGAGCTCGCGACGCAGCATCTGATCGACCTGGGACACGAACAGATCGGCTACGTCGCGGGACCGGACTACTACCTGCCGACGCGGCAGAAGGCGGCTGGGCGCGAGAGCGCTCTGCGCGGCGCGGGCCTCGAGCCCAACGGTCTCGTCGTCTACGCCGGCAGCTTCAGTGTCGCGGACGGCCGTGAGGCGCTGCGCGGCCTGCTCGCACGAGACGTCCCGCCCACCGGAGTCATCTGCTCGAGCGACCTGATGGCGATCGGCGTCCTGCAGGAAGCGGCCGCGCAAGGGTTGACTGTCCCGGAAGACCTCTCGGTGGTCGGCTTCGACGGCATCGAGGCGGCAGCGTGGACCTCTCCTCCGCTGACGACCGTCGAGCAGCCGATCGAGGAGATCGCGGAAACGGCCGTCAACGCCCTGCGGACGCTGATCGCGGAGCCGGAGAAACCTCTACCCGACTATTCGTTCCGCCCGCGTCTGCGTGTTCGCGGCTCGACCACGCCGCCGCCCTAAGTACTCGCTTCGAGGAAGATAAGGAGATGGAGGTACTTGCACGGATGAAGTGCGTCGCCTGCCGGCGCGACGCACCTACGGTCACGGCTGCCGAGATCGCCGAGCTTCACCCTCAGGTCCCGGACTGGGAGATCGTGGAGGCAGAAGGGATCAAGCAGCTGCGACGTGCCTTTTCGTTCGACGATTTCGCGCAGGCGTTGAGCTTCACGAACGCGGTCGGCGAGCTGGCGGAGGGGGAGGGCCACCACCCCGCCCTGC
>WNGB01014474.1_pt1 | contig 10526 bp, 9 predicted proteins | sample 5400681 | NCBI WGS metagenome assembly WNGB01 (sample SAMN13153367, study PRJNA577476) | soil metagenome | isolation source: 115 cm soil or saprolite under grassland replicate 2 | place: USA:California | collected 2016-06-15 | reverse complement strand
CCTTGATCGCCTTGAGCTGCTGGCGCAGGTAGTACTCGCGCTGCGTCTTCGACATCTCGCCCTTCACGGCGGAGTCGATCTTGTTCGAGAGCTTCAGGATCTCGCGCTTGCGGTTGAGGAGCTCGAGGACGAGCTTCATCCGCGCCTTGAGATCGACCGTCTCGAGGACCTGCTGCTTCTCCTCGATCGGGACGTCGACGTTCGCCGCGATGAGATCGGCGAGGTGGCCCGGGTGGGTGATGGACTCGACGAGCTCCGTCGCCGCGGCGGGGAGCTCGGGCATGAGCTCGATCACCTCGCGCGCGAGCTTCTTGAGGTTGATGGCGAGCGCCTCGACCTCGACGTCGTCGGTCAAGGTCTTGTCCTCGACCGGGTCGATGCGCGCCTTGAGGTACGGGCTCTCCTGCACGAGCTCGAGCACCTTGAACCGCGCGAGCCCCTGCACGACGAGGGAGTAGTTGTCCTCGCCCATCTTGAGGAGCTTCACCACCCGCGCGACGGTCCCGACCGTGTAGAGGTCGGCCGCGCCGGGATCCTCCTCCTCCGCGCGGCGCTGGGTGACGACGCCGATCACCTGCTCGTCGCGGACCGCGTCCTTGATGAGCGCGATGGTCTTCTGCCGGCCGACGGCGAGCGGCAGCACTCCGCCCGGGAAGAACACCGAGTTGCGGAGGGGGAGGATGGGGAGGACCGCAGGGATGTCCTCCTTGGCGATGAGACCCGGGGGCCCCATCGCGGGTGCCACCTGCGCGCCCGCAGCGGCCTTCTTCTCCTTCTCGGACATCGCCGTCTCCTCCGTTCGGTAGGGGATACCCGCGCCGGGCGAGCTTATCAACCAAAAACCGGCTGGCTTGCGGGCGGTTGGGTCGCTCGAGCCACGGGCGCTCCGCGCGGCGCGGCGTGCGCTCTCGCCGCGTCAGTCCTCGTTCAGCGCCGTGCGACCCGGAATCGAGATGGTCTTGCCATCCGGCTCGCCGCCCGGCCCACCGGGATCGCTGCGGACGGGCCCCTCCGAGGGGGCCCACAGGCCGGAGCGGCGGTCGTCGTCCCCATCACCGGAGACGCGGCCGCTCCGCTGCGGGATCTGCTGGGGTGCCGCTTCTGGACCCTCGGAAGGGGACCATGCGTTCTTGCGCGTCGTCATGTCTCCTTCCATAAGAGCCGCTTCCTCCTAGGCAAGTGCGTGGGCAACTTGCTCCCCGTGCGTGCGGTCGAGCTCGCTGCCGTCGTCGTCGCGGCCGCCGCGCTCCTCCTCCTGCGGCGCGCGCTGCTGCGGAGGCGCGCCATCCCCGAAGGGTTCGCCCGTCTCTTCCAGGCGATCCCGGATGCGCTCGGGGACGCGGTGATCGCACTGGACCCGGTCGGTCGCATCGTCCTCGCGAATGCGCGCGCAGCGCACCTCGTCGGGATCACGGTCGCGGAGCTCGTCGATCGCCACATCGCGGATCTCTCGACCGAGCTCGCCGCGCTCGCGCGCGGTCTCGAGCGCGGCCCGGCCACCGCGCGCATCGTGCTCGCCGGCCCCAGGGGCCCCATCGGGATCCGCGCCGCCCTGGCGCGGGTCTCGGCGACGCCCCCTCTCGCGCTCGTGGTGCTTCGTCCTCTGCCGCGACCCTCGCCCCCGCCGCTTCCGGAGCCGTCCCCCGCGCCCTGGCGGGAGCAAGGCGAGGCGCGCGCCGGCCTCGCGGCGGCGGCGGCGGCGCTCCGGGATCCGGTCGCGGACGCGGGGGACGCGCTATCGCTCCTGCGGCTCGCGGTCCCGCCGCTCGCGCCGCGCGCCGACGAGGCGCTCGCCGCCTGCGAGACGGCGCTCGACGTCGCCGCCCGGCGCGTCGCCGCCCTGGAAACCGCGGCGCAGCCGGGCACGCCGAGACGTGCCCTCGATCTCGCCGCCGTGATGGAGGACCTCGTCGCGACCTTCCCGACACCGCCCGGGATCCGGCTGCGCTTCGACCTCGGCGCGTGCCGGGCCGTGGCGGACGACCGCGTCATCCGGGCGGCCGTCCGTGAGATCCTCGGCGCGGCTGCGGCCGCGCTCCCGGCGGGCGGCGAAATCGGGATCGCGGTGCGCGGCGGGAGGAGCGCGGCGACGATCGAGATCCGCACGCCCGCCGGCATCGCGGCGGGCGGCCTGGCCCTCGCGCGCGCCCTCGTGGCGCCGCAGGGCGGGCGGGTGGAGGACGAGGCGGTGCCGGGGCGCGGTTCGATCGTGCGGATCGCCCTCGAGGGCGCGGCCGCGCTCGCCCCTGCCTGACGCCGTCCGCGTTCTGCGCGTTTGACAGGCGGGCGAATGGACCGCTAGCATCCGCCGTTCGCGTACCCCGAGAGCGTGGCCCCCGCGAGCGCGGGCGCGACGACGAAGGGCGACGACGCCGTACCTCGACGGGAGCCTGCATCGTCCGCCTCGGCCACATCAGCGATCTCCACGTCGCCGACCGAAACCGTTACCCCAGGAACGGCTTCACGGCGCGCGACTGCGAGCGCCACTCCGCCCGGCTCGCGAAGGGGCTCCTCGACGCGCTGCGCGAGATCGGCGTCGATCACCTCGTCGTGACCGGCGACGTGACGTTCTCCGGCGAGGCGCGCGAGTTCGAGCGGTCGGCGGACCTGCTGCGCCCGTTCGCCGAGGCGAACAAGCTCACCGTCGTCCCCGGAAACCACGACGTCTGGACGGAGGAGTCCGTCGAGACCGCCCGCTTCCTGCGCGCGATCGGCCCGGACGGGCGCGGCATGCGCCGGGCTGCGCCGAGCTATCCGCACGTCGTGCCGCTCGGCGACGACGCGGTCCTCGTCGCGCTGGACAGCGCGCGCTACGGCGAGGAGCCGCTCGAGACGGCCGGCCGCCTCGGCTCCGAGCAGCTCCGGTCGGCGCGCGAGCTCGCGCGCGAGCACTCGAAGCAAGGGCGCGCCGTGCTCCTCGCGTTCCACCATCACGTGGTGCTGCCGCCCGAGCGCGTCGCGTCCGACGCGAAGCTCGCGCGCATGCCGCTCGCCGACGCGGACCAGGTCGTCCGGCTCGTGGCGGAGATGCCGATCGCGGCGGTGCTCCACGGCCACCGCCACACCGCCTTTCGCGTGGACCTTCCCGGCGCGAGCGGGCCGACGCCGGTCCTGTGCTCCGGGTCGGGGTCCCGCGTCGCGGACGAGCCGGTGCGCCGCGCCCGCGCGTACGTGTACGAGATCGACCGCTCCGGCGTGCGCAGCGTCGAGGCCCTCGTCGCTGGCATGGAGTGACCGATGCGAAAGCTCCTCGTCGTCGCGCTGCCCATCGGGCTCGCCGTGCTCGCCGGCATCCTCCTGTTCAGCACGGCGCGCAACCTCTCCGAGAGCGCGGATGCGCGGCTCGAGCGCGCCCGGCTGAAGCGCGACTTCACGGAGCGCGCGCAGGCGGCGAAGGCGATCCCGCCCGACCGGCTCCCCGAGTGGCAGGCGGAGGTCACCGCGCTCTCGCGCTGGTACTTCGACGAGCTGACCGCGATCCGCAACCGTCATCCGGGCGAGCCGCCGCGGCCGAGCGGGGTGCAGGCGGCGGACGAGGGGAAGCGCAAGAAGGAGGAGCGTGAGGCGCTCGCGGACTTCCAGGCCTACGCCGAGTCGCGCCTCCAGCTCCTGCGCGAGGGGCGGTACGCGCCGGTCGCGTCCGCCTTCGCCGACGGCCTGCGGCTCGATCTCGTCTCGGTCGTGACAGGGCCCTCGCCGGGCTCGGGTCCCGGGCTCCGCGTCGACTTCGCCCTCTGGGGGGCCCCCCGCTTCCTCGAGCGCGAGCGCTCCGGCGATCGGACGGTGACCCGCAACGTCATCCCCGTCGCGTTCAAGCGCCTCGCGGTGCGGTTCCTCGATCCCGCCGGGAAGCTCTACGGCGAGATGACCGGCGGAGGGGAGCCGTACCAGAAGCTCGTGGATCCCGAGCGGTTCGTCGACGACTTCCCCCCCGGCGTGCTGTTCGGGACGTGGTGGGTCGAGCTCTTCCCCCGCGAGGCGGCCACCGCCGAGATCGAGATAGCCGGTGACGTGCGCGCGCCGAGCGGGGTGGTGCGGCCGGTCACGTTCCAGACGAAGCTGCCGGTGCCCGAGGCGTGGAAGCTGCCGCCGGGCGCGACCTTCCAGGCCGAGGTGCGCGAGGCCGCGCCCGCGCGATAGCCGTGCCGGATCGCAAGAAGGGCGCCGGGAGGCGGCGAGCCGCGCCCGCGCGGACGCCGGCGGAGCTGCCCGATCCGGCAGGCGACGCCCCGCTCGACGAGCTGTCGCGGGACGCGCTCTCCGTCCTCCTCTACGTCGCGCTCCTCCCGGACGAGGCGCGCGCGATCGTGAAGGCGCTGCGCATCTCCGTCCCGGGCTTCCGGACCGAAGGGCTGAACGACGTCGAGCTGTGCGACGCGATCGCCGACGAGGTCCGGGCGAACCCGAAGACCCGCTCGCACGTGATCGACGCGCTGCGCACCGCTTTCGGCGGCATGCCGATCCCGGACGTGCCCCTCGACCCGGCCGGCGCCGACGACCTCCTCGCCGTCGGGCGGTCGGATCACGGGCTCACGTTCGCGCTCTGGCGGGTCCTCGCCGATCCCGATCCGGAGGTCAGGGGGCGCGCGGTGCCGGTGCTGGAGGCGCTGGCGAAGGATCACTACGGCCCCGCACCGGAGGGGTCCCGCGGCCGGCCGCGCAAGGACGACCCGGCCCAGCGGATCGCCGATCTCGAGACGGAGATCGAGCGGCAGCGCGAGCAGATCGAGCGCGGCCGTGTCGAGCTCGAGCGCGCCAGGGACGAGGCGGCCGAGCGCACCGAGTCCGCGCGCCGGAAAGCGGAGGAGCAGCGCGAGAAGCTGCAGTCCTGGCTCAAGGAGGCCCGGGCGCGAGAGGCGCATGCCGTCGAGGAGGCGGCCCGGGCCCGCGAAGGTGCCGCCGCGGCCGAGCGCGCTCGCGAGCGGGCGGAGGGGGCGCTGGCGACGATGCAGGCGACCGATGCGGCGGCGGAGGCGCACCGCGCGCGCGCTCTCGCGCGCGAGCTCGAGGGCAAGGTGGGGGCGCTCGAGGCGCGGCTCGCGCGACAGCAGGAGCGGGAGCGTGAGCGTGAGCTTGAGGCCGCGCTCGAGGCCCGCGAGCGGGGCGGCTCCGTGCCGCCCCCAGCCCCCGCGGTCGCCCCCGAGGCGGAGGAGCCGGAGGACGCCCCGGCCACCTGGCTCATGCCGGTGTACACGCGGGAGTTCTACGACTCCATCGAGGGGTGGGACCGGCGCATCCAGCGCGCGGCGTTCAAGCAGGCGGTCCTGCTCGCCCAGGACCACCGCCATCCCTCGCTCCGGGCGCTGCCGCTCGAAGGCCTCCCGGGCTACTACCGGGTGCGGGTCGCCACGGACGTGAGGCTCCTCTACCGCCGCGGCGAGCGTCAGAACACGATCGAGATCCTCTCGCTCATCGACCGCGAGGACCTCGATCGCTACGTCCGCCAGGCGAAGACGCGCTCCACCTGAGGGCGCTACTCGATCCCTTCGCCGCCCTCGACCGCTCCCGCCCCGATCTCGCCGCTGCGGGCGGGCCGGCGCCGACCTCTGCGACCGCGCGTGCGGGGATTCTCGGCGGCAGAGAGCTCCTTGCCGGCCGCGAGCAGCTTCGCCCAGGCCTCCGGCGTCGGCACCCCTCGCGCGGATTCGAGGGCCTCCCGGTACGCCTTGCGTGCCGCGTCGAGCCGCGCGTTCGGCTTCGCCATCCGGCCCTCCCTCCTTGGTCCACGCCTCACCTCTCGGCGCGGACCTGTGCCGCAAGATAGGTGCGTCGAGCCGGCGCGCGACGAGTCCCTGATGGGCTAGGACACGTGCGAAGGCTCGGCCGCGTGAGCGTGCGGTCGCAGCGCGGTCAGGCGAGCTTGCGGTAGATCCCCACGACGACGCCCAGGATCATCGTGGTCCGGAAGTCGGACTGCCGGACGTAGATCGGCGCCATGCGCGGGTTCGACGGCTGGAAGCGGACCCTCTCGCCCTCGAAGTAGACCCGCTTCACCGTCGCCTCGTCGTCGATCATCGCAACGACGATCTCGCCGTTGTCCGCGTCGAGCTGCTTTTTCACGAACACGTAGTCGCCGGGAAGGATCCCGTCGCCGATCATCGAGTCGCCCTGCACGCGCAGGCCGTAGACCTTCTTGTTCGTGCCGAGCAGGAAGGAGTCCACCTGGACGGTGTCCTCGATCTGCTCCTGCGCCAGGATCGGCTGGCCCGCCGCGACGCGGCCCAGGATCGGGATCTCGACGAGGCGCACGCCCGGACGGCCGGTCGCCTTCGTGATCGGGACGACGTTCGAGCGGGCCGCGGCGTCTCCTAGCACCTCGTGCGCTGCCGACGTCGGGATGAGGGCGCGCGACTTCACCGGATCGCGGGTGAGGTAGCCCTTCCGCTCGAGCGCCTTCAGGTGATCGTTCACGCCATTCGTCGAGCGGATCTCGAGCGCCTCGCCGATCTCGCGGATGGTCGGCGGATAGCCCGCGTCGTCGATCTGCCGCGCGATGAAGCGGAGCACCTCGAGCTGGCGGTCGGTGGGTCCGTTCATGACGATCTCCTCCTGACTGAACATCGGTATACTGGTCCCGTGTTCAGAAGGCAAGAATGCGCTCGCTTGCCTACCGTCTGCGGAATGCCTCCGTCGCTCCCCTCCGCGCTCGGCCTCGCCCTGCGTGCCCTCAGGCGCGAGCCGTGGCTCGTCGCGGTGGGAGTGCTCGTCGGTCTCCTCCGCAGGGCGGCGGTCTGGCCAGCGTGGGCCGTCGCGGCCGTGGTGATCGTGCGCGGCGCGCTCCTCGGGGCCGCGCGGGGACGGTTCGACCTCGCTGCGCCGGTGGCGGGTGCGCTGGCACCGCTCGGCGCGCCGCGCTTCCTCGCGCTCGTCGCGGGCCTGTGGCTCGCCGGCGCGCTCCTCGGGGCCGCCCTGCGCGTCGCCTGGCTCGCGGGCGCCCTCCCGACCCTGGGAGGCGCGATGGCGAGCGCGCCGGGACCGCGCTTCGCCGCCGGGATCGCGTACGGCCTCCCGCGCGTCCTCGCGAGCGCCGCGCTCGGATTCCTCCTCGACCTCTCCGGCGGACTCTTCGGGTGGACCCTCACCCTCGCCGCGCTCCGCCTCACCGCCGGCGCGGCCGGGCAGCGCGGCGCGCCGCTCCTCGCCGCAGCGGTCGCGCTCGCGCTCACCCTCGCGCTCGCCGTCCCGCTCGCGCTCTCGGCCGTCGCGGACGCCGCGGTGGCGCGCGCGGCGCTGTGCGGCGACGGACCGGGCAGCGCCTTCGCCGCCGGCGGAGCGCGGTTCCTCGCCCGGCCGGGGACGTTCCTCCTCGGCGCGCTCGCGTTCGGCGTCGCGGGCGCGCTCGCGCCCTTCGCGGTCGAGACCGCGGGTGGCCTCGTGACCGGGTTCGCCGTGGGCGCGGGCCCGCTCGTCCTCCTCGGGCCGCAGCTCATGCTCGCGCTCCTCGCCGGCGCGGTCGCCGCGACGATCGACCTCGCCTGGCTCGGGACGATCGCAGCCCTGGCCTGCGCGGAGGAACGACGCTGATCGTCAGCGCCTGAGCAGCCGCCGCAGCGAGAGCTTGCGCATCCGCATCGTCGCGACGTGGTAGAGCGCCGCGACCGAGGCGAGCGCGATGGCGCCGCCGAGGGCAACGACGCCGAGCCAGGAGCGGCCGCCGACGGCGAGCACGACGAAGCCTCCCACGGTGAGACCTGCCGCGAGGACGCCGAGGAGGAGCAGCACGCCGAGCGCACGGACGTGGGCGCCGACGCGCTCGAGATCCTCGGAGTGGACGTTGACGCGGAACTTCCCGCCCTCGAGATCCACGAGGATCTGCGTCAGCTGCGCGGGGACGTCCTCGGCGAGCCCCTGCAGCTTGAGCAGCGACTTCATGAGGGTGGACGACGCGTCGCTCGGGTTGAACCGCGCGAAGAGCAGCTCCTTCGCGTAGGGGAGCCCCACCTCGAGCACGTCGAGCTTCGGGTACAGCCGGCGGATGATGCCCTCGAGGGTCATCGATGCCTTCGCGAGGACGGCGTACTCCTTCGGGATCCGGATCCGGTGCCGGACGGCGAGGTCGAGCAGGTCGCGGAGCAGGGTGGCGGTCCGGATCTCGTCGAGCTTGAGGCCGATGTAGCGATCGAGGATGTGGCGAATGTCGTCGCGGAACTCGGCGATGGGCGTGTGGACGTCGGGCACCCCGATGCGGTTGATGATCCGCGCCACGCTGTCCGGGTCGCGGAGCGCGATCGCGACGATGAGCGTGACGAGCGCCTCCTGCTGGACGCGGGAGAGGCGCCCCACGAGGCCGAAGTCGAGCAGGGCGATGCGGTTCCCGGGGAGGACGAGGATGTTGCCGGGATGGGGATCCCCGTGGAACAGGCCGTCGCCGAAGAGCTGGCGGAAGGCCGCCTCGATGATGTTCCGCGCGATCCGCTCGAGATCGAAGCCGGCCTCGGCAGTCACCTCGGAGACCTTCGTCCCCTCGACGTAGTCGAGGGTGAGCACGGTGGAGGACGACAGCTCGGCGTGCACCCGAGGGATGACGAGGAACTCCCGGCCGCGCGCCGCCTCGCGCATCGCGGTGGCGTTGCCCGCCTCGTTCGAGAAGTCGAGCTCCTCGTGCACGGTCCGATCGAACTCCTCGACGATGCCCGTCGGCGCGTGGATGCCGGTCTCCTCGAAGACCGCCTCGAGGACGGTCGCGAGGTAGTAGAGGAGGGCGAGGTCGGACTCGATCCGCTCGCGGATGCGGGGGCGCTGCACCTTCACCACGACGCGCTCCCCCGCGTGCGTGGTGGCGAGGTGGACCTGGGCGATGGAAGCGCTCGCGAGCGGCGCCTGGTCGAGCTCGGCGAACAGCTCGGCCACCGGGCGCCCCAGCCCGCGCTCGATCTCCTCGTGGACCTCGCGCGCGGGGAGCGGCGGGCAGTGGTCCTGGAGCGATTCCAGCTCCTCCACCCAGTGCGCGGGGAGGAGATCCGGCCGCGTGGAGAGGAGCTGGCCGAGCTTCGTGAAGGTCGGGCCCAGCTCGGCGAGCATCCGGCGGAACCGCTCCGCGGTCGTGTGGTCCGGCGCCGGCAGAAGCGCGCCGTCGACGGCGGGGGCATCGCGCCCGAGGACGTCGCGCAGCCGCGTGCGCGCGAGGTACGCGCCGAAGCCGTGCCTCGCCATCGCCGCCGCGATCTGGCGCAGACGGTTCAGATCCTGGAACGCCCGCTCGAACATGGGGTGCGGCGACTGTAGCACCGCGATCGGGAGGTCGCATGGATTCGGAGCGGCGGGCGACCGCCGCTCGCCCGTCAGGAAGGGCGCGTATAGTGCCCCGCTCGATGGCCGAGATCGCCGCGGCGACCCCGATGATGCGCCAGTACCTGGAGACGAAGGCCAGGTACCCCGACGCGCTCCTCTTCTTCCGGCTCGGCGACTTCTACGAGCTGTTCTTCGAGGACGCGCTCACCGCCTCCGAGGCGCTCCAGATCACGCTCACCTCCCGCGCGAAGGGCGACGGGAAGGTCCCGATGTGCGGGGTGCCGCACCACGCCGCGCGGGGCTACGTCGCGAAGCTCCTCGAGAAGGGCTTCAAGGTCGCGATCTGCGATCAGGTCGAACCGCCGGGCAGGTCGCAGATCGTCCGGCGCGAGGTGACCCGGGTCGTGACCCCGGGGATGGTGTTCGACGACCAGGTGCTCGATCCGCGCGAGGCGAGCTACCTCGGCGCCGTGGCATTCGGCGAGGGCGGGGTGGGGCTCGCCCTCCTCGACGCCTCCACCGGCGAGCTCCGCGTCGGCGAGGTGCGGGACGACGAGCGGCTCGTGGACGAGCTCCGGCGCGCCGGCGTGCGAGAGCTGGTGCTGCCCGCCGGGGCAGACGCGGCCCGCGCGGCGGCGCTGGAGAAGGCGGTGGGCGTGCCGGCGGCGCGCCGGCCTGACGCCGACTTCGAGCGCGCCGAGGACCGCCTCCGGCGCCACCTCGGCGTCGCGAGCCTCGACGGGTTCGGGGTGGGAAGCCTCGCGCTCGGCCTCGCCGCCGCGGCCGCCGCGCTCGCCTACCTCGCCGAGACCCAGCGCGCGGAGCCGCGCCACGTCGACCGGCTCTCGCGCCTCGCCACCGACGACGCGCTCCTCCTCGACGAGGCGACACGCACGAACCTCGAGCTCGAGCGGACGCTCTCGGGCGCCCGGAAGAAGGGCACCCTCCTCGCGCTGCTCGACCGGACGGTTACCGCGCCCGGCGCCCGGCGGCTCGCGGAGTGGCTCCGCTACCCGCTCACCGACCTCGCCGCGATCGGCGCACGCCTCGACGCAGTCGAGGAGCTCGCCGGGTCGTCCGTGGCGCGTGAGGACCTCGCGGCCGCGCTGCGCCCCGTCGCGGACGCGGAGCGGCTCCTGTCGCGCCTCGTCCTCGGCCAGGGGAATGCCCGCGACCTCCGCGCGCTCGCCGGCGCGCTCCTCGCGCTCCCCGCGCTCGCGGACCTCCTCGACGCGCGTGGCGCCGCGCTCCTGCGCGAGGCGGCGGCGCGGCTCCGCGGGCTCGAGGAGCTCGCG